>ENA-UOJM01001543-UOJM01001543.1-human-gut-metagenome-genome-assembly--contig:-P116-NODE-1543-length-20455-cov-4.483971_pt1 | contig 20455 bp, 12 predicted proteins | sample MGYA00242349_ERZ723896 | MGnify/ENA metagenome assembly ERZ723896 | reverse complement strand
GGAGTCCTTGCCTCTCGAACCGTCGAACTTGATCTGCGTCTCGGCCGTCGCACCGGCGATCGACAACTCGACATGCGACCACGGCTTGTTTATTACGGTATTGGCCTGCTTCGAGCACAAGTCGTTCGTCACTACGAAATCCGTTCCCGAAGCGGCGACGGTCGTCGCGGCGGCAGCGCCGTCGATATTGACCGCAGCGGCGGTATACGTTCCGGCGCCTTCGACGGTGATGTAAATATCGCCGTCGCCCGCGAAACGGCAAATATCGAATTCGAGCGTGATGTTCGTCGGGGCGGTCAGGGCAGCCAGTTTCGGCGTTTTGAGATAACCGCTGTACTTATGAGATCCCGATGCAGACTTGTTCAGACGCACCGTCCCGGGATGCTCGGCGATGCGGCGGACTTCCCACCCCGTCATATTCCGGTTTTTCAGATAGAGATCGCCGGCGATCACATCGCCGTCGGCGGCACCGTCCGCCGTGCTCCAAATATCGGGTTTGGGAGTCGTGTAGGTCGCACCGCCCTTGGTACCCTCTTCCGTACCGTCGAGGTCGGCCGCCGATTCGCTGTCGGCAACGGGCGCGGTTCCCTTGCCGCCGGAGGCCAACGTATAGTCGCCGCCCCAGACGAAGAGATCGAAATTCTGTTCGAGCAGCAGATTCGGGTCGTCGGCCTCGACCAGTTCCAACCAATAGCGCGGCGTGCCGTCGGCATAAGTCAGATCGACGCGGACGAGGATCTGTGCATCCTCCGAAAGATTCGTCCAGAAATCATTGCCGCCGTCGGCCGTCGCGGCCATCCGCCCTACGGCCATCTTGCAGTCGTAACCGCGCGAATCGGCGATCGTACTGCTGCTGTAATAGGGTGCGGCCGACATCATGTTCTCGACCTTGCCCACGCCGCCGTTGCCGCTGTAAGGTGCGAATCCGTAGGCGACCTTGTTGATTTCGACCGTAAACCCGGACTTGGCCGGCACGGCGACCTTTCCTTCGAAGATGTCGACGCCCTCGGTCGGACGGGCCAGCTGCGTCTCCTTGCCGTCGACGATCACCGACACCATGTCCTCGGTCGAAACGAACGTGCTGGTGAATTCGCCCGGACGGTTCGCATCGTCATAAGAGAGAACGGCCAGCGTGACGCCCGCCTTGTCCGACTTGACGAGTTCCAGCTCCTTGACGCCCTTGTCGGTCTTCACGCCGCTGCCGCCGGCTTCGAGCAGCGCCCTGAGCTCGGCCTCGGTGGCTTCGTTGTGGTCGCTGTCGAAAATATAGCGGTAGGAGACCGTGTAAGCGTTCGGCGTGATCTTGCCCGGGAAGGTGAAGGTCTCGTCGGGATTCGTCTCGAAGCGGGCTTCGACCAGCGACGAAGCGTAAGCGGTCGTGAAACGTGCGAACGTGGGAGCCGTAATCCGCTGGCCGGAGGCGTCGAGTCCCACCACGGCGAAGGAGTACTCCACCTTGGGCATCAGGCCGGCCAACGTCTGCTCGAAAGGAGCCCCGGCCGCTTCGCCGCGCTCCTCGATGAAGGCCAGACGGTCGATGGCGTCGTGGGCCGCATACTCGAATTCGGAGATCGGCGTCGGCTTGACGATCTTGTAGGAGGCCACGTTCTCCTGTTCGGTCGTCAGCCTGATCTTCGCGGAGCTCGGCGTAACCTCCTCCACGCCGATCTCGATAGCCGCCGAAATGGGTCCGTAGTCGACGTCGTCGCTCTCGCACGACGACACGGCGAGTGCCGCCAGAAGGCATCCCGCCGTCCATGGTAGTAAGTTTCGGATCATACGATAAGTGTTTGGTTAGTAATGTGAATTGGTTAGTCGGTTCATAAAGGTATGAAAAAAAACGAAAAATTGAAACGTTTCAATAAGGAATATAATTTATTAAAATCAGATAATTCTGATCGCAACAGAATTCGTTTTAGTTGTAACGTTTCAACTAATCGGGTATAAATATCGCTAATCGGATATAAAACAACCGATTAGCAATATTCAAAAAAGAATGGAGAGATTACCGCGCCTCCTTGTCGAATTTCTTGGGACGTTCGAGCGTCTCCCTGTGCAGGAGAACGCCGTCGGCATCCGTAATCCGGATTTCGACGGGAGCCGTCGCCGTCCGCGCCCTGGCGGCGAACATGTGGTGGCTGACGACCCTGGCATCGCCCTTCTTGAAGACGGGTTTCCGTGCCAGTTCGGGCAGGTAGTGGCTGATGTTGTAGAGCGGGTCTTCGTCTTCGACCTGCACGACTTCGAGCGGGTACCCCTCCTCGAACAGTTCGACCCGATGCCCCGGCAGATACCCCCAATAGTTGACGTAGACGCAGTTCGCATACTCCTCGCGACCGTAGTCGGCACGGTCGGGATAGAGCCGTCGCTGCATGCGGACGAGACTGTCGTTACGGTAGTATTCGCCCACGGCATTCATATCGTAGGCGCGCAACACCTTGCGGCCGTAGAGATGCGTGCGGTAGTCGCAGCGCAACTTTCCGCCGTCGACGCTCGCCACGACGAACCCCGCATCGCTGCCGTCGGGGCACAACGCCTGAAAATCGTTGTTCGCCACCCACATGTCGCCCGACGTGGCGGGCAGAACGTACTGGTCGAAACGCGGGTAGTCGGCGTCCTGCGTATAGAGCGTCCGGTGAGCGTGTCCCGAAAAGATATGCACCCGCTCGAAGCGCGAGAAGAGCGCATCGAGCGAATCCACCTGACTGCGGTCGGTCAGCAGCGTCCGGCGGTCGCGGTCGAAGAAGACCGGACAGTGCGTGCAGAGGCAGACTGTTTTCGAGGCGTCGACCGTCGCCAGATCGCGCCGAAGCCACGCCAGCTGTTCGGGCGTGAACCCCTTGTCGTAGTCTCGGGCGCCGACTACACCGACGTTTTTCTTCCCCTTGCCGGGCGTATTCTTATAGATGATGTTGTCCATCATGATCCAATGCACGTCGCCGATGTTCATCGCATAGTAGGTCGGGCCGAACGTACGGCGATAAAGATGTTCGGCACGACGGTCGACACCGGCTCCGGCGGGCGTCGCCCCGTCGTTGTCGTGGTTGCCCGGAATGCTGTACAGCAACGTCGGAAAACCGTTTTGTTCGAGGAAACGTTTGGCCGAGGAAACGTCGAAATCGTACTGATACCAATAGAGATCGTGCGACAGATCGCCCAAATTGAGCGAGTAGACCGGTCCGCGCGCCGACGCCTGCGCCGCCTCGTCGGAGATCGACGCCAGCGCGATGCTGCGGTAGTGATCGAGATCGCGCTTTTCGGAGGAGTTGGTCAGATGTAGATCCGTGAAGAACATCACCGTGTAGCGCGACTGATCGACGCTTGCAAAATGGAAGTCGTGCTGTTCGTCACGGGCATCCGCCTCGTCGAGCGCCGCCCAGAAAAGCGGCTGGACGCCGTCGGCCTCGGCAGCGACCCAGTTCGACGGCGTGACGGCGAAGACGAAGCCCGCCGACTTGTCGGATTCGATGCGGTAGCGGCCGGCGGCGTCGGTCGTCGCGAACTGCACGCCGTCCGACACGCAGACGCCCGCCAGAGGCGCTCCGTCGCCGTAGACGACACCCGTGAGTACGGCCTTGCCGCGTCCGGCGGCAACGGTCCGGACGGTCGCCGCCAGCAGGCAGGCGACCGCCAGTGCGGCTGCGAAAAGCCGCATTTTGCGAATCGGTTTCATTTCGTGGCTTCGAGTTTAAGTCGGGCTTCCCGTACGATTCCGGCATAGAAATCCCGGAAATCCTCCCACCGGTAGTAGGGAGCCCGGTCGCCGGGAAGCGGAAGACGTAGTTCCTTTTCGTTGAGCAAGACCCGCACGAGAACGTCGTCGGGATTCTTCTTGTTGCGGTAGAAGACGAACTGCATGTTCGACGCCATGGGGATCCGGTGAACCTGCCATACGTCCTTGATCTTCGCCGGATCGGTAACGGGCGTCGTCCAGCCGTCGATCCGCATGAGCGTCAGCAGCGCCATGATGCAGCCGTCGTGGCCGAAACGCAGGCGCACCGACGGTTCGCCTGCGGCCATATCCTCGCCGGCGCGCGACACGATGTCGTCGAGCAACGTCTCGGCCAGCGCCGTGCCGCGCCCGCGGTTGCGCGGATCGGGCCCTTTCTCGACATAATAGGTATAGTTGTCGCACTCCCAGAAACGGCACAGTTCGTCGAACGTGAAGAGGTCGTAGAACGACTCGTCGAGATCGGTACACTGCATGTGGGCCGCCACGGAGAAGAGATCCTGTTCGAATTTCAGCGGATCGCAGATCGACCGCGCATAGGCCGTATCGGTAAACAGGCGCGCCAGAATGGTCTCGACGTCGATGCGCTCCTCGCAGAAACGGCGCCACTCCGGCCGCCAGGGGGCGTCGGCGCTCTTGTAGCGGAAATCCTCCGCCGTGCCCGCCGGATTGCCCGTCGAGTGCGGATTGAGGTAGTACATGTTCACGCTGCTCGTCTCCGTGAAGATTTCCAACGACGGATCGGCCTCCTTCAACCCTTCGCAGAAGGCCGCCATACTCATGATGCAGCGGGGCACGACAGTCGAATAGGCCTCGATGCGCGGATGACGGCGGAAAATTTCGGGATAGGCGGCATACATCCGCCCGGCCAGCCGCCTGTGCTGCATCTGTCCCTTCGGCGTCAGATCGCCGGCGCGCCCTTTCAGGTGCGGGTAGATCGCCAGAAACAGGTCGCAGGCGTCGATTCCCCGCGCCGTCAGCTTGCCGTCGGCGCGCGCCCGGCGCAGCACCTCGGCCACGTTGTCGTACTGGTCGTTCGAGAGGATGTAACGGGCGCCGTGGCGGCCGTAGTGGCTGATGTAGAAAGGCTCGTACCCTTTCGGAGCAGGCGTCGCCGACGGCGTATCGAAGGGGTACATGAAATAGACCCCTCCGGCCTTGTCGATGTCCGCCTTGATTTCGTCGTAGGCGCTCTGCGCACCGGCCGTTGCGGCCAGCAGCAGGACGACGAGCGGAAGGAACAGGCGGCGGAAAATGGAAATAAGGTTCATGGATCGGTTGGTTAACGGTTCGTAATTTCGGTTTTCATGAATTCGGACAGCGGCGCGATCGCCCCGTGCCGGGTGCAGACGAATGCGGCGACCGCGACCGCGCGGCGATGGCACTCCTCCATCGGAAGCCCCTGCATGAGCGAGGCGGCGAACGTGGCGGTGAACGCATCGCCGGCGCCGACCGTGTCGGCCACCTCGCCGCGGGGCGTGGCGAGGTACTACGTGCGGCCGTCGGCGGCCGTCACACGGCTGCCCCTGCCGCCCTCGGTGAAGACGACGTAACGGAGCGAAAAGCGCTCGACGAGCTGCGCGACAACCCGCTCCGCAGCACCTTCCAGCCCGAAGAAACGGGCCACGACGGGGAGTTCGTCCTCGTTGAGTTTCAGGATGTCGGCCCGTTCGAGCGAGTCGCGGACGATCCGTTCGTCGTAATAATTCAGGCGCAGGTTGATGTCGAACAGCCGCAGACACCCGACCGGCGCGGCATCGACGAGCGCAAGAATCGTGCGGCGCGACACGGCGTTGCGCTGCGCCAGCGACCCCCAGCAGACCACGGCGGCGCCGGCTACGGCGGCATCGGCCTCCGCCGTGCGTTCGATGTAGTCCCACGCCACCTGCTCGCGGATGCGGTAGGCGGGAACGCCCGCTGCGTCGAGCGTCACCTCGACCGTACTCGTGGGATGCGCGTTGCGCTGCACGGCCCGCACGCCGAGTCCCAGCGCGGCGATGCCGCCGAGCAGTTCGTCGCCCGAAGCATCCTGCCCTACGGCGCTTACGATGCACGCCTCGGCACCCTGCTCCTGCGCATAGAAGGCGAAGTTGACGGGCGCGCCGCCGAGCCTCCGCCCGGCCGGCAGCACGTCCCACAACAACTCTCCGATACCGACGATCTTAGGCTTTCCCATCTTCCAGATCGATCAGCACCTTCATACAAGTTTCGCGGTTGGCGTCGATGAATTCGTAGGCCTCCCGATATTTCTCCAGCGGAAAACGGTTCGAAACCAGCGGCGCGAGCCGGATACGCCCCGCCGAGATCTCCTCGACGGCTTTCAGATAGTCTTCGTGGCGGTACATCATCGAGCCGATCAGGTTCAGTTCGTGCTCGCCCAGATGGAACATGCTCACGGCGGGATCCTTGGCATGGACGCCGACGATGACGACGTCGCCGCCCTTCTCGACCGTGGCCATGAGCGACCGCACCGACGACTCGACGCCGGCGCACTCGAAGGCCACCTGGTAGCCCTCGTCGCCGAACAACTCGGCGATCTTCCCGTCGAGCGGCTCCCTGGCGACATTGAGCGTACGCTCGATGCCGCATTCGCGCGCCTTCGAAAGCCGGTAGTCGCTCACGTCGGTGATGACCACACTCTTCGCACCGCGCGCACGGGCGAACTGCGCCACCAGATTGCCGATCGTCCCGGCACCCGAAACGACGACGTTGCGCCCTTCCAACGCCCGCGGGCGGCTGGTGGCGTGCGCTGCCACGGCCGTCGGTTCGACCATCGCGCCGTAGTCGGGCGACATCCCTTCGGGCAGCGCGACGACGCGCTCTTCGGGAATGACGAAGTAGTCCTGCGCCACGCCGTCGGCCTGGAAGGCCTCGACGCGCAGGTTCGAGCAGACGTTATACTGCCCGCGCTTGCAGGGGTTGCACTCGCCGCAGACGAGCTGCGGACGCCCCGTCACGCGGTCGCCCGGCTTCACCTTGCGCACCGCACTGCCCACGGCCACCACCTCGGCCGAATACTCGTGCCCCTGCACCACCTGATAGAAGGTGGCGGGATGCTGTCCGTGATAAGAGTGTATCTCCGAGCCGCAGATACCGATGCGCAGAATGCGCAGCAACACCTCGTCGGATTTCAGGTTTCCCGCCTCGGGGGCGGCGACCTCCCTGAATTCGATCTGTTTCGGGGCGGTCAAAACGACTTGTCTCATGGTTGTAAAGTTACTAATTATTTTTCATTTTTCTTCTTGCCGAGGCAGCAGACGGCGAAGCTGACGACACCGCCGATCGGGCACCACCACGGCCACGCGATGTTTACGCGGCGGCCGACGAGCCATTCGCTCAACGGGCCGAGCACATAGGGTTGCAGCAACAGGACGACCAGCAGGCCGACGACGAGCGCCGCGACGACGCTCCGCGTATTGCCCCGTCCGGTGAAAAGCGCGCACAGGAAGACGCCGAGCATCCCGGCGTAGGAGAAGCTCATCACGCCCGTAGCGAAATCGACCAGGTTCAGCCCGCTCTTCTCCTGCATGACGGCCGTGACGATCGCAAAACCGGTGAGCACGGTCCCCATGAGCACCACCATTTTCTTCGACGACGACATCTGGTCGCTGTCCGACGTGATCGCATGTCCCATACGCTTGCGCAGCGGCATGTAGATGTCGGCGACGAAGCTGCTGGCCATGGCGTTGATCGCCGAGTTGAAACTCGACAGCGCGGCGGCCAGCAGGCCGATGACCATAATGCCCCGCACGCCCGTCGGGATCGAGCGGCAGATGTACTGCGGGAAGATGTCGCGCGCGTCGTTCTTGTACTGCATGATCGCCGCAGGGTCGGCGCTCGTCGAATAGGAGACGTAGAACAGCAGTCCGATCGAGAGGAAGATCAGCACGATGGGCAGGCTCAGTATCTGCGAATAGACCAGCGACACGCCCGCCTTCTTCACCGATTTGCAGGTCAGCTGCCGCTGCACGAATTCGTGGTCGGTCGAAAACTGGGCGAACTTGAAGATCGTGCAGCCGACGAGCGCGCCCATCAGATTATAGGGCACGTCCATGCGCCACGACGCATCGACGATCTGCAACTTGTTGCCCGCGACCCACTCGCCCGCCGCATTCTTGACTTCGCCCGAAGCGAGCGTAGCGAAGATGTCGCCGAGGCTCATGTGGGGCGTCATCGAGAAATAGATGAACAACAGCGCCACGACGCCCGTGCCGATGACCAGCAGGATCTGGATCGTATCGATGTAGATCAGCCCCTTGATGCCGCCCGCCATGGTGTAAACGGTACTGACGACACCCAGAATGATGATCGAATACATCAGGAACTCGAACTGGATGCTGCCGTAGAGAATCACCGACACGGCGATCGCGGCGATGAAGAGCCGCGAACCCGACGTGAAGAGCTGCCCGACGAGGAACATGACGCTCGACGAATTCTTGGCCGAATCGCCGAAGCGGTCGCCCAGGTAGCCGTAAATGGTGATCGTATTGGCGTTGTAGAGTTTCGGCAGCACCAGCAGGGCCACGAGCGTGCCGCCGAGGATCGCCCCGACGCAGAGCATCAGGTAGGTCAGGTTGGTATTGAACCCCAGTTCGGGCGAGCCGACGAAGGTGCCCGCGCTGATCGAGGTTCCCGTGGCGGCGAAGGCCACGAGCCACGTAGGCATCGAGCGGCCGCCCAGAAAATAGTCTTCGAGATTCCTGTTGCTTTTCGAGAAAAGGAAGCCGATCAGGGTCAGTCCGATCAGGAAAACGGCGATGATGGTCCAGTCGATAAAAGTCATTCGGCAAGGTTTAGGTCGGATTAGTAGGTTGGTTCGGGGTGCGCGGCAAGACGTCGCGCGGACGGATGCGATCCGCCGGCGTGCGGTGTCATGCCGCACGCCGGCAGTCCGCTACCTGTCTTCGGCCTGATGGCCCGTACGGTCCACCTGGTGATAGAACTGGGTGTAGGGAACGTCGGTGCGTCCCGTCCCCTTGCGCATGAGTTCCTGCAAGTCGGCGAAATAGGTCGTATAGATGTCGCGCGGGAGCGCATTGCGCTTCATGCAGACCGAAGCGGCCATGCCGACCACCTCGCCGATCATGCCGCAGGTGCGCATGACGCGGGTCGAACCCAGCGCGATGTGCGTCACCGAAATGTTGCGCCCCGCCATGAACATGTTGCGCACGTCCTTCGAATAGAAGCAGCGGTACGGCAGTGCGTAGAAATCGATCGGCGTGAGCACGCCCTCCGACAGCCACTCGGCACCGGGATACTGCTGCGAGTTCTTCTCCATCGGATAGTGCTGGTCGATACGCCACGTGGTGGTGCAGGTCTCGTCCTCGTGACGGATCGGGCGCGTGAGATCCTGTTCGCGCAGGATGTAGTCGCCCACGACGCGGCGCGACTCGCGTTTGCCGGAGACGTGGGACACCCACACCAGATGCGTGCAGGTCCAGTCCTCCTTCTTCGAATAGCGGTTCTTGCAGTAGGAGAAGGTCGAATAGGCGACGTACATGCCGTAGTCGCGTATCTTCTCGGCGTCGGCCACCTGATCGTCGCGCATACCGACCTCCCAGTACCAGTTGGCGCGGTGCACCGGTTCGACGGTGTACTCGTCGAGCCGCAGCCCCCAGTCGAGCGAATCGGGGAAGGTGCAGGGGGTGTTCCAGTCCTCGCAGTACCACTCGATCGAGACGCCCATCGTGAAGCCGTCGGCCTCGACTGGAGCCAGACTTTCGCCGAACTCCGCGCGGGCTTCGCGGCCCATGCGGCACTCGGCACCCGCCATGGCAGCCAGATAGGCGTCGCCCGTGCAGTCCGAGAAGAGTTTGCCCGAAAGTTTGATCCGGTTCTGTTCGGTCGCCTCGACGGCTACGACCGAACGGATCGTGTCGCCCATCTTCTCGACCTCGGTGACGGTATAACCCAGGAAAAGCGTGATATTCTTCTCGGCGAGCACCACTTTGAGCTTCTTGTCATCCTGGTAGTGGTGGGCGCCGCGGGCGTTGCCGATGCGGTCGGGGCCGATCTCGTTGAGCAGGTAACCCAGCGACGGATAGGGATCGACGTTGATCTGGCCGCCCAGTCCGACACGCACCTCCGACGAGTTGTTGCCGCCCAGCACGTAACGATCCTGCACGAGCGCCACCTTGCAGCCCAGACGGGCGGCCGCCAACGCCGCACAGATACCCGAAATGCCTCCGCCGACCACGACGAAATCGAATTCGCCCTTGTCCACCGGCGTTTCGGGGCCGAGCAACCGTGCGCGCAGGGCGCGGTACTCATCGAGCGAATCGCCCGGCATTTCGTCGGAAGTGGTCAGCACGACGGCGTCGCAGCGGCCGTCGAAGCCCGTCAGGTCGTGCAGCGCGAGGGTGTGCTTGCCCTTTTTGAGAGCGATCTTGCCGCCCCGCTGCCAGTACCAGTCGACCTTGTCCGTGCCGAAGGTCGCCGCGTCGGCCACACCGTCGACGAGCACCTGAAAGATGCCCGGCGTCGGGCCGTCGGACCAGTGTTTCGTCCAGTTTTTGGTACGCACCAGCAGATTGTACTCGCCGTCGGCGGGTACTTCGACGGTCGTCACCGCATCGCGTTGAAGCGGCGTGCCGATGCCGTGCGCCAGCAGATAGGAGGAGCCCATCTGGAGGACGAACTGCTGTTCGACCGTCCAGTCGCCCCGATCGGCGAAGGTCGTGGCGAGCGCCATGACCGAATTGTTCGTGTTCATCGTATAATTGGTTTTTCTGTTAGGGTCGGTTGTCAATGCGGATCAGCACTCTTCGCTGCGGGCGGCCGTCGTGTCGATCAACGTGTAGACTTGCAGGTAGGGCACGTCGGTGCGCCCCGCGCCCCGCCGCATCAGCTCGCGCAACTCCTCGAAGCGCGTATCGTAGACGTCGTGCGGCAGCGCTCCGTGCTTCGAACAGATCGACGCGGCCATGCCGACCACCTCGCCCATCATCGCCGTGGTGCGCATCACGCGCACCGTGCCCAGCGCGACGTGCGAAACCGAAATGTTGCGCCCGGCCATGAAGAGGTTGTCGACGTCCTTCGAATAGAAGCAGCGGTAGGGAATCGGATAGAACGACAGCGGCGTCAGGTGACCGCATGACAAATATTCGCGGCCGGGGAAGAGCTTGCTGTTTTCGGGATCGGGATAGTGCTGGTCGATATACCACGACGTCGACGCCGTGCCGTCGGGATAGATCGTGAAGTTCATCAGATCCTGTTCGCGCAGGACGAACTCGCCCAGCAGCCGGCGGCTTTCGCGCTTGCCCGCCACGTGCGCCACCCAACCCAGATAGCTGTTGGCATACCGGTCGCGCACCGACGAACGGTTTTTCAGATACGACCAGTTGGAGTAGGCGACGTACATGCCGTAGTCGCGTATCTTCTCGGCGTCGGCGATCTGGTCGTCGCGCATTCCCACCTCCCAGTACCACTGGCCGCGGCGCACGATCTGCACGCTGCGTTCGTCGATCGGCAATCCCCATTCGATGTCCGGAAACGCGGTCGGCGCATCGGCTTCGAGGCAGTACCACTGCACCGAGGCGCCCATCGTCATGCCGTCCGCCGTGTCGGGTGCCGACGGCTCGCCGTATTTCGAACGGGCCTCGCGCCCCATGCTCCACTCGGCACCGGCCAGCACGCCCAGCGTCGCATCGCCCGTACAGTCGGCGAAAAGGGGGCCGCGCACCACGATCTGGCGGTAGGTGTCGACGTCGGTGGCCACGACCGACTCGATCGTGCGCGGCGTGCGCTTGTTGACCTTCGTGACCTTGTATCCCAGCAGCAGCGTGATACGCTCCTCGGCCAAGATCGCGCGGAGCTTCTTCTCGTCTTCGTAGACCTCGGGAGTACGGGCGTTGCCCTTCGTGGAGGGGCCGAACTCGTTGAGCAGATAACCCAGCGACGGGTAGGCGCCGATATTGAGCCGGCCGCCCAGCCCTACGCGCACCTCCGACGAGTTGTTGCCGCCCAACACCTTGCGGTCCTGGATCAGCGCCACGCGCAACCCCTGCCGTGCCGCCGCAATGGCGGCGCACATGCCGGCCACGCCGCCGCCCGCGACGACGAAATCGAACGTCCCCCGCTCTTCGGGTTCGGCGGGCAGGCCGAGCAGGTTGTTGCGCAGCCGGAAGACCGTTTCGAGCGAATCGTCGGGCGCCACGTCGTGCAGCGTGAAGAGGATGGCGTCGCAACGCGCGTCGAATCCCGCCAGATCGTGCAGCGCGACTTGGTGGACGCCCTCCGTAAGGTAGGTCGCACCGCCCGCCTGCCAATGCCATTCGGGATCGCCCGTACCGAAGAGCGTGTCGCAGTCGCGGCCGTCGATGCGGAGGCGGAAGGCGCCGGGGGCATGCTTCTCCTTGTCGGCCCAATGGGCCGTCCAGTTCTTCGTCCGCACGAAGATGCGGTACTGGCCGCTCTGCGGAATTTCGATCTTCGTCACGGCGTCCTCGACCGGCGTACCCAGACCGTGTGCCAAGAGGTAGCTCGACCCCATCTGCTCCATGAACTGGGGATCGGCTGTCCAGCCGCCCTTGTGCCGGAAATAGGTTCCCGGGAGCAGTACGGAGTCGCGCGGCGTCAGCTCCGCGACGCCCGCAGCATGTTCCCTGCCCGCCTCGACCCGTTCGGGATGAATGCAGGCGGTAGATCCCCCGACGATCAGTTCGGGTTCGATCACCACGCTGCGACAGTCGTCGTCGCCGGCGATCATGCGCCGCAGCATCTCGAACGACTGCTCGCCCAGCCTGCGGGTGGATTGGGTGATGTAGGTGACCGAAGGTTTGTAGAGCGAGAAGATCTCGCTTTCGTCGAAGCCCACCAGCGCGAGGTCTTCGGGCGCCGAGAGGTTCAGTGCGTTGAGCGCCTGCAAGCCCAGCAGGGCCAGCGTATTGGTCGGCAGCAGGAACGCCTCCACGCCCCGCCGCACGGCGTCCTCGAAGATGCGCACCGTATCCTCCTGCGCATGGCCGTAGACCGTGTAGTGGATCTGCGAATAGCCCTCCAATCCGTAGCGGCGCATGGCCTCGCAATAGCCCCGTTCGCGCTCCGAAAGGCTCGAAATACCCAGCGTGTAGGAGATCATCTCGATACGGCGGTAACCGTTCTCGTAGAGGTGTTCCACGCCCATCCGCCCGGCCCGCTCGTTGTCCAGCATCACGCGCCCGACGTCGAGTCCCGCGATGTCGCGGTCGAGCAGCACGGTGGGAATGCCGGCGTCGAGCGCCTTGCGGAGCACCTCCTCGCTGCCCGAACAGGGCGCGACGATCAGCCCTTCGACGCCGTTGCCGATGAAGGTGTCGACGATGTTGTCGAGCTTCTCGGCATTTTCGTCCGAACTGCCGAACAATACCGTATAATTGTAGTTGTGCGCGATGTTCTCGATGTAGCGGGCGATATCGGCGAAGAACTGGTTGGCGATGTCCGACGTCACCATGCCGATCGTATAGAAGCGTCCGCTGCGCAGACTCGCCGCAGCCTTGTTGGGGCGGTACCCCAACCGTTTGGCCACCTCCGCGATGCGGCGGGCCGTATCCTTGTTGACGTTGCAGTCCAGATTCCCTTCGGCGTCGCGCTTGGCGTTCATCACCAGCGACACGAGCGAAATGGAGACGCCCGCCTCCCGGGCGACGTCGCGTATGGTTATTTTTCCCATGATTTCGGATTCGCAGTTTTAAGTCTTCGCAAATCTATGAAACGTTTTAATAAAATCCAAACATTTGATCGAAAAAATAAATTTCCCGTCCCGAATCGAAACGGATTCACGTCTTTTCCCCTCTTTCTATCCTTGATTCACATGCAGGGAATCGAACTTTCTACCTCTCTGATTAAACGTTTCATATCATTAATATACAATGATCTATACACAACGTATAGATTCTGTTTCCCGCCTTCCGGAAGGTTCCGCGGCCCCGAACCGCTTCCGGTTCCCCGCCGGTCGATTTCGTTTACTTCCGATCAGAAAATGCGAAATCGAAGCCCGGCACACGCCGAATCTCAAAAAATAGTTAATTTTGAACGGATTTTTCCGGAAACGACCCTCCGGAAACCTCCCGCCCGCTTTCGGAACGGACATGAAGACAACCACATCGTGGGGATCATCCGCCACCGTGCAGCGAAGAAAAGGGGGCTGAGGCCGGACGAGTAACCTTCCCGTACGGACGACGAAAAGGGCTTACGGAATCCGCAAGCCCTTTCAACCATACGCCAGCCGGCGCCGCCCCGTCAACTCGCCCAACACGGAGAAGATGAACGCCGCCGTCTTGCGGGTGACCTCCTCGTGGTAGTCGGACTTCCCGTAATTGAAGAAGCCGTGGCGGGCGTCGTCGTAGAGAACGATCTCGGCACGTCCATCCGCCGCACGAACCGCATCGCAAAACAGCTGCGACTGCTTCCACGAGATCGTGCGGTCGGCCCGGCCGTGGAACAGCGCGACGGCGGGCGGATCGGCTCCAATCCGGTTCACGGGCGAAAAGTCCCGCAGCTCCCCGTCGGAGAAGGGCGCCAGATAGGGCGTCCCCTCTTCCGGAAAACGCGAGCCGTCGATCCGGCGCGTCAGGTCGTAAATCCCGTTGTATCCCACGAAAAAACGGCAACCTGCCTGCGACAGCGCCTCGTCGGCCGCCAGCGGCGTTCCGGCCGACGCCGCGACGTAGCCGAACCGCAGCGTATCCAGCCCCAGTTCGCCGGCGCGTGCCGCCACGAGGTCTCGGGCCGCCTGCAACTCCTCCAATCCCGCGCTGAAATCGGCCCCGTCGCCGACGAGCGAGTAGACGATCCGTACGCCCGCGATCCCCTGCGAAGCCAGATAGGCCGACTGGCGGCGGAAGGCGCCGATGCCGCATGTTCGCCAGCTGCCGCCGGGAACGTAGACGACGAACGGCCGGGGCCCGCCGGCATCGCCCCGCTCGGGCAGGTCGATCTCCAATACGAGCGTCCGGTCGCCGCGGGTTGCGAAGGTATACGACCGCGTAGTGAAGCCGTCGTAAGTCAGGTCGGCGCAATAGAGTTCGGGATCGGCAGCATACGCGCCCGCACAGAGGAGCGTCGCGGCGAAAGTCAGTAATAATGTTCTCATCATCTGCTTTTCGGATTAAACGCGAACTCGGACTATCGCTTGTCGCCCGTGAAATTCGGGTTCGGCTCCGGCATGGAAGCGCCGACCGACTCGCGCCACGCGTGCAGCATCTTGCGCAGCTTCTTCACCACGCCGGGCTTCTCGGCCGACAGGTCGTGCTGCTCGCCGAGATCGGTTTTCAGATCGAACAGCTGGACGGTTCCGTTCTCGAAATACTCCAACAACTTGTAATCGCCGTAACGGATCGCACCGCCGGGGCTCTGCATACCGTGATTGCTGTAATGGGGGAAGTGCCAGTAGAGCGCACGCTTCTCGATCTTCCCGCCTTCGAGCAACGGTACGATGCTCTCGCCCTCGCAGACCTTCTCCTTCGGGACATCGACCGAAGCCATGTCCAGCAGCGTATAGTAGAAGTCGTTGCTGATGACCGGCACGTCGCACTCCGTCCCCGCGCGGCCGACGCCCGGATAGCAGACGATCATCGGCACGCGGATGCCGCCCTCGTACATCCACCCTTTGGCGCCGCGCAGCGGCAGACTCGACGTGGCATAGGCCCTGTCGAGCGCATCCTTGGCGATCCTGCGGTCGGGACGGCCGAAGTTGGCGCCTGCCATGCCGCCGTTGTCCGAATAGAAAATCACGATCGTGTTGTCCGCGATGCCGAGCTCTTCGAGCTTCCGGCGGATGACGCCCAGACTCTCGTCCATCGCTTCGACCATAGCTGCGAACTCGATATTGTCCTGATGCTGCTTGATCTTGACGGTGCGCTGCGGCAGGACGCGGTAGCCCTGGTAGGCTTTGGTGTGCACCAGCGAATCCAACTCCCCGCGCGTCAGCGGATCGGGATCGTCGGGATTGCCTTCGAGAATATAGGGATCGCCCTCGTAGTGCATCGTCGCCAGCTTCCTGCGGTACTTCTCGACCAGATCCTTCCGCCCCTGGATGGGATCGTGAACCGCGAAATGCGACATGTAGAGGAAGAACGGGCCGTCCTTGTGCTCCTCAATGTATTTGGTAGCCTCGCGCGTCATCACGTCGGTCAGATATTCGCCCTCCTCGCCTTCGTAGCCATTCAGCCGGAACGGTGCGTAGTAACCCTGTGGCCAGCCTTCGTTATACCCCAACGGAATATGCTCGTCGAACCCGTGCGCCAACGGATTGGAATCGCCCTTGCCGAGGTGCCACTTGCCGATGATCGCCGTCGCGTAACCGTTGTCGCGCAAAGTCTCGGCCACGGTGATCTCCTCGAAGGGAAGGTGTTGCTCGACAGGAGCGTTGAGCAGACGCTGGAAGGGCCAGTTCTTACGGCCGGGCAACCAGTCGGTGAGGCGGATGCTCGCCGGATAACGCCCCGTCATGAGGCTCGCCCGCGTCGGCGAAGAGACATGGCAGGCCGCATAGGCGTTCGTAAAACGCACTCCCTCCTCGGCCAGCCGGTCGATATTGGGCGTTTCATGGAACCGGCTGCCGAAACAACCGATGTCGCTCCAACCGAGGTCGTCCACGAGGAAAAAGAGAATATTGGGCTTCTTCGGCGCCTCGCTGCCGTTCCTGCCCTCGGCCGAAGCGGCCTCCGTGCCCGCGAGCGTACCGGCCAGCGTGCCGGCGCTCAACAGGGCCAGATTTCTGAATCTATTCTTACCGCACATTTGTCTATGAGATTGTTAAAGAGGTTTTTCAGGATTGTTTTTCAAGGTCGGGTAGCTGCCGCTTTCGAAGTTCCATACCGAAACGTCCCAGTCCGTGAAGGCTTCGGCCGACGGGGCGGCTGCCTGCATCTCGGCCTGGCTCAGCGCCTTCACGCGCGAAACGTCGTCGGGCGACGTGCCGTTCTGACCCAGATCGTTACCGTTACCGGAAAGGTAGTAACATCCCGACACGTTCGTGCCGTTGTTCTTCGCACCGCCGTTGATCGCGCCGCCGGTCGTACCGAGCGCCGTGCCCGACGCATCCTTCTGGGCGCGGCCCGCATTATAGCAGTTGACGATCTTGGAGCCCGCGGCACTCTTGTTGCCGACCAGCGTTCCGCTGTTGGCGGCCGTATAGGTGACCGTTCCCTTGTTGTAGGTATTCGACACGACTGCACTGCCGCCTACCCAGCCGACGATGCCGCCGGTATTGTTGCCGTTGGCGGGACTGCACGAAACGGTACCCAGGTTGAAACACTCGTCGATCACGCCGCTGCTGCCGCCCGCTACGCCGCCCGTTCGGCCGTTGCCGGCGGTGGCAGCCAGCGCGCCGTAGTTTCCGCATCTGCGCAGCTGGATGTTGCCGTTGCCGACGTTGCCCGCGACACCGCCGGTATTGCCGATGAACGAAATATCGCCGTAATTGTAGCACTCCGCAACGATGGTCGGCCGCTCCTCGCTGCCGCCGGACATATTGCCGATCACGCCGCCGACGTTGTTGACCAGCGTATTGCTTGCGCTGTAAACCACGATTTTGCCGTAGTTCACGCACTTGTCGATCGACACGTCCGTGCCGCCGACCTCACCGATCACGCCGCCGCTGTTGCCCGCGCCGTTGGCTCCGGTGGAGATCGTCACCCGCACATGGGCGTAGTTCCGGCAGTTCGAAACGACGGTATTGCCCGTCACGTTCGCCGCGATACCGCCGACGAAGCCGGCCGTCGCCGTAATGTCGAACCCTGCGTCGGAGTCGTTGTCCGAAGGCGTCGAACCGGCGCCCTTGACCGTGATGTTCCTGAGCGCCGCTGCGACGGCCGGCGTCGTCCCGTCCTCCGAGGCCGCGATGCCGCCGACATAGACGAAGAGTCCCTGTCCGGCCGCGGTGGCTGCGATCTTCAAGCCAGTGATCGCGAAATTGCGGCCGTCGTAATTGCCACTGAACTTCTTATCGGAAGTGCCGATCGCCGTCCAGCCGCCGCCCAGCGCGATATCGGCCGTCTGCACGAAATAGATGCCCGCATAGGACTCGCCCGCATTGACCGACGACGCCAGCGCTTCGAGATCCGATCTCTTCCCGATCGCGATCGGGCGCTCCTCGCTTTCGCCACCGAAACAGCCGAACGCGGGATTCCATCGCTCGACATAGCTGATCTGGCCGTTGCTGAGCGTGAACAGGGCATTGATCTCCACCGATCCCACCTTTTTCAGTTCGTACTCCCCGTCGGGAATCTCCTCCATGTAATACACGGTCGTAAGGTCGGTGCCGACCTCCACCTCCACGTCGTTCAGGATCACGCTCTCGCCGCCGCCGGCAGGTGCGTATTCGAGCGTCGTATTGCCGTCGTTACCGAGCAGCGTGGTCATGCCCGCGAATTCGATCCGGTGGCGTTCTCCCTGTTTCTGCTGGTTGATCGTCAGTTCCGCCTTCACGGTCGGATCGTCGACATAGACCACCGTCAGCTTCGCCTGACGGCTCTCGGTCGATTCGTTCTCGGACACGGAGAGCACCACGGCGCCGTCGCCCTCGACGTCGGCCGCAGGCGCAGTCTTGGCGATCCAACCCTCGCCGCCCGACACGACGGTCAGTTCGGCGCGCCAGTTCACGTTGGAGACGATCTGCACCGTATAGGCCTCGGCGCCCGTCCACGGCAGCGACACGCTGCCGACAGGCTCCATGACGATCGTCGGCTCCGAGCCCATCTGCTCGACCGTCACCGTGCCGGAAAGCGTCCGGGAATCGCGCTCCGAAGTGCCGGTCACGGCGATCGTGGTCGAACGCCTGCCCGGCGTATCCTTCTCCGTGAGCGTGAAGACGATGTTGCCGTTACCCTTGCCGCTGGCCGACGTGATCGTCAGCCAGTCGGCCTGTTCGTCGGTCTTGGCCGCCGTCCACGACACGTCGTGCGACGCCACCACGGTGATCGTATTGTTCTGCGAGGCGTAATTGTTCTTGATGACGGGCTGCTCGGGCAGCGTGAACGTCGGGATGAAGGTGTCGTCGCCGGTATCGTCGTCCGAGCAGCTCCACGCGAGCGATGCCGCACAGACGAGCAGTACGGCTGAAATGAGTTTCGGAAAAGATCTGAGACTTTTCATATCGTCTGAAGTTTTGGGTATTGGTTACTTGAATGTAGGCGTTTCGATGAACTGCGTCTGCATGTTCATCAGCTGTTCCCAGTTCTGGGCAGTCAGTTTCGTGCCGTTGAACACGAAGTTGTCGAAGACGATGTTGCGGAACGGGTGGTCGGGCGACGAACAATAGAGATAGTTCTTGTAGCCGTTGTCCCTCTGGCGGACGTTCCAATTCCTGAGCGTCAGTCCGTCGACGGTCGAGACATAACCGGCCTGCGGCGACACGCGCAGGACGACCGGCACGGGCGTCTCGGTGACGACGTCCTCGATGAGATAGTTCTCCAAGTAATTGTCGTTGTTTTCGTACTCGTAGCGATTCCCCACGAATCCGAGGACACCGCGGTTGAACTGGTTGTTGTTCCAGTCGGCATGCAGGATGTCGACGCGGCGGACCGTCACGTCCTTCGCGTCGGCGTCGTTCCATGCCATCTGGATGATATTGCCGTTGGTGAGCTGCCAGCAGACGATATCTTCGAAGGTGATCCCGTCGCGGTAAACCTTGATGCTGTCGTCGTTGGCCCAGATGAAGCAGTTTTTCACCGTCGAATAATGAAACACCGAGATACCATCGCAGTTGTAGGTCCACGCGCCGATCGTCTTCACCCACTCCACACGGTTGTTGGTCGTAATCAGGCGTACCGAGAAATGGGTGAAGTCGGCGATCGTGATCCCCTCGACGACCATTCCGTTGCTGTCACCCGTAGCTTCGATGCTGTGGGAGGCACGGTAGGGAAGGCGTGCGGCCGAAAGCGTACCGCGCCCGAAGATTCTCACGCCGGGGTTGTTCTCCACGACGAGGGTGCCGTAGACGTAGGCGTCGCCCGGGATGTAGATGTTCTTGACGTGTGCCGGCACGATGTACTTGCCGATGTCGTGCACGCCCCGGGCGAAATAGATCCCCGACCGGTCGGCCGGCAGGGCGGCCATGTCGGCCGCCGTCGCGTTTTCGACGCGCCGATAGGCGGCATCGTCGGACTTCGGGGCATCCTTTTCGAGCGGGTTGGCAAAGATCATCAACCCGTTCCGATAGCCCTCCGCGCCGACCTCCACCGAGTATTGTCCGGGTTCGGTCAGGGTGAAGGTCACGGACTGGCCCGAGAGCGAAGGCGACACGTGCTTGCGGCTCGGGTAGACGGCCACCGACGACGACATCGGCACCCGCGACGGATCGAGAATCCGCGCCGTCACCGTCACCTCGCCGTCGAACGAGAAGTTCGCCCAGCTGATCGTGCGGCCGGCCACCAGTTCGAGCGCCGTGCGGTCGCTGCCGATCATCCCCTTCGAGGGATCGTATACGGGACAGGTGCTCTGGAAAACCATGCACTCCTTCTCCACCCCGTTCTGGGAAAGCGTCACCTCCCACACCGTCGAAACGTTCACGTCGGGCGAGTCGGCCAAATGGTTGTACACGACGAATGAAACGTCGTCCGGTTCCTCGGGTTCCTCCGGATCGGTCTGCTGCGGAGGGTTCCACAGCGGTTCGTAGGTCGACGAGTTGGAGCATCCGATCCCTGAACACAACAGGCACAGAGAGGCCCACAACAGAAATGTGAAATTGGACAATCGCATATATCGGTCAGTGTTATAAGGTTATTACTTAATCGTAGGACGATC
>ENA-UOJM01001540-UOJM01001540.1-human-gut-metagenome-genome-assembly--contig:-P116-NODE-1540-length-20483-cov-19.683523_pt1 | contig 20483 bp, 17 predicted proteins | sample MGYA00242349_ERZ723896 | MGnify/ENA metagenome assembly ERZ723896 | reverse complement strand
TACAACCCCACATCAAACCCGTGCGTAGGGCGGGGTGCCCTCACCCCGCCGAAACTTACCGCCATATCCCGTTTCCCCATCGCCGCCCTGTAGGGGCCGGGCATGCCCGGCCCGCAGCTTACCGCCATATCCTTTTTACGATTCAATCCGTAGGGGAGGGATTCATCCCTCCCGGGCACCCTCCCGCCGCCGCAAACGGCCACGGCGGCCAGAGGGCTGGCCGCCCTACACCCCCACATCAAACCCGTGCGTAGGGCGGGGTGCCCTCACCCCGCCGCGGTTTACCGGCGTATCCCTTTTACGGTTCATTCGTAGGGAGAAATCCTGCCCCTCACGCGGGGCGTCGGGGACGCCGCCCCCTACAATCGTTGCCGTAAACCTGCCGCCATATCTTTTTCCCCTACATGCACCATCTGTACATTTCCCTAAATTTATTCATTTTTTTGTAAAAAAATCTACCCAAAAAATTTTCTTTGTGCTATAATATCATCAAATAGCCCTTTATCGGGGGCTGCTACCAATCAAAGGAGGATCATCCATGCCCAACCTAGCTCTTCTTGCCCTTGAAGCCAGTGACGGTACCGTTGTGCTGACCAGCATTACACTGGTTTTCGCGATGCTGGTGGCCCTGTGCCTCATCATCACGCTGGAAGGCAAGATCTTCGACAACATCAACAATAAGAAGAACGGCAAGCCTGCCGCGCCGAAGGCCCCCGCGGCCAAGGCTGCTCCTGCCCCCGCTGCCAAGCCCGCCGCCCCTGCGGCCAAGGCTGACAACGGCTCCATTCCCGGCGAGATCATCGCCGCGATCTCCGCTGCCGTGGCCACGGTCTGCGGCGGCAATGCCGTCATTCGCGGCATCAAGCGCGTTTCCAAGCCTGCCGCCGGTTCCCGCCGCGGTGCCTGGGGCGACGCCGGTGTGCGTGAGCACACGACGCCCTTTATGTAAGGAGGTACGGAAATGGGTGCTATTTTTACCAATATTGCAGAGATTTTTGCCAAGTCCGGCTGGGCACAGATCTTCTTCACCGAGGGCGGCTGGAAGTACGCCGTCATGCTGGCGGTGGCCTGCGTGCTGCTGTATCTGGCCATCGTCAAGCAGTTTGAGCCGCTGCTGCTGCTGCCCATCGGCTTCGGTATGCTGATGACCAACCTGCCCCTCGACGGCATCTTCCACATGGACATCTTCATCAACTCCACCAACCACATCGACTGGGCGCTGCTCGGCTCGTCCGGCGGCATGGTCGACTATATCTACTTAGGCGTTAAGCTGGGCATCTACCCGCCGCTGATTTTCCTCGGCATCGGCACGATGACCGACTTTGAGCCGCTGATCGCCCGCCCGTCCAGTCTGCTTCTGGGCGCTGCCGCCCAGCTGGGCATCTTCTTCACCTTCGTCGGCGCTAAGATCCTGGGCTTTACGAACCAGGAGGCCGGTGCTATCGGCATCATCGGCGGCGCGGACGGCCCCACCGCTATCTACGTCACCACCAAGCTGGCCCCGCACCTGCTGGGCTCCATCGCGGTTGCCGCGTACTGCTACATGGCGCTGGTGCCGGTTATCCAGCCGCCCATCATGAAGGTCCTGACCACTGAAAAAGAGCGTCAGATCGTCATGACGGCCCCCCGCCGTGTCTCCAAGACCGAGAAGATCCTGTTCCCCATCATCGTTACCATCATCGTTGCCCTGACCCTGCCTGACGCCGCCATTCTGGTCGGCTGCCTGATGATGGGCAACCTGATGAAGGAGTCCGGCGTTGTTGAGCGTATCACCAAGACCGCCGGCAATGAGCTGATGAACATCATCACAATCTTCCTCGGCTTCTCCGTCGGCTGCACCACCAACGCCGCCACCTTCCTGAACATCCAGACCGTTGAGATCATCGTTCTGGGCATCGTCGCCTTCGGTGTCGGCACCGCAGGCGGTGTTATCCTGGGCAAGGTCATGTGCGTTGTCACCCACGGCAAGATCAACCCGCTGATCGGCTCCGCTGGTGTTTCCGCCGTTCCCATGGCCGCCCGTGTTTCCCAGAAGGTCGGCCAGGAGTACAACCCCCGCAACTACCTGCTCATGCACGCCATGGGCCCCAACGTTGCCGGTGTTATCGGCTCCGCCGTTGCCGCTGGTATCCTGATCAATATGTTCGGCTGATACTGACATAAAAAGTAAGCACCCGCATGGTTCGCGCCATGCGGGTGCTTTTCTCTTTGGCTTCTCCCTCGGGACTGCGCCCGCGCAACAAGCCGCCCCTTACAGGGGAGGTGGCCGAGCGTCAGCGATGGCCGGAGGGGCTTTACCGCGTTCACTCCACCTCAAACCTCTCCCCGTCGATCTCGACCCATGCCACGGCCTCGGGGTCAATCAAGTTGTAGGTGTTCACCCGCAGAGCGCTCTGACCGGAATATTTGCTCACGCGGCCATAAAAACCCTGGTAAAATTCCCCGTCCCAGCCGTAGGTCAGTTCCGTGCCGTCGGCGCGGAACAGCTTTACGCGGGACTGCACATCGTACCGCGAGGTCCCGCCCAGCGGCAGACTGCCGTGATTCTTGCCGATGACGCTGACCGCCAGCGGTTCAACACGAACCTCTTGAATGTCAAACGTTGCGTCGGGATATTGCTCGGCTTCTTCCTCGGTCATATCATAATGGAACCAGTGCCCTCCCTTCAGCGCGATGGTTTTCTTTAAGTTTAGCGTCACTGCTTCAGCCGTGTCTGGCAGCATGACCTTAACATGCGCAGAGGCCTTGTGATTTGTCAAATCGCAGATATACAGCGTTCGCGTGTCGGTGGCCGTCTGGGTCAACGGAATATCCACATAGCAGGAAAGAACGTCGCCTTCGCTGACCGCATTGCGCGTTGCCCACGACCCAATAGCGTACCCGTAACACGGCCCTACCTGTGCGTTGCTTGCAATATAGAGCCGCTTGTCGCCGCTGTTGTCCGCTGCACGCAGGTAAAACGCGCCGGTGTCCCACACCAAATCGCTTGGCTCCATCCCTTGGGCGTTGCCCACATCGTACAGCACTCGCAGCGTGTTTTCGCCGCGCAGCAGCGCCTTTACACTGACCGTGCGGCCGTTGATCTCGGCGGTCAGTGGTTCGTCCAGCACGACGCCGTACTTCTGCACCAGTGCGTTCGTCTCGTTGGCGGCGCTCATGGGGTGGAAAAGCCCCAGCACCACCGCGCCCGCGGCCACTAAGCAGAGCGCTGCCGCCGCAGCTGCCAGCCGCCAACCGCGCAAAGCATGCAGCCTTGGGCGGCGCGCCAGTACTTTTTGGCGCAGTGCAGCGGTTTCCTCCGCCGTCAGGGCGTCCGCCAGCGGCGGGTTGTCGTTCATCCAGCGTTCCAGTTCGGTCATAGGTCAGCCCTCCTTCAATAGCTTCTGCAGTGCCAGCCGTGCGCGGTGCAGCCGGGTGCGCACCGTGGCGGCGGGCATGGCAAACCGCGCACCCAGTTGGGCCGCCGTCTCGCCGTATAAGTACCGCCGCAAAAACAGCTCTCCGTCCGGCGGCGGCAGCGCCATGATCTGCGCCATCAGCTCGCGGCTTTCAAGATGGCTTTCCAGCGCTACAGCCAGCTCGGCGTCATCGCGGTCGTCCAGCGGCAGCGTTTCGCCCCGGCGCAGCAGCGCACGGTAGCGGTCAATGGCGCACTGCCGCGCCGTCAAAACGACCAGCCGCCGCCGATGGGTCTCGTCTGCGGGCAGGTGTGCCCCGCGCCAGAGCTTGTAAAATGTGTCGGCCTCGGCCTCCTCGGCGTCCTGCGGATGGCCGGGCAGAATGGCCCGGCAGACGGACCGCACTGCGCCGCCGTAGTCCCGCAGCAGGGTGTCCAACTCGTGCTCTGTCATGGGCGTCGCCCCCTTTCATAAAGATTATACGACAAAAACGGGCGGGGTGTTTCAACTTTTTTGGCTTCTCCCAAGGGGGAGGGCTTCCGCACCGCCCCTTTACCGCCCGCCCGATTTGTGCTATAATACGCTTGATAATGGGGAAGTATTGGAAAAGAGGTGCATACATGCTGAAAGTAACCCTGCTGGGCACGGGCGGCACGCAGCCGCTGCCGGACCGCGCACTGGCCGCCGCCGCGGTCACGGTGGGCGGGCGCAGCGTGCTGCTGGACTGCGGCGAGGGCACGCAGGTCGGCCTGCGGCGGTACGGCGTCAGCGCGTATCGGCTTTCGGCGGTGCTGCTGACCCACTACCACGGCGACCACATTCTGGGCCTGCCCGGTCTTTTGCAGACCTTGGGCAGCCTGAACCGCACCGAACCGCTGACGATCTACGGCCCCAAGGGCATCGAGCCTGTGGCGCAGGCCGTCACGGCACTGGCCGGGCCGCAGGCGTACCCGGTGCGCTGGCAGGTCGCAGACGAACTATTCCACATAGACACGCTGAAAATCACCCCGTTCCCGCTGACCCACCGCGTACCCTGCTGCGGCTATGCGCTTGCGCTGCCCCGCGCCGGGCGGTTCGACCCCGCAAGGGCGCGGGCTGCGGGCATCCCGATGCCCTACTGGAAAACGCTGCAAAGGGGCGAGCCCGTCGGCGGCTGCACGCCGGAGCAGGTGCTGGGTGCGCCGCGCCGCGGGCTGAAGGTGGTCTACGCCACCGACACCCGCCCCTGCGCCGCGCTGGAGGACGCCGCCCGGGACGCCGACCTGCTCTGCATGGACGCGACCTACGCCGACGACGCCGACCTGCCCAAAGCGGAGCTGTACGGCCACGCCACCTGCCGGGAGACCGGCGCACTGGCCGCCGCGGCCAACGTGCGTCGCCTCTGGCTGACCCACTACAGCGCCGCCGTGACCGACCCCGCGCCGGGCCTGGCCGCCGCGCGCACCGCGTACCCCGCCGCCGTGGCCGGGTATGACGGCCTGACCGAAGAACTGGAATTTGACAGAGAGCCATGACCGAGAAACGAAAAAATCTGCTGTTTATCGCTATAATTCTGGCGCTGGCCGCGGTGCTGTGGCTGGCCGCCCACCACGGCGGCACGGGCCGCACGGCGGTGCTGCGCTACGGCGACCCGCAGGTCGAGCAGCGCATTGATCTGCGTAAAAACGCCGAATATGACATTGACACCGGCCTGTACACGATCCACCTGCGGGTGGAAAACGGCGGCATCGCCTTTGTAGACAGCCCCTGCCCCGACCACCTGTGCGAGGGCTTCGGCACCCTGAAAAACGAGGGCGACTGGGCCGCGTGCATGCCGGCGAAGGCAAGTTTGACGATAGAATAAGAAAAAGTAAAAGATAATAGATAAAAGATAAAAACAAAATCCGTAGGGGCGGATTCCATATCCGCCCGTCAACAGGCAGACGACCAGCAGGCGCATAGAGAATACGCCCCTACGGCGGCATATGTTTAACAAAAGGAGTTCCCATGAATCCAACCTTCAAGCAAGTAACCAAGACCCGCTACGTCCAGCTGGTTTCCGAGCTGGCGCAGGAGATTTTCGTCCAGCATTACACCAAGCTGACGCCCAAGGTCGCCGCTGCACTGGCCGATAAGTACCAGAGCGACATCCTGACCGACGACGAGATCCACAGCGGCGTCATCAACTACTTTTTGATCTACCTCGGCACCGAGCCGGTGGGCTATTTCGCGCTCGACCTCGGCCCCGCGGGTGCCATGTGCCTGAGCCGCCTTTTCTTAAAGGAAAAGGCCCGCGGGCAGGGCATTGGCCGCAGCATCGTGGCCTATGCGCAGAAGCTGGCCGAGGGCGATGGCCGCAGCCGCCTGTATATGCGGGTGTGGGCACGCGACCTGAAGGCCGAGGGCTTTGCCAAAAAGTGCCGCTTCCGCAAGGCCGAGACAGCCCCTGTGGAGGTCCTGCCCGGCACCACGCTGGACATCACGACCTGGGAGAAGCTGTGGCGGTAAAGCTGTAGGGGCCGATGCTTGCATCGGCCCGCGGGGCGTCGAGGACGCCGCCCCCTACAGCGCGGTAAAAGCAAAATCTGGAGATACACCATGAAATTTCTGCACCTTGCAGACCTGCACCTGGGCAAACGGGTCAACGGGTTTGATATGCTGGAGGATCAGCGGTTCATCCTTGAACAAATTCTGACCCTCTGTGAAAAACACGGCGTCGAGGCCGTCGTCATCGCGGGCGACATCTACGACACGCCGGTGCCGCCCGCCGCGGCCTGCACGCTGCTGGACTGGTTCCTGACCCAGCTGGCCGCCCGCCGCATCCCGGTGCTGGCCGTCTCCGGCAACCACGACAGCGCCGAGCGGCTCGACTTTGCCAGCAGTCTGCTGGCTGAACAAAACGTACACATTGCCGGGCGTTTCACCGGCTGCCCCAAGCAGGTCGTACTCAATGACCGCCACGGCCCCATCGAGTTCACGCTGCTGCCCTTTGTGCGGGCGGCCACGGTGCGCCACTACCTGTCCGACGCCGACATCACCGACTACGACTCCGCCGTCGGCGCGGCGCTGGCCGTCTGTGAGCCCGCCGCCCCGCGCCGGGTGCTCGTCGCCCACCAGATGGTGGTCTCCGGCGTCTGCCCGCCGCAGCTCTCCGGCAGCGAGACCGCGCCCCTGACCGTCGGCACGGTGGATTCCATTGATGCAGCGCGGTTTGCGGGCTTCTGCTATGCGGCGCTCGGCCATATCCACCGCGCCCAGCGCGTCGGCATCGACGCCGTGCGCTACGCGGGTGCGCCGCTCTGCTACCATCTGGACGAGTGCGGGATGCAGAAATCCGTCACCCTCGTGCGGGTCGGCAAGCGCGGCGTGGAAAAAATCGAGCAGCTGCCGCTGACGCCCCGCCGCGCCATGCGCCACCTGACCGGCCCGCTGGCCCGGCTGACCGCCCGGCCAACCGACACCGAGGACTACATCTGGGCGACCCTGACCGACCCGACGCCGCTGCCCGACGCCATGGCGCAGCTGCGCGCCGCCTATCCCAACGCCATGCGGCTCGACTACCTGCCCCAAGGTGAGGTCGCGCACCCGCTGGACATGACCCAGGCCGTGCGCGGCAAACCCTTTGTCGAGCTGTTCCAGGACTTTTTCACCAAGATGAACGGACGCCCCCTGACCGTGGAGGAGACCGTGGCTGTGAAAAGATTGCGCGAGGAGGCGTCAAAAAGCGAATGAAACCCCAAAAGCTGATCCTGACCGCCTTCGGCCCCTACGCGGGCCGCACCGAGCTGGACTTCTCGGCGTTCGGCGGCAGCGGACTGTTTCTGATCGGCGGCGACACCGGCGCGGGCAAGACCGCCCTGTTTGACGCCATCACGTTTGCGCTCTACGGCGAGACCTCCGGCGAGAACCGAAAAACAACGATGCTGCGCAGTGATTTTGCCGCCCCCGACGCCGAAACGAGCGTCGAGCTGGCCTTTACCCACCGTGGGCGCAGCTACACCGTGCGCCGCTGGCCCGACCAGCAGCGCGCCGCCAAGCGCGGCACCGGCATGGTCAAGGTGCCCGCCAAGGCCGAGCTGATCCGTGAGCCGGACGAGCCGGTCAGCGGTGCGTCAGCCGTGACCGACGCCGTGGTCAAGCTGCTGGGCATCGACGCCAAACAGTTTGCCCAGGTGTCGATGCTGGCGCAGAACGACTTTACCCGGTTGCTCAACGCGACGTCCGCGGACCGCGCGGCCATCCTGCGCCGCATTTTTGACACCGCCGACCACCAGCGCCTGGGTCAGGCCGCCGTCGAGCACGCCCGTAAGGCCGACGAGGAATGTAAGCGTCTGGACGATGTACTTTTGATGCACGTCGGCACGCTGATCGGTGACGGTGCCGACGAGGAGACCGCCGCCGACCTGGCCGAAATGCAGGCCGAGCGCGACCCGTTTGCCGCAGGGGCTGCCGCCGAGCTGGGCAGGCTGCTGCTGGAGGCCGACGACGCCAACGAAAAACGACAGACCAGCGTTATGAACGAGCTGGACGAGAAGATCGCCCGCGGTGACGCCGGCCTGAAAATTGCCGAGGAACGCGCCGCCCGCCGCCGCCAGCTGGCCGGGCTGGTGGCCGAGGAGCAACGCGCCGCCGATGTGGAGCACCAGACCGACCTCATTATGACCGATCTGGAAAAGCGCACGGCAAACGTGAAGGAAAATATTGCCAAAAACGAGGCGGACCGCGCCGCGCTGAGCCAGGCCGAGGCCGACCTGCTCAAGACCGACCACCGCATTGAGCTGGCCGAGGGGCTTTCCGCCGACTGCAGGCAGCTCTTGCAAAATCTGGCGGACGCCGACAAGGCGGACGAGGACGCCGCCGCGCGTCAGGCAGAGTATGTGGCCGCACAGGCTGCACTGGACAGCGCTGAGGAAGAATACAGCACGATGCAGCGCCAATTAAACGCCAACCGCGCGGGCCTGCTGGCCAAGGACCTGCAAAGGGGCAAGCCCTGCCCGGTCTGCGGCTCCACCAAGCACCCGAAGATCGCCGCGCTGCCCAAGGACCACATCACCGAAAAGCAGTTGGAGGAGCGGGAGAAGGCGCTGACGGCCCAGCGCCGCAGCACTGCCGCGGCCAGCCGCACCGCCGGTGATGCCGCCGCCCACGCGCATGAGCTGCGGGCGGCTTTGCAGCGGGACGCGGATGGATTTTTCGCGCGCCGCGGGGACCGCTACACCGGCAAGCCCGCCGCCGAGCTGACGCCCGACGAGCTGAAAATCGCGCTGACCGCCCAGCAGACCAGCCTGACCGAGGGTCTGCGCGGCCTGCAGGCCGACCACCTGAAGCTGAAGCAAAAGACGGACCGCGCCCGCAGCCTGGCCAAGCAGGCCGACCTTTTGAACGGCCAGCTGGCCGACCTGGAAAAGCAGCGCTTTGCGGCCACCCGCCGCGCCGCCAACGCCAAGGCCGGGCACGCTGCCGCCAGCGCCCGCGTGCAGCAGATGCGCGAGACGATGCCCAAGCGCGACAACCCCGATGCACTGACCCAGCTGCAGGACGCGCTGGCCCGCCTGCGCCGGGACCGCGCTGCCGCCATGGCCGCCCGGGACGCCGCCGTGCACCGTCTGCACACGAACCGCGCCGCCATAGACGCGCTGCAAAAGACGATGCGGGAGAGCGCCGCCGCCCGCGAGAAGCGTGCCATGTGGGACAATCTGTCCAAAACGATCAACGGCAATTTGACCGGAAAAATCAAACTTCCGTTTGAACAGTACGTACAGGCGTTCTATTTTGACGGCGTGGTCGAGGCCGCGAACCTGCGCTTCACCCGCATGACCGACGGCCAGTACCGATTGCTGCGCCGCAAGAGCGAGGCCGTCGGCGGCAAGACTGCGCTGGACCTCGACGTGTTCGACGCCTACACCGGCAAGACTCGCCCCGTGGGCAGCCTGTCCGGCGGCGAGAGCTTCATGGCCGCGCTGAGCCTGGCACTGGGCATCAGCGACACGATCCAGCAGAACGCGGGCGGCGTCGTCATTGAGACGCTGTTCATCGACGAGGGCTTCGGCTCACTGGACTCCGACAGTCTGGAAAAGGCCGTGGACACGCTGGCCGGGCTGGCCGGGGGCGATAAGCTCATCGGCGTCATCTCCCACGTCGAGGCGCTGCAGGACCGCCTGACGAGACAGATCCACGTGACCAAAACGCGGGCGGGCAGTAAGGCGGAAATTGAGATTTCGTAAAGGCTCCCCTTTGAGAGGAGCTCCGCCCGCAGGCGGTGAGGGGTGGCCGGGTGTAGACCTGTAAAGTGTGTGTCTCCCGCCCACCCCTCCGCCCCGCGGGCACCTCCCCTCAAAGGGGGGGCTTTTTAGCTTGCACTTATTTATAAAAAGTATAAAAAAATGACAAAATCAACGCTGCAACAACAATTAGAAACCCTCTCCGCGGCGCGTTACCCGCTGCACATGCCCGGGCATAAGCGGCGGGTGCCGCCCGCACCGGGGCTGGGCTGCTATGCCTGGGACCTGACCGAGATCGACGGCGCGGACGACCTGCACGACGCGGACGGCATTCTGGCCGACGCCATGGCCCGCACGGCGGCGCTGTACGGCGCGCGGCGGTGCTGGTACCTCGTCGGCGGGTCCACCGTCGGCCTGCTGGCGGGCATCCGCGCACTGGCACCGTTCGGCAGCACGGTCGTTGCGGCGCGCAACTGCCACAAGGCCGTCTACCACGCGATGGAGCTGGGGCAGCTGACGGCCCGCTGGCTCACGCCGCCCGTGGACCCGCAGTTTGGCATCTACGGCAGCGTGCGCCCCGCCGATGTGGCCGCCGCGCTGGACGCTGCGCCCGACGCCCGGTGCGTGATCCTGACCAGCCCGACTTATGAGGGCGTTTTGAGCGATATACGTACTATCGCGGAAATCTGTCACGTCCGCGGCGTGCCGCTGCTGGTGGACGAGGCCCACGGTGCGCACTACCTGCCCTTTGCCGCTCGGTACGGCTGGCGCGGCGGGGCCGTAGCTGCAGGGGCCGATCTGGTCGTGCAGAGCGCCCACAAGACGCTGCCCAGCCTGACCCAGACCGCGTTTTTGCAGCTGAACGGCGATCTGGCCGACCCCGCCGAGGTCGAGCGCCAACTGGACGTGTTCGAGACGAGCTCACCGAGTTACCCGCTCATGGTCAGTCTGGACGGCTGCACCCGCTGGCTGGCCGACGAGGGAGAGACCGCCTTTGCCGCGTGGCGCACCCGGCTGGATGCCTTTGACGCGGCGGTGCGGGATCTGAAAAATACAAAAATACTGTGCTGCGGCACGGACGCACTGACGGCGCACCCTGACTTTTTTGCGCATGACAGCGGCAAAATTTTGCTGCAAATCGGCGCGGCGGGGGCGGCGTACCTGCGGGCCGACGGCTTTGAGCCCGAGATGGTCTGCGGCCCGAACGTGCTGGCCATGACCAGCCCCTGCGACGACGCCGACGCGCTGGAACGGCTGGCCGATGTACTGCACGCCTGGGACAAAACGGCGGCCCCGCCCGCGGCCCCGCGGCATATTCTGCCCGCCCCCGGCGCGGCCCGCTGCACGATTGCCGAGGCGCTGCTGCGCCCCGCGCGGGCCGTAAGGATGCGGGATGCGGTGGGGGAGACCGCCGCGGAGTATCTCTGGGCCTATCCCCCCGGCGTGCCGCTGGTGGCACCGGGCGAGGAAGTGACGGCAGAGCTGTTGACGGCCTGCCGTGCATTGGAGCAGGCCGGAACCGCGCTGAAGCATACGGGCGGCAGCGGGGCGGAGGAGATTGCGGTTTTGTTGTAAAGGGGTTCCGACGGGCCTCCCGCTGTCTGTTGTTTTCCCTCCGCCCCTATTGACAAACCGCGGATTTCCGTGTACAATAATAATAATTCTAAAATGTATAAAGGGGTGACTGTTTTATGAAGCACATCCAGACTCTCGAGACCCGCGACATGGCTAAGAGCCTGCTGAACGGCGGCTGCGGCGAGTGCCAGACTTCCTGCCAGAGCGCCTGCAAGACCAGCTGCGGCATTGCCAACCAGCCTTGCGAGAAGACCGACAAGTAATTTTTGCTGGCTTTGATGCCGGGGTGCCGCATGGCAGCCCGGCATTTTCTATGATACAAAGGGTGCGGCGGGCGCATATAGAATGCGCCCCTACAAGGGGAATGCCGTAGGGGCGGATTCCATATCCGCCCGTGGCCGTCCGCCGCATTGCACCATAACAAAACGGAGAAAACCATGATCCATCAATACAAATTAAGCGGCTACAATATCGTGCTGGATGTGTACAGCGGCAGCGTACACGCGGTGGACGATGTAGCCTATGACGCCATCGCCCTGATCGACCAGGGCAGCAGCCGGGAGCAGGCCGCCGCCGCCCTTGCCAAAAAATACGCAGACCGCACCGACGTGACCGAGAGTGACATCAACGACGTGCTGGACGATATCGACGAGCTGACCGCCGCGGGTCAGCTGTTTGCGCCCGACGCCTACGCCGACCACGCCTTTGACTTCAAAAACCGCTCCAACGTCGTCAAGGCGCTCTGCCTGCACGTTGCGCACACCTGCAACCTGAATTGCAGCTACTGCTTTGCCGCGCAGGGCAAGTTCCACGGCGAGGCCGGCCTGATGAGCTTTGAGACCGGCAAGCGTGCGCTGGACTTCCTCGTCGAGCATTCCGGCACCCGCCGCAACCTGGAGGTTGACTTCTTCGGCGGCGAACCGCTGATGAACTTCGAGGTCTGCAAACAGCTGGTCGCCTACGCCCGCAGCATCGAAAAGGAGCACAACAAGAACTTCCGCTTCACGATGACCACCAACGGCATCGGTATCACCGATGAAGTCATCGACTGGTGCAATAAAGAATGTCACAACGTTGTTTTGTCGCTGGACGGCCGCAAGGAAGTCAACGACCGTTTCCGCGTGGACCTGGCGGGCAACGGCAGCTATGACCGCATCGTGCCCAAGTTCCAGAAGCTGGTCAAGGCACGCGGCGGCCAGGGCTACTATATGCGCGGCACCTTTACGCATCACAACGTGGATTTCACGAAAGACCTGTTCCACATGGCTGACGATCTCGGCTTTACGGAGTTGTCCATGGAGCCGGTCGTGGCCCCGCCGGATTCCCCCGAGGCCCTGACCGAAGAGGATCTGCCCAAGCTGTTTGACCAGTACGAGCTGCTGGCCAACGATATGCTGCGCCGCCAGAAAGCGGGCAAGCCCATCACGTTCTACCATTATATTCTGGACCTGAAGCACGGGCCCTGCATTTACAAGCGCATTTCGGGCTGCGGTTCCGGCACCGAGTACATGGCCGTGACCCCCTGGGGCGACCTGTACCCCTGCCACCAGTTCGTCGGCGACCCGAACTACAAGCTGGGCAACGTCTGGGACGGCGTGACCAACACCGCCCTGCGCGACGAGTTCAAGCTGTGCAACGTCTACGCCCGCCCCGACTGCAAGGACTGCTGGGCACGCCTGTACTGTGCGGGCGGCTGCGCGGCCAACGCCCTGCACGCCACCGGCGACATCCACGGCACCTACGAGTACGGCTGCAAGGTGTTCCGCAAGCGGATGGAGTGCGCCCTGATGATGCAGGTCGCCCAGCGCCTTGACCCCGAGCTGGCGAAGAATGCCGTCCGGTTTGAGAGTGACTGCGACGGGTGTGGTGAGGGCAACGACGGCGCGTGCGAGAAATAAATAGCCATTGAGTATGCCGCTCTGTAGGGGCCGGGCATGCCCGGCCCGCAGCTTACCGGCAAGCACCTGCTTGCGGTTTATGTTGCGGGCCGGACATGTCCGGCCCCTACCGCGTCACAATGGCAAACGGCAGCTGCGGAGGGGTCAAGACCCCTCCCTACAGATCGGGGTCCACGGGTGCTTTGTAGGGAACGGTCTTGACCGTTCCGGGGACGTGTGCCGTTATTGCATGGTAAAACATTGTTGAGGCGTAGGGGCCGGGCATGCCCGGCCCGCAGCTTACCGGCAAGCACCTGCTTTCCGGTTTATGTTGCGGGCCGGACATGTCCGGCCCCTACAGGAATATAAAAGATAAACACCTGTCAGCTGTTTATCTGCCAATCGCCGCGCACTTCTCCTTCAGCCAGACCTTCTCGTCCTCGTTCAGGCGGGGGCTGAGCATCTCGTAGACGTGGGCGTGGTAGTCGTTCAGCCAGTTGATCTGGTCGCGGCTCAGCTCGTCCACAAGCACAGGCTCGGTGGCGATGGGCACCAGTGTCAGCGGCGCAAAGCCCAGCCAGTGGCCGTACTGGTTGTCGCCCAGGTCCACGCACTCCAGCTCGTTCTCAATGCGGATGCCGACCTCGTCGGTCTCGTAGATGCCCGGCTCGTCGGTGATGGTCATGCCGGGCTTGAAGATGACGGGGTTGTTCGGGCGCAGACTCTGGGGGCCTTCGTGTACGCCAGAGATAAAGCCGACGCCGTGGCCGGTGCCGCAGCGGTAGTTGACCTTGTGCGCCCAGACCGGGCCGCGGGCGAAGGTGTCCAGCGCAAAGCCGGTGCAGTAGTCCAGGAATACCGCGCGGGCCATGTCGATGTGGCTCTGCAGCACCCAGGTGTAGTAGCGGCGCTCGTTGTCGGTCAGCGGGCCGACGGGGTAGGTGCGGGTGATGTCGGTGGTGCCGCAGTCATACTGGCCGCCGTTATCGACGAGCAGGAAACCGCGCGGCTCAATGACGCTGTTCACGTCGCCCTCGGCGTGGTAGTGCATCATGGCGGCGTTGGTACCGTAGGCCGCAATGGTGGAGAAGCTGTCCTCAAAGTAGCCGGGCATCTCGGCACGGCGCTTTTGCAGCATCGTGTCAATGTCGATCTCGGTCAGGGTCTTGCCCTCGGCCAGGGCCTTTTCCAAATCCATCTGGAACCGCACCACGGCCACGCCATCACGGATGTGGCACTCGCGGATGTTCTTCAGCTCGACCTCGTTCTTGATGCCCTTCAGGGCGAAGATCGGGTCAGCGCCGGCCACCGTTTTGTGGGCGGTCAGGGCCTCGTACAGGGCGTAGTTGGTGGCCTTCTCGTCCACCAGGAACACTTCCTCGGCGGGCAGGGCGTGGACGGCATCGATCAGTTCATTGTAGCCGCGCAGCGTCACGCCGCTCTCGGCCAGCGTGGCGGCGTCGGCGTCAGACAGGCGGCCCGGCGCAATAAACAGCGTGCAGGCGTCCATCGTGACCAGCGCGTAGGCGACGGCCAGCGGGGTGCAGGGCAGGTCACGGGCACGCAGGTTCAGCAGCCAGCCCACACAGTCCAGGCCGGTGACGGCCAGGGCGGTGGCCCCAGCCTTTTGCAGCTCGGCGCGGACCATGGCGATGCGGTCCGCGGCGGTGGCCCCGGTCTGGGCGGGGGTCAGCAGCTCACAGGGGGTGTCGGGCAGGGCCGGGCGCTCGCCGGTGGCGTCCCAGATCGGACTTGCCACGTCCTGGCTCTTGAGGGAGGCGCCCTTCTTGGCCAAGGCGTCGATGTACTCTTTGGCAATCGTGGCGGGTACGCAGCTGCCGTCCAGCAGCAGGGTGTCACCCGCGCCAAAGTGGTTCTCGAGGTATTCCGCCACGGTGGGCACCCCGGCGGAACCGGCGTGCATACATTCAATCTCACTGCCTGCCAGCTGCTTGTCGGCCTGGACGTAGAAGCGGCCATCGCACCACAGGGCGCTGCCGCTCAGGGTCACAACAAGGGTCGAGTTCTCGCCGATAAAGCCGGAAAACCACGGCAGTGCGTTGTAGTAGCCGGGCAGATACTCACTGCAATGGGGATCGCTGGTCATGATGAGCACGCCGTTTGCGCCCGCGGCCTTGGCAGCAGCACGCAGCGCGGCGATTTTTTCATTGGTAGTCAAAATGGATCGCTCCTTTTTGTAAGAAAATTCTGGGTTAAATATATCATACCACCTTTGGGGAAAATATTAAATAGCAAATTTGGCAGAGCTGTAGGGGCCGGGCATGCCCGGCCCTCAGCCTTCCCATAAGCGCGCAGTTTCCGGTGTGCCGCGGGCCGGACATGTCCGGCCCCTACGGGGAGGCGGTAATCCAATAAATTTTGCAAAAAATTCAAAATTTCCCGCGCAAAATGGCGCAAAACCCCTTGACGTGTTTGTTATAATAGTATTAGCAGTTAGTGTAATAGATTGCCAACCAACTGAACATCTGAACATATCTTGAATAGAGGTACCCAACTATGGCTGAAAAGAAAACCAAAATCGACATTTTCTCCGGCTTCCTCGGCGCCGGCAAGACCACCCTTATCAAAAAGCTCATCAAGGAGGCCTTCGCCGGTGAGCAGATCGTCCTGATCGAGAACGAATTCGGCGAGATCGGCATCGACGGCGGCTTCATGCGCGAGGCCGGCATTCAGGTCAATGAGCTGAACTCCGGCTGCATCTGCTGCAGCCTGGTCGGTGATTTCCGCGAGGCACTGAAGAAGGTCGTCGAGACCTACCACCCGGACCGCATCCTCATTGAGCCGTCGGGCGTCGGCAAGCTGTCCGACGTGACCCGCGCCGTCGAGGGCGTCGCCGAGGATCTGCCCGTCATCCTGAACAGCTTTGTCACCGTCGCCGACGTGAACAAGGTCAAGATGTATATGAAGAACTTCGGTGAGTTCTATGACGACCAGGTCAGCCATGCGTCCTGCATCATCCTGAGCCGCACCGGCAACGCCAGCGAGGAGAAGGTCGCTGCCGCCGTCGCCCTGCTGGCCGAGAAGAACCCCACCGCCACCATCGTCACCACCGACTGGACCGTCCTGACCGGCGCACAGATCGTCTCCGTCATGGACGGCAAGCGCGACCTCGTCGCCGAGCTGCTGACTGAGGCCCGCGCCGCCAACGTGGCCCATGCCGACGAGGATGAGCACGAGCACCACCATCATCACCATCACGACCACGACTGCTGCTGCCATCATCATCACGACGAGGACGACGATGAGGACGAGCACGAGCACGAGCATCACCATCACGACCATGATGACGATGACCACGACCACGACTGCTGCCATCACCACGAGGACGAGCACGAGCATCACCATGAGCACCACTACGACGAGCACGGCGTCTGCTCCTGCGGGCATCATCACCACCACGACCACGACGCCGACGAGGTGTTCACGAGCTGGGGCAAGGAGACGGCCCACAAATACAGCCGTGAGGATCTGGACAAGGCCCTGCACGCGCTGGACGAGGGCGCTTACGGCATGATCCTGCGCGCCAAGGGTATTGTGGACGGCGGCGACACCTGGTACGAGTTCGACATGGTCCCCGGCGAGCACGAGATCCGCCCCTGCGGCCCCGACGTCACCGGCAAGCTCTGCGTCATCGGCTCCCAGCTGAAGGAGCATGAGATCGCGGAATTGTTCCACGTTTGATAAGAATGCCTTCCCCCTTGGGGGAAGGTGCCCGAGGCCCCGACCGAGGGCGGATGAGGGGCGAGCCTGCCGCAGCAGCCCACTACTGACAGGCCGCGATTCGCTCTCCCCTCATCAGTCCGCTTCGCGGACAGCTTCTCCCCCGGGGGAGAAGCCTTTGACTGCTACTAACCGAAAGGACGTCCCCTATGCCTAAACAAATCCCCGTATATCTCTTCGTCGGCCAGCTGGAGAGCGGCAAGACGAAATTCATTCAGGAAACGATGGAGGACCCCAACTTCGACTCCGGCGACAAGACCCTGCTGCTGGTCTGCGAGGAGGGCGAGATCGAGTACGACCCGTCCAAGTTCGCCTTCGGCGGCGTGCACGTTGCCCAGATCGAGGATAAGAGCGAGCTGACTGCCGAGAACCTGACCGCGCTCGAAAAGAAGTCCGGCTGCGGCCGCGTCATCATCGAGTACAACGGTATGTGGCTCATTCAGGAGCTGTACGACGCCCTGCCCGACAACTGGCTCGTCTACCAGAGCCTGGCCACCGCCGACGGTACGACCATCAAGACCTACGCGGGCGACAGCGCCATGCGCAGCCTGCTGCTGGACAAGCTGCGCGGCAGTGAGCTGCTGGTCGTCAACCGCGCCGAGGCTGTCAACGACGACGAGAGCCGCCAGCTCATCCACAAGCTGGTGCGCCAGGCCAGCCGCCGCTGCGACATCGCCTACGAGTTCAAGGACGGCAGCGTCGCCTATGACGACATCCCCGACCCGCTGCCCTTCGACGTGGACGCGCCGGTCATTGAGATCCCCGAGGAGTTCTTCGGTATATGGTACATGGACTGCATGGATGACCCGAAGAAATATGACGGCAAGACGGTCAAATATCTGGCTCAGGTCTGCCAGACCCCCCAGGCCGGCAAGGGCGCGTTTGTGCCCGGACGCTTTGCCATGACCTGCTGCGTGCAGGATATCCAGTTTGTGGGCATGCCCTGCAAATACGACGATTACAAGTCGCTGGAGCAGCGCAGCTGGATCAACATTACAGCCAAGGTCAACGTCAAGTACCACCCCATCTACAAGGGCCAGACCCCCGATTCCACCGGCCCTGTCCTGACCGCCATCTCCGTCGAGCCGGGCGAAAAGCCCGCGCAGGACGTGGTGATGTTCAGCTGATATTGCAATAGAAAAGCACCTGCCTTCGATAAAAAGGCAGGTGCTTTTTGATTGACAGGCATTTTCCGAAACGTGCCGCGGAGCGGTCAAGACCGCTCCCTACGGGCTGGCGTTCACGGGTGCTTTGTAGGGAGGGGTCTTGACCCCTCCGTCGGGTAGACAGGGCGCTGATGTGGCGTCTGCTAACGGAAAACCTCCGGGCCGGGCATGCCCGGCCCCTACTGCGCAAAAATCAACCGCGCGTTCCCGCGATCTTGGAATCGGTGCTCCACCCCTGCAAATCGGTGGGCGTCAGGCTGCTCATCCAATTTTCGCGCTCGGTCTCCCACTGGTCCCAGGCGGCCTGGCTGCGGATGGCGGTGCCGCTCTCAAAGGCATCGTCCCACGGGTTGGCCGGGTCGGGGTCGGTGGGGTCCCAGCCGCGCTTCTCGGTGTCGGCGGGGTCGGTGTAGATCGTGCCGGGCTTTCCCATCGGGCCGGGGTCATCGGCGTCGTTGTAGATGATGACCGGCGTGCCCAGCGGGCAGTTGTCGTAGATCCACTTTACGTCCACCACGGCCAGCCGGATGCAGCCCAGACTGGCGCGGGTGCCCAGCAGGTTGAACTCGTCGTACTCCACATCGTCCTTGTGCTGGCTGTAGTAGGGCACGCTGTGGAACAGGTAGCTGTCATAGATGCGGGTCGCGTACTGGCCGTAGCTCGGGCCCATCAGCAGCCGCCAGCTGTAGTCCACCGGGGTCGAAAAATACCCGGTGGGGGTGTCCATGCCGCCGCTGCACACCATCGCCATGAACGGAACAGCGTACTTTTTTGTGGCAGAATCCACGGCGTAGACCGTGACCACGCCGCCTGCGTTGTTGACTGCCAGCAGGTAGGGGCAGCCCTCCTTCGCGTCCAGCGTCAGGCCGTAGGCGGCAAACTGCGTTTCCAGCCCGGCCAGCGTCTCGGCGGCGTTATCGTCCCAGGTCGTCGGGTCCTTGATCTGCGGCGCGTCCTTGGTGGCGTTGCTCGTGGCCGTCGCCATCGCGGGGGCCACTGTCGGCTCGGGCGTCGGCATGGGGCTTGTCTCCGGCGTGGCGGCGGGGGCCGCCGTGGTCTGCGGCGTCGGGGCGGGCAGCACGTCCTGTGGGGCGTTGGGCATCTGCACGCAGGCACACAGCAGTGCAACCGTCAGCAGAAGCGGAAAAATGCGGCGTAGAATCGACATAAAATCTCCTTAGTGTTTGGTGACGCCGTACTCCTCGGCCACGAATTTCTCCAGCGCGGCAAAGCTGCGGCGGACTTTTTCGGTCTCGATGCAGTATGCCATGCGGAAGTAGCCGGGGCAGCCGAAGCTGTCACCGGGGACCAGCGCCAGGTCATATTTCAGCGCCTTTTGGCAGAACGCCTTTGCGTCGTCCTCCAGCGCCTTCGGGAAGATGTAGAACGTGCCGTCCGGCTTGACGACGGTGAAGCCCAGCGCGATCAGCTCGTCGTAGATCAGGTTCATGTTCGTCTCGTAGACGGACAGGTCGCTGGTCACGTCAAGGCAGCGCTCGACGGCCATCTGGATGAGGGACGACGGGCAGTTGTGGCCGGTCCCGCGGGAAATCTGGCCGCACATCGGCACGATGTACGCGGCGTCCTCGCACCGCGGGTTGGCGGCCACATAGCCGATACGCTCGCCCGGCACGCTCAGACTCTTGGAGAAGGAGTAGCAGGTGAGCGTATCATCGTAGAATTTGGCGGGGTAGGGCGTGACCCTGCCGCCGAACGAAATCTCGCGGTACGGCTCGTCGGAAATCAGGAAGATGTGGTGGCCGTACTGGGCGGACGCCTGGGTCAAAAAGTCGGCCAGCTGCTGCAGGGTCTCCTCGCTGTAGGCGGTGCCGCTGGGGTTGTTGGGGCTGTTGATGAGCACGGCGGCGGTGTTCTCGTCCACGAGCTGCGCGAACGCCGCAAAGTCGATCTGAAAGTCCGCGCACCGCGGCGGCGTCACGCGCAGGGTAAGCCCCGCGCCCTCGATGTACGGCTTGTACTCGGGGAAGAACGGCGCAAACGTTACGATGTTCTGCCCGGGCACGCCGACGCAGCGCACAGCATGGGCCAGCGCACCCGCTGCGCCCGTCGTCATAAAGATATGGTCGGCGGTGTAGTCCATGCCGAACCGGCGGTTCAGGCTTTCGGCCACGGCCTTGCGGGCGGACGGCAGCGTCAGCGTCGGCGTATAGCCATGCAGCTTGACGGGGTCGGTGTGGGCCAGCAGGTCCTCGCAAGCCGCGGTGAACTGCGGCGGGCAGGGGACAGACGGGTTGCCCAGCGAGTAATCGAACACGTTCTCATAGCCGATCTCCGCGCCGCGGGCGGTGCTCCATTCAGAAATCTGACGGATAACCGACTTGGCGCCCAGCATATCTTTATAGTGCTGTGCAATCATAATAACAGCTCCTTTTTGTGAAAAATGTTGTAATTTGACCCGGAAACGGCAGCCTCCCGGGAACTCGCTTTCTTTTGGCAGCAAAAGAAAGCTCGCAAAGAAAACTGCCGCTGTTTCGACGCAGCGGACCCGCGACTTAGGGGCTGCAC
>ENA-UOJM01001534-UOJM01001534.1-human-gut-metagenome-genome-assembly--contig:-P116-NODE-1534-length-20533-cov-8.397744_pt1 | contig 20533 bp, 18 predicted proteins | sample MGYA00242349_ERZ723896 | MGnify/ENA metagenome assembly ERZ723896 | reverse complement strand
ACAATAACTATGTGGCTTTCAGCCACGATCACGGCTTTGCCGTGAATAATTCAGGATGAGGTATAATCCCTCTGTATTATTTTGTTTAGTCGCATAAACTGATTATACCACGAACGCCGGGCTTTTCGAAGCTCGGCGTTTTGTGTTGAATATATAAAATGAGCTGCCGCACGTTAGTGCGACAGCCCCTTTTTTATTTCTGATAAGCAGCCCGCTCGCCGCCGATATATTTGAGCCGTGTTCTCGCACAGACAACATGGGCGGAGCCGATGGATTTGATGGTGGTGCGGACCGGAACGGCGACATGGCGCAGATGCATACCGATCAAGGTGTCACCGATATCGATCCCGGCGTGTGCTTTTATAAATTCCACTGCGCAGGGATGCTCAAAGCCACTCCACGCGGCGGTGGAGAAGGAACCGCCGGCTTTCAACTGCGGCTTGACATTGACCATTTCCAGACCATATTTTTCCGCACAGGACTGTTCTACGATCAGGGCGCGGTTTAAGTGCTCGCAGCACTGGGCGGCGAGGTAGAGACCGTGTTTCTTTGTTACATGGGAAAGGGCGGTAAAGACAGCCTGTCCGACTTCGCTGCTGGAGTAGCAGCCGATCGCGTGGGCAGCAATCTCGCTGGAGGAGCAGCCAACAACCAGAATCTGGCCCGGTTTCATTGCGGCGGTATTGATCAGCTCCTCGGCGATCGCTTTTGTCTGTTCATAAATTAAGTCAAGGTCCACATCGACGGATGTGGCGATATCTGTTGCGCTCATAGTATTTCCCTCTTTTTGCAGAATGCCCGGAGACTGAAAATACTCCGGGCGGTATATGGTTTCATGGTTAAATGGATCCGGTGGTGCATGCCGCTGTCATGAGGAACGTGTGAACTGGAATTTACTCGAAATGATATTTGTCGAGCAGAGCATGCTTCATATCCCAAAGCGGCTTGGAAAGATCCACATGGACCTCATGCGGGTTTACGAGACGTTTTGTCTCATCCCATAAGGTATTGAGCTCTTCCTTGCAGTATTTCTGGATATCCATGACCTTCGGGGAGTGGTAGACACACTCGCCGTCCTTGAATACCTGCACCGGAAGCTCACGCATCGTATAAGTTCCGGGAGCGAGGAGTGTCTTTTTCCATGTCGCTATCGGGTCAAAGAGCAACAGTGGCTCGTCCTCATTGAACGTCTCGCCGACGAGACAGATGATATCAGCGATGACCTTGTGGCTGTCCTTTCCGTAGATACGGTAGGTGGTCTTGTTGCCCGGGTTTGTGATCTTCTCCTCGTTCTCGGAGAGCTTGATCTTCGGGATGAACTTTCCAGTCTTCTTGTCCATGATCGCCGCGAGCTTATAAACACCGCCGAAGGACGGGCAGTCCTTGGAGGTGATCAGGTTTGTGCCGACACCCCAGGAGTTGATGGTCGCGCCCTGGTTCTTTAAGCTTGTGATCAGGGTCTCGTCGAGGTCGTTGGATGCGGAGATCACAGCATCCGTGAAGCCTTCCGCATCGAGCATTTTTTTCGCCTCTTTGGAGAGATAAGCGAGGTCTCCGCTGTCCATACGGATTCCGTAGAAGGTAAGCGGGATTCCCTCCGCGCGCATCTCCTTGAATACCTGGATCGCATGCGGGATACCCGAATTTAAGGTGTCGTAAGTGTCGACTAACAGGATACATGCGGTCGGATAGAGTCGCGCGTAGGTGCGGAAGGCGGTGAGCTCATCCGGGAAACTCATGATCCAGCTGTGGGCATGGGTTCCTTTTACCGGAACGTCGAACATCTGGCCGCAGAGAACATTGGAGGTACCGATACAGCCGGCGATCATAGCGGCTCTCGCACCGTAAATTCCGGCATCCGGACCCTGGGCACGTCTTAAACCGAACTCCATGACTCCGTCTCCGCGGGCTGCATGGACGATACGGGAAGTCTTTGTGGCGATCAGGCTCTGGTGGTTGATGATATTTAAGATCGCGGTTTCAACAAGCTGGGCCTGCATGATCGGGGCGATGACCTTTACGAGAGGTTCTCTCGGGAATACGACGGTTCCTTCCGGGATTGCGTAGATATCACCGGTGAATTTGAAGGTGGAGAGGTACTCCAGAAAATCTTCCCCGAAGAGTCCTGTGGTGCGGAGATAATCGATATCTTCCTTATCAAAGTGTAAATTTTCGATGTATTCGACAACCTGCTCTAAGCCGGCCGCGATGGCAAATCCGTTTCCATCCGGATTTGTGCGGTAGAATGCGTCGAAGATGACGGTCTCATTTGCATCCTTTGCATGAAAGTAACCCTGCATCATGGTCAGCTCGTAGAGATCTGTAAGCAGCGTCAGGTTTCGTTTGCTCATAATGTTTCTCCTTAAATTTCTCCGCGGTAAGTGTCAGCGGAATATTAAACGCAGCAGTCCGGAGCGTATAAAAATGCCGGACGATAACGACAGCTTAAGTGCGGTTCACCCCAAAAGAACCGGGCGGCTGTCAAACGTGTTGTGGTTGATTATATCAGTTCTTGTGCGAAAAGGCAAATTGCGTGTTAAAAAAGTAACGAACACTTCAAAAGAACGTAAAATGTGCCTAAAAAGTTAAGAAAGAAAACAGGAAGACGGCATCAATATGGAAAGATTTCGCAACTCCCGAGGGATTCCCTTGACTTTTAAATACCTTATTACTATAATTATTTTGATACCAAGGTCAAAAGGGGCAAAAGACCTTTTGACCCCAACATCATTATTTTGTCTGAGTGTAAAAAATGTAACTATGAACAGATTCGATGGTTACATTCAGACGATCCATAGAAAAAAGCCATGACGGAGACAGTAGGTTCACAAGCAGAAAGCCAAAGCGAGCCGGGGACGATGGAAGCCCGGTGCTTTTTCGTGAAAGGAAGATCACTCCCGAGCTGGAAGCTGAACCCTGAAAGCGGTACTGCTTTTGGAAAGTAAGTGTACCCGGTGATTCCGCCGTTAAAGGGAACTCATATGTCAGTATGCAGCAATAGGTGGTTAAAAGCGTTATTTTCGCCCTGTTCTCATTGAGAATGGGGCTTTTTTATTACTGATTCAGCATACGACACACAAAACACGAAGAGCATAACAACGAGAAAGTTATGCGCAAAACATTGATTGGAGGAAATGTGTCATGTACGAGAAAGTATCAACAGACCTGAACTTTGTGGACAGGGAAAAACAGGTTGAGAAATTCTGGAAAGATGAAAAGATCTTTGAAAAGAGTATCGACAGCCGCAGAAAAGGAACCCCTTACGTATTCTATGACGGACCGCCTACCGCAAACGGAAAACCGCATATCGGACACGTACTTACCCGTGTTATCAAGGATATGATCCCGAGATACCGCACCATGAAGGGCTATATGGTTCCGCGTAAGGCCGGATGGGATACCCACGGACTTCCGGTAGAGCTTGAGGTCGAGAAGCTTCTTGGTCTCGACGGAAAAGAGCAGATTGAGGAGTACGGTGTTGAGCCGTTCATCGAGAAATGTAAAGAGAGCGTCTGGAAATACAAAGGAATGTGGGAGGATTTCTCCAGCACCGTTGGTTTCTGGGCTGATATGGATAACCCGTATGTTACTTACCATGACGACTACATCGAGTCCGAGTGGTGGGCATTAAAGCAGATCTGGGACAAAGGACTCCTCTACAAGGGATTCAAGATCGTTCCGTACTGCCCGCGCTGCGGAACACCGCTTTCCAGCCACGAGGTTGCCCAGGGATATAAGGATGTAAAAGAGAAATCTGCGATCGCCCGCTTCAAAGTAAAAGGCGAGGACGCATACTTCCTTGCATGGACAACGACTCCGTGGACTCTTCCGAGCAACGTGGCACTCTGCGTAAACCCGAAAGAGACATACGCAAAAGTAAAGGCCGCAGACGGCTATACCTACTACATGGCGGAAGCTCTTCTTGACACTGTTCTCGGGAAGCTTGCTGACAAGGAGAACGGAACTCCTGCTTACGAGATCCTCGAGACTTACACAGGTAAGGACCTTGAGTACAAGGAGTACGAGCCGTTATTCGACTGCGCAGTTGAGATCTGTGAGAAACAGCACAAGAAAGCATACTTCGTGACATGCGCAGATTATGTTACCCTGACAGACGGTACCGGCGTGGTACACATTGCACCGGCTTTTGGTGAGGACGATGCCCAGGTAGGCCGTCGTTATGATCTCCCGTTTGTACAGCTTGTAGACGCAAAGGGCGACATGACAAAGGAGACTCCGTACGCAGGCGTATTCGTGAAGAAGGCGGATCCGATGGTCTTAAAAGACTTAAAGGAAAAAGGCCTGTTATTCGAGGCACCGGCCTTCGAGCACAGCTACCCGTTCTGCTGGCGCTGTGACACACCGTTGATCTACTACGCGCGGGAGTCCTGGTTCATCAAGATGACAGCGGTGAAGGATGATCTGATCCGCAACAACAATAAGATCAACTGGATCCCGGAATCCATCGGTAAGGGACGCTTCGGCGACTGGCTGGAGAATGTTCAGGACTGGGGAATCTCCAGAAACCGTTACTGGGGCACACCTCTTCCGGTATGGCAGTGTGAGTGCGGAAAGATGCACTGCATCGGCAGCCGTGAAGAATTAAAGAAGATGAGCCCGAATTATCAGGATGTTGTTAAGAAATACAGCAAGGAGATGGACGGAGACAAGGGAGAGGTTGAACTTCACCGTCCGTTTATCGACGATGTAGTGATCACCTGCCCGGACTGCGGAAAAGAAATGCACCGTGTACCGGAGGTTATCGACTGCTGGTTCGACTCCGGCGCAATGCCGTTCGCGCAGCACCACTATCCGTTCGAGAACCAGGAGCTTTTCCACAAACAGTTCCCGGCACAGTTCATCTCCGAGGCTGTTGACCAGACAAGAGGATGGTTCTACTCCCTCCTTGCCGAGTCCACGCTGCTCTTTAATGAGCCGCCGTACCAGAACGTTATCGTTCTCGGCCACGTTCAGGATGAGAACGGACAGAAGATGAGTAAGTCCAAAGGAAACGCGGTCGATCCGTTTGACGCCCTGAAGACATATGGTGCCGACGCGATCCGCTGGTACTTCTACATCAACAGCGCACCGTGGTTGCCGAACCGCTTCCATGGAAAGGCCGTTATGGAAGGACAGAGAAAGTTCATGGGTACTCTCTGGAACACCTATGCATTCTTCGTCCTCTACGCGAATATTGATAACTTTGACGCGACCAAGTACACACTGGAGTATGATAAGCTTCCGGTTATGGATAAATGGCTGTTATCCAAGTTGAATTCTACGGTAAAGGCAGTGGATGATGACCTTGCGAACTACCGCATCCCGGAGGCAGCAAGAGCACTTCAGGAGTTTGTGGATGACATGAGTAACTGGTATGTCAGAAGAAGCCGTGAGCGTTTCTGGGCAAAGGGCATGGAGCAGGATAAGATCAACGCTTACATGACTCTCTACACAGCTCTTGTGACGATCAGTAAGGCAGCAGCTCCGATGATCCCGTTCATGACGGAGGAGATCTACCAGAACCTTGTAAGATCCATCGATAAGACAGCTCCGGAGAGCATCCACCTCTGCGACTTCCCGGCCGTTGACGAAGCGCATATCGACAGCGAGCTGGAAGCAAAGATGGATGAGGTCTTAAAGATCGTTGTGATGGGACGTGCGGCAAGAAATACCGCAAACATCAAGAACCGTCAGCCGATCGCGAAGATGTTCGTAAAGGCACCGGAGAAGCTTCCGGAGTTCTACCAGGAAATCATCGAGGACGAGTTGAATGTGAAGTCCGTAGAGTTCACAGACGACGTGAGAAGCTTTACCTCCTACACCTTCAAGCCGCAGCTTAAGACGGTAGGACCGAAGTACGGAAAACAGCTCGGAAATATCAAGAAAGCTCTGGCTGAGTTAGACGGAAACGCAGCGATGGATACGTTGAACGAGAAGGGCGCTCTGACCTTCAACTTTGACGGAAATGAAGTCGTTCTCACAAAGGATGACCTCCTGATCGACATGGCACAGACAGAAGGTTATGTATCCGAGGCAGACAATACCGTGACCGTTGTTCTCGACACAACACTGACACCGGAGCTTCTCGAGGAAGGCTTCTACCGCGAGATCGTCAGCAAGATCCAGACCATGCGTAAAGAGGCTGGATTCGAGGTTATGGATCACATCTACGTTTACGCGGACAAGAATGCAAAGATCGCGGATCTCATCAAGAAGTACGCGGACGAGTTAAAGAGCGAGGTCATGGCTGACAACATTATGCTCGGTGAGATGGCTGGCTACACGAAGGAATGGAACATCAACGGCGAGGATGTTGTATTCGGCGTAGTGAAGGTGACAAAATAAGATACGGCGATCGCACGGATCTTTCTATGACAGAATCAACACAACAAGGGACCTGTATTCTGCGGGACAATGGGGGTTTCGCAGAATGCAGGGAATCATCATGAAGGAGGACTTAGGGGTGAGTCAGACAATGAATAAGGATGAACTGAAAAAGGTCATTGCGTTGAATGTGAAGAGTCTTTATCGCAAAACGATCGATGAGGCAACTCCGGCTATGATTTATCAGGCAGTTGCGCTTGCAGTCAAGGATATGATCATCGACCGCTGGATCGCGACTCATAAAGAGTATGAAAAGCAGGATGCAAAGGTTGTTTACTACATGTCCATGGAGTTTTTAACCGGTCGTTTCCTCGGCAACAATATCATCAGCCTCTGTGAGCAGAAGGAAATCGAGGAGGCACTTTCTGAACTGGGCTTTGACCTGAATTCCATTGAGGATCAGGAACGGGATCCGGCACTCGGAAACGGCGGTCTTGGACGTCTTGCGGCATGCTTTTTGGATTCCCTTGCATCTTTAGGCTATCCGGCATATGGCTGCGGCATCCGTTATCGTTATGGAATGTTCAAACAGCAGATCCGTGACGGATATCAGATCGAGGTCCCGGATGAGTGGTTAAAGGACGGCTATCCGTTTGAGATCCGCCGCGCAGAGTATGCGACGGAGGTCAAATTCGGCGGTTACGTGGAGACTGAGTGGGACGGAAAGAGAAATCATTTCGTACAGAAGGGCTACCAGTCCGTTATGGCAGTTCCGTATGATATTCCGATCGTGGGATACGGCAACAATGTCGTAAACTCCTTAAGAATCTGGGATGCACAGCCGGTGAACACCTTCAACTTAAGCGAGTTCGACAAGGGTGATTACCAGAAAGCTGTTGAGCAGGAGAATCTGGCGAAGACCATCGTTGAGGTCCTTTACCCGAATGATAACCATTATTCCGGAAAAGAGCTTCGCTTAAAACAGCAGTATTTCTTTATTTCTGCCAGTGTTCAGCGTGCCATCAAAAAGTACAAGGAAAAACATGACGATATCCATAAATTCTATGAGAAGGCATCCTTCCAGTTAAACGATACACATCCGACCGTTGCGGTTGCTGAGTTAATGCGTATCTTACTTGACGAGGAGAACTTAGAGTGGGATGAGGCCTGGGAGATCACGACAAAGACCTGTGCCTACACAAACCACACCATCATGGCTGAAGCTCTTGAAAAATGGCCGATCGAGCTGTTCTCCCGTCTGCTTCCGCGTGTTTACCAGATCGTTGAGGAGATCAACCGCCGTTTTGTAGCCCAGATCCAGCAGAGATATCCGGGTGACAACGAGAAGATCCGTAGAATGGCGATCATTTACGACGGACAGGTCCGCATGGCTTACCTTGCAATCGTCGGCAGCTTCTCTGTAAACGGTGTTGCGAAGCTTCACACAGAGATCCTCGAGAAACAGGAGCTTCGTGACTTCTATGAGATGATGCCGGAGAAATTTAATAATAAAACAAACGGTATCACCCAGAGACGTTTCCTGCTTCACGGCAACCCGCTGCTTGCAGACTGGGTGACCGACAAGATCGGAAATGAGTGGATCACAGATCTCTCCAATATTAAAAAGCTTTCTGTTTATGTGGATGATGAGAAGTGCCAGCAGGAATTCATGAACATTAAGTACCAGAACAAGATCCGTCTTGCGAAGTACATCAAGGAGCACAACGGCATCGATGTCGATCCGCGTTCCATCTTTGATGTTCAGGTAAAACGTCTTCATGAATACAAGAGACAGCTCATGAACATCCTTCATGTGATGTATCTCTACAACCAGTTAAAAGATAACCCGAATATGGACATCGTTCCGAGAACCTTCATTTTTGGTGCGAAAGCAGCAGCCGGATATAAGCGTGCAAAACTGACCATCAAGCTCATCAACAATGTGGCTGATGTGATCAACAATGATAAGTCTATCGGCGGCAAATTAAAGGTCGTATTCATTGAGGATTACCGTGTATCCAACGCAGAGCTGATCTTCTCCGCTGCGGATGTCAGCGAGCAGATCTCCACAGCAAGTAAGGAAGCATCCGGTACCGGCAACATGAAGTTCATGTTAAACGGTGCTCTGACGATTGGAACCATGGACGGAGCAAATGTGGAAATGGCAGAGGAAGTCGGCAAGGAGAATATGTTCATCTTCGGTGCGTCCGCAGATGAGATCATCAACCTTGAAAACAAGGGCGGCTACAACCCGATGGATATCTTCAACAATGATCAGGATATCCGCCGTGTGCTGATGCAGCTCATCAACGGCTACTATTCTCCGCAGGATCCGGAGCTGTTCCGCGATATCTACAACTCCCTGCTCAACACCCAGAGCAGCGACCGCGCAGATACCTACTTTATCTTAAAGGACTTCCGTTCCTATGCGGAGGCACATAAGAAGATCGACCAGGCATACCGCGACGAGAAGTGGTGGGCAAGAACCGCGATGCTCAATACCGCATCCGCAGGAAAGTTCTCCTCCGACCGTACGATCGAGGAATACGTAAGAGATATCTGGCATCTGAAGAAGATTAAGGTAGAGCTGAAATAATGTAACTGTGAAGGTGCTTGACAGTTACGGATAACATAAAAAACAGACCCGTCTCATACAATAGTGATATCAGGAAAATTCGGCATGGAGTTTTTCGGGCAATCCGCCCGGAAGACTTCCGAATCTGAAATCCGGTATCACAGGTGTATGAGGCGGGTATTTTTTATGAAGCGTTTTTTTATGGTCTTATGGATGACGGTCATGATCCCCTATGTGACAACGCTGGCGTGGACAGGCCGGATCCGGACGGATACAGGGACGGAAGTCCCGGCGGAAGAGTTTCTTACCGGAGTCGTTGCGGCGGAGATCCCGGCAGAGTACGGGATCGAGACATTAAAAGCACAGGCGGTGCTTGCGAGGACATATATCTACCGGCTTGTGGATCCGGGGCTGGAACGTATCCGGGAAGAGGAACTGGACATAGATTGTCTCAGCATGAGGGAGATGGAGAAAAAATGGGGGAAAGAACATTTTAGAGAGTATTACGGGAAGATCCGTACCGCGGTGCAGGAGACAGAAGGACTCGTTGCGGAGTACGATGGGGAGCTGATCGAACCGTTCTACTGTGAGGCGTCGGCAGGAAAGACGAGGGAACTTGCCGCATATCCATATATCTGTTCTGTGGAGAGTCCGGGAGATCTGGAGGCAGGAGAATTTTTATGCGTCCGGACCTTTACGGAAGCGGAGTTTGCGGATAAGATCGGAAGAATCGGCGGGCCGCGTCCGGGAGCGGACGGCATTGCGGAAAAAATTCAGATCATCGAGCGGGATGATGCCGGGTATGTGAAGCGGGTGCAGATCGGGGATATGGATTACAGCGGGGATGAGGTCCGGGATTCTTTGGGGCTTTTATCGTCCTGCTTTCATTTTTCGTCTGCGGACGGGAAGATCCGGGTGTCATCGAAGGGGATCGGCAGCGGATACGGATTCTCCCAGGCTGGGGCGGATGCGATGGAGAGAGAGCAGGGGAGTGAGTTCCGGGAACTGTTGAAATATTATTTTCAGGGGATTGAGATCGTGAAAATTGCGGAGTAAAAGAAGATAAAAGGTGGATACTTCCAGAAAAAAGTATGATTTCGTGTATAACTTCACTGCCGCGGGTAAGAATATTACCGAGGTGATAAACGTGAAAGAAAGAGGAAATCAGCTTTTCAAGGACAAATTTGTCCTTGTCATGCTCGTACTTGGCCTGTTGACTATTGTTGCGGCAGCAGGCGCTGTAAGAATCCAGAAGGGGAGAGAAAATATCGGAGAGAGCCCCTATCTGGAGATCGAAGACCCGGACCATGTGATCGCAGGGGATTCCAACGCAGGAGCGGAGTCCGGCGGCGATACACTGGCGGGGGAACTGGCGGCATCGGGAGATGAAGCCGGGAATGGGGAATCTGCCGGAGACGGCACGGCTGTCGGTCTGGCGGACAATGAGAATGCTGCCGGAACTGGCGCTGATCCCGGCAATTTTGCCGGAGAAATTTCGATGGATACCGGTCTTGCTGATGCATCAGATAGCGCCCTGACAGGCGATAATCCCATGGCGGAAGCCGGTGCCGCTGTCAGCGAATCCCTGGTCCTCGATTTCGCAGACACAGACAAGCTCTCCTGGCCTGTGACCGGAAATATCGTTCTTGGCTACAGCATGGACACCACGACCTACTTCCCGACTCTGGACCAGTACAAAGTCAACCCCGCCAATGTGATCCAGAGCGAGGTCAGCACCCCGGTATCGGCTCCGGCGGACGCCAGAGTCGTCTCTGTCGGGACAAATGAGGAGATCGGTAATTATGTCAACCTCGACCTCGGAAACGGATATACCGCTGTCTGCGGCCAGTTGAAAGAGATTCCCGTTGTAGAAAACGAGTACATCCACCAGGGTGATCTCTTAGGTTACGTCGCAGAGCCGACAAAATATTACACGGTGGAGGGCACAAATGTGTTCTTTGAGTTTCTGAAGGACGGCGTGCCGGTGGATGCGTTGGATTTTCTGGAGTGAGAGAGCGTGGTTACACGTAAAAATCGATTCCGGCTCAACTGCACCGATGGACTTTTGTCCTTCGGCGTAAATTCTCTTACAGTCAGCACAGCAAGTGTGCAGATCTGCTGAATATTTTAAAAGTTTAGTGCAAAAAGCCTTCAGGGAAGCTCTCTGGAGGTTTTTTGCAGTGTTCAGACCTGAGCATTCCCATATTTATGGATGATGCATATTCTAATATCAGAACAAAGAAAGGAGACATCCGCATATGAATTGCAGAAATTCCGATCTGCCGGATACCGCTATGGCTCCGTCCTGCGACTGCGGCAGAAGTCTGTCTGATATTTCCGGCCCGGGACCTGTTGTGCGTCCGGTGGCCAACTTTTGTTTTGACGACAATGATCCAAGATTCCCGATAGGAATGGGATATGTTCCGATGCAGATGTGGGGGACCATATATCCGTTAGCCAGAGGTTTTGTCCGGGGAACGATCTTCCCGTCCCTGGATCTTCCATTTGCTGTGGGGAGGTGCAGAAGATGAGGGAAATGTATCGATGCAGCATGATGCCGGGAATGCCGGCAGAACCCATGCGTGACTCCCGCCTGTCAGCACAGAGTGCGATGCCTGCGTGCAGTACGTGCCAGAGTGCCGGGGGCATGGCCGTACAGGATAAAGAGCTGTTGATGCGTCAGATCATGGAAGCCGGTTTTGCGATGGATGACGTTGTCCTGTTCTTAGACACTCATCCGGAAAATCAGGATGCACTGCGCTATTACAAAGCGGTCCGTGACATGCGTGACCAGTCCATGGCTGCCTATGAGAGGCGGTTTGGGCCGCTGAGATACACCGATGTCACGTCCATGTCCTGGAACTGGGTAACTGAAAAATGGCCATGGGAAGGAGGATGCTAAGATGTGGGTCTACGAAAAAAGATTGCAGTTTCCGGTAAATATAAAGGAACCGAATGCGAAGATGGCGCAGTTCATTATGAGCCAGTACGGTGGGCCAGACGGCGAGATGGGTGCGTCCATGCGTTATCTCTCCCAGCGCTACTCAATGCCGTATGGGGAGCAGAAAGCGGTTCTGACGGATATCGGAACGGAGGAGCTCGCCCATCTGGAGATCGTCGCGGCGATCGTTCACCAGCTCACAAGAAACTTAACAGCGGAGGAGCTGGAAGCGCAGGGATTCGGCCCGTACTATATCGACCATACCACGGGGATCTGGCCTCAGGCGGCTGGCGGTGTGCCCTTTAACGCCTGCGAGTTCCAGTCGAAGGGCGATCCTGTGACGGATCTCTTCGAGGACCTTGCTGCGGAACAGAAAGCCCGGAGCACCTACGACAACATCCTTCGTGTCGTGACAGATCCCGATGTCTGTGAACCGATCCGTTTCTTAAGGAAGCGCGAGATCGTCCATTTCCAGCGCTTCGGAGAAGCCCTCCGCGGTCTTCAGGAGAAGCTGGACTCCAGAAACTTCTACGCCTTCAACCCAAGCTTCGATCCGCAGCCGGCTGCGGCAGGAAATTCACGGTAGAAGAATAGAAAAAGAGATCCCGTTTCTTTTCCATAAAATTTATGGGAGGAAGGGATCTCTTTTCTCGTCAAGCGTCAGATCGGACTACATCTTGCACTGGAAGGAATCACAGTCGGTACATTCCTTTTTTGTAGGATTGAGCTCATGCGTTCCTACGTGGATACGGTCTAAGGTGCAGTAATCCACATTTTCCGCATGATGCACGCAGTTATGGATCGAGCACTGGATGCTGTCGTTCTTTTCCTGATTCATCATTTCTCACCACCTTTTTCTGGGATGGTATCAGTATAACCGGACGGCAGAAAATAATTCTGGAAGAAAATGACAGGAATTTATGCGACAGTCTGGAAAAAATCATTTGAACCGGAATCCAATAACTTAAGCATTTCCTGTTTTCTTATAGGAACCGGAAAAATATTTCATGATATCACGTCTCGTGATAATTCCGATAAAGGATTTATTGTCATCGAGTACCGGGACAAAGTTCTGCTGCATCGCCTTGTCCAGCAGATCTTCCATCTTTGCACCGGCATTTACCGGGCTGTTGTCCTGACGGCGCTTTACTTCCATGACGGAGATCAACTCCATATCCTTTAAACTCTGGTTCAGATGGCTCTTCATGTACCAGAGCAGGTCGCCTTCTGTCAGCGTTCCGGCATACCGTCCTTGTTTCGTAAGGATCGGCAGGGCGGAGTAGCGGTGCGCTTCCATCAGGTCGATCGCTTCTCTCAGGTTCGCGTCAGAATAGATAAATGCCACATCACTCTTTGGTGTCAGAAAAAACAGAATATTCATGTGTCTCTCCTTTAATATCCAAGATCTTCATTGATAAATACCATTTCAACTTCCATTCCGGTACAGGGGCGTTCTAAGATCAGGATCGCGTTACAGATCCTCTCCGGACTGTTGCAGTCATAGCACTTTTTGTCATCGGACACGACGCATGGAGTCTTCTTGTTAAAACGCGCCGCGTTCTTTGGACAGGCGATATTTCGCGCGCGATCCATTGCGGAGGACAGATCCGGCGCGATTTTATTTTTCCCGATCACATAGTATACTCGTTTCGGTCCAAATAAGCTCTCGGAAAGACGGTTTCCGGTCCCGTCGATGTTGATGATCTGGCCAGTCTCTGCAGCGGCGTTGGCGCTCAGGATATATACGGTGGAATCTTTTGCCTTGATCCTTGCATCCGGTCCCTGTTCCCAGTGCCAGATCACTTCGTTGTTTTTTCCGAGGATCTCAAAGAGATTCAGTTCTTTTGCGGTGATAGAGCCGCCAAACCCGACTTTCTCGCCCTTGATCTGGTCGCTCAGATAAGCGGCAGCTTCCTCCTTTGTCTCGAAATATGATGTATGAAAACGATGGTTTTCAAAGTTCTTTTTTAATACTGCGTAATCCATAAGTTCTCAATGTTCCTCCTTCGGGTACAGACGGCATCAGCCGCCGGGTCAGTGACGCAAAAACCGGTCCAAAAGCAACAGCGGATCAGCTTTTTCTTGCGTAAACAGAGTCATGATACTTCACCATGACTCGTCTATTGACATTATAGCATAAATTGTAACAAAAAGAGGGAAGAAAACATGAATTATTTGTGAAAAAAATCGAAAAGAGTCATAGTATATGAAAAAAGGTTCCTGCCTGGAGTTCTTTGGATGGGTGATTTTGATATCATATTGACATTTAAAAAAAAATAGAATATGATGTAGGCAGCTAAGAAATGTGGTGAACTTTTCTCATGCGACGCAAAAACCCCAGAGGCTGCCACCTCTGGGGTTTTCTTGTTCGTTACGGTGAACCACTCCGCATAGGCTGTTGCTGCCTATTTATCTCTGTCCAGCCATTTGCATATGTAGCAGCTAACTACACCTGCTATAACAGAGACAAGAAATGTGGTGAACAATTCGGTCATGGACGCACACCTCCTTTCTGCTGGAGGTTCGGCAGCGTTTACAGCATATCACATTTTATATTGATATTCTACAATTTTCTATTAATGAAAACTATGATAGATATAAAAAAAGAAGCTGTATGGAAGTTCCATACAGCTTCATGACCTGTCCGGGAATCGAACCCGGGTTTACGCCGTGAGAGGGCGTCGTCTTGACCGCTTGACCAACAGGCCGGAATCGAGGCGACAAGATTCGAACTTGCGACCTCTGCGTCCCGAACGCAGCGCTCTACCAAACTGAGCCACGCCTCGATGTTCTTGAGCGTTTGTTTTGCGCTGTTTACCAGCGACTTGTATATATTATCATGACTCAGAAAAAAATGCAAGCGTTTTTTGAAAAAAATGCAAATTTTTAAAACAAATTTTCCGGAATGTGGGAAGAAGCCCGGAAAAGCCTTATTTTATGCGGGAAAATGGCATTTCCGGTTAAGTGGGGGATCTATTTCATAAATGTTTTTAGAGGGAGGGACCGGCAGAAGCTTCCGCCGGTCAAGTATGAAAAAGTATATTTTGTTCCAGGCTTGCTGTCCTGTTACGATTTATAGGATAGTGGAAAAATGTGTCGAAATATTGTGTTGTGTGTGAAAAAAGTGTGAAATTATATAGGATCGCTGCGCTGTACACAGGAATGATAAATTTATAACGATTTCTTCTTTGAAATGGTTGCAGGAATGATGTGATTGGTATAAAATATAGATGTTTCTGCGATGATAGTATAAACATAAAAGTCATGGGCGGGAAAATTCCGCTTCAGGCGCAGAAATATGATTGCATTTATTAAAAGAACGCAGGCAATGATTCAGAAGTGAAATAATCCTGCAGTCACGCAATAAAGGAGAAAAAATCATGAGCAAAAAGCCAGTAGTGTTAATGATCCTCGATGGTTACGGACTGAATAAAACACATGAAGGAAATGCGGTATATGAGGCGAAGAAACCGGTGATGGACCGCTTAATGAAGGAGTGCCCGTTTGTGGAGGGTCAGGCCAGCGGACTTGCTGTCGGACTTCCGGACGGACAGATGGGAAACTCTGAGGTCGGACACCTGAACATGGGCGCAGGCCGCATCGTTTACCAGGAGCTGACAAGAATCACAAAGTCTATCCAGGACGGCGATTTCTTTAGCAACGAAGAGTTCCTTGCAGCTGTTGAGAACTGTAAGAAGAATAACTCCGCGCTGCACCTGTTTGGACTCTTATCCGACGGCGGCGTACACAGCCATATCACCCATGTCTACGGACTCTTAGAGCTTGCAAAGAGAAACGGACTCGACAAGGTATTCGTTCACTGCTTCCTTGATGGACGTGATACACCGCCGGCATCCGGAAAGGATTTCGTTGCGGCTCTGGAAGAGAAGATGAAAGAACTCGGCGTCGGCAAGGTTGCATCTGTGATGGGACGTTATTATGCGATGGACCGTGACAACCGCTGGGACCGTGTGGAGCTTGCGTATAAGGCACTGACAGCGGGTGAGGGCAATAAGGGAACATCCGCGACGGAACTGATCCAGGCATCCTACGATGACGGAAAGACGGATGAGTTCGTTGTTCCGGCTGTCGTGGCAGGGGAGGATGGAAATGCGATCGGAACGATCAGGGACAATGATTCCGTGATCTTCTTCAACTTCCGTCCGGACCGCGCAAGAGAGATGACCCGCGCATTCTGTGATGACGAGTTTACAGGATTTGCGAGAGCGAAGAGGATCAAGACCACCTATGTATGCTTTGTTGATTACGATGAGACGATCCCGAACAAACTTGTCGCATTCAAGAAAGAGACGATCAAGAATACTCTCGGTGAGTTCCTTGCTGCCCACGGGAAGACTCAGGCGAGAATTGCTGAGACAGAGAAATATGCCCACGTTACCTTCTTCTTCAACGGCGGCGTTGAGGAGCCGAATCCGGGTGAGGACCGTATCCTTGTGAAGTCCCCGAAGGTCGCAACCTATGACCTTCAGCCGGAGATGAGCGCACCGGCCGTTTGTGAGAAGCTGACAGGCGCGATCCGCTCCGGAAAATATGATGTTATTATCGTAAACTTCGCAAATCCGGATATGGTAGGCCACACAGGCGTTGAGAACGCAGCGATCAAGGCCATTGAGGCTGTCGACGAGTGCGTTGGAAAAGCAGTTGAGGCAATCAAAGAGGTTGATGGCGTGATGTTCATCTGTGCTGACCACGGAAACGCAGAGCAGCTGATCGACTACAAGACAGGAGAGCCGTGGACCGCTCACACAACAAACCCGGTTCCGTTCATTCTTGTAAACGCGGGCGAGGGCTACGGCCTCAGAGAGGGCGGCTGCCTCGCGGATATCGCTCCGACCCTGATTGAACTTATGGGAATGGAGCAGCCGAAAGAGATGACTGGTAAGTCTCTGTTAGTAAGAGAGTAAGAGAACTTTAGCGCGATAAGATCATGCGAAAATAAAAACAGTTCCGGCGATATGGACAGAAAAGTCTGTATGCCGGGACTATTTTTATGTAACAGGAAATTCCTACCCGTGTGCAGTAACGCCAAAGATGCGTTATAAGAACAATTTCACAGCGTATACTTGACATAAAGAATCCTCTGACATTAAGATAAAAGAAATATTTTCGGCAGGACAAAAGGAGAAGGTTATGGAACAGGAAACAAGAATCGCAGTAGTGGGAATCATTGTAGAAAATAAAGAGGCTGTGGGGGAGGTCAACCAGATCCTTCACGATTACAGCCCCTATATTATCGGAAGAATGGGACTTCCATATGAAAAGAAACATGTGAACATCATCAGCGTTATCGTAGACGCTCCGGCCGACCGGATCAGCGCGCTTTCCGGGAAGCTTGGAAAGATCAGAGGGATCAGTGCGAAAGTGATGTATTCGAAGAATGGGCAGTAGGTGGAGAATCGCATGCTCCAAAGCTTCCCTGCATGGCATTATTCCCGTATGATATCAAGCAGGGTATCATCTCTGGTTTCGAACCATTTCATAAAGGCATACCATTTTTTGCCATAAGACGTATGCTTCCGAACAAAAAATGCATAGACGATCATGATCACCGCTATCTCGATTAATAGTGGTATGTAGAAATAAGCCTGCATTACTCATCGGTTATCATCCCCTTCCGCATACAGGTAAACAGGTATGACATAAATGCCTCTCTTGTCTCTTTTTTCTTTCGACGGCTGCAGAAAAGGCAGGAACCATTTTTCAGACGGACAGAACCATCCTCCTCCACAGAGATCACCTGCGAAAAATTGAGGAGGAGACTGCGGCCGCTCATATAAAAACGTCCGCCCTTCGGCAGCAGCGCCATTAGATCCGAAAAGGAGAGGCGCGTGGCAACATCCCTTCGCAACGTGTGGATGATCAGACGGTGATTCTGCGTTTCCGCGTATAAAAAATCATCCAGAAGAATCCGCTGGCAGGCTGACTGCCCCTGCCCAAGGACAGCCTGAATCTCAATGTAAGCCGGTTCGGAAAGAAAGGTGCGGATCTCATTGAGGCACCAGTCCAGAGCGTCTGCATCCACCGGCTTTAAGAGATAGTCAAGCGGATGTACCCGGTATCCCTCAAGGGAATAATCCCGCTCATTGCTCACAAAGATAAGAGGGATCCGTGCGGCAACAGTTCGAAGCTTTTCGGCTGTTTCAATCCCGTTCAGCCCGTTTTTTGCAAGCATAATATCCATAAATACAGCGTTGAAAAGACCGGGGCGGAAAGCCTTTAAAAAGGCTTCACCGCTCTCATAGCAGGTAAAATCAGCCATTTCTCCATGCTCCTCGAAATTCTTCTGTATTAAATCGATCAGATGCTTCTGATCGAAAACGAAATCTTCCACAATAGCAATATTCATCATCACTGCAGCACTCCTTTTACCTCGATGCTTCCAAACCAATTAGGTCGAGGTTTGACCATTTGCGTCGAGGCGGTTTTCAGAAAAACACGTAATTGATATACTATTAGTATAGAAGATTATGCGAAAAATGTAAATATTGCGGGAATCTGATGTTTATCACAGTCGAGAAGACTCCCACCTCTTTCGGGTGGTGAGTAATAGCAAATTTGTCTCAATGGGAGGAAAATGGTATGAGAAAAAAATCGAAACGAATTTTAGCAGCTGCATTGTCAGCTATATTAATATGGAATACATGTGAATGGCAGCCGCAGGCATTGGCGGCCGGTTCGCTGCAGTGGATCGGGGCTGAAACGGGAGAAGATGATACTGCGAAAACAGCAGAAAAAGAATCTACATCAAAAGAATCTGTATTAAAAGCTTCTCCGTCGAATGCTTCTCCATCGAATGCGGAAGTAAAAGATAACCATGGCGAGTCAGGTGCAAACGGAGCACCAAACGGCACAGCAACAGGAGCAGAGATAGAGGCATTTCTGGAGCTGGATGAGGCCATTGCGGTGCAGAAGCTCTCTCTGGGTGCCAAAGAAAGCGATATCATCCTTCCGGATACTCTGGAGGTTCGGATGAAGCAGGAAACTTTAGAGGATACTCAAAAAGCCGAAAGGGAACTGCAGATAGCTGCGGAAGCTGACACCGAAAAAGAAAGTGCAGAAACGGAAGCAGATGAGGATATCAGCAGGATTTCCGGCGTGACCTGGAAGCTGGATATTGGTGAGAGCGACTACCCGGAATTTCACGGCGGGATCTCCCCACAGGAATATTTTGAAGAATTTAACGAGGATGGAGAGCCTATCGAAACCTCCGATAAGACTTGGAATAGCTATTATGAGGCGAACCAGGACTACAACGGCTGTGCCTATGTCTTCACACCGGTTCTGCCGGAGGAATATCCGGTGGGAGAGGAGGCAGAGCTTCCGGAAATCTGCGTTCTCGTAGGAGAGATGCAGCTGATGACTCTGGCAGGCGAGGAGCATAACCTGAATAATCAGCCGCTGCTCATTAATAGCGCTAACCAAAATGAGTTGAATGGAAAAACCATAACCGGCAGCTATTGCCCTACCAACCGACCAGAGTTTACATATACAGACATCAAGGGCGGCATCACAATTGATAATGTTACGGTCGATTTGACGATTAAAGATGTAACGATCAAATCTGATGGGGCCAGAGGATGGAATCTGGCCGGTATTTACCTGAAAGGCCAAGCCCAGCTGAATCTGACCTTAGAAGGAACCAATACACTTGTGGGACTGGATGATGGAGCCGGAATTGAGGTGGAAAAAGGGGCAACACTGGTTATTACGGAGCAGAGTACCGGAAACCTGAAGGCAGTGGGAGGTGCCTATGGGGCCGCCGGTATCGGAGGAAAACCCGGAACAACAGGTTACGAAGGTGCAGATAAGAACTATGGGACAGGAACGATTATAATCAAGGGTGGAAGCATTGTAGCTGAAGGTGGAGCTTATCAGGTTTCCCAAACGACGCGTTATCATGGAGGAGCCGGAATCGGAACCGGTCTGTATGGAATCGGCGGAACCATTGAAATACTGGGCGGAAGGATAACCGCAGCAGGAGGAAGGGAGACAGGAGCTGGAATCGGAGGCGGAGCTGGTGGAGGTGTAGACACCATCGTGATCGGCGGGACGGAAGGCGAAGCTCCCAATATAGCCGTATCTTCTTATAATAATGGCGAATTAGGATATCCGGGAGCTGCCATCGGCACCGGATGGAATGGAGTGGATGGTTTACAATTATCCTGTGGCAATATCCGGATATTAAGTGGATCTGTGGAGGTAACGGGCGGAAATATTGGTTATGGAGTGTTAAAGCCTGTGTCTGGAAATAGCATGAAAGGCGGCAGTGTCACTATTTCCGAGGAGGTGCAGTTAGAGCTGCCGCTTGAAAGCAAAATTGAGCCCCGGGGAGACTGTACCTACGGAAAGAAAACATTCCGGATCACCGCATATGATAACCAGCTACCAGATGGAACCTATACGGCGGACATATCCCTGTATCGGGAAAATGATACAGGAAAAGACTCTCCGGTTTATCAGACAAAGGCAGAAATGACCGTCTCCGGATTTAGGGGAACGATACCGGATATAACCCAGTGGATAGGCCATTCTGGAAATATGCAGATGGTTGTAGAGCTGAAGCCTTCCGGTGGCGGGGAAGGTAAGACGATGGATGGAAGTGTTGTTCTAAACAAAGGAAAACATCGGTGTACAAGGGGTACAAACAAGATAAAATAGAAATGAGGGGCGAT
>ENA-UOJM01001518-UOJM01001518.1-human-gut-metagenome-genome-assembly--contig:-P116-NODE-1518-length-20729-cov-8.976250_pt1 | contig 20729 bp, 17 predicted proteins | sample MGYA00242349_ERZ723896 | MGnify/ENA metagenome assembly ERZ723896 | reverse complement strand
CGTGGCCCTTTTGCAGAACGTCCGCAGCCAAAAGGACGGAAAAAAGGACATAATAAAGATCGAGGGTGATGTCAGCGAGATGAGCTTTGACGTTCTCGCCTATGTCGACCCGAAAATCTCCATCACCTTTATCCGGGACGGCAGGGTGACGGAGAAAAAACACCCCGAGCAGCCCAAGCGGCTGGTCAACGTCATCAAATGCACGAACCCGCGCTGCATCACTTCCATTGAGGAGGGCTGTGACCACATCTTTGCCCTGACGCCGAGCGGACGCTATCGCTGCATCTACTGCGAGCAGGAGTTCCGCGTAAAACCGTAAACGAGGTAACACTATGGAAAAGCCGAAATTTCACCTGAACCCTAATGAGGAAATCGTCAAAACCATCCGCGAGGGCCTCAAGCGCACGGGCGGCTACTGCCCCTGCCGCTTGCAGCACATTCCGGAGAATATCTGCATCTGCAAGGAGTTCAAGGAGCAGCTGGCCGACCCGGACTACCACGGGGCGTGCCATTGCGGGCTGTATGTGAAGGATTGAGGTTTTTTCCCCTTTACAACAATTATAATAAGCAAAACGAGGTATCTGCCACGGAAAGCAGGTACCTCGTTTTGCTTATGCTACACGCACGCCGCCAGTGTATCCTCTGTCAGGATAATGTGCCCGTCGGCGTCCACATCGGCGGTGTAAACGGTGCCGGGGTGGGCTGTACCGGCAGCGATGCGGTCCGCAAGGGCCTGCTCCACGGCACGGCTGACGGTGCGGCGCAGCTCCCGCGCACCGTAGGGCGGCACCTTGTCCCCGGCCAGCACCTTGGCTGCGGCGGGCGTGTGGTGCAGCGTGTAGCCCTGCCGGGCTGCGCGCTGCTCAAGCTCGACAAGCAGCCGGTCTGCGATCCCGGCCAGCTGCTCCGGGCCGAGCGGGTCAAAGAGGACGGTCTCATCCAGGCGCCCCATCAGCTCGGGGCGGAAAAACTCCTTAGCCTCCTGGATGGCTTGCTGGCCGCGGCGCTGGGTCTCGGCAGCGGCGGCCCCAAAGCCCAGCGGCGACGTCTGCCCGGACAGACACCGCGCACCCAGATTAGAGGTGAGCAGAATAATAGTGTTGGAAAAATCTGCCCGGCGTCCCTGGGAGTCGGTCAAATTGCCGTCCTCCAAGATTTGCAGCAGCAGGTTCTGGATGTCGCTGTGCGCCTTTTCGATTTCATCAAATAAGACAACACTATACGGGCGGCGGCGCACGGCCTCGGTCAGCTGGCCGCCCTCGTCGTGGCCGACATAGCCCGGCGGCGCGCCGAGCAGCCGCGCGACGGTATGCCGCTCCATATACTCCGACATGTCAAAGCGCAGCAGGGCTTTTTCGCTGCCGAACCAGCATTTTGCCAGCGTGCGTGCCAGCTGGGTCTTGCCGACTCCCGTCGGCCCGAGGAACAGCATAGCTCCTATGGGCCGCCCGCTCTCCCGCAGGCCGGTGCGGCTGCGTCGGATGGCAGATGCCACGGCGGCCACGGCCTGCGGCTGGCCGATGACCTCGGCGGCAAGGCGCTGTTCCAGATTGGCAAGCCGCTCCCTCTCGGCTTCGCCCACGCGCTCTGCGGGCACGCCGCTGGCCTTGCTGACGACCCTAGCAATATCGGCGGGGGTCAGTGCCCGGCGGTTCCCGCTGGCATCGGCAATGCGGCGGGCCGCGGCGGCTTCGTCCAGCAGGTCAATGGCCTTGTCGGGCAGATACCGCCCGGGCAGGTAACGCACGCTCAGCTCCACCGCGGCGTGGATGGCCTCGGGCGGGATGCTGACACCGTGGTAGCGCTCATACCGCGGCATCAGTCCGGCCAGAATCGTTTCTGCGGCAGCAGGGGTAGGCTCCTCGACCATGACCCTTCCAAAGCGGCGCTCGAGCGCGGAATCCTTCTGGATGGTTTTGCGGTATTCCTCAGGCGTGGTCGCGCCGATAAGCTGAATTTCGCCGCGTGCCAGCATCGGCTTTAAGATGCTGGCGGCGTCAATGGCTCCCTCCGCCGCCCCGGCCCCGGCAATGAGGTGGATTTCATCGATAAACAAAATCGTTGAGCGGTCACGGTACAGTTCTTCCAACAGATTCTTGAACCGCTCCTCAAAGTCGCCGCGGTATTTGGTGCCAGCGACCATCGACGCCATGTCCAGCGCCAGCACCCGCTTGCCGCGCAGTGCCGGGGTGATTTGCCCCGCAGCGATCCGCTGCGCCAGTGCCTCCGCCAGCGCAGACTTGCCGACACCCGGCTCACCTAGGAGGCAGGGATTGTTTTTCTGGCGGCGGCAGAGAATTTCAATCATGCGATCCAGCTCGGCATCACGGCAGAGCACCGGGTCGAGCCGCCCCTCCTGTGCGAGGCGCGTCAGGTCGCGGCCATATTTATCGCTGGGGCGGCCCGTGCGGGAGGCAGCCATCCGCGGCTGGGCGGGCAGCACAAGCTGACCGGAAAGCTGGCGGCATTCCCGCGCGGCCTGCGGCAGCTCGATGCCCAGAGCCGCCAGCCACCGGCTGGCCGTGCAGGACGAGTCCTCGAGGATGGCGCAGAGCAGGTGCTCGTTCTCCGCCCTGGCGGCACTGGCCGCGTGCGCACCCAGCACGGCAAACTCCATGGCCTTGCTCAGCTCGGGGGCAAGGTCCCGGCTGTGCAGGCGGCGCGGACGGCCCACCGCGTGGGCGGCGGTATGCTCGGCCAGGGCGGTGGATGTCACCCGCTTGCGGCGCAGAAAATCCGCCGCTGTCCCCTGTGCTGTCTGCACCAGCGCCAGCAGCAAATGGCCGGTATCCGCCTGGCTGCACCCCTGCTGCCCCGCCAGCACCAGCGCCGTGTGCACGGTGCGTGCCGCCGTGAAGGAAAAACCTTTATATCTGTAGACCCAGAACATCTGCAAATCCTCCTCTGAAAAGTACCCATTGAAAGTATAGACGCCGGGCCAATAAATAATCATCGAAATCTGGGGGATTCTGCAAGACAAATTGAGAAAAACGTGGTATAATAAACTGATTATTTTTATTTTTGCGTATGAGGTGGTTTTCAATGCACAAATTGATGCGCTACATCAAGGGCTATGAGAAGCAAGCCCTGTTAGCGCCGCTTTTCAAGATGCTGGAAGCCTGTTTTGAATTGTTTGTGCCGCTGGTCATTGCCAGCATCATCGACACGGGCATCAAAAATGAGGATGCAGCCTTCATCTGGACGCGCTGCGGCCTGCTGGTCCTGCTGGCCGCTATCGGCTTGGCCAGCAGCCTGACGGCACAGTGGTTCTCCGCAAAGGCGGCGCTGGGCTTTGGCACGGCATTGCGCAAGGACCTGTTCCGTCATATTGGCACGTTGAGCTACAGCGAGCTGGACGGCATCGGCACCCCGACGCTTGTCACCCGCATGACGAGCGACATCAATCAGGTACAGAACGGCGTCAACCTGACGCTGCGTCTGCTGCTGCGCTCGCCGTTCATCGTGATTGGTGCGCTTATTATGGCATTCTCCATCAGTCCGAAGCTGACGATGCTTTTCATCGGTGTTACGATCATGGTGTCGCTTATTATATGGGCCATCATGCGCGTGACCGTGCCCATCTACCATGAGGCCCAGAACGGCTTGGACCGTGTGACGCTGCTGACGCGCGAAAACTACGTCGGCGCGCGCGTGGTGCGTGCCTTTGCCCGCCAGGCGGACGAGCTGGCCGCCTTTGTGGAGACAAATGACCACCTGAAAAAGCTGCAATTTGCGGCAGGCCGTATTTCAGCGCTGATGAACCCGCTGACCTATCTCGTCGTCAACCTGGCCGTTGTGGCGCTGCTGCTGCGCGGCGGTGTGGAGGTCAATGCCGGTAAGCTGACGCAGGGCGAGGTCATTGCCCTTATCAACTATATGAGCCAGATCCTGTTGAGCCTGCTGCGTCTGGCGGATCTGGTCGTTTCGGTCACCCGCGCACTGGCCAGCGGCATGCGCGTCAATGAGATTCTGAACACCCACACGACGATGCAGGATCCCGGCACGGCAGAGCTGGCGGTGAACGACGCTGCCGAAGCAGCTAAGTTTGAGCACGTCACCTTCACCTACAAGGATGCCGGCGCACCGAGCCTGACGGACATCACGTTCACGGCCAGGCCCGGTGAGACCATCGGCGTCATCGGCGGTACGGGCAGCGGCAAATCGACGCTGATCGACCTGGTCTGCCGCTTCTACGATGCCGACAACGGCGGCGTTGCGCTGTTCGGCCATGATGTAAAGCAGTACAGCTTTGCACAGCTGCGCAGGCTGGTGGGCGTCGTGCCCCAGCAGGCCGTGCTGTTTACAGGTACGATCCGCGACAATATGCAGTGGGCCGCCCCCGGCGCTTCCGACGAGGAAATCTGGCAGGCGCTGGAGATAGCCCAGGCGGCGGAGTTTGTCCGCGGCAAACCCGGCATGCTGGATGCGCCGGTGGAGACGGCGGGCCGCAACTTCTCCGGCGGCCAGCGCCAGCGCCTGACGATTGCCCGCGCACTGGTACCAAAGCCGAAGATCCTGATTCTGGATGACAGTGCCTCGGCGCTGGATTTTGCAACGGACGCAGCCCTGCGCAAGGCAATCAAAGAGGAAACGCACGGCATGACCGTGTTTATCGTCTCCCAGCGCGCGGCCAGCGTGCAGCGCGCCGACCACATTCTGGTGCTGGATGACGGTAAGCTGGTTGGCGACGCGCCCCATGCCGAGCTGCTGCGCAGCTGCGAGGTCTATAAGGAAATCTGCCTGAGCCAGTTGAGCAAGGAGGAGGTGGCAAAGACGCTATGAGCAAGACAAAGCAAAAGCTGGACCAGAATACGATCCATCGCGTCCTGAAGCTGATCCGCCCCTACACCGGCATGGTCATCCTGACGCTGACCTTTGCGCTGATCACAGTGGTCACGACTCTGCTGGCCCCGGTACTGTCCGGCAAGGCCGTGGATATGATCCTGGGACCCGGTCAGGTTGATTTTGCAGGCCTTGGCAAAATTGCGATAGCGATGGCTGCCACGATTGCCTGCACAGCGCTGGCCCAGTGGCTGATGAATGTCGTCAATAACCGCATTACCTTTCAGGTCGTGCGTGATATGCGTGTCCGTGCGTTTGGCCAGCTGGAAATTCTGCCGCTCAAATATATGGATGCCCACCGCCCCGGCGATGCTATCAGCCGCATTACCACCGACGTGGAGCAGTTCAGCGACGGTCTGCTGATGGGCTTTACCCAGCTGTTCACCGGCGTGCTGACGATTTTGGGCACGCTGGGAGTCATGCTGTTCATCGACTGGCGCATTGCGCTGGTCGTTGTGGCGTTGACGCCGCTGTCGATTTTCGTCGCACGGTTTATTGCCACCCACACCTATTCTATGTTCAAGGTGCAGAGCGAGACCCGCGCCGAAATGACGAGTCTGGTCGAAGAACTGGTCGGCAACGAGCATCTTGTGCGCGCGTTCGGCTATGAGCGCCGTGCCGAGGAACGCTTCGATAAGATCAACCTTGATTTGCAGAAGTGCGGCGTCAAGGCGACGTTCTTCTCCTCTACCACGAACCCCTGCACCCGCTTTGTGAATGCGCTGGTCTACGCCGCCGTCGGCGTGCTGGGTGCGTTCGTCGCCATTGCCGGCGGCATCACGGTGGGCCAGCTGTCGGTCTTTCTGAACTACGCCAACCAGTACACGAAGCCGTTCAATGACATTTCGGACGTTATGACCGAACTGCAGAACGCGCTGGCTTGTGCGCAGCGCGTGTTTGACCTGATTGACGAGACGCCCATCGTGCCCGATGGCCCGGATGCTGTTGCCCTGCCACACGGCGTAGGCAGCGTGGAGTTTGACCACGTCAGGTTCCGCTATGTGGACGATGTGCCGCTGATCGAGGATATGAACCTGAAGGTTGTGCCAGGTCAGCGCATTGCACTGGTCGGCCCCACGGGCTGCGGCAAGACGACACTGGTCAATCTGCTGATGCGGTTTTATGAGATCAACGGCGGTACGCTGCGCGTCGACGGGTATTCCATCGACAATGTGACCCGCGACAGCCTGCGCGGCAACCTTGGCATGGTGCTGCAGGAGACCTGGTTGAAGGCCGGTACGATTGCGGAGAATATCGCCTACGGCAAGCCGGATGCGACCCGCGAGGAGATCATCGCCGCGGCTAAGAAGGCGCACGCCCATAGCTTTATCTGCCGCCTGCCCAACGGGTACGACACGCAGGTAGCCGAGGACGGCGGCAACATCAGCCAGGGCCAGCGGCAGCTGCTCTGCATTGCCCGTGTCATGCTGCGACGCCCGCCGATTTTGATTCTGGATGAGGCAACGTCCAGCATCGACACACGTACCGAGGTGCTGGTGCAGGATGCCTTTGAGGAGCTGATGAAGGGCCGCACGAGCTTTATCGTGGCCCATCGCCTGTCTACCATCAAGAACGCTGACCAGATCCTGGTCATGAAGGCCGGCAACATCATTGAGCGCGGAACCCACGAAGAACTGCTGGCGCAGGGCGGCTTCTACAAGCAGCTGTACGAGAGCCAGTTCGCCAAGGCATAAAACCATACACCGGGAAAGAAATAGGAGGATGTATTATGAGTCACATTACCATTCCGGAAGGATACCAAAGTCTTCTGGGTTTGTATGACACCCAGAAGGCAATCGGCCTCATCAAGACGATCTTTCAGGAGAAGCTCTGCATGGCGCTGCACCTCAAGCGCGTCACGGCTCCCCTGTTTGTCATGCAGGGCAGCGGCCTGAACGATGACCTGAACGGCGTCGAGCGCCCTGTTTCGTTCGATGTGCCCAGCCTGAACGAGCAGGCAGAGGTCGTCCACAGTCTGGCTAAGTGGAAGCGCTACGCCCTGTACAAGTACGGCTTCCGCCCCGGTCAGGGCATTGTGACCGATATGAACGCCGTCCGCCGCGACGAGGAGCTGGACAACCTGCACAGCATCTACGTGGACCAGTGGGACTGGGAGCGCGTTATCACTGCCGACCAGCGCACGCTGGAATTTCTGCAGAAGACCGTGCGGGACATCGTGGACGCTGTCTGCGCAACGTCTGACGAGCTGCGCTGGAAGTTCCCCGAGCTGAAAAACAACATCCACCTGGGCCGCGAGGTGGCATTTATCACGACGCAGGAGCTCGAGGACAGATACCCGGACTTCACGCCGAAGCAGCGCGAGAATGCCTTTGCCAAAGAGCATGGAACCGTCTGCATCATGCAGATCGGCGGCAGGCTCAAGAGTGGCCAGCCCCACGACGGGCGCGCGCCCGACTATGATGACTGGACGCTGAACTGCGACATCCTGTTCTGGCACAAGCCGCTGGACTGCGCACTGGAGCTGTCCAGTATGGGTATCCGCGTTGACGCCGACGCCCTGCGCCGCCAGCTGGACGCCGCAGGCTGCCCGCAGCGCGCGGAGCTGCCCTTCCACAAACTGTTGCTGGATGGCACCCTGCCCCTGACAATGGGCGGCGGCATCGGCCAGAGCCGCCTGTGCATGCTGCTGCTGGGCAAGGCCCATGTCGGCGAGGTACAGGTCAGCCTGTGGGATGACGCTACGGTACAGGCATGCAGGAATTCGGGCGTGGAGCTGCTGTAACCCTTGACAAACCCCTGCCGATTGTGATATTATATTAGAGTTCCCGCTAGTATAGCACAATTGGCAGTGCAGCTGATTTGTAATCAGCAGGTTGCAGGTTCGATTCCTGTTACTAGCTCCAAACTTAAAAAAGCGCGTTAGCAAAGCAAATCCACTTTGCAACGCGCTTTTTCTTGTTTTTGCATATCTTTTTGCGTCCTAAACAGTAAAAAAACAAGTCGTAAACGCAGTAGAATCGCATAACGCGGAGTCAGGGTTGAACTCAGGATATTGTAACAGATGCTGCCGTACATAAAGCTGATGGATTGTTCTTGAGGAATATTTAGAGAAGCTTTTCCTTATTGCACCCTACTCTATATACTCCTAAAAAACGCCCGGTAGGCGTGATGCTTACCGGGCGTTTTGCTTTGCTGTTTTAAGTGTTTGCCAGTGCCGTCTGCAGAGCGCAGTAATTCTCCAGTGTCAGCTGCTCGGGGCGGGAACGCTCATCAAGACCGGCGGCCTGCAGGGCGGAGATGACCTGCGCCTTGGGCAGGTGCAGGCCATTGGCGATGGCGTTGGCGGCGGTCTTGCGGCGCTGGGAGAAGGCGGCGCGGATCAGCGCGAAGAAGGAGGCTTCGTCGCCGTTCGGCACGGTTACGGCGGGCTTCTTCCGCACATCCAGGCGGATGACGGCGCTTGTCACCTTGGGGGCGGGGTAAAAGCTGCCGGGTTGGACGCTGAACAACAGCTTCGGCTCGGCGTAATAGGCCACGGCGTAGCTGATTGCACCCGCATCCCGCGTGCCGGGGGCGGCGCAGAGACGCTGTGCGGCCTCCTTCTGCACCATTACGGTGATGTTCCGGATAGGCAGCTTTTCCTCCAGCAGGCGCATCAGAATCGGGCTGGTGATGTAGTACGGCAGGTTGGCACAGACAGCGACGGGCTTGCCGCCGAACTCCTCGGCCAGCAGAGCCTTCAGATCGACCTTCAGCACGTCGTTCAGGATGAGCTTGAAGTTGTCGTAGTCGGCCATCGTCTCTTCCAGCAGCGGCGGCAGACGCTTGTCGACCTCGATGGAGACGACATTGTCCGCACGCTTGCAAAGCTGCTCGGTCAGCACGCCGATGCCGGGGCCGACCTCAAGTGCGCCCCAGCCGGGGCCGATACCGGAGGCCTCCGCAATGCGGGGGCAGATGCCGGGGTTGATAATGAAATTCTGGCCGAAGCCCTTGGACAGGGCAAAGTCATACCGTGCGCAGAGGTCACGGATGGTGGACAGGTCAGTCAATGTGGGCACGGCGGACGTCCTTTCCGAGTCAATAAAAATCAGTTCTGCCCGGCCAGTGCCGTGGCCGCGTTGACGGCCTTGCTGATCTGCGGGTCAGTATCAAGTGTGTAATCGTAGTAGGCGTTCTGCTCGTCGACGGAGAGCGCGGCGTCAATGTCGGGGCGCAGGCCCTCCTCATTCCAGGTCTGATCCTCGTTATCGAGCAGCAGGCCCACCGTGATGTAAGCGGCGGAGCCGTCGGAGAAGCTCTGGGCGTCGCTCAGAACGACGCCCTTACCCGCAGTTTTGGTGCCGACGAGCGTCGCACCGGCCATCTTGCGCAGGGCATTGGCGAACAGCTCGGCGCTGCCCGCGGTGGAGCCGTTGACAAGGCAGACAATCGGAACGTTGATCTCGGTCTCATCGGACATGCGCAGCACGGTCACATTGCCGTCTCTGTCCTGCTGCTTGGCGATCTCACCGGAGGGCACACAGTAATCCGCGGCCACAAGGGCGGCGTTCAGGTTCTCGCCGGTGTTGTCGCGCAGGTCAAAGACAAGGCTGTTCGCTCCCTGCTGCAGCAGATCATCCACAGCAGCCTTGAACTCGCTGGCCGTGCCGGAGGTGAAGGCGTCAATGCGGATGTACCCGCAGGTGTCCGCGACCATCTGACGGGTGTAGATGGAGGGTGTTTTGTAGTTGGAGTGGACAAGATTCAGCTGCTGCTCCTGGCGGTCCGGCGTCAGGTAGGTGATCGTGGTGGTCGTACCCTCCTCACCCAGCAGCTTGGAGGTCAGGCGCGCGGTGGAGGTGATGTTGCGCGTCGACTCATCGTTGATAGCAGTGATGAAGCCGCCGACCTGCATCCCGGCCTCTGCGGCGGGCGAGTTGTCATACAGGCGGATGATGCGGGCGTAGCCGGAGGATGTGTCATTGACGACAGCGACGCCGATACCGGTCAGTGTGCCCTTCTCCACAGACTGCTTCTCGCTGTATTCTTTGGCGGTGTAGTAGACGGCGTACTTGTCGTTGATGCCGTTCATGTAGCCCGCAGCCAAGCGGTCATTCAGGGTGTCCTCGTCGATGGTGAAATACTCCCCTGCGCGGACAAAACGATCAATTTCGGACAGCTTGTTGTACTGGCGCTCCTTGTTTTTGACGCTGGACACTGTGGTGTTGAACATCTTCATGGACACGACCATGGTCAGCGAGAAGGTGACGGCCATTGCAATGATGGCAATGGTGGCCGCCACGCCAAGACTGATTTTTTTGCTCATGGGTCTGATGGCTCCTTACTGTGTTTGCGTTATGCCCCGTAGGCTAGTGAGAAAAATACCGTAGAGAAAAGGCTGAGTATCATCAGAACGGCGACTACAAGGCAGAAAATACGCACGGAGGTTTTGTGCTTCTGCGGCTTCATACAGATTCCCCTTTCGTTATGAGAGGTAGTTCATGACATTGACCAGGACGTTGTTGACCTTCATTTCCAGGTGCAGATGGTTGCCTGTGGAGTTGCCGGTGGAGCCGACATAACCAAGAACCTCGCCCTTTTCCACGGGCTGGCCCACGCTGACAACGGGCGCGCTGTTCATGTGGGCGTACAGCGTCGAATAAGTATTGCCGTTGTCATCCTTGCCGTGGTAGACCTGCACGTAGTAGCCCCAGCTCCAGTGGTAGGCCGCAGCGGTGACGACACCGCCGGAGACGGCGTAGATTTCGGTGCCGCCCGGTGCGGCGTAATCGGTGCCGCGGTGGCCGTTGCCGCCGAAGTAGCAGGAGACGTACTTATAGGTGGCCAGCGGGCGGCCAAAGTCCAGCGAGCACTGGATGGACGCATTGCCGTAAGCCTGGTTGGCGGCGTTCAGCGCGGCGTCCAGCTCGGCAGCGGCCTTATCCACGGCCTTGTTGGCTTCGATCAGGGCTGCCTTGTTGGCCTCGATCTCGGCATCCGCTGCGGAAATGTTGGCGTCGGTCTGGGAGATATTCTGGGCAAGCTCATTCGTCTTGCCGTCCAGCGCAGTCTTTTGGGTCTCCAGATCGGCCTGCGTGGCCTCCAGGTCCGCCTTGGCCTGCTCCAGCTCGGCGCGCTGCTGCTCCAGCTCGGCGTGCTCATTTTCAAGCTGTTGGCAGGTGTCCTCGTCCTTATTAACGATCTGATCCAATGTGGTGGCAAAGGTCAGCAGCTGGTACAGGTTGGTGGCACTGGACAACAGTGCGATGGAGCCGCCGTCATTCAGACGCTGCATCGCACGCATACGATCTTTAAAGTCCGCCCAGCGCTGGTCGTATTCGGCCTGTTTCTGGTCGACCTCCTGCTGCTTCCGGTCAATCTCGCCCTGTTTGTTGACGATTTCCTCATCCAAAGAACCGATCTGCTCGGACAGGTTGCTGATCTGGCTTAAAATCAGTGCCTTCTGCTGCTCAAGCTGCGTTTTGAGAGCCTCAGCGTCGGCCTTGTTGCTCTGCGCGTCCTTGAGCTGCTGGTTGACCTTTTCCTGCTCAGACTGCAGTTCCTGCAGCTTCTGGCGCAGGTCGCTGACGCTGGAGGAGGCGGCCAGCGGCGTCATGACGGTGGAAAGCGTCATGCTCATGGCGACAGCCGCGCTCAGCAGAAGCGAAATCAGCTTTTTGCCGTGTTTTACATGCTTCATGGTCTTATACGTTCCCTTTATCCCCTGTTATACATTCAGATGCTTGCGGATGCTGGTGGCGGTGCCGAGGCCGCAGAGCACGAAGCCCAGCAGCACAAAGCCGCCGACGATGTAGTACCAGACGCTTTCCAGCGGGACAAGCGTGCCGCCGAACATCTGCGAGAGGTTGGACGGATTCTCGGCATACCAGCGGCAGAGTGCATAGTACGCGCCGCAGACGATGCCGGACGCAATGCCAGCCGAAATCAGGCCGGAGGTGACGCCCTCGACAAAGAACGGAAAGCGGATGAAACCGTTGGTCGCGCCGACGAGCTTCATAATGCCGATCTCCTTGCGGCGGTTAAAGACGGTGATTTTGATCGTGTTGTTGATGACGACGATGGAGACGATGGCCAGCACCGCGACCAGTCCGTAGCAGGCGTAGTTGATGACCTTCTGCAGGGACGTGAAGGTATCCGCCATAGCCAGCGGGGCCTTGACGCTGTAAACGCCGTCGATCTGCATGAGCTGGGCGGAGACTTCCTTAATGTTGTCGGGGTCGTCCACGGTCACGCGGTAGTTGGGAGTGAACGGGTTGTCATTGGCAAAGACCTGCTGCAGGTTTGTGTAATCCTTCAGCATATCGCTGTAGGTCGCCAGAACGTCCTCCGGCGACATATAGGTCACGCTCACAACGTGGGGTGTGTTGCGGATGGCCGCGTCGGCGGCGGCAATCTGCTCGTCGGTGGCGACCTCGCTCTCGCCGGTGCCGCCCATGTAGACGACGGTCAAGTTCTGGTTGCCGATGTATTCGACCATGTGGTCAATGTTGACGCCCAGCAGCGAGGCTGCGCCGATCAGCAACATGCAGACGGTCAGCACGCCCATGGAGGCAAAGGTCATCAGCCGGTTGGCGCGCAGATTGTGCAGGCCCTGGCCGACTAAGTAGATAAAACTGGAAAAACGCATGGTATCCCCTCTTACTTACAAATCAGTCCTCGTCGTACTCATAGTCGTCCGCTTCGCGCTCGGCCATGGCGGCAGCGTAGCAGCGCGCGGCAGAAGGGTCAGCGGTGTCGGAGGCTACCATGCCGTTGGCCAGCGTGATGACGCGGTTGCCGTACTTGCGGGCCAGCTTGTGGACGAGCTCGTGCTCATGGGTGACGACGACAACGGTGATGTTGACCTTGTTGATGGCCTCAAACAGCTGCATGATGTCCATCGACATTTCAGGGTCGATGTTGCCGGTGGGCTCGTCCGCGATGATGAGCTTGGGGCCGTGGGCCAGCGCGCGGGCAACGGCCACACGCTGCTGCTCACCGCCGGAGAGTTCATCCGGCAGGCGGTCCATTTTGTCCTCCAGACCGACAAGGGAGAGTGCAAACGGTACGCGGTCCTTGATCTTTTTGGTCGAGATGTTCGTCACGCGCATGGCGAAGGCGACATTCTCATAGACGGTCATGGTGGGGATCAGGCGGAAATCCTGGAACACAACGCCCATCTGGCGGCGCAGGTAGGGCACCTTGCGGCGCTTGATGCGCGTTAAATCCTGCCCATTGATAAAGACCTTGCCCTCGGTGGGCTTCTCCTCCATCTGGATGAGCTTTAAAAACGTGGATTTGCCCGCGCCGGAATGGCCGAGGATAAAGACGAACTCGCCCTCGTCAATATGGATGTTGATGTCCTCCAGCGCGACGTTCTCATCGTTGTGGGTCTCGTAGGTTTTATATACATGTTCAAAATCGATCATTCGGGGTTCTCCTGCCGTGGTTTGGCTTTGCTGTTATGGTTACAGTCATACATATAATAGAATACCATGTCAGACCCCTGCGGTCAAGGTGCTTTGCGGTTATAAAAAGCAGGAAAATGGCGCTGCCTTGCGGTGCAGCGCCATTTGTGAAAGTTTTTTTAAAATCAATATTTGGCCGGGTTGGCGGACAGATATTTCTTGACCATCAGCGCCACCTTAAAGACGATGGCATCATCGAAATTGCGCAGGTCAAGGCCGGTCAGCTTGCGGATCTTCTCAAGGCGGTAGACCAGCGTGTTGCGGTGAACGAACAGACCGCGGCTCGTCTCGGAGACGTTCAGGTTGTTCTCAAAGAAGCGCTGGATCGTGAACAGCGTCTCGGCATCGAGGGAGTCGATGCTCTCCTGCTTGAACACCTCGCGCAGGAATGCCTCGCAGAGCGTCGTAGGCAGCTGGTAGATCAGGCGCGCAATGCCCAGATGGTCATAGCTGATGACCTGACGCTCGGTGTCAAACACCTTGCCGACCTCCATGGCAATCTGGGCTTCCTTAAAGCTGGAGGCCAGGTCCTTGATGTTGCCGATGGGCGTACCGATGCCGACGACGGCCTTGATGTAATGGTCGCCCTGCAGCGTATCGACGATGGAGGCAGCCAGCTTTTCCATATCGCGGGTGTTGTTGTCGGGCTTGATCTCCTTGACCAGGACGGTGTCGGTCTCGCTGATGTTAAAGACGAAGTCCTTCTGTTTGTCCGGGAAAAGACCGCTGACGACGTCGTAGGCGGAAATATCATTGCCGGAGGTCACGCGGATCAGCAGTACGACGCGCTGCACGTCAGAGACAAAGTGCAGCTCCCGCGCCTTGGCGTAGATGTCGCCGGGCAGGATGTTGTCGAGCACGACGTTCTTGATGAAGTTCGTCTTGTCGAATTTTTCGTCGTGGTACTGCTTGATGCTCTGCAGGCTGATGGAGAGCATGGCGGCGAACTGCTCGGCGGTAGTGTCAGTGCCCTCGACAAAGACGGCGTAGTCATTGTGCTTGGCGTTGGAGAACTGATGGTAGGCATACCCATCGCGCACGAAAGCATCCCCGGCCGTCTGGCGGACAGCGGCCACGCCCTCGCGCACCTCACCGATCTGCCCCAGCTCAGAGCAGGAAATGACGGTGCCGGTCTCATCAATCACGCCGACGACACGATCCACTGCGTCCTTCATCTGGTAGACCACGTTCTGGAATACCCTGTTTGCCATAATATGTGACTCCCCTTTTAGCTGTTATTTAGACAGTCTGCACCGGTGTGCAGTGCGGGCTATGCGTGTTTGGCAAAATTGCCGTTTGGTAATCTGCCCGAAAACCAAAACATCATAATGTATATTTTACACAATCCGCTTGGCTTTTGCAACATATTTTCACGAAAATCGAAAGATTTTCTTGTACATTTTTTAAATCAGCACAAAAAATGTACCTGCCGGTGTTTTCCCGGCAGGTACAACGTCCGTCATTTTGACGATTTTTCCTCTTTTGTCTGGTTCATGGCACCGGTGCCGCCCTCGACGACGCCGCGGCGCTGGAATACATAGGTGATGCTGCGGAAGAAAATCTTTACATCATTCCAGAACGTCACATGGGCGGCGTACTCACCGTCGTAGCGGGCTTTGACGTCAATCGGCAGCTCGTCGCGCCCGTTGACCTGCGCTAAGCCGGTCAGGCCCGGGCGGATGTCGTTGGCGCGGACCTTGTCGCGCGCCTCGATCAGGTCATACTGGTTGTACAGTGCGGGGCGCGGGCCGATGACGCTCATCTGCCCTGCCAGTATGTTGTAGATCTGCGGCAGCTCGTCCAGGCTCGTCTTGCGCAGAAAGGCACCGCTCCCGGTAATGTAGCTGTCCGCATCTTTCAAAAGGTGCGTGGGAACGTCGTGCGGGGTGTCGCCGCGCATCGTGCGGAACTTCAGGATGTTAAAGTGCGTTTTGCCCTTGCCGATGCGGCGCTGCTTGAAAAAGACCGGTCCCGGGGAATCGAGCTTGATCCACAGCGCGACCAGCCCCATCGGAATTGCAAGAATGATCGTGGCTGCCAGCGAAAGGATAATGTCCAGCAGGCGCTTGCCGTAACGCTCGTACATAAATCAGCCCTCCTCGGCGGGATGCTCTGTCTCCCGGAGCTTCTGTGCAATCTCCTCCTGGGAGAAAAGCGCGGTGTTGCCGGTGGCGGCCACAACGGTGTGGTCGGCGCGCACGCGGCGGTTGGGGTGGTAGGTCGGGACCATCTCCTGCAGAACGTCGACGACCTCGTCGCTGTTGTGCCTGGCAGAGTCCTTGAGCCGCTGCAGGTCGGTGTAGAATTTTTCCAGATCGATCTGCATGGGCGGCGCGATGAAGATTTTGTTGTGGGCGGTTTTGGCCATCTTGTCCTGCTCGGAGTCCATGAGCAGTTCCTCGTACAGCTTTTCGCCGGGGCGCAGACCAGTGACCTTGACCTGCATATTTACGCCCGGCTCGTAGCCGTAGAAGCGTATCAGGCGGTTGGCCAGATCCATGATCTTGACCGGCTCACCCATGTCCAGCACGTAGATGCTGCCGCCCTTCGCCAGACCGCCGGCCTGCAGAACGAGCTGCGCAGCCTCGGTGATGGTCATAAAGTAGCGGACAATATCGGGATGCGTGATAGTCACAGGGCCGCCGCGCTTGATCTGCTCCTCAAACAGCGGGATGACGCTGCCGTGGCTGCCCAGCACGTTGCCGAAGCGCACCGCAACGCAGGTCATCGACGTGGCCTGGGAGAAGGTCTGGATCAGCATCTCGCACAGACGCTTGGTGCAGCCCATGACGTTCGTCGGGTTGACAGCCTTGTCTGTAGAGAGCTGGACGAACCGCTCCACGCCGTGCTCGGCGGCGGAGGTCAGCAGGTTCTTGGTGCCAAAGACGTTGTTCTTGACGGCCTCGGCGGGGCTGATCTCCATCAGCGGCACATGCTTGTGCGCCGCCGCGTGAAAGACGACGGACGGTTGATAGGTGTCGAACACCTCGTCCAGACGTGCTTTATCGCGGATGGAGCCGATGAGGGTGATAACAGGAGCCTCGGGGCCGTACTTGTTTTTCAGCTCGGTTTCCAGCTCATAGGCGCAGTTCTCGTAGATGTCAAAAATCAGCAGACGGCGGGGCTGGTAGCGCATGATCTGACGGCAAAGCTCGCTGCCGATGGAGCCGCCGCCGCCCGTGACGAGAACGATCTTGTCATGCAGGTACTCGGAGATCTGGGCATTGTTCAGCTGGATCTCGTCGCGGGAGAGGAAGTCCGCCGTGTTCAGCTCACGGAAGCCCGCCGCCACAGGATTGCCGTTCTCGTCAACAGCCTGCGGGTCACTGATCATCCGCACGCGGCAGTGGGTGGAGTTGCAAAGGTTGATGATCTCGCTCAAACGGTCACCCTTGACCGTCGTGATAGCGATGACGATCTCGAGAATATGATATTTGCGCACCAGTTCCGGTATGTCGGAGATCGTGCCGCGCACCGGTACGCCCTGCACGCGCAGGCCCTTCTTGGTCAGGTCGTCGTCAACGATGCAGACCGGGTTGCCGAAGCTCTGATTTTTCGTCTTGCAGAGGTTGACGGCCCACGCACCGGCGTTGCCGGCGCCGACAATGAGCAATGGCGTGTTGTCCTCCGGCTTGTTGGCCTTGGCGTTGCGCATCGTCAGGACCAGCCGCCACAGGAAGCGCACGCCCGCTATGGCCGCCGTGTTGAATACCGCGCCGAAGATCAGCACCGCGCCGGAGATCGGGCGGCTGTGGTAGATCAGATCGAACAGCATGATGATGCCCGTCGCCAGCCCGGAAAGACAGGTCAGGCGTGCAAGGTCGCGCATACCGGCGTACTCCCACATGATCTCATACAGTCCACCGAACCAGAACACGATCATATAAATGGGCAGGACGTATAAGAGCATCGGGGCCATGGCGCGCAGTATCTCCACGCGGCGGTAGGCGTCGCCGCTGTCAAAGCGCAGCATGACGGCCAGCCAGTAGCAAAGTACAATGAGCCCGCAGTCCAGCAGCATCAGTGCGATGCGGCGCGGAAGCCCTTTTATCAGTTGTTTTGATACCTGTTGCATCGATTCCATCCTTACTATACGTTTCTTCTATCTGAAAACGGGCGCAATACGGCCCAGTAAAATTGTCATATAGACTATTATAACACAAAAAAGCCCCATTTGTCCTACTTTTGGGCAGACAAATGGGGCTAATACTGTATAAAAATCGTGGTAAATTTTTGGTAAAACGGACGAAAGCGATTTACTCGACGGTCACGCTCTTGGCCAGATTGCGCGGCTTATCGACATCCAATCCCTTGGCGCAGCTGACGTAGTAGGCCAGCAGCTGCAGCGGAATGACCGACAGGCTCGTGGCAAAGTGCGGGTCGGTCTTGGGCACGTAGACCGTGAAGCCAGCAGTGTCCTCGATGCTGTAATTTCCGTAGGTGGTCAGGCCCATCAGGAAGGCACCGCGGCTCTTGACCTCGACCATGTTGGAAACGCTCTTTTCAAACAGGTCCGGCTGGGTCAGGATGCCGACGACCAGCGTTCCGTTCTCGACCAGAGAAATCGGCCCGTGCTTCATCTCGCCCGCGGCGAACGCCTCGGAGTGGATGTAGCTGATCTCCTTAAATTTCAAACTGCCCTCGAGCGCGACGGCGTAGTCGAGGCCGCGGCCAATGAAGAAGGCATCCTTGGCGTTTGCGTACTTGCTGGCAAACCACTGGATACGCTCCTTGTCGGCCAAGGTCTTTTCGATCTTCTCGGGCAGAGCCTCCAGCTCGGTGACGAGGTGCTCATACTGGCCGTCCGCCAGCGTGCCGCGCACACGGGCAAACTCGGTAGCCAGCAGGTAGCAGGCCGCCAGCTGGGTGCTGTAGGCTTTGGTGGTGGCGACGGAGATTTCCGGGCCGGCCCAGGTGTACATTGTGGCGTCGGCCTCACGGGCAATGCTGGAGCCGACGACGTTCACAATGCCGATGGTGCGCACACCGCGCTCCTTGCACAGGCGCAGGGCGGCCAGCGTGTCGGCGGTCTCACCGCTCTGGCTGATGACCATAGCGAGTGCGTCCTTTTCGAGCACGGGATTGCGGTAACGGAACTCGCTGGCGACATCGACCTCGACGGGGATGCGGGCCAGGCTCTCAAACACATAGCGCGCGGCCATGCCGACATGGTAGGCGGAGCCGCAGCCGATGATGTAGAGACGATGGACATTCCTGATGGCCTCCTCGTCAAGGGCCAGCTCGGACAGGTCGATCTGGCCGTCCTTGAGGCGCGGGGAGATCGTATCGCGGACAGCGGCGGGCTGCTCGTAAATCTCCTTCATCATGAAGTGCTCGTAGCCGCCCTTCTCCGCGGCCTCGGCGTCCCACTCAATGGTGGTGGACTCGCGGGTGATGGGCTCCTTGTCGATGTTGAAGAACTCGATGGAGTCGGGGGTCAGGCGGGCAATCTCGAGATTGTCAATGTAGTAAACCGTGCGGGTGTACTTGAGCAGCGCAGGAACGTCGGAGGCAATGATGGCACCGTCCTCGCACTTGCCGACGATGAGCGGGCTGTCCTTGCGCACTGCGTAGATGACGCCGGGCTCGTCGGCAAAAAGCACGCCCAGCGCGTAGGAGCCGCGGACATGCAGCATCATGCGGGTGATGGCGTCCAGTGCGTTGCCTGCGGACTCGCCCATGTAATAGTAGTCAAGCAGCTGGGCAACGACCTCGGTGTCGGTCTGGGAGACGAAGCTGAAGCCCTTGTTGATCAGACGCTCCTTGATCTCCTGATAGTTTTCAATGATTCCGTTGTGTACGACGGCAATCTTCTGGTCACGGGAATAATGCGGGTGTGCGTTGACGACGGACGGCTCGCCATGGGTCGCCCAGCGGGTATGGCCGATGCCGCAGCTGCCGGGCACGGCGCTGCCGCCGTCGGTCATCTCGCTCAGGACTTTTAGGCGGCCCTTGGCCTTGACGACCTCGATCTTGCCGGCGGCGTTCTGCACCGCCATACCGGCAGAGTCATAGCCGCGGTATTCCAGCTTGGCCAGACCGTCCAGCAGAATGGGGGCGGCCTGTGCCGCGCCGGTAAAGCCTACGATTCCACACATAACAGGTATCCTCCCTTTGTTACAGCGTTGAAACTATACTTTCCATTTTATTGGATTAGAGCAAAATACTTTTACAGTATATGCCATTTGGGTACAAATGTCTATAGCTTTACGCAGATTTTGTACAGATGTGCGCGGCATAAAGACAAAGCGGGCAGCCGTCAAGGGCTACGGCTGCCCGCTGCGCGCATTCTCCCTTTCCGGTTTCTTACACCATATAAGAACGAATCAAAAGTTATCGCGCATTTATTAGCATAGCACATCCCCGGAAGAATAGCAAGTGCAATCTGCAAGCAAGAGAGCATTTTGTGCGTTTTGCAAAAGAATCTAAAGTGCGTGATGCAATTACTTTCGGAAATTAGTCACCGACCCGACGCGCTACGACGACATAGCGCCCGTTGGCGGACGAATACTCGCAGGTAGAGAGGGTAAGCAGCTGCTCACCGTAGGCAGGGCGGATGCCGCTGTCCACGTCGCTGCGTGAGATGACCTGGTCCACATAGCGGTTGTAGGTGTCCTCGTCCATGTCGATGTACTGGTTGTAGATAAACGAGGTGTCGTTGACGACATCGATGGTGAACGCACCGAACACCTCATACTTGGCGTCCCCATAGACGGTGTCAAACTCAATGAAGGGGTGCTCCTGATAGTAGTCGGCCTTGCGGTACTCGGTCAGGCAGCCGAAGATCGTGCCGGTTTTCATATTGTGGCCGTAGATGATCAGGTTGTCGCTCTCGGCGTTGGCCCCGAGCGTCGTTTGCTCGTCCAGGTACGGTACGCCGTAGACGCTGTAGGCTTTGTTGAAGTCATGACGCAGATAGAAGTCCTTGTTGTCCGGCGCGTACATAACCGGAAAATCCAGATTGGTGCCGTCGATGGAGATCCAGCCGATAAAGTCGCTGTTCTTATCGCGCAGGGCAGCAAACCTGGCACCGTTGGGGTTGACATTCTCCCCTGCAGGGGCCTGGGTCGCCGCGGTATCGATCATCGACTGCAGGTCGGCAAACTCGCTCTCGGTCTTGCGGTCATCGAGGAACCGCTTGACCAGCAGGCCGCCGCTGATGAGGAAGATCGCGGCGAAAACGATCATTGCGAGGGTGTACAGCAGATTACCGCGCTTTTTTTTGCACTTCGCGGTCTCGCGCCGGCGATAGTCCTCGTCGTTGTCCTGGTCGTAGAAGGCCGCAGGCTCCTGCGGAGAAACCTTCGGCAGCTCGGTGACTGTATAGGATGCCTTTACCTGAACGGAAGGGGCCTGCGGCAGCGGTGCATCGCTGCGGTGAATCTTTGCCATGATGGATTCTCCTGTAACACAATACTATCTTTAGGCAATACCGCACAATTCCCGCCTTACGGCTTAAGCACCGCTCCGGCGGCT
>ENA-UOJM01001511-UOJM01001511.1-human-gut-metagenome-genome-assembly--contig:-P116-NODE-1511-length-20827-cov-35.543472_pt1 | contig 20827 bp, 17 predicted proteins | sample MGYA00242349_ERZ723896 | MGnify/ENA metagenome assembly ERZ723896 | reverse complement strand
TGCTTGAACAATTTTTACTTCAGAATATTGTCTAACTTTTTGGGGTCACTTCACCCGTCGGGAAGCCTCCTTTTTTTGCTTTATTACCAGCTTGCGACCGTGCCGTCGCATCTCGGTTCGGTGCCCGCGGCGTAAACGCCGTTTTCGCACTTCCAGATGATCTCGCCGCGGCCCATGGCCGTGCGGTCGTCGACGATCTCGACCTCGTGCCCCATTGCTCGCAGATGCTCGGCGATCGCCTCGCCCGCCTCGCGCTCGATCTGGAGCTTTTTGCCGCCGATCCACTGGATGCGCGGCGCGTCGAGCGCCTCCTGCGGGTTCATGGCGTAATCGATGGTGCTCGTCAGCACCTCGACCTGCCCCTGCGGCTGCATGAACGCGCCCATCACGCCGAACGGGCCGACGGCCTCGCCGTCCTTGAGCAGAAAGCCCGGGATGATCGTGTGGTAGGACTTCTTTCCGCCCTCCAAATAGTTATCGCTCTTCGGGTCGAGGGAGAAGTTCGCGCCGCGGTCCTGAAGCGAGATGCCCGTGCCGGGGATGGCGATGCCCGCGCCAAAGCCGCAGTAGTTGCTTTGGATAAGCGAGACCATGTTGCCCTCTGCGTCCGCGGTGCAGAGGTAGATCGTGCCGCCGCAGTGCGGGTCGCCCGCTTTGGGCTCAAGAGCCTTATCCGTGATGAGTGCGCGGCGGGCGGCGAGATAGTCGGGCGAGAGCAGCTCGCTGACCTTCGTTTTCATATAGCGCGGGTCGGCAACGTAGGTCTTCGTGTCGGCAAAGGCGAGCTTGATGGCCTCTATGACCTTGTGATAGTAGTCCGCGTCCTCGCGCTTTTCGGGCAGCGTCAGCCCGTTCAGCATACCGAGCGCCATCAGCACCGTGATGCCGTGGCCGTTGGGCGGGATCTCGCAGACGGTGTAGCCGCGGTAGTCCTGCGTGATGGGCTCGACCCATTCGGGGTGGTAGTTCTTGAAGTCGTCCTCGCAGAAGTAGCCGCCCGTGGCGCGCGAATGGGCGACGATCCTTTCCATCAGCTCACCGCGGTAATAGCTCTCGCAATCCGTTTCGGCAAGAGCGCGCATCGTGCCGCCGTAGGCGGGGAAGCGGAAGATGTCGCCCGCGCGGTACGGCGAGCCGTCCGGCTTCATAAAGCTCTTCCACCAGTATTCATAGGGGGCGGGGTCCTGCGCCATGACCCTGGCGATGCGCCTGCTGTCGCGCGCCCAGAGCTTGCCGACATTGACGGGCACGGCATAGCCGTTTTCGGCGTAGGAAATGGCGGGGGCGAAGAGCTCGGAGAGCGGCTTTGTGCCAAAGCGCGCATTGAGCGCCGCCCAGCCTGCGGGCGCGCCCGGGACCATCGTGGGGAGCCAGCCCTCTTCGGGGACAGCGTCAAAGCCTTTGGCGTGGACCTCGTCCGCGCTCAGCGCCATCGGCGCAACGCCGCTGGCGTTCAGGCCGTAGAGCTTTTTTTCCTTCTCAATCCACACGAGCGCGAAACAGTCGGACCCAAGGCCGTTGCCCGTCGGCTCGAGCAGCGGCATCGCGCCGGCCATGGCGACGGCGGCATCGACGGCGTTGCCGCCATTTTTCAGCACGTCGAGGCCGACCTGTGCGCCGAGGGGAACGGACGTGCAGCACACGCCGTTTTTGGCGTAGACCACGTTGCGGCGGGAAGAATATCGGTAAGTTAACGGATCAAAATTCGGCATGATCGTTCTCACTTTCGTCGTTTTTCCCAGTATAGCAGTCCGCGCGAAAAAGGGCAAGAAAAAGACGCTGTGCCATGCGGCGGCGGGAAAGTCTGCGCGAGCAATGCAGAAAACTGAATATTCACCCGATAAGAGATTGAACATTTTACGTTTTCCCGCTTGACAATCTGAAAAAATGCATTATAATACAATCAATCTGATATGAAATGCCTCCTTTGGCACCGGCCGGGGAGAAAAGGCATCCATGACTGAGCCGTAGGTATTCCGGGCGACCGGATAAGGCTGGGTCGTGGGTGCTGTTACTTTTTTATAGAGAAAAGGAGAACGATATGAACATCAAGCCCTTTGCTGTGGAAGAATGGATGAACGAGTACGAGGTGGGTGCGCTCTACAACATCGCCGAGACCTGCGTCGACTCCGTTTCGCTCGACGAGCTTTTCGAGCTCACGGGCGAGAACAAGGAGGACTTTTTGAAGGACTTCTGTGCCCAGCGCTTGACCTATGGCGATATCTGGGGCAGCAAGGCGCTGCGCAGCGGCATTTCCAAGCTCTATCACACGATCAAAGCCGACGAGGTCGTGCTCACGCACGGCGCGGCGGGCGCGAACCATCATGTGTTCTGCTCGCTCATTTCCGCGGGCGACCGCGTGGTCAGCATCATGCCGACCTATCAGCAGCTCTACTCCATCCCCGAGGCCATCGGCGCGGACGTCGCCATCATGCACCTAAAGCAGGAAAACGACTATCTCCCCGACCTGAATGAGCTCAAGAGCCTCGTCACGCCCGAGACGAAAATGATCTGCATCAACAACCCCAACAACCCCACCGGCGCGCTGATGAGTAAGGAGCTGCTGGGGAGCATCGTGGAGATCGCCCGCGGCGTGGGCGCGTACATCCTCTGCGACGAGGTCTACCGCCACCTGACGCAGGAGGACGAGTGGTGCGAGTCCATCGTCGACCTGTACGAAAAGGGCATCTCGGTCAGCAGCATGTCCAAGGTCTTCTCGCTCGCGGGCCTTCGCATGGGCTGGATCGCCACGCACGATGAAGCGGCGCGCAAGGCGTTCCTGTCGCACCGCGACTACAATTTAATTAGCTGCGGCATGTTCGACGATGCGATCGCGTCCATCGCCCTGCGCCACAGCGACGTGATGCTCAAGCGCAATCAGCGCATCGTGCGCGAGAACCTCGCCATCCTCGATGACTGGATCAAGGAAAATCCGCACTTTTTCTACACCAAGCCCAAAGCCGGTACGACCGCGCTCGTTTACTACGATTTCGATATCCCCTCCTACGAGTTTTGCAAGCGCATGTACCACGAGACCGGTGCGTTCGTCACGCCGGGCGACTGCTTCGAGCAGCCCCACAGCATGCGCGTCGGCTACGCCTGCGACGTCAACACGCTCAGAGACGGCCTTGCCGCGGTGACGAAGTTTGCCGCGACGCTGTGAGCGGCGAAAACACGCGATAAATAAAAGAAATCCGTCCGGTCATCGACCGGACGGATTTTTGACTTGTAAGGGGTTCACGCCTTGGCCCTGTTCCCGCGCATGAAGTGCAGAATAAGGCCGATGGCCGCGCCGATAAGCGTCGGGCAGATCCAGCCGAGGCCGAGGTCGGCAAACGGTAGGTACTGCTGACCGAACGCCTTGATGGCCGGACCGTGGATGGCGTTGAACACGCTCTCGGGCAGCGCGATGATCAGATCGTAAACGGCAGCGATGAGCGTGAAGCCGATCGTCCAGCAGTACACCGTGCGGTCGTGGCCGAAGAATTTACCGAGCAGCGCCAGCGCAATGAGCGCGATGGAGAGCGGATAGAGGAACATCAGCACCGGCAGCGAATAGCTGATGATGGCGCTGAGGCCGAGGTTCGCAAACAGCAGCGACACGAGGCTGAAAATGATTGCCCAGATGCGGTACTTTGGCCCGTCGGGGAAGAGCGCGCTGAACGTCTCGGCGCAGCTCGTGATGAGACCGACGGCGGTCTTGAGGCACGCGAGCGTCACCGTGGCGGCGAGGATGAAGAGACCGGCGGAGCCGAGGTAGTGCTGTGCGATCTGCGCGAGCGCCGTGCCGCCGTTCTCGCTGGCTTCAAGCACGCCGCGGCTCTGCGTGCCGGCGATCGTGACGGCGATGTAGATGAACGCCATCAGAAGGCTGCTGAAAATGCCCGCGCGGACGGTGCTCCCCGCCACAGCGGTGGGATCGTCCACGCCGAGGTCACGGATGACCTGCACGACGATGATGCCGAAGGCAAGACTCGCCAGCGCGTCCATGGTGTTGTACCCTTCGAGGAAACCAGCGAAAAACGGCTGGGACGCATAGTCGCCGAGCGGCTCGGCATCCGCAATGGCCGCACTCGGAGAGAGGAGCGCGACGACGACCAGAATGCCGAGGAAGACGAGAAAGCAGGGGTTCAGAATTTTGCCGACCCAGGTCAGGATCTTACCCGGGCGCAGTGCGAAAAAGAGCGCCGCGGCGAAAAACGCTACCGAGAAGAGCAGCAGGTACAGTGTGTTACTGTCATTTTGCGGAAGCACCTGCTCAAGTCCCACGGTGAATGACGTCGTCGCGCAGCGGGGAATGGCGAAAAACGGCCCAATGGTCAGATACAGCGCGCAGGTGAAGAACATCGCGTAGGAGCGGTTGACCTTGCTGCTCAGGTCAAAAAGACCGTTGGAGCGGCTGATGCCGAGCGCGGCCACGCCGAGCAGCGGCAGGCCCACGCCCGTGATGAGAAGCCCCAGAATGGCCTGCTAAACGTTGGAACCGGCCATCTGGCCGAGGTGCACGGGGAAAATAATGTTACCTGCGCCGAAAAACAGGCCGAAGAGCATGCTGGCAACATAGGTGTATTCCTTGGCGGAGAGCTTGCGTTTCATGGTGAGAAATATCCTTTCGTGGCGGCGACAGGGGCAAAATGCCCCGTCCTGAATGATTCGGGTAACAAAAAAATCGGTCTGTTCCCGCGCTCTGACATTGCAAGGGGATACTCCCATGCTTGTGGAACATTCCACAAGTGCTTTGCCAGATCAATGAAACATACCGGATCCATGCTGCCAATCATTGCAGGCAGCGAATCAAACCGAGCCTTGGAAAATGAGGTCGATCAAACCGCTGCCGACTGCTTCGACGACATAGATTCGGACGAATGCCCCTCTACGCCAACGATCAGTCGCCAGCTTACTCCAAAATTGACATTTTTGGACGTAACCATGGTGTTCAAACGATCGCCTCCTTTGCTGCGGAAATTGGCATCATTATACCATACCATTACATTTTGTCAAGCATCAATGAGAAAATGATATGTTAAAGACGCGGGAAGAAAGGGCACAAAACAGCGCACGGCGCGGAGAATCCGCGCCGTGCGCTGTTTTGTGAAAAGGAAACGCTTATATAAAGAAAAATGACGATCAGCCGAGCTTCTGCGCAAGGTCCTCGAGCGCGGCGGTCATCGCCTCTTCAAACGAGGGGTGCGGACGCATGGCCAGCAGAAATTGATCGACCGTCATGTGGTTGGCGAGCGCCTGCGAGACGCCGCCGATCATGTCGCTCGTATGCTCGCACATGAGCTGCGCGCCGAGAAGCTCGCGTGTTTCGGCGTGGGCGACGAACTTCATAAAGCAGCGGCCCGGGTCGGCGATGAGCGTCTTGGCGTTGTCGAACATGACGTGTTTGCCGACCTTGACGGGGATGCCCGCCTCCTTGGCCTCGGCCTCGGTGAGGCCGACGACCGCGATCTCCGGACGGCAGTAGATGCAGCTCGGCACGACGGACATGGATGTGTGATTTTCCCTTCCGTAGAGCAGGTCGACGCAGGCGATGCCCTGCGCGGTCGCCACATGGGCGAGCTGAATTTTGGCCGAGACGTCGCCGATGGCGTAGATGTGGGGGATGCTCGTCTCGTAGCGCTCGTTCACGGCGATGCTGCGGCGGTTCATCTCGACAGAAATGCCATCCGCGAACAGGCCGTCGCAGTACGGGCGGCGGCCGATGGCGCAGAGCACGGCCTCGCCGGAGACGGTCTCGCTCTTTTCCTTGCAGGTGAAGTTGACGGCGATATCCTCACCCGTCTTCTCGACGTTCTGGACCATCGCGTTCGTGAAGACCTTCACGCCCTGCTTTTTGAGGATGAGCGCGAGGCTCTGGCCGAGCTCCTTGTCCATGTTGGGCAGCAGGCGGTCCATGCCTTCGATGACGGTCACTTCACAGCCGAGGTCTGCGTAAAGCGTCGCAAACTCGATGCCGATGACGCCGCCGCCAATGATGACGATGGAGCGGTACAGGTGGTCGCACCCCTCAAGCAGTTCGTCGGAGGTCATCGCGAACTCAAGTCCGGGAATCGGCGGGCGGGACGGGACGGAGCCGGTGGCGATGAGAATATCGTCGCAGGTGTAGTCGTTGGCACAGCCCTCGGCATCCGTCACGCGGACAGCGCCGGGTGCGGTGATGAGCGCCGTGCCGCGCAGAAAGTCAATCTTTGCGGTCTTGAAAAGCGATTCAATGCCGGAGGACAGCTTTTGCGAAATTTCGCGCTTGTAGGCAAAAATCTCCGTCATGTCGGCGCGGATATCGTCGGTGTGGATGCCGGCGTGTGCGCCGTGCTTGGCGTCGTGGAAGATCTGAGAAGAGTGCAGCAGCGTTTTCGTCGGGATGCAGCCGCGGTTTAAGCAGGTGCCGCCCGCTTCGCGCTTCTCGACGACGGCGACCTTCTTGCCGAGTTTGGCCGCATGGAGCGCGGCCTCGTAGCCGCCTGGACCCGCGCCGATGACGATGAGTTCATAATGAGCCATAGTAGTTCTTTCCTTTTTGAGAGCAATGCCGCCGACTTTTCGGCGGCATTGCGTGATGTTGTAGAGATAGTCAGATGTCCTGCTCGCGCAGCAGCGCGCAGAGGCCGCCTGAATAGCCGCGGCACTCCCCCACCGACTGCACGCGCTCACAGAGCGCGTCGACGGCGAAGCGGCAGCCGCGAAGCGCCTGCGCAAGCGGCGCGGCGAACTCCGCGTCCATCGCGTCGGACCAGACGGCGGCGTCGGCGATGCAGCCGTTTTCGACGGCGAGCTCGACCGTGACCTCGCCCCAGGCAAAGCGCTTGGCGCAGGAGAACGAGCACGGCACGCTCTTGCCGTACACCCAGTCGTAGCTGTGGAAGCGCTGGTAGCGGCGTTCGATCTCAGCGGCGTCGAAGTCCTCCCCGCGAAGTTCCTCGGCCTTGAGACCGTAGACGGTCTCAAGCGCCTTGACCATGGCTTGTGCCATGCCGTCGATCGTGAGATCAGGCTTTAATTCCGTCAGGTTGATGACGCGCGAGCGCACAGACGCGACGCCCTTGCTCTCGAGCTTCGTCTTCGACGGCGTGAGGTATTTGCCAAGGTTCGCCATGTCGACGTTCACGAGCAGCGTTCCGTTGTGGAACGAGCAGCCTGCGTGTGAGTAGAACGAATTGCCGGAGAATTTGCAGCCGTTTGTCAAAATGTCGTTTCGGCCCGAAATTTCCGCCGGAATGCCAAGACTACGGCAGGCCTCGACGATCACGCTCTGCTGGCGGCGCAGGTCATAGTCCTGTGTGCGGAGCGAGAACGTGAAGTTGAGGTTCCCCAGATCGTGGTAGACCGCGCCGCCGCCGGAGAGACGGCGGGCGAGCGTCCCGCCGTCGCGCTCAAGCTCGGTCGTGCGGCATTCCTGCCACGCGTTCTGGTTGCGGCCGATGACGACCGTGTGCTTATTCTGCCAGAGGTAGAGAATGCAGGTGTCCGCGCCGACAGTATCGGTCAGATACTCTTCAAGCGCCAGGTTGCGGTGCGGGTCGGTGCAGGCACCGATAAAATACTGTAATTTCCGGATCATGCAAACTGATAACGTAAAACCATGTTGCGCGCCGCGCCGACCTCGTCGAGACGGCGGACGGGCGTGGAGTGGGGAGCGGTGTGGAGCGTCTCGGGATCGGAGTGCGCGAGTTCAAAGAGCTTGCAGTAGATGCCGCAGACCTCGTCCATGGTCTCCTTGCTCTCAGTCTCGCAGGGCTCGATCATGAGCGCCTCATGGACGATGAGCGGGAAGTACATCGTGGGCGGGTGCAGGCCAAAGTCGAGCATGCCCTTGGCAAGGTCGAGCGCGGAGACGCCCGTCTCCTTGTGGAGATCGACGAGCGACATGACGAACTCGTGCATGCAGATCTCGTCATAGGCCATGGTGAAGGTATCCTTGAGCCTGACGCGCATGTAGTTCGCGTTCAGCACGGCGTTCATCGCCGCCTCGCGGATACCGGACTTGCCGAGCGTGAGCACGTAGGTCAGCGCGCGCACGACGACGTCGAAGTTGCCATAGAACATCTTCACGCGGCCGATAGACTTTTCGGGGTATGTAAAGCCGTACTTGCCGTCCTTTTTGACGACCAGCGGGCCGGGCATGTACTTTTTGAGGAATTCCTTGCAGCCGACCGCGCCTGCGCCGGGGCCGCCGCCGCCGTGCGGTGTGGCGAACGTCTTATGCAGGTTACTGTGGATGCAGTCAAAGCCCATGTCACCGGGACGGACGACGCCCATGACGGCGTTGAGGTTCGCGCCGTCGTAATAGCACAGGCCGCCCGCATCGTGAATGATCTTCGTGATCTCGAGGATGTTCTTGTCGAAAATACCGACGGTGTTCGGGTTCGTCAGCATCAATCCCGCGGTGTCGGGGCCGACGGCGGCGCGCAGCGCGTCGAGGTCGACGCAGCCGTCCACGCCGGACGGGATGTTGATGACCTGGAAGCCGCACATCGCGGCGGTTGCGGGATTTGTGCCGTGGGCGGAGTCGGGCACGATGATCTTCGTGCGCGCGGTATCGCCGCGGTCGGTGTGATAGGCCTTGATGAGCAGAACGCCGGTGAACTCACCGTGCGCGCCCGCCGCGGGCTGGAACGTGACAGCGTCCATGCCGAAGACCTCGCCAAGCTCAGCGCCCAGCGTGTGCAGCGCCTCGAGCGCGCCCTGCGCGGTCTCGATGGGCTGGAGCGGGTGGAGCTGGGTGAAGCCCGGCAGCGCCGCCATGTCCTCGTCGATCTTGGGGTTGTACTTCATCGTGCACGAGCCGAGGGGATAGAAGCCGTCGTTCACGCCGTGGATGCGCTTGCAGAGGGCGGTGTAATGGCGGGTGAGCTCATTTTCGCTCACGTGGGGCAGGTGCAACGCCTCGCTGCGCTCTTCGGGAAGCTGATATTCGGGGACGTCACACTCCGGCATGAGGGTCATGCCGCGGCCTTCGACGCCAAGTTCAAAAATAAGCTTCATTTCATAGCACCTCCTTCACGATAGCAACGGCACGGTCGAGCTGGGCCTTGGAGACGAGCTCCGTCACGCACCAGAGAATGCCGCCCTCGACCTCTGCGCCGCCGAGGATGCCCTCTGCTTCGAGCGCGTCGAGGATCTTCTTGCGGCAGTTGGGGCATTCGACCTCGGTGGCGAACTCGTGGAAGAATTCACCCTTGTACTTCAAGGTGCAGCCGATCTTTTCAAGTTCAGAGGCGAAATAGTGCGCCTTCGAGGTGCAGAGGCGCGCGCACTGCTTCATGCCCTTTTCGCCCATCGCGGCCATGTAGACGCCGGCGGCGAAGGCGCATAGCGCCTGGTTGGAGCAGATGTTGGAGCTGGCCTTTTCGCGGCGGATGTGCTGCTCGCGCGCGGACAGCGTCAGCACGTAGCCAACCTCGCCGTCCACATCCTTCGTCTGGCCGACGATGCGGCCGGGGAGCTTTCTCGTCATGGCGGATGTCGTGGCCATGAAGCCGAGGAACGGGCCGCCGAACGCCGTGTCGAGGCCGAGGGGCTGACCGTCGCCGACGGCGACATCCGCGCCCATCGCGCGCGGCGTGGGCAGAATGGCGCAGGCGATGGGGTTCACGCCCATGACGAACTTTGCGCCCGCGGCGTGGACGATCTCACCGGCCGCCTTCGCGTCTTCGATTTGGCCGAAGTAGTTCGGCTGCTGGAGGTAGAAGCACGCGGCATCATCGCCGAGGGTTTCCTTGAGTACGTCGAGATCGGTCTTGCCGTCCTTTGCGGGGACGACAAAAAGCTCGGTATTCGAGGCAAAGCAGTAGGTCTTCATGACCTCAATGACCTGCGGATGGGCGCAGGCGGAGACGTAAGCCTTCGTGCGCTTGCGGTCCTTGCACATGGGGATCGTCTCGGCTGCGGCGGTCGCGCCGTCGTAGTGCGAGGCGTTGGAGACGTCCATGCCGGTCAGCTCGCAGATCATCGTCTGGAATTCAAACGTGCCCTGCAGCACGCCCTGGCTGATCTCGGCCTGATAGGGGGTGTAGCAGGTGACAAGCTCTTCGCGGGAGGTGACGGATTTGACGACCGACGGGATGAAGTGGCGGTAGGCACCTGCGCCGCGAAGAACGGTCTTGAAGACCTTGTTCTTTTCGGCCATGGCGGTGACGGCCTCGCGCACCTCAAGCTCGCTCAGGCCCTCGGGGATGTTCAGCCCGCCGCTCCGCAGGAGCATTTCCTGCGGGACGGCCTTATACAGCCCTTCCAGGCTGTCGACTCCGATGGCGGCGAGCATTTCTTCCCGTTCCGCAGCCGTGGTGGGAACGTAAGAGCCCATCTCAGCCCTCCTGCGCGCAATGCGCTTCGTAAGCGGCGGCATCCAGCAGCGCCTCAGTGTCGGTCACGGGGGAGACCTTGATGATCCATGCGCCGTAGGGGTCGGAGTTCAGCGTCTCGGGCGCGTCGGCGAGCGCCTCGTTGACCTCGCAGATCGTGCCGCTGACGGGGCAGATCACGTCGGAGACCGCCTTGACGGACTCGACATCGCCGAAGCTCTCACCGGCGGTGACGCTGTCGCCCTCGGCGGGCAGGTTGATAAAGACCACATCGCCCAGCGCATCCTGGGCAAAATCAGAAATGCCGATCACGGCGACGTCGCCGTCCATCTTGACCCACTCGTGGGACTTGGAATACTTCAACTCAGCAGGGATGTTCATGGTAATTTCCTCCTCAAAATCGTTCTCAGTGAATGTTGTTTGTGATTGACGGTCCAATGGTTTCCGAATATTCGGTCAAAAATTTCTGTTTCAGCGTTCGAGCTTGTAGAACGGCATTGGCACGATCTCAAGCTCGACCATGCGGCCGCGCACGTCGGCGTTGAGGTGCTTGCCGATCTCGATATCCTCGACAGGGATGTAGCCCATCGCGACGCCGCAGCCGATATAGGGTGCGAACGTGCCGGAGGATGCCCAGCCGATCTTTTCTCCGTCCATCGTGTAGAGGTCGCAGTGCTCGCGCACGATGCCGCGGCCGACGACCTTCATGCCGATGCGCTTCATTTTCGGCGCGCCGAGCGCGACAAGCGCGTCGCGGCCGATGAAGTCCTTGCCCGTGAGCTTGCACGGAAGTCCCGCCATCTTCGGCGTGATCTCGTCGTTCATCTCGTGGCCGTAGAGCGGCATCGAAGCCTCTAAGCGCAGCGTGTCGCGCGCGCCGAGGCCGCAGGGGATCAACCCCTCGGGCTCGCCCGCCTTCAGAAGCGCTTTCCACAGGTCGACGGTGTCCTCGGCCTTGCAGTAGATCTCAAAGCCGTATTCACCGGTGTAGCCCGTCTGGGAGACGAGGGCGCGGATCGTGCGCTCGCCGAGGTTCAGGGGCACGTCTTCGGTGAAGGTGTAGTACTTGGCGGGGATGCACTGCTCGTCGCAGAGCTTTTTGAGAATGTCGCCGGACTTGGGGCCCTGCAGGGCGATCTGGCCCCAGTCGTTGCCCTCGTCGCGGTAGTCGACGTCGCCGGAGAGATGGCTCTCGACCCAGGCGGCGTCCTTTTCGCGGTTGCCCGCGTTGACGACGAGCCAGTAATTGTCCGCTGCGCAGCGGTAGACGATGAAGTCGTCGATGATGCCGCCATTGTCGTTGCAGAACATCGAGTACTTGATCTCGCCGTCTTTCATGTTCGAAATGTCGGCGGTGATGATCTTCTGCACGTTGGCGACGGCGTCAGGGCCCTTGAGGCGAAGCTCGCCCATGTGGGAAACGTCGAACAGACCGGCCTTTTCACGAACGGCCATGTGCTCGGCAATCACACCGGTGGGATACTGCACGGGCATCAGGAAGCCGCCGAATTCGACGATCTTGCCGCCCATGTCCACATGCGTTTGGTAAAGTGGGGTCTTCTTTTCCATAGTGCGCATCCTCCGAAAACAATAATTTTAATGAATATTATAAAAATTATTAAAATTAAGCATCAAAAAAGAGACACAAAACTCCCTTTTGAGCTTTGTGCCTCCGTTGATCACCTGAGAGATTCCCCGCCCGAGCCATCGCGGCAGGTTGCACCTTCGGCGTGCGTAAACGCACTTTTCGGAGCGTCGTCCGAGTTCGGCCCTTTTGCCTGAGAGCTTCTGCGTTCCCCTTCGGCGCCGCGGTGAAAATTCCGTGGTCTCTCCCGAACTCATCATCCGATCGGTTGATTCATTTTGCTTTTTAAAGCTAACACATCAATCTGCTTTTGTCAAGAAAGAAATTTGTGCATCTCACTTTACGGCGAGATGCACAAATTTGACCGCTGTTTTCAGAACACAACGACGAGCAACATCTTGAACTGCTCCTGACCGTACACCGCGTGCGGATGGCGCGCGGGCATGACGATGCTCTCACCCTCGTGCAGGATGTGCTCGACGCCGTCGATCGTAATCCTGCCCACGCCGTCGAGGCAGGTGACCATCGCGTCGCCGCCGGATTCGTGGGTGCTGATCTCCTCACCCTTGTCAAACGAGAAGAGCGTGACGCTCACGTGCTCATTCTGCGCCAGCGTGCGGCTGACGACCTGACCGGACTGATAGGCGACCTGATCGCGCAGGGTCAGGACCTCTGCCTTGCTGATATTTTTCATACCGTCCATGATAATTTCCTCCTGTTGAAACGCGCGGCGTTTACCGCCGCGCGTGATATGACTTTCTTATCATGCCCTTTTTGCGGAAAAAGGCAACGATTATTTTGCTTTGTGCGCCAGCACGCAGTACCACTCGGTGTTTTCGATATCGAACGCGCCGAACTGCACGGGGAAGGCCTTGACCCGAATGTCCTGATAGCCGAGCTGCGTGAGCTTGTCGAGCAGTAATTTCTGCGGCACGGGGTGGTAGTGCTCCTCAAAACGCTCTTTTTGGAAGATTTTGTTATCGCGCTCGAAGGTGTAGACAAGATTGAAGACAATGGAGCCGTCGGATAAATGGTCCTAGACCTGCATGAGGTTTACGCGGTCGCCGTTTGGCAGAAAGGCGGGATTGTAACAGTAAAAACGCTTTTTCTGCCCCACGATACGGTCCCAGTTGCGAAGGTCGAAGTAGAGGTAGCCTCCGGACTCCACGAGCGCGTCCATCTGCTCCAAAACGCCGGTGATCTCGTTGTTTGTCACGTAGGCAAGCGAGTTGCCGGTGCTCATCACGCAGTCGAAGCTGCGGTCAAAATGAGACGTCAGGTCGCGGAAATCGCTCTGCCGCAGGTCGATGGCGATGCCACGCTCGTCCGCCTTTTTGCGGCAGTGCGCGAGCATGCTGTCGCTCAAATCGGAGCCGTACAGCGAGACGCCGAGCTGCCCGAGCGGCAGCGTGAGCGAGCCCGTCCCGATGCTCACATCGAGCGCCGAGCGAATAGGCATGCCGTCGAAAACGGTCTGCCAGTGGGAGAGGGTCTGTGCATCCTTTTTCGGAGAGTCGAAGAGGTCGTAGATGTCGGTGCGGTCGTAGACGCTGGCCATAGAGCATGCTCCTCCTGACAAAATATTGGATCGCGCCCCGCGCTCAGCGCTTTTTGCGCTGGGACGAGGACGGAATGTCCATTTCCGCGCGGTACTTGGCGACGGCGCGGCGGCTGACCTCGATGCCGAGAGCCGAGAGCGTCAGACGAAGCGCCTCGTCCGAGAGCGGCGCGGCCGGGTCCTCTGCGCGAATGAGGCTTTGCAGCCGCTGCTTGACCGCGTGGGACGAGACTGCCGCGTCGGGGCGGATCGCCGTGGTGAAAAAGCTGCGCACGGGGATGATCCTGCCCTGGAACTGAATGTATTTATTCTGCGCCGCACGGCTCACGGTGGAGGTGCTGACGCCCATTTTTTCGGAAAGCTGCTGCATCGTCACGGGCAGCAGTGCCTCGCCGCCACAGAAAAAGCCGTGCTGCTCGCGCCCGATGAGCGTGAGCATCTGTATGAGCGTGTCGCAGCGGGTGTGGACGCCCTTGATGAGGGCCTGTGCTTCGGAGAGCTTTTCTTTCACGTAGCGCTGGACCTCGGGGTCGTCGCTTGTGTTCATCAGCGCGGCGTATTCGGCGTTGACGGACAGGCGCGGCAGAATGCGCTCGTTGAGCTCGATGACGAGCTGGCCCTGCTGCACGGAAAATTCCGCGTCGGGGGCGACATAGGCGATCTGCTCGCTGCCGGCAAAGCTGCGCGAGGGGATCGGGTTGAGCGCGAGCACCTTGGAAGCGGCGGCCCTGGCTTCACCGACGCTGACGCCGAGCAGAACGGCAAGGCCGGAAAAGTTGCGCTTGCCGAGCATTTCTAAGCCGTCGCGCGCGATCTTCAGCGCCAGCGGGTCGAGCGAGCGGCCCTGCGCGAGCTGGAGCATCAGGCATTCCGACAGGTTCCGCGCGCCGACGCCCGGCGGGTCGAGCATCTGCACGGCGAAGAGCGCCTGCTCGAGCGAGAAGAGCGGGATGTCGAATTCGCGGGACAGCTCCTCAAGCGGGCAGTCAAGATAGCCGCGCTCGTCGAGGCAGTCGATCAAAAAGCGGCACAGGCGCAGAAGTTCGTCGTCGACGAGCTTCATCTGCCCGATCTGTTCGGTCAGGTGGTCGCGGAACGTCTTTTCCCGCGTCAGAAAGGCGGTAAAGTCCTGCACATCCTCCATACCGGAGGAGGTGACGCCGCGCCACGAGTCCGCCTCGCGCACCTCGAGCGGTTCACGCTCGGCGGGCGCGGCTTCGCTGGGAAGCTCAGTTTCGTAATAGGTGGGCGACTGCACGTCGAGCAGCGGGTTTGAGAGCGCGACTTCCTGCACGTATTCGGCGAGCTCCGGCGCGGAGAGCTGCAAACAGTCGAGCGACTGGCGCATCGCCTGCGTCAGCACGAGCTTTTGGCTCAGCGTTTGCCTCTGTTCAAGCTGCACGATAGATTCCCTCCCCCAATGATGCTCATTCAGTAAATTAAAGTATAGCAGTTTTCGCCTTTCTTCGCAACACACAGATGCGCGGGAATGGCCCCAAAAAAGCAAGGGGGCATTCAGATCGCGCAAAAAAGCAGGGCGGCCATATGGCCGTCCTGCTTGGTGCAAAGGGAATGTTGTGTTACGGCAGCGGGATCTCCTTGCTGTCGAAGAGCGTCTTGAGCTCGATCGAGGTGCGCGAGTCGCCGAACTTCTTGATGAGGGAGAGAAGCTGGTCGAGCTGCTGCGTGTCGCGCACGGCGAAGCGGAGCAGCGCGTTGAACTCACCCACCACGTGGTAGTGGCTGATGATGGTGCTCTGCGAGGCGCAGAAATCGCAGAATTTGTCGTACTTGTCCGGCTCGAGCGCAACGGAGATAAAGCCTGTGATGTTACAGTCGAGCTTCGTGCGGTCGATGTCGATGTGATAGCCGCGGATCACGCCGCTTTCCTCCATCCGGCGAATGCGTTCCGACACGGCGGGCGGCGTCAGCCCCACAAGGTCTCCCATGCGGCGCAGCGTGCAACGGCTGTCGTCCTGGAGGAGGTTGAGGATTTGGTAGTCAGTCCGATCCATCATGTTCTCCCTCTACCGTTCTCTCACACGATCTCGCCGCGCTTGATGACGGTTTTTGCAAGATTGCTGCCAACGCGGTAGCAGATGTAGTCGAGGTCGGGCGCGTCCCAGATGACAAGGTCGCCCAGCTTGCCCTCTTCGACAGAGCCGACCTTGTCGGCAAGGTCGATCGCCGCGGCACCGTTGAGCGTGACAGCCGTGAGGACCTCCTCCGGCGTCAGCTTGTACTTGAGGCAGCCGAGGTTGATGACAAACTGCATGTTCAGGCACGGGCAGGAGCCGGGGTTGAAGTCCGTCGCCATTGCAACGGGCACGCCAGCTTTGACCATGTCGCGCGCGGGCGCGAACACCGCGCCGAGGTTGAAACTCGTCGCGGGCAGCAGGCATGCGATGACGCCGCCCTTGGCCATGGAGGCAATGCCCTCCGGAGGGCAGACGATCAGGTGCTCAGCCGAGATCGCGCCGATCTCACCGGCGAGCTGGCTGCCGCCGATGGCCTCGATCTCGTCGGCGTGGATCTTGGGACGCAGGCCATACTTGAGACCCGCTTCGAGCACCTGACGGGACTCTTCGACGGTGAAGGTGTCGGCCTCGCAGAAGACGTCGCAGAACTTGGCGATGCCCTGCTCCTTGACCTTGGGCATCATCTCCTCGCACACAAGGCGGACGTACTCTTCGCGGTTGGACTTATATTCCGCGGGGACAAGGTGCGCGCCCATGAAGGTCGCGACGAGGTCCATGCGGTGGTGATCGTTGAGGTCCTTGATGACCTCGAGCGCCTTGAGCTCATGCTCGGTGGCAAGGCCGTAGCCGCTCTTGGCCTCGACCGTGGTGGTGCCGAAGCCCATCATCTCGTCGAGCGCCTTGGAGGCCTTGGCGGCGAGCTCCTGCTCGCTGGCCTGACGGGTGGCGTTCGTCGTGGACTGGATGCCGCCGCCCGCGTTCTGAATGTCGAGATAGCTTGCGCCGTGGAGCTTGAGACCCAGCTCGTTCTGGCGCCAGCCGCCGAAGATGAGGTGGGTGTGGGCGTCGACAAGGCCGGGGGTGACGAGGTGGCCCTCCGCGTCGACGACTTCCGCGCCCTCACAAGCGGGAACAGCGCTGGTGCCGACGGAAGCGATGACGCCGTCTTCGATGAGCACCCACGCATCCTTTAAGAATTTGATCTTGCCCTGCTCCTCGCCGCGATGGGCGGATTTACCCTCCGGCGTCGCCAGCAGGCCAATGTTTTTGACCAGTAACTTTTTCATAGTAAATGTTGTCCTTTCTCACTGTTGGAAAGAGCATTCTGTTCGATGGCTTGTCAAAAAAGCCTCGCAGAGTTTGCCGCCCGCAGGCGGCAAATAAATTGAGATCATCTTTCCGACGACATGTGCGTCGGAAAGATTCTTTGCGCTCCGCAAGTGTGCGAGCAAAGCGAGTGCGCGCAGCGGAGTGTATCCAGCTCAAAAAAGGGGCATATTTCTATGCCCCTTTTTTGAAGTAAATTTTAGTGCATGTATTCCTTCACGGCCTTCTCGCAGAGCTCTTCGTCCGCGACGTAAGGCATGGTGATGTGATCCTGACCCTCGTACATCTTGTTGTACTCGGCGACAGTGGTCATGGCGTTCTCGTTGCGCGCCCAGCTGCGGCGGGCAACGCCGACCATGGTATCCCAAGGCATGGACATGCGCAGGATGGTGTCGACACGCTCGGAGCCGTCGAGAACCATACCGAAGCCGCCGTTGATGGCGCGGCCGATGCCCGTACCACCGCCGTTGTGCAGGGCGATGTAGCTCATGCCGCGGGCAGCGTTACCAGCGTAGCACTGGGTCGCCATCTCGGCCATGATGTTGGAGCCGTCCTTGATGTTGGAGGTCTCACGGAAGGGCGCATCGGTACCACCGGTGTCGTGATGGTCACGGCCAAGGATGACGGGGCCGATCTCACCGTTGCGAACCATCTCGTTGAACTTGAGCGCGAGGTTCATACGGCCCATGGCATCCTGATAGAGGATACGGCACTGGGTGCCGACGACCAGCTTGTTCTTCTCGGCGTCGCGGACCCAGACATAGTTGTCGTAGTCCTGATAGCGGCGGTTGTGGGCCTTGATGTACTCGGCGGCAGCCATGTCGGTCTTGTGCAGATCCTCAGGGTTGCGGCTCAGGCAGCACCAACGGAACGGGCCGTAGCCGAAGTCGAACAGGCACGGACCCAGGATATCTTCGACGTAGGAGGGGAAGATGAAGCCGTCGAGGTCGTTCTCGCCGTTCTTGCAGATGCTCTTCACACCGGAGTCGTAAACAGCCTTGAGGAAGCTGTTGCCGTAGTCGAAGAAGTAGGTGCCGCGCTCGTGGAACTTGCAGATCATCTCATAGTGATGCTGCAGCGTCTTGTCGACGAGGACACGGAAGCCGTCGGGATCCTTGTCGAGCATTTCGGTGCGCTGCTCGAACGTGAGGCCCTGCGGGCAGTAGCCGCCGTCATAAGGCACGTGGCAGGAGGTCTGGTCGCTCATCAGGTCGACATGGACGTTGTTGTTGTACAGGTACTCGAGCAGGTCAACAATGTTGCCGCAATAGGCGACAGCGCAGGGCTTGCCTTCCTTCTGGTGGTCGAGAGCGATCTTGGTGGCCTCTTCGAGAGAGTCGGTGCGGTGGCTGACCCAGCCCTGGGTGTAACGGGTCTCGATACGGGAATCGTCGACCTCGGCGATGATGGAGGCAGCGCCGGCGATCTCAGCAGCCTTGCCCTGAGCGCCGCTCATGCCGCCAAGACCGGCGGAGACGAACAGACGGCCGGCAAGGTTCTGATCGTTGGGGATGCCGAGCTTCAGACGGCCGGCGTTGAGCAGCGTGTTGAACGTGCCGTGGACGATGCCCTGGGGGCCGATGTACATCCAGCCGCCGGCGGTCATCTGGCCGTAGTTGGCAACGCCGAGCGCGGCAGCGCGGTTGAAGTTCTCCTGGTCATCGAAGGTACCGACCATCAGGCCGTTGGAGATGATGACGCGCGGAGCCATCTTGTGGGAGTGGAAGAGGCCCAGAGGATGACCGGACATGACGACGAGGGTCTGCTCATCGGTCAACTGCTCGAGGTACTTCTTGATGAGGCGGTACTGCATCCAGTTCTGGCAGACCTGGCCGGTCTCACCGTAGGTGACGAGCTCGTAGGGATACAGAGCGATATCGAAGTCGAGGTTGTTGTCGATCATGACCTGAATGGCCTTGCCCTCGATGCACTTGCCCTTGTACTCGTCGATGGGCTTGCCGTAGAGCTTGCCCTCGGGACGGAAGCGGTAGCCGTAGATACGGCCGTGCTCTTCGAGCTCCTGCGCAAACTCCTTGGCCATCTGCTCATGATGGTCGGGGTGGATGTAACGCAGAGCGTTCTTGATGGCGAGCGCCTTATCGGCCTCGGTCAGGTGGGATTCGCGGCGGGGTGCGCGACGGTAGCCCTCTTCGAACTTCGGATACTCGGGAAGCTCGTAGTCCAGCTTGATCGTCATCGCATCGTCTGCAAGATTGATCATGGTGGGTTCCTCACTTTCATAAAAATATTTCTGTAAAAACCGATAAAAATGAAAACAGAATTCTCGCTTTTCTTTACAACTTGCATTATAACAAAGATGTGCTATAATGAAAAGTACTTAATTTATCTGCATACCATACCGCAAAAGTATGACATGGAGGACAAGCGATGAAGCTTAGACAGCTGGAATACTTCTGCGCGGTGGCGGAGGAGAAAAGCATCTCCGCCGCGGCGCGCGAGCTGCACGTGGCGCAGCCGCCGATCTCGCGCCAGATCGCGCAGCTCGAGGAAGAGCTCGGCGTGCAGCTCTTCCTGCGCGGCAGCAAGGGCATGTCCCTCACCGACGCGGGACAAAGCCTGTATCAGCAGACGCAGCAGATCTTTCAGGACATCCGCCGCGTGGAGGACAGCGTGCGCAGCGTGGGGACGGGCATGAGCGGGCGCATCAAGCTCGGCGTCATCTACTCGGCGATGTCGTACGCGTTACATTATATAAATGAATATCACAGCCGCTATCCGCAGGTGGAGCTCTTCATCCGTGTGGGCTCGCCGCAGGAGCTCATTGAATCGCTCAACCGCGGCGAGCTGCATGCGCTGTTCCTGCGCACCGCCGCGCGCGAGCCGAGCGGATTGCAGGAGCGCATTCTGGGCGAGGACGCACTCGAGCTCATCATGCGCGAGGACATGGATCCTGCGCCGGAGCTTTCCGAGGTGCCCATCGAGCGGCTCGAGGGTGTGCCGATGTGCCTGCTGCGCTCGGACGACCTGTGGAGCTACAACGACTTTTTGGTGCAGGAGTGCCAGCGCAGCGGCTTTACGCCGAATGTGACCTGCCACTGCTACGATACGCCCATGGCGATGCAGATGGTGCTCTCGGGCTTTGGTATCAGCTTTCTGCCAAAGTCCATCCTCAGCACGCATCCGGGCGCGCCTTTAAAGGCAAAGCCTGTGCGCGGTCTGCCGATCCGCTCGTATGCCGTTTTGGCATGGAACAGCGCGGTGCTCAGCGCCCCGTGTGTGCAGCGCTTCGTCGAGGAGAAGATGACTTAAAAAAATTAAGCCCGCACTGAAAAAAGAGAAAGAAAACCTGTTTACTCCCCCGATGGGCCGCGATATAATGGCGACGCTGAACAAAAATGGACGGGCGCGGCGCGCCTGTCTGAGCAAAATGACGATACAAAATAAATTGACGGAGGAAAACAACCATGGCAAAGTTGATCGAATGCATCCCCAATTTCAGCTGCTCCAAGGAAAAGGACGAGGCCACCTATAACGCCCTCGTCGAGACCGCGAAGAGCGTTCCCGGCTGCACCCTGTTTGACGCCCAGACCGACGGCAACCATAACCGCTGCGTCTTTACCCTCATCGGCTCTCCCGAGGCCATCGAGGAGGTCGCCTTCCAGCTGACGAAGGTCGCCACCGAGCGCATCGACATGAACAAGCATCACGGCGAGCACAAGCGCATGGGCGCTACCGACGTTATCCCCTTCGTTCCCCAGATGGACGTGACCGTTGAGGAAGCTGTCGAGATGTCCAAGCGCGTTGCCCAGCGCATTTGGGACGAGCTGAAGGTCCCCTCCTTCCTGTATGAGGACAGCGCCACCCGTCCCGAGCGCCGCAATCTCGCCACCTGCCGCAAGGGCGAGTTCGAGGGCATGCCCGAGAAGCTCCTGCAGCCCGACTGGGCTCCCGACTACGGCGAGCGCAAGATTCACCCCACCGCCGGCATCACCGCCATCGGCGCCCGTATGCCGCTGGTCGCGTTCAACTGCAACCTCGAGACCAGCGACGTTGAGGTCGCCAAGAAGATCGCCAAGGTCATCCGCGGCTCCTCCGGCGGCTTCCGCAGCTG
>ENA-UOJM01001507-UOJM01001507.1-human-gut-metagenome-genome-assembly--contig:-P116-NODE-1507-length-20923-cov-22.102022_pt1 | contig 20923 bp, 19 predicted proteins | sample MGYA00242349_ERZ723896 | MGnify/ENA metagenome assembly ERZ723896 | reverse complement strand
TACCGTCCCGGAGGAGCTGTATGAGTACATGGACCTGGGTGCGCTGGGCTGCCGCTACGAGGACGAGCATCCCGGCGTGTTCATCGGCAGCGACTATGTGCAGTATCCCCCGCAGAAACAGGAAATGAAAATGAAGTAATACCGTCTTGAACCGCGAGCGCGGTTAAGAATATTTTTAGGGGCCGATTTTCCGAAAGGGGATCGGCCCCTTCTTTTTTATGCCCTTTTTCGGGAAATTACCCCGGAAAGGAGAAAACATGCGCGATGAACAACTGTTGGCGTATCTCAAAGGCTCCTGCTCCGGCAGGAAAAACCGCGTCGGTGGGACGGAACTGGAGCGAACGCTCCATGTCAGCGGGACCGACCTGCGAAAGCTGGTGAATCAGCTGCGGCGCAAGACCCATCCCATCGCCAGCGACCGCAGTGGCTACTTTTACGCCACAACTGCCGGTGAGGTCTACGACACCATCCGCCAGCTGAAACGGATGGCGGCAGGACTGGAAGCGGCCATCAATGGTCTGGAACGGTCTATGGATCGGTTCCGTGAGGACGAGGAGGCCGGACATGGCTAAGCCGCCCTTTCCCTGGATCGGCAGCAAGGAGAAGATCGCACCGTACATCCTGCAGCTTTTCCCGCCCAAGCTGACGCAGTATGTGGAACCGTTCGGCGGCAGCGGCGCGGTGCTGCTGGCTCTGCCGCCGGACCCAAACCGATTGGACATTTATAACGACTTGGATGCCGAGCTGGTGAACCTGTTCTCTTGCATCAAAGAATGCTCCAATGTTTTGCTGCGGGAACTGAAATTCCTGCCCATCCACGGCCGCAAGCTCTTCGAGTATTACCGCGACTTTGTCGCCCACAAGGAGGTCTACTTTCAAAATGTGCAGGCGGAGATCGAGTGTCTGGGAGATCGGTCCTGCTTTACGGAGGAACAAGCCGGAGAACTGCTCCCCATTTTTCAGGAGCGGCTGGCGCTTTACGATGTAAAGCGGGCAGCGGCGTATTACCTTGCCATCCGCGGCAGCTTCAGCGGGACGATCAACTCTTTCGGTGTCAAAGGATTGGATGTCGAACGCTTCCTAAAGCTGTTTCCACCGGTGTCCGCACGGTTAAAAGATGTGCCGCTGGAGAACAAAAACGCCTTGCAGCTCATTCGGGAACGAGATAAAAAAGGCAGTCTTATCTATGCCGATCCGCCCTATGTCAAAACGGAGCGGCTCTACCGGGTCGCTGGGAAGCTGGGGCGTTTCCGCAGATTCCATGTCCGGCTCTGGCAGGTACTAACTGGCCGTGACAGTTATGTGGTGCTGTCCTACAACGACTGTCCCTTTATCCGCAAGCTCTATCAGGATTGGTACATTTTATCTTTCCAGCGCAGCAACCCGCTCTCCCAGAAAAAGGGCTCGTCCTTCGGCGAACTCATCATCACCAACTACGATCCCCGCCCCTACATGACCAGCCAGATGAACCTCTTCGACGAGCCGTTGGGCGAATGGGAGCTGAAGCTGGTCCATATCCCAAATCATCCACCAAGGAGGAAAACAGCATGAAATTCAATTTGAACCATGATCCTAACAATAAAACTCTTGCCATCCCCCGCGCCGCTTTGCAGCTCTCCGGCCTTGCAGGCGTCAGCGACCTGATCCTCCATACCGATAGCGGCTGTATTCTGCTGCTGCCGGGAGACCCTACCGTGGCGGAACTGCTGAAAACCATTTCTCTCATCTCCGCCGTTGCGCCGCAGCTGATCTCCCGTCTGGCGGAGAGAAGCCAGTTGGCGATGGAGACTGGCATGGCGGAAACGGCGTGCGGCGCCTGTGAGCATGAACCGCACTGCTCCGGTCTTGAAATCCCACCCTGCCAGCTGGCGGAGGCGGGGATCTCGCCTAACGCCGCGCTGGAGTCCTTTGTAGAGGAGGGCAGAGTCATCGTGCAGGCAGCGGAGAAAACCGCCGCAGATGTGCTCATCGACGAGCTGGGCGATGATGTCCGCACCATGCTGGAGGATTCCGGTGTGCAGCTGGAGGGAGTATGCCGTCTGTTGGAAAAGGAGGAAATCTTAGGATGAATGAAACCTATCCCTACCCTTATTCCGCTGCTGAAGCCCGCAAGCGGAATGAACTTTCCCTTTGGCGGGAGAGCCACAAGGCAAACATCGCCTGCCGTAACGCTATCGAGGAAGCCATTCGCCAGAACTTTGATGGCATGAACCTTCAGACAGATTGTTTAAAGGCCGTGCTGGACGAATACGGCTTCAAGCGCACCGCATGGGTGCTCGCCAATACGCTGCACGAACTCAAGTGGGATGGGCGTTTCAGCTACGCCAACAAGCATTGTGCAGAGAAGATATATATTCCCACAGATCTCAACCACAACAGCGATTTTGTTGTCCGAAGCCATCCGGCCGTGCTGGATGGCTTCGTCAGTTTCTACCGCAAGGCGGTGCAGGCGTTAAATCTCTTTGGCGCGGAGCATTGTGTCGGTGACCGCGCCGAGCAGGACTATACCGGCAAGGTGCTGGTACTCAGCCCCGACACGCTGAAAGAATCCTGCTGGAGTCAGGAAAACCAGCTCTGGTATGCCCATGACGGCTTTGGCTGTTCGCCTCACACCATTGGCCGCTCAGTGCGCTGCACCTGCCTCGGGGATGGCGAGATGACACGCTGGAACCGCAACGAGTTCATTGGCGTACTGGATGACAAGTTCCTTCCAGAATGGGCAAAGCCGAAGCTGGCGGAGTTGAACGCGCAGGAACAGACCGAGGCCCTTGGCGGCATGAATATGAAGTGAGGAGGACATCTGAATGTGCATGACCTATTACACCGTGGACGATCTCCGCCCCGGAAGACCCGGCTGGGATGTGAGACAGTTTTCTGCATTGGCGGAGGCCATCGACCATTACCGGACGCTCCCCATGGATGGGACCCGTGTCCTTGGTATGATGGATGATGCCCACGCCTACGAACTCATCCGCTGTGTACGCCTTTTCCCCGGCGATGCCCAGGGCGAGGATGTTCTGGCGGCAGATTACCGGCGCAGCGGCTTGACGAAAAAGAATGCTGCTTTGAAAACTGCACTGGATATCTGCTTAAAAACCCTGCGTCCCCGTTTCCTGTTGGAGCCGGAGCGTTTGGTTCCCGTTCCCCATCGCAGAAAGCTGCGGGAAGAACTGCGGGAGGCGCTTCTCTGGCAGGGTTATGAAGAAAACTACGATTCCGCCATCCGTTCCGTTTTTGTGGGCGGCGTTGGTTGGATCTCACCCCAGGACGTGAAAAAGCAGCGGCATCTTCCACTTGTGCTGAGCTACCGGGTAGACGGTATGTCGAAAGACGGTGCCTACCTCTCCTTAGAGCTGGAGCCTTGGGAATATGACCTTCTGCTGGAGCAGACGAAAAATCACTATAAAAATAAAGAAAAGAGGAACACAAAATGAAACGAATGTTATCTCTCTGCGCTGCGGCTTTGTGCCTGACTTTGGCACTGACACCCACTGCGCTGGCGGCAGACTTTGAACCCGCGGTACCGGACGCCAAGGTCTGCTACCCTACCGCCATCGTCCGAAACGACGATGGCACAGAACTGAAGAAAATCTATGATCTGAGTCCGGAAGATGATCCCGCAGGCATTCCCCGCTCGGATTTCCAGCAGGACGGCTTCCAGTACAACCTGACGGACCTTCTGAAGCAGGAGCTTCCGGAAAACGAGAGCCGCCAGCATACGGAGCATGTTTCTATCGAGAGCGCTAAAAAGGATATGGAATCCGTGCTGGCACTGCTGCCGCAGGAGCGTGATTTCATCACGGACGATGGGCTTATGGGCACGCTCACGTTGAAGCTCGACACCGTGCAGGTCGAGCCGTCCGGCTACGGCAGTTCTACAAAGCAGCTTTCCGTCAAGCGCAGCTATCCCAATCTTGCCGAGCAGGATACACAGTACATCCCCAAGAGCATTGAGGACGGCGGCAGGACCCTGACGCTCTCCGACATTCAGTGGCAAACCGACAATACCGCCAACATGGACGGTTATGCCGTGGCAGACCGCTATACCGCCGTCGCCACCTACACCGGCAGCGCCACCAGCAGCTATGTCAAGGGCTACGCCGTCACGGCAGATTACACCGGGACCGTCAGCCGGATCGCCCTGAACCGTGTCCGCTATGTTGCCATTTTTGATGGAACGCCCATCCAGCCCGCAGAGCCTGTGAATGTGCCTTCCGCGGCATCCGCTTTCCGCTGGTCCTATGTGCTGATTCCCCTCGGAATTGTGGCTGCGGCAGGAGCCGGTGTCGGCGGTGCGCTGCTGGTGAAGCACAGAAAAGAAAACGCAGATGAGGAGGAAACGGCAGAATGAAAAAAATCATTACCCTTTGCCTGAGCCTTTGCATGACAGCGGCTCTGGCGGCTCCGGCGTATGCGCTGGAATACAGTATCGATGCGCCAAATGATTACGACTTCGGCAGGAACACCTCCATCGAGGTCATCCACACGGCAGATGGCGGCGCCATGCGCAACGAGGATGTGAGCAAAAATGCCGCTCTCATTCCGCCCATTTTTGGCTCGGAGAGCATGAATGCGCTCCATACCGGTGAGTACCTCACGCCCAACCTTGCCCCCGGTGGTATTCCCGCGTCCGGCGCGGTCATTGGCGGCAGCGCCGCCACTGTTGTCACACCCGGCAGCACGGTGAATGGCGGCAGCGGCTATCAGCCCGCCGTGCTGTTCACGGAGGTGACCAGCGATCTCTACTACAAAAACGGCTCCCTCGGCAGGCTGGAGATCCCCACGCTGGGTCTGAGCGTGAGGATCTATCAGGGGACGGACAGAAAGACGCTTGCCAAGGGGATCGGGCACTTTGAGGACACCTCCATCTGGAACGGCAATGTCTGCCTCGCCGCCCATAACCGCGGCGCCAACAGCTACTTCGGGCAGATCCACACGCTGGACATCGGGGACAAGATCACCCTGACCACTAAGCTGGGCACCCGCACCTACAAGGTGACGGATGTCAGCAAGGTCAGCGAGACGGACCGCAGAGGTCTTGCGGATTCCGGCGAAAATATGCTGACGCTCTACACCTGCGTCCGCAACCAGCGGGACCAGCGCTGGTGCGTTACCGCAGCGGAGGTCTGAATCTTTCTCCCTTTTGCCGAATCAGTTCTGTTCGACTTCTGCCCCTTACTTGTGATATGGTGAAGCTGCGAAGAAGATTTTCACACATACACAGTTAGAATGGAGGCAGAAAGATGAACAGATTGAAGAATACCGGACTCGTCCTATGCGGTCTTGTGATGGGGCTTGCTCTGAGCGCTCCCGCGGCGCAGGCTGTGGAATCGCTGAAAGCGACGCTCTCCACCAACCGCATCCTTGTGGATGGACAGGAAACCCACATGACCGCTTACACCATCAACGGCAACAACTATGTCAAGCTGCGGGATGTGGGCAAGGCAGTGGGATTTGAGGTCTATTGGGACAGCGCCAACGGCTGTGTGCAGGTAGAAAGCGGAAAGCCCTACACCGGTGAAGCGCCAGCAAAGGCAGAACCCGATAAACCGGAATTGCAGCCAGAACCCACAGCCCCTGCCAATGATGCCGATGTAGACGCCATGAAACAGGACATCGTGGACCGCACCAACGCGCTCCGAAAGGAAAACGGCATCGCGCCCCTGACCACCAGCGACAAACTCATGCAGGCGGCGCAGGTACGGGCAGAGGAAATGGCTGCCAGCGGTGTTTACTCCCACACCAGGCCGGATGGACGGAAAAATACCACCGTCACGGATTGCCCCTATGTAGGAGAGAATATCCATTGCATCGCGGATTGGGCGACGCAGGGCAAAACCGTATCCGAGGTCGCCATGTGGTCGTGGAATCTCTCAGACGGCCATCAGAAAAACCTCCTCAATCAGAACTATGCTGAGATCGGTGTGGGACTTGCCAGGGGAGTCAACGACAACGGCGACGAATGCTGGTACTGCGTCCAGCTCTTCCTGTGGGACGGTTATACCGTAGGCTGGGTAGATACTCCGGCAGGGAAATAAACCTACATAACATCAATCTGAAGCAGACCGATCGGTCTGCTTCTTCGTTTCTAAATTCAGACAGGAGGAAGCAATCTTGAAAACATGGAAAGCAAGGATCGTGTCAGCGCTCCTTGTCATTATGACGCTGTTGACGATGCTGCCGACCTCTGCCCTTGCCGCATCCGGCACAGGCAAAGGTATCACGATCACAAAGAACCAGAACTACTGGAGCACCCGACTGCTCGCCAACGGAACGCCGTACAGCTATCGTCCGCCAATGGCGGCGGGAAGGCTGCTCTACTGCCTCGACAGCGGCCTCGGCTATCACAACGCCACGCAGTCATTCTTTGATTCTTATACCTACATTTCGGCTACCAATGCAGACGCCGACACCGTGCTCAAGACCGCCATCGCCAATAGTGGACTTGGTGAGATGGATGCCGCGACGCTTGCCAATGTCAAGTGGCTCATGACCTACATCAACGACAGCAAGGCATCCAATGTAGGCCAGCTCTTTATGGCGGTCCAAACCTATGTGTGGGACCATCAGAGCTACAAGGGAGAACCTGGCGGGGATGGCGATGCAGGCGGCTACGCCAACGCCGATACCTACGAAATGTACTTGGATCTCATCGACTGGATGCTCGCGCAGAAGGCACAGGAGGACGCGGCATTTCAGCGCCAGATCGAGGAATATGCCGCGCAGGGCATGGTCGCATCCATCGTAGAGAACGACAGTGCAAAATGGGCGGTATTTGCCCTTTCGAGCAACCGCAAAAATCAGTCATTTTTCAACTACTATGGCCCGCGTGAGCTGGTGCTAAAGGATACGCCGCAAGGCGGTGACGAGCCGACTCCTCCCGCGGGAGATGCGGACATTACCTTGCGAAAGGTGGCTGCTGGAACGACCCGCGGGCTGGACGGTGCAAAATTCAACATCTACCGTGACGGTCAGATCGTCGGCAGCGATGTGACCAAAAACGGCGGCATTATCGAAGTCAATAACGTGACGAAAGGCTTATGGTCTTTTGTAGAAGTGGAAGCTCCGGCAGGCTACTGCGCAGATTCCACCCCACTCAGCGTCTATGTGGACACCACGGATGGAGACAAGCAGTATACCGTTACCGCTACGAACTATGAACTGCCCAGCATGAAGATCATCAAGACCGATGCGCAGACCGGCACACCGATCCCCGGTACGGTGCTGTCCATTAAATCCGTGACCGGCAGCTATTCTACCTCCGTCACCACCGGCTCGGACGGTTCGGCAACCCTTTCAGACATCCCCGCTGATGTGTATGTTGTCCGGGAGGAATCCGTGCCGGAGCCTTATATTGTGAGCAATACGGAGCAGACCGTAGCGCTCCGACCCGGCAAAACCTCTGAGGTGCGCTTTCAGGATTACCAGAAGCCCGGTCTGGAAATTTTGAAGAAAAACATCGCTACCGGAGAGCCTATCGAGGGCGTCACCTATCTCATTGAACAGATCGACGGCAGCTACTCCACAAGCGCCACGACGGACGGCGCGGGGCGTATCTTCTTGTCGAATATCCCTGTGGGCAGCTACAAGGTCACGGAGAAAAATGTGCCTTCCCATGTCATTCTCTCTGAGATCCCCCAGGAGGTCTATCTGGAAGCAGGCTGCACCAGAACGGTGACCTTCTTCAACGCGGTCAAGCCCTCCCTGACGATCCTGAAGCGCAACAGCATCACCGGTGATCCTCTCTCCAATGCCAAATTCCATATCTATTACGGTTCGGACAATACCACCACCGGCGAGATTAACGACCTCGGCGTGTTCACAACGGCCTCTGATGGTAAAATCATGCTCACCGATGTAAACCGTGGCTGGTACAAGCTGGTGGAGGAGTCCGCTCCCAAGGGCTTCGGCATTCAGGGCAGCGGGGTCACCGAGTTCTATCTGGAAGCCAATACCTCTAAGACCGTGACCGTGGACAATGTTCCTCACAGTGCCCTCGTCGTGTACAAATATGACGCCAAAACCGGAAAAGGACTGGAGGGCTGCCGCTTTGAACTGCGTTATCTTAGCGGCAATACCAGCGGCACTGGCGGCACAGTCATCGGGACTTATGTGACCGGCCCCAACGGAGCGTTCACCGTGACAAACCTTAAAAAAGGCACTTATGTCTGTCAGGAACTCGAAAGCGACGGAAATCACATCATCGACCGCGAACCGCAAACCGTGTGGATCTCCGGCGAGGATCAGGATGTGGTGACGCTCCGCTTCGGCAATGCCCCGCTGGGATCGCTCTTGATTACTAAACTGAGCGACGACAGCAAGCACGAACCGCTCTCCGGCGTAGAGTTCCTGTTGACCGACAGCAGCGGCAATTATCTCGGCAATGACAACGGCCGCTTCACCACCAATGCCGCGGGCGAAATTTTGGTGGATGGTCTGGAACCCGGCATGACGGTCATTGCCCGTGAAGTCCGGGCAAAAACGGGCTACCTGCTGGATGACAGCCCCCAGCACGCGCTCATCAAAAGTGGCGAGACTGCCCATTTACAGTTTTTGAACCAGCCTGCCGGAAATCTCATCATCCGCAAGGTCAGCTCCGGTCCCAACAAGGAGCCGCTGGAGGGCGTAGAGTTTAAGATCACCTACGCGGATGGCAGCTTTGTCCCGGACGCCAACGGCGAACTGTCCAGCAACGGCATTTATTACACCAATAAATCCGGTGAAATTCGCATCTCCGGCGTCGTCGGCACCGTGGTAGCGACGGAAACCAAGACGATTCCGGGCTATACCATCGATGAAGCGACCCGCACACAGACGGTGGTCGTCAATCCCAACGACACCCAGACGCTGACCTTTTACAACAAGCCCACTACAACATTGATTCTCCAGAAATACATTTCCGGCACGAAAAATGAACCGCTTGCCGGGGTACAGTTCCTTGTGACCGACTCCTCCGGTGCGGTAGTTGGCCCCAACAACGGCTACTATACCACCGACGCTGCAGGCCAGATCGTCATTGAGGGTCTGACCGACGGCATGACGATCACTGCCAAGGAAGTCAAGACGGTGGATGGATTCGTGTTGGATGGGACGCCGCAGAGCATCAAGATCGACCAGAGCCAGTCTCCCCAGCGCATGACCTTCTGGAATGAGCGACAGGGCGCGCTCATCATCAACAAGCTGTCCTCTCTGGACCGCAAGACGCCGCTGGAGGGCGTCACCTTCAAAATCACTACGGCTACCGGCGAGTTTGTCCCAGACGAAAACGGAAAAATCAGCTCCAACGGTCTGTACTATACCGACGAAAACGGGCAGATCATTCTCAGGGGCGTCACCGGCACACTGGTGGTGACAGAGGAAAAATCCATCGACGGTTACACCATCGACGAGAACACCCGCACGCAGACCGTGGTGGTCAACCCCAACGACACGCAGTCCCTCTATTTTTATAATGCTCCCATCGGTGGGCTGGAGCTGGTGAAAGTGAATGCGGCGGACAAAACCCAGCGTATCCCCAACACCACCTTCGAGATCCGCCGTGTCAGCGATGGCGGTCTGGTGGACACCGTCACCACCGGAACGGACGGCCGCGTGTATGTGCCGCTGGAAAGCGGCAGCTACTATGCCGTGGAAACCGAGGCGGGCAAGGGCTTCCAGCTGGACAATACCCCCATCTATTTCGCCGTGGAGGATGGTAAGACCACGACCAAGACGGTGACCAATAAAGCCATCTCCGGTATCCTGATCCACAAGGTCGATTCGACCACCGGCGAGGGCATCAACGGCGTTTCCTTCATTCTCTATGACAGCGGAAATAATCCCATTGCGCAGGAAACAAGCGATGACCGCGGGTATGTCCGTTTTGAAAACCTGACCGCTGGTCGTTTTTATCTGCGTGAATTGGAAAACGAGGGCTATATCCCCGACACGCAGAAAAAGACCGTGTATGTAAAGTCCGGCGAAACCACGGAAATCGAATGGAAGAACACTCCCATCACCGGCCAGATCCAGATCGTCAAGACCTCTGCGGACTATAATTCCATGAACGGCTGGCCCGCCGGAACGCCGATCCCCAACACCGTCTTTGAAGTTTACAATGCCCGCACCAACCGCCTGGTGGATACCATCAAGACGGACAAAAACGGGCTTGCGGTCAGTAAGCCTCTGCCTCTGGCGCGATATAAGATCGTAGAATCCAAGGCGGCGGAGTTTTATGGGCTGGATAAGACGCCCATCGAGGTAGAGATCGAACACGCCGGTCAGATCGTCAAGGCAGCCATGACCAATAAGAGCCTGTACACGAATGTGTCGATCAAGAAAACCGGCTACGTGGAGGTCATGCCGGGGCAGCTTGTCCGCTACAACTTCACCGGTATTGCCAACAATTCCACCACGGCGCTGGAATCCTTCTACTGGCGCGATACCCTGCCCGTCAAGGCGGTGCGCCTTGAAAAGATCTACACCGGCACGTGGAATACCCCCGGCAACTATAAGATCGTCTACCGAACCAATCTCAGCGGCGATACCTGGCGCACACTGGCGGATAACCTGAGCGCATCCAAAAACTATGTGCTGGATGCTTCGCCCGCGGCGCTGGGGCTTGCCGCCAATGAGTATGTGACGGAGTTTATGGCGGCGTTCGGCATTGTACCTTCAAACTTCCGCCAGGTGGAGGCGCCCCGCGTAGACTGCAAGGTGCTTTCAAAGCTCACCGGCGGTACGCAGTTCGTCAACACGTCGGATGCGGGCGGCGTCTACAACGGGCAGTGGATCATGGCGACCTCCCGCTGGGTCACCCGTGTCTATGCCCCCAGCAAGCCCCTGCCTCGCACCGGTTATTAAGGACTAACAACGGATGCCGCTCCGCAAGGGGCGGCATCCCCATTTTAAGGAGGTTGAGATTTCTTGAAATACAGAAAAATGATTATTCTGACATTGACGCTTCTGCTTCTGACCACCCTCTGCTGCACCTCGGCGCTCGCTGCGGGCGGGGATGTCGCGGGAGCGGTGGAGCAGACATGGACGGAGGCGGCCAAGCAGATCAAGAGCGTGGTGGAGAAGGTGGTGTTCCCTGCATTGGATATGATCCTCGCCATCGCATTCTTTGTGAAACTTGGCGGCGCGTACTTTGATTATCGCCAGAGAGGACAGTTTGAGTGGACCGGCCCCGCCATCCTCTTTGCCTGCCTGATTTTCAGTCTGGTTGCGCCGAAATACATCTGGAATATCATCGGGATCTAAGCAGCACAAGATGAAACAGACTGTGCAAGGCTGTCGCCCATCCGGGCAGCGGCTTTCTGCATTTCGAGGAGGTGACCAGAAATATTTATTTGGGATTTTGTTGCCGCGACAGTTCTGGATCAGTTGGTGGATTGGATCTACGGGCAGATCGTGGGCTTTCTCGGCAATTTCTTTGCCCTCATGGGCAATATGGGCGTGGAACTTTTTGAACTGGAATGGGTCAGCGCCATCATTCTCTTTTTCTCCCGCCTTGCTTGGGCGCTGTTCGCCGTCAGCGTGGTAGTCTGCGCCTTTGAGTGCGGCATTGAATACTCCACCGGCAGAGGCAATCTCCAGCAGTGCGGCATGAATATCATCAAGGGCTTTCTGGCGGTGAGCCTCTTCACCGTTGTCCCCGTCCGGCTCTATGCCTTATCGGTGTCGCTGCAGGGAACCTTTTCCGCGGGACTTACCGGCTACGGACGAAGCATCGGTGAGGTGGGACAGGACATCATCACGGAGCTCAACGAGATCCAGACGCTTACGGATGTGGTGAACAGCTCCCACTTTGGCCTTGGCATCATCACCAGTCCCATCATGCTGCTGTTCTGCATTATCCTTATGGGCTACGCGGTGCTGAAGGTGTTTTTTGCTAACCTGAAACGCGGGGGCATCCTGCTCATCCAGATCGCGGTGGGCAGCCTCTATATGTTCAGCGTTCCGCGTGGCTATCTGGATGGATTCATGGGCTGGATGCGGCAGGTCATCGGCTTGTGCCTGACTGCCTTCCTCCAGTCTACCATCCTCATTGCGGGACTTATGGTGTTCAAAGACCACGCGCTGATGGGCGTGGGACTGATGCTTTCCGCCGGTGAAGTTCCCCGCATCGCCGGCAGCTTCGGTCTGGACACCACAACACGCGCCAACATCACAAGTGCTGTTTACACGGCGCAGGCTGCCGTCAACACCACCCGAACCATCGCCGCGGCGATCAAATGAAAAAGGGTGATGATATGACCTGGTTAACACAAATCACCATGGGCAGCCTGTTCGACGGTATCGGCGGATTCCCTTTGGCGGCGGTTCGCAGTGGCATCACGCCGATATGGGCCAGCGAGATCGAAGCCTTTCCCATTGAGGTGACAAAGCTGCGCTTTCCTGACATGGCTCATGTGGGCGACATCACTAAGCTGAACGGCGCGGAGTTGCCGCCCGTGGACATCATCTGCGGGGGCAGCCCATGTCAGGATCTGTCCGTTGCCGGCGCAAGGGCAGGTCTTGCGGGGGCGCGTTCCGGTCTGTTCATGGAACAGGTCCGACTGGTAAAGGAGATGCGAAATGCAGACATACAAAGAGGCCGAACAGCTTTCGATGTTCGGCCAAGATTTATGGCATGGGAGAACGTGCCCGGCGCCTTCAGCTCGGGAACGCCAAAGGGCGAGGACTTCCGGATCGTTCTGGAGGAGATCGTCCGCGTTAAATGCGATTCCGTTTCAGTCCCTCGACCTGACTCCGGGCGCTGGGAATCTGCTGGGCGAATTCTATTGGGAGCTGATTTCTCCCTGGCGTGGCGGTGCATCGACGCTCAATACTGGGGTGTCGCCCAGAGACGCAAAAGAATCTTCCTTATCGCAGATTTTGCAGGCAGATCCGCCCCTAAAATACTATTTGTCCCCGAAAGCCTGCCTGGGAATCCTGCGCCGGGCCTTTGAGCGCGGCAAAGAGCTGCCGAAGAAGCTGGAGCGTGCCCTAAAGATCCAGGCGGGGCTTATGCGCCCGGACGGACAGCCCACAGGATTAGAGGCGTACCACATCAACCAGCGAGACGAGGGCATCGACCTGCACGGCGTGTCAGGTGCGTTGATGGCAACCACCAATATGCAGATGCAGACCTTCGTGACACAGCCGGATGAAGCTGTTGAGGGCTTTGACGGCTACAACGGTGATCTGACTGGCGATGTAGCAGCCACGCTCGGCGTCAACTGCGGGATGTCTACTGGAAGAAACGGAGTCATGGCCTTTGCCGCCAATCAGCGGGATGAGGTGCGCGACCTTCACGATGTAGCTGGTGCGCTGGGCGCACAACCAGGGATGAAACAACAGACCTTTGTAGCTTCAGGCGTTGTGACCAAAGGCAACGGGGATTGCTTTCTGACCCCGGAATGGCACACGGCATTGACTGCCGGAGGTGGGCAGGCAGGCCATGGGCACCCCTGTGTGCTGACTGCTGCCTTCTCCGCTGGTCAAGGCAGTAAGGCCGGTGGTATCGGGTATCAGGAGGAGTGCTCTCCTACGCTGAAAGCAGCGGAAAGCGGCACGAACATGGTGCCGTCTGTTTTATGCCTCAACGACCAGGGCGGCAGCGTGATGGAATACAGTGAAAATGTGTCCGGCACACTACGGGCGCAGGAGCATGGACACCAACCTCTCGTATACGAAAACCACGGCATTGACAGCCGTTACACCGGCCCCCACAAGGTAGCGCCCACCATATCCGCCGCTTATGGATTGGGCGGAAACAACACTTCTCTTGTCGAGCAGAACGCGGACGCCATCTGCATTGCCGGAAACATTGTAGATCGGCAGCCGCAGAACGGCGGCAACGGTCTTGGCTGTCAGGATGAACTGTCCTATACGCTCACTGCCACGGATCGCTTATCTGGATATCCAGATAAGCGGTCTAATCCCGAGGATTGAGTTATCCCGAGATTAGGCGTGGTCTGTTCGCAAACGTCTTGGTTTATCAATGCTTTTTGTGTGTTGTTCATAAATAACCTCCAGATAAGAAAAATTATAAAAATACCTCTATAATGGAGTTGGCGGCGAAAGTCGACTAACTGCATTCAGAGGTGTTTTTATGTCCGATGAAATTGTGTTTGATGTTCTATGCACAAAAGTGCTGGATGCATTACGGGCTCTGGGGCTTGGTAAGTTCAGCATACGAAACTACTACTACGAAGGGATGTGGCCAATCATAAAGGTCTACCGTTCCGAGGGGGTGATATTTTATAGTGCTGCATTTACAAATGAAATTGTGAATCGTTTTCACTTGGATCATGAAAATGGTTTGGTAGCCGACCGGATCTGGGCAAAAGTCAGAAAGGCATCCATTCTCTTCGAGGAGTATGTTCAAACCGGAAAAATAGTCTGGAAACGTGTTAGACCTGATCCGAAAATTTCCTTAGCTCCGTACTATCACGAACTCCTGCGTAGATTCTGTCAACATGAAGCGAATACGCGGGCCATTGGATTTGAGAGCTTACGGGACGAGGAGAATGTCTGCCGCAAATTCTTTGCATACCTCGATGCCAGCGGTTGCCATACTTGCCAAGATATTAATTTAGTAAATGTCAACGCTTTTCTGCTGTTCATCGCATCTCAACGAAAATCGAGCATGGACAGAGTGTGCAACACATTGAAACATCTGAGCGCATACTTGGTGTCCATACAAAACTGCTGCGATTTCAGCGCCGCATTGACTACTCGTCCCGCGCCCCGAAAGAAACTGCGGCCTGCCTTTTCCGCAAAAGAGGTTCACACCGTCGTGGATGCAGCGGCAAAAAATCCGTCCTTATCGCTCCGCGATACTGCGATGTTTGCTGTTGCCGCCAGTTTGGGACTGAGAGCTGGGGACATTGTTCGCTTAACGCTCTCGGACATTGACTGGATTCATCATGAAATACGCTTCGTACAGAACAAAACCGGAGTGGAACTGCACCTTCCTCTCGAAGCATCGGTAGGAAACGCCATTGCGAACTATATTCTTCACGAGCGGCCCAAAACGCAGTCCCCAGCTCTCTTTGTGCGTTCCCGTATTCCTTTTGACTTCATGACTTCGACTGCTGCGGGAGACCGGCTCAGAAAATATATGAAACTCTCAGATGTTGAGTATACTCCGGGCGATGGAAAAGGCTTTCACAGTTTCAGAAGGTATGTTGCCAGTTCCATGATAAACCAAGAAGTACCGATCGATACAGTGAAAGAAATCTTAGGGCATACGCAGATTGGCTCCATGAAAGCATATATGCGGATCAGCCGGGACAAGCTCGCAATGTGTGCACTCGGACTTGACGGTATTGAGGTTGTCCAGGAGGCTTTGTTATGAGATCTGCATTCACCGGGGCATTTGCACCCTATATTTGCGGCTTGATTGAAAAGAAACAAGCCCTCGGCTATGACTACCACGGAAGTGCGTGCATTCTTCGAACTTTTGATGAATTCTGCCGTGAGCAATTTCCGAACGAGACCTGCTTGACTGCGGAGTTAGCCATGAAATGGGCTGAACAGTTCAAGACCGAGAAAAATCTGTCCAGATTGAATAGGGTATCTGTGATTCGGGAGCTCGCTAAATACATGAATAGTGTAGGAGAACAGGCTTATCTTTTACCACTTCAACTCACGAAGAAAAGCGGACGCCATATCCCCTACATTTATTCAAAGGAAGATTTGCCCAAGTTGTTCAAGGAAATAGATTCTCTGCAGCCCAGCCTTAGAGCACCCACAAAGCATCTGGTGGTATCTGTAATATTTCGCTTGATCTACTGTTGCGGTCTCAGACCCGTAGAAGCCAGACGGCTCCGAAGAGAGGATGTCAACTTGTTTGATGGGACGGTGAATATCCTTGAATCGAAAGGACATAAAGACAGAATCGTTGTCTTGTCCGAAGATATGCTTGAACTGTGCAGGAATTATGACCTGCGCGTAGAGAAGATATACCCTCACCGCAAATATTTCTTCCAGAGTCCAAGTGTCCGAGGTGACGGAATGTACTCAATGGAGTGGATTATTCCGACATTCAGAAGGTTCCTTCAGACGGCAGGCATATCCGGATACGGTGAGATCCGGCCCAGACTTTATGACCTGCGGCATACATTTGCAACACATCGGCTGTACCAGTGGGTAAAGGAAGGAAAAGATATAAATGCCTGCCTTGCGTATTTGAGCGAGTATATGGGCCATTCAAATCTCGAGAGCACGGCATATTATATTCATCTTCTTCCAACGCTTTATACCGACTTGCCAGAACCGCGTCTTGATAGTTCCCTTGAAATGGAGGCAGATTTATGCGACTGAAAGACGAGAAATTCTATAAAACGGTAAGGGACTTCCTTGACATCTACTTGATCAAGCATAGAGGCTATAGCTTAAATACTCAGAAATCGTATCGAGAGGCAATAAATCTTCTTCTCCTTTATTTTAAAACGGAACTGGGGCTTGAATATGCCAGTATTGGGTTCGAGGACATCACTTACTCAAATATAACCGGTTTTCTCGAATGGCTCTCAAAATCCAGAGGATGTTCTCCAGCAACGGTAAATCTGCGTTTGATGGCAATTCGTTCTTTCACAAAATATGCAGGGATATTAGATTCCGGCAAAATCTATATGCAAGTCGAAGTCGGCAATATTTCTGTCCGAAAAACTCCGGGAAAAGTTGTGGAGTTTTTGACGGCTCCTGCATTGGAAACTCTTTTTGAGCAACCCAACCGCTTCAAAACGAATGGATGCCGTGACTTCTGTTTTATGCGATTGATGTACGACACCGCAGCACGTTGTCAAGAACTGGTGGATGTAAAAATCCATGATTTGAGCATCCAGAATTCTCATGCAACAATCTGCCTTACCGGAAAAGGAAATAAAATGCGAATAGTTCCCATTTCCCCATCTGTGGTTGAATTGCTCAAAACTTATTTAGATAAAGTCCATCCGACCGAGCAGAGAAAGAGTGATGACTATCTTTTCTTTACAATACATCATGCCCGCAAAAGCAGGATGTCCACCGATGCCGTTAATCTCTTTATGAAAAAGTATGGTGAGATGGCAAGGCAAACTTGTCCTGAAGTGCCGGAACGAGTACATCCACACCAGCTTAGGCATTCCCGTGCTATGCATCTGTATCGTGCCGGGATGCCGCTTGTCCTCCTCTCGGAGTTCCTTGGGCATGCCGACGTCAACACCACTCGAATCTACGCATGGGCCGATACAGAGATGAAGCGGCAGGCAATTCAAAAGGTATCTGGAGATACAGGCAGAATTCACATTGAACCTATCTGGGTAAACGATGAAGAGATGATAAAGCGTCTATATGGTTTGGCCTGATTTTACCACATTTTAACCGTGTTCATAATGCGACGACCAGCTATGATCTGGTCGCCGCAAATTTATTATCCGGAGGATTTAACATGAATTACAGCAGAAAAAACACTATCTCTCAACAAAAAAACGATGGCCAATCTTACTCCCTCGGGATAACTCAATCCTCGGGATTAGATCGGCACTGCATCTATGCCCGTCAGCGGGTGGATGAGTTCAAGGACGGCGAGGTAGTCAGCACCCAAAGTGCCCGCCAGCATAAGGACGCCACCGACCTTGTCGTGGATGTGGCAGGACTTGACTGCCGCAATGCCGCCGAGAACGGGGATTTATGCGGGACTCTCCAGAAAGGAACTTCCGGCAGTTCCCTCAACTCCATTCATCCGATCCGCAACGGACTGCTTATCCGTCGTCTTACTCCGCTGGAGTGTGAAAGACTGCAGGGCTTCCCGGACGGCTGGACAGACATCCCCGGCGCGTCGGATAGCGCAAGGTACAAAGCTTTGGGCAATAGCCTTGCCATTCCCTGCGTGGAGTTTATTATGTCGCGGATCGCCGCGGCCATGCGGGCGGCATAGCCTCTTTGTTGGTATCGCCGCTGTTTCACGCCGCTTCTTCGTTGGCTTTGGTAATAGCTTTCGCGCTTGCTTTCGGGTATCTTAGCTTTACCATTCAAAAGATCGGAGGAACTGCTATGGCAGAAAAAACGCGCAACCTCTGCGCTGAAATCCCCTTGGAGCTGCATACCAAAGTACGGCAGCGACAGGCGGAATCCGGCGAGACACTGAGCCGGTACATGACCGCGCTCATCACAAAATTTTATGAAATGGAGGGAAATGTGAAGATGGACAAGGCCAATGTGAGGACGGTGGCGTTTCAGGTGCCCACCGAGCTGTTTGAGCAGCTCAAGGCATACCTCAAGCGGAACGGTATCAAGCAGAACGCCTTCTTCCTGGACTGCATCCGGCAGGCGCTGGCGGAGGACACTGGCGCCGCCGAAGAATAAGAAATACATTGCGCGAACCGCTGCTGAGATTCTCGGCAGCGGTTTTGCTTTGGAGGAACAAAATGTTTATTTACCCTGAAAACCTGAAAGCCAAGCCCATGCTGTGGCTCTGGCTGCTGCGGGACATCGCCGTGATCGGCATCGGCGCTTTGCTCTCTGTGCTGGCGCTGACACAGGGACTCGGCATGGGACTGCTGGTGGTCACGGTGCTGTACGCCTTCCTCACCATTCAGGTGGATGGCAGCAGTATCTTAGATTTCCTGCGCCGTGCCGCCTGTTTTCTCTTTCTGCGGCAGCAATACTATGAATGGAGGCTGGACCCATGAACCGAAAACAGAAAAAAGAACTGCGCCAGCGGCAATCCACCCGGCAGCTCATGGGCATCGTCCGCGTGACGCCCCACGGCATCGTGACAGACTCCGGTGAGCGAGTCTTCTTCCTGATCCAGCCGGACAACCTCTCCGTCCTGTCCCCGGAGGTCATCCGGGGCCGCGTCCGCTCCCTCACCATACTTCTTAGCACCCAACCAACCTTGGAAATTCTGGCGCTGGACTCCCGCGAATCCTTTCAGCGAAATAAGGAGTATTACCTGCGGCGCTTGGAGGAGGAAACGGAGCCTGCTGTGCGGGAGCTGCTGGAGCGGGACACGGCCCATCTGGACGCCATTCAATTCTCATCCGCCTCCTCCCGCAAATTTGTACTGGTGCTCCCACTGGATGAAAAAGCCGGTGCGGATGAAAGCGCGCTGCGGCAGTTGGAGAAAGCCATCTGCGACCACGGGCTCCGCGTGCGTCTGGCGGAGGAGCAGGATGTGAAGCGCCTGCTGGCGATCTACTACCGGCAGGATCTCACCACGGAGGTATTCCGTGATTTCGATGGAGAGGAGTATGTACATGGCTAAAAAGAAACAGAAGAAGAAAAAGAAGATGCCGGAACAGGTGCAGCGCCCGAAAGACTTTCTGGATATGATCGCGCCCGCGGCGGTGAAGTTCAACACAGATCACTTCATCCTCGGCAGCCGGTATCACACGGCAATGGCGCTGAAAAGCTACCCGCCCATGACGGATGAGCTGGCGCTGCTGCGGGGCCTTGGCGATATGGGCGGCGTCAACCTGCGCCTGACGGCGCGGCAGGTCACGCCTGCCGAAGAGGACGCCATCCTCCATGCCGCCACCAACAAAAGCCGCATGGAGCGGAGCAATACCAACGATTACAAGCAAAGCGTCACGGCGGAGGCCAACCTGCGGGATATGGCGGAGCTGCTGGCAAAGCAGCGGCAGGAAAAGGAGCCGCTCATCCACTGCGGCGTGTATCTGGACATTGCCGCGGCGGATACGGAAAAGCTGCGCGCGGCGCGGGACACGGTATCCGCACAGTTGGTCCGCTCCCGCATGGGCGCCGATCCGCTGCTCCTGCGCCAGCGTGAGGGCTTTCTCTCCGCCAACCCCGCGGGCGGCAGCCAGCTTGCCAATTTTGCGGAACGTGTTCTGCCTGCCAGGAGCGTTGCCAATCTGTACCCCATGAACTATTCCGGCAAAACCGATCCCAAGGGCTTCTTCATTGGCCGTGACAGGTTTGGCTCCAACATCATTGTGGACTTCGACCGCCGTGCTTCTGACAAGACCAACGCCAGCGCCCTCATCCTCGGCAACACCGGGCAGGGCAAGAGTTATCTTCTGAAGCTCCTGCTCTGCAATGTGCGGGAGGCGGGCAAAAGCGTCATTTCATTGGACTCCGAGCACGAGATGGAGGACGAGTGCCGCGCCCTGGGCGGCTGCTTTCTGGACTACTTAAGCGGACAGTACCGCATCAACCTGTTGGAGCCCCGCTGCTGGGACGATGGCAGCGGGCCGGAAGATCCGGACGCGCCGGACGCTTTCCGGGGGACGCTGCTCTCCCAGCACATCTCCTTCCTGCGGGATGTGTTCCGCGTCTACAAGGGCTTTGACACGCCCCACATCGACACGCTGGAACTGATGGTGGAGCGGCTCTATCAAAAGTGGAACATCACCGACCGCACGGACTTTGCGTCGATGCGGCTGGAGGACTATCCCATCCTCTCCGACCTCTACGATACGATCCAGGAAGCCTATGACAACTATGACGCCGCCGGTCTTTATCCGCGGGAAATGCTGCGGGATCTGCTGCTGGGGCTCCATTCCATGTGCCGCGGCGCGGACGCCCGGTTCTTCAATGGGCACACCAATATCACGAACTCCAAATTCCTTGTTTTCTGTGTCAAGGGACTGGATAACATGGCGGAAAATCTGCGAAACACGCTGCTGTTCAGCCTGCTGTCCTATATGTCGGATCAGCTTCTGACGCTGGGCAATTCCGTAGCCGCTATCGATGAGCTGTACCTGTGGCTGTCCAACCCCACCGTCATCACCTACATCCGCAACGCGCTTAAAAGAGTACGAAAAAAGGAATCCGCCCTGTTCCTTGCCAGCCAGAATCTGGAGGACTTCACCCAACCTGGGATACGGGAGCTGACACGCCCTCTCTTTTCCATCCCCGTCCATCAATTTATCTTTAACGGCGGCAATGTGGATAAGAAGTTCTTCATGGATAACCTCCAGCTGGAGGAGTCCGAATATGCCCTGAT
>ENA-UOJM01001506-UOJM01001506.1-human-gut-metagenome-genome-assembly--contig:-P116-NODE-1506-length-20926-cov-7.941929_pt1 | contig 20926 bp, 24 predicted proteins | sample MGYA00242349_ERZ723896 | MGnify/ENA metagenome assembly ERZ723896 | reverse complement strand
TCTCTCCCTCCGCCCCTTCGGGGCACCTCCCTCGCAGAGGGAGGTTTTTCGACACGCAGCACAAAACCCCTGCCGCAGTGCTGCGGCAGGGGCTTTGTGTAATATGAGGAATGCTGTGTAACTCAGCAAGGGAATGGCTTATTCGTTGTCGTCCTTGTCGGCTGGTTTGCTCCACTCTTTAAAGGACGGAACTTTTGGGTAAGATTTCAGTTGCTTTTTCATTTTGCGGATGGCAATGCTGTAGGGGTTCAGGGCGCCGGACAGGTACAGCCCCGCGGCAAAGATAAAGAACACGCTGGCAATCAGCATAAACGCACGCTGCCCCACATTGACGGCCAGCAAAAAGGTGACCGTCGAGCCGATCACCATCATTTCCGCGGTGGCATTGCCCTTGCGGCGCTGCTCCTTCGGGGTCAGGCGCACATCCTCCAAGGCCATCAGCCAGTTCATCTGCTCGTCTGTGATGTTCAGCTCGGATTTATAGCGGTGCAGATTGCGGCGGGTCTCGGCATCAGCGTTCTTGTAGGTCTCACTCTTGTGGTAATCCTGTACCGTGGGGGTCTGTTTCTTTGCCATTTGCTTATCCTTTCCGTTTTGCGGGGGCCGGCAGCTGCAAAAGCACCAGCGCGGCGATCTCGCACACAATGCCGGCTACGCCGAATCCATCCATCTTCTGCCCGAACAATACCAGCCCGAACAGCGCGGCGGCCACAGGCTCAAAGGTGGCGGCAATGGACGCACGGCTGGCGGGGATGGTTTTCAGTGCGGCAGTGTACAGCCACTGTGCCGCCAAAGAGCACACCAGCCCCAACCCGAGGTTGGCGGCCAGCGCACCGGGCGTTGTCAGGATATAGGCAACGCCCGGCAGCTCACCTGCGGCGGCGGTAAACACAAGGCTTGCCGCTGCACTGAAAAGGAACATGTAAAACAGATTTGTCATCGGGCTGTACTTTTTCAGCTTGGTGGCCAGCAGAATATTCTGCAGCGTATAGCACAGCGCGGCACCGAGACCGTAGGCCACACCGCCCGCATCCAGCGTTACGCCGCCTGCCACGCCGCTGACTAACGCACAGCCCAGCAGGCTGAGCACAAGGCACAGCCCCTTGCCGGGGGTGAACTTTTCATGCAGGAACACGACGCTGAACAGCATGACAAGGGACGGCATAAGGTAGATGAGCACGGCAGCCGTGCCCATACCAACAAGCTGGATGGAGTAGGTGTAGAACAGGCCGAACATAAACAGCCCCAATGCACCTGCCGGGACGAACCAAACAAGGTCCCGCAGGTCGATCTTCAGCGCGGCGGGGTTTTTCGCCGCCAGCCAGATGCCTGTCAGAATGGCCATCGAGGCCATACGCACGAGAGTCATTTGGGTGCCGTTTACGCCGTAGGCCGTCAGGATATTGATAAAGATGCCGTTTGCGCCCCAGCAGGCCGCTGCCAGCAGCACCATCAGCACTGCTGCTGTTTCCTTTTGTTTCACAGTCCGTACTCCATTGTAATCGGATATTTTGCTTTTGTCAAAAAGCTTCCTTAGCCAAGGTCCTCGCCGTTAGAGGCGGTGACTTTCTTGTACCAGTAGTAGCTGTCCTTCAGGCTGCGCTTGCCGGTGCCGTTAAACTGGTTGTCGTAGTCGACATAGATGAAGCCATAGCGCTTCTCGATCTCGCTGGAGGAGCAGGAGATGATGTCAATGGGGCCCCACGGATAGTAACCGCGCACATCAACGCCGTCCTTGACCGACTCGACGACCTGCTCAACATGCTTGCGCAGATAGTCGATGCGGTACGGGTCGTGAATGGAGCCGTCGGCCTCGACCTTATCGTAGGCGCCAAGGCCGTTCTCGGTGATGTAGAGGGGCTTCTGGTAGCGGTCCCAGTACTCGTTCAGCGCAATGCGCAGGCCGAGGGGGTCAATGCCCCAGCCCCAGTCGCTGGCCGGAATGTCGGGGTTTGGCACCTGACCCAGCTCGGAGTGCAGATACGGCTCCTCGCCGGACAGGCGGCTGTAGTAGTAGCTCAGCGATACGAAATCGACCGTGCCCTCTTTCAGAGCCTCCTCGTCGCCGGGGTAGAAGTTGATATGAATGTTGTGCTCATCGTAATAGCGCAGGGCGTAACCGGGGTAGTAGCCGCGGACCATGATGTCGCCGTACAGATATTCCATCTGGTTGTGGCGCATATTCCAGTACACATCCTCGGGGCGATGGCTGATGGGATAGGTCAGGTTGGAGCAGAACATCATGCCGATCTCGTTGGCAGGGTCGATCTCATGGGCAATCTTGGTGGCCTTGGCGCAGGCGACCATCTCATTGTGGACGCCCTGATACTTGGCCTCCAGCAGGTTGTCGACCTTGTCGCTGGCAATGCCCAGATGGTTGAAGCTCTCGTGGATGATGAGGTTGATCTGGTTGACCAAAATCCACTTATGGACCTTGCCCTTGTAGCGCTTGAACAGCACCTCGCAGTACTTCACAAAGAAGTCAACGACCTCGCGGCTGGCCCAGCCGTTGTATTTCAGGGCCAGATTCAGCGGCATCTCATAGTGGCTGACCGTGATCAGCGGCTCCATGCCGTTGGCAATGATCGTGTCGATGAGGTCATCGTAGAACTTCAGGCCCTCCTCGTTGGGCGTGGCATCATCCCCGTTGGGGAAGATGCGGGCCCAGTTGATGGAGGTGCGCAGGCTGTTCATGCCGGTGCCTGCCAGCAGCTTGATGTCCTCCTTGTAGGTGTGGTAGAAGTCGATGCCGCGGCGTTTGGGGTAGAACTTGTCGTCCTCCGCCATGGCGCGCTTGATGTATGCGGTGTCGATCTCCATGTTGTAGCGCTCTTCCGGCGGGACGTCATACTGGCTGCGGTTGATGTCTGCCAGGCACCAGCCCTTGCCGCCCTCTTTCCATGCGCCCTCCATCTGGTTGGCGGCCAGTGCGCCGCCCCAGAGGAAGTCTTTCGGCATACCGTTGTATTTGCTCATCTTTTCCATTTTAGATTCTCCTTGTCAAAAATCAGCCCTGCACCTTAGCCTCAAGGTCAGCAAGACGCTTTTCATAGTTTTTGGCGATCTTCAGCATACTCTTGGTCATGTTGATCTCGACCTGGATCGTCATAAGGGTATCCTGTGCGTGGGCAAACAGGACATAGTAGCCCATCTTCTCATCACCGCCGCGAATGTCGCCCTGGATCATCTCGGTCTGAACATTGTGGGCCTCGGCCTGCAGCTTGTCAGCCTCCTTCAGCTCAGCCTTGGCTTCGTCCAGCTCACCCTTGGCAATGTGGTCCATAGCCTTGCTGGCGTGCAGGCGAGCGTCACCGGAGCCCATGATGATATCCATGGCCTTGCCCATGACATATTCGTCTTTTTCTTCCTGGGTCATACCCGTCATCGGGCTCTTTTCCTCTTCCATAAAAATGCTCCTTTGTATTCGTTACGGTTAAATCGTGTGACTTATAGAATGTTGTGTGACTGCGCCCTGATGAAAATACCGCCCGGTCGAGTAGAGCCGGCCGGACGGTACTATTTCATAATTTCAACTTACAGATCAAGCGGCACCTGTAAGCGTTTTGCGGCTATCAGGCCTTGATGGCGGCAGTCTCTTCCTTGACCTTCTGGTCGTCATAGGCCTTCACGAACGGGAACCAGATGACGGCAGAGAGAACAAAGGTCAGGATGGCGAAGATCACGCCGGTGATGTTGCCCTGCGTGGAGATAAAGGTGCTGATGGGGTACGGGCAGTACCACAGGTCGAACTGGATGCGCGGGATGGGGGCAAACGGGATGACCTTCGTGAAGAGGTAGGTCACGATGGGAAGGATGATGCCCTGAATCCACATAGGCAGCATCAACAGGGGGTTCCAGGCGATGGCACCGAAGATGATGGGCTCGTTGATGTTGAAGATGCCGGGCACAATGCAGGCACGGCCAAGGGCCTTCAGCTCGCTGGACTTGCAGATGGTCATCATCAACAGGCAGAGGGACAGCGTGCAGCCGATACCGCCGATCCACAGATAGGTGCAGAACATGAAGGTCTCGGTAAAGATGCCCAGGTTCTGGTAGGTGGCAACGCCGGCAGCGACCAGCTCAAGGTTGGCGGTGATAACAGCCAGCTTGACAGGCTCATCAACAGGGGTAAGCACCCAAGTGGAGATACCCATGGAGTAGATGAAGCACTTCAGGAAGCAGAAGAACACGAAGCCGACAGGAGAGGTCAAAGCACTCTGCAGCGGCATAAAGACGGCCTGCACAGCACCGGCAACATCGACACCGGCGACCTGAACGATCAGCCAGCCGCCCGCGATCACAAGCATGATGGGCAGCAGGGAGTCAAACCACTGACGAACGAAGTCGGGAATGGCGGAATCCTCTTTGAAGAAAGAGAACTTAGCGAACGCACCAAAGACCAGACCAACGATAATGCCGGTGAAGATGGCAACGAACATACCGTTGGCACCGTACAGGGTGTGGCCCTGGCCCATTTCCTCAGCAGACTGCGGGTCGATGCAGATCATAAAGAGCATCATGCCCGTGAAGCCCGCGAGGATGCGCTGCTTACGGAAGCGCTTTTTCTCGCAGTAGTTAAAGGGGATCAGGAAGGAGGCCATCAGGCCGATTTTGCTCATCGTCCAGCCGAAGGGAGTCCAGAAGCTGGGCAGAGCGGGAATGTAGTCGTTCAGGATGGTGCCGACGCAGAAGATAGAGCCTGCCAGAATGAAGGGCAGCAGCTGCATCACCGAGTCCTTGATGACCACGACCCAAGTCAGGTTCGTGATCTTTTGCAGTTTCGGCGCGAAAGAATTTTCGAGCCATTTAATGAGTTTATCCATTGGTTTCCTCCTCATTTATGCTGCCGATGGTCGGCAGCACTATTTAGTGCAGGGCCGCTTCCCTGCTTGGTACCGTAGAGTATCAGGCCTCACCGAACATGCCAAGGATCTGATCCAGCGCAGCATCGCCGTTCAGGCGTGCGTAGGCAGCCTGCTCAATGACGCCGACCTTGACATCATAACCCTCGCAGATCTCTTCCATCTCGGGCAGAGTAGAGGCGAGGTGAGGTCCGATCATCAGGCAGTCGATCTCATCGACATAATCCTCAACAGTGGACTCGCTGCGTGCATTGACAGTGATGGACAGGCCGCGGGCTGCGGCAGCCTTGCGGATGTTGGCAGCCATAAAGCCGGAAGATGCGCCGGAACCGCAGACGAGCAGAACATTGTGCTTTTTCATAAGTTGTTTACCTCTTTCGTGTTAAATTCCTCATATTTTTGCGGGTCTTCATACCCAGGACCCTTTCTGTGTTTTCAGCATACTGCAATTTTTTGCATAGTGCAACCCGACTTTTGCACACCGTTGGTGCAATCTGTCAATGTGCAAAATAATTGCACACCAAAGTTGTGCACTCTGCTTGAAAAAGCAGCTTTTACAGATTTTTGCAACAGAAAAAGCATACTTTTTGGCATTTTGTACGGCTTTTTGCAGACCCCCTGTGAAAATTGCCGCTTTTCTTTTGGGGCAGGGTTGGGGTATACTATGAATATAAAAGTAAGGCAGGGTGCCCCACCCTGCAATACGGCAGTTACAGCAGCGCCCCGCCCGGAGAGAAAAAGCCGATTTTCTACCACACATTCAACGAAACGAAAGGATCCACCGTTCATGGCTAGCAAGCAGAACCAGCTCGTGCAGACATTGCTGGATCAGAACCAGCAGCTCAACGCTACCCAGCTTGCCAATTCGCTGGGGGTATCGGTGCGCACGGTACATAACTATATCAATGCAGTCAATGCGCAATACCAGGATGCCATCGTCTCGACGCCGACAGGATACCGCATTGCGCCCGCTATGGCGCAGCAGATGCTGCACCAAAGCCCGAACGACATCCCTCAGAACGCGCAGGACCGCTGCACCTACATCCTGAACCGCCTTGTACAGAAGGGCGGCAGCCTGAACCTGTACGACCTGTGCGATGAGATTTATATCAGCGCAACGACCTTTCACGGCCTGATGGGCAAGATGCGCCGCCTGACGCGGGAGTATGACCTGAGCCTTGCCGTCAGCGGGGACACCGTGACACTGACGGGCAGTGAGCGCAACAAGCGCCGCCTGCTCAGCGGACTGTTGTACCATGAATCCGCCAGTGCGTTTACAAGCACGGACTCCCTGCAGGCAGCATTTCCCAGCATTGACATTGAAAAAATACGCGCGGATGTCATGGATGTGTTGAACGAAAACCACTACTTCATCAATGACTATTCACTGCTGAATCTGCTTTTGCACATTGCCATCGCCATAAACCGTGTACAGAACGGCTGCGTTTACACGGAAGCCCCCAGTACTATGCACCCGCTGGACCCGCAGAATGAAAGGCTTGCGCAGGAGCTGACCGAGAGATTGGCCCGTAATTTCAACATTCGCTTCTCTGCAGCCGAACAATATGAAATGGCGCTGCTGCTCGTCTCCCGTACCTCGATGCTGGACTATGCAGCCATCACGCCCGACAACATTGCAGACTATATCGGCAGCGACTGCACCGACCTTGTACACCAGCTCATCAACACCGTAAAGGACTTTTACGACATCAATCTGGACGAGCCGGAGTTTTTCATCCGCTTTGCGTTACATACCCACAATCTGTTGGTGCGCGCGCAGAACAGGAGCTTCTGCAAGAATCCGCTGGTCAGTGAGATACGCCAGAGCTGCCCGCTGATTTACGATGTGTCCGTGCAGCTTTCGGGCATCATCCGCGAAAAGACAGGCATCACGCTCGATGAGGATGAGATCGCCTACATCGCGCTGCATCTGGGCGGTGCGCTGGAAACGCAGAAGGAACTGGCAAACCGTGTGCCCGCTGTGCTGTACTGCCCCAGCTACTACAATATGGACAGCAGCCTTGCGGACCGCATCAGCCGCCGCATGCAGGGTAAAATTCTGCTTACCAATGTATTTACAAAAGAGAGCCTGCTTGACCAGCTTACCGGCAGTGCGCTGGTCATCTCCACCGTGCGGCCCCACAGGGTATTGGATATGCCGCTTGTGCTTATCTCGCCTTTTTTGACGAACTCCGACATTATGGCGCTGAACCGCAAGGTGGAGGAGATCAACACGCAGGCGCGGCGTGAAAACTTCCGCCGCAGCCTGTCGGCTATCCTGACGCCGGAGCTGTTTGAAACAGGCTCCCATTGTACCACGCGGGAGGAAGTAGCCCACCACATGTGCAGCCGCCTGCTGGCGCTGGGCTGCACGACCCCGGCGTTCGAGGCCGCCGTCATGGAACGGGAGAGCATTTCGTCCACGGCGTTTGGGCAGTTTGCGATACCCCACACGCTGAAAATGTGCAGCCCGCGCACCTGTATGGCCGCATATGTCAGCCGCACCCCCATCTGCTGGGACGACACAGCTGTCAACCTTGTGATCATGCTGAGCTTCAACCCCAATGACCGCAAGATCTTTTACGATATTTTTGAGCCGCTGTCCATGATCCTGCTGGACAGCAACAATTTGAAGGGTGCCCTTCTGTGCAAGGATTACGCCGCCTTTATTGATTTTCTGGTGGAGCGTATGGAATGATCTTGCCGCGCAGCCATCACATAGCGCGGCGTTGACCAATCGAGAAAGGAAAGAATTCGGGATGATACAGTTTCACACCTTGGTTGCCAGCGATCTGGACGGCACCCTTCTGCCGGAGGGACAGACCGAGCTTCCCTGCGCCGTATTTGACGAGATACGCCGCCTGCATGACTGCGGGGTATTGTTCTGCGCTGCAAGCGGCCGCCCCCTTGACGCTCTGCGGGAGCTGTTCGCCCCCGTGGCGGACGAAATCGCCTATATGTCCGAGAATGCCGCCTATGTCTGCTATGGCCGCGAGCTGCTGCATACCATACCTATGCCGCGGGAGCTTTGTGCCGAGTTGGTCGCCTATCTGGGAACGCGCACGGACTGTGTATCCCGTGCCTGCACTACGACAGGCCGCTATTATTTTGTGCCAACTGCTGCCGCCCAAGCGAATCTGGACGCGGTGGGCGTTGAGTTTGGGAACTGCCGTATCGTGAAGGACTTCAGCGAGGTAAAAGGAGATGTGACCCAGATTTCCGCCATCTCCGCAGGGGATATGAACATCCCGGCCAAGGAAATCCTGCCCCTCTGGCAAGACCGCATCGGTGCCACCGTCACGGGCGAGCACTGGCTGGATTTTACCGCGGCGGGCAAGGACAAGGGGCTGCATTTGCTGTGCGCGCATTTCGGTATCCCGCAGGAAAATACATACGCCTTCGGTGACAGCTACAACGATGCCCCCATGCTCCGTGCGGCGGCGCACCCCTATCTGATGCGCATTGCGCCCGCCGATTTAAAGGCAGAGTTTGCCACGCAGATCGATGACGTGACAAGTGTGCTGAAAACGCTGGGACACTGAATAACGGCCTTTGCGGCTTTTCTTTACCGGGGCGGCAATGCCGGGCACACCTGTTTGAGAGCGTCAAAAATAAGAACAGCCGCGGGGCGATGCAGCTTTGGAACGGTGCTGCTATGGAACGTGCGTCAGGGGAAGCGCTGTTTGTGACGGAACTTAGTATGATTTACAAGCGCAATGTAATGTTGTCAACTATACTCGACAAAAACGCAAGAATATGATAAACTATACTTGACAAAACAAACTGCGTTCCTCGGAGGCACACGCTATGAACCATGCACTTTTAAAATCCGTCATCTACGACCAACATGAATTTATCCGTGATTTTCAAATCGTGCCGCGCAATTATGAGTTTGAGGAAAACGGCAATTATGTGCTGGTAGGTCTGCGCCGTGCGGGCAAGTCCACGCTGCTGTATAAAATTGTGCTGGATCTGGTGGCGTCCGGTGTGGATTGGGAACAAATCGTCTACATCAACTTTGAGGACGAGCGCCTGTCGGAGTTCACCGCCGCGGACTTCAACGACCTGCTGTCGGTGCAAAGCGAGATGAGCGACAAAAAGGGCTATTTCTTTCTGGATGAGGTGCAGAACATTGACGGCTGGGAGAAGTTTGCCCGCCGCATGGCTGATGCAAAAGAGCATATCTACATCACGGGAAGCAACGCCAAAATGCTGAGCCGCGAGATAGAAACAACGCTGGGCGGACGCTTTTTTGCCAGGCATATTACGCCCTATGCCTTCGGAGAGTACCTGACCGCCTGCGGGATACCCCACAATGAACCGGCACTGCTGGGCACCAAAACAAACGGGAAAATCCGCGCCGCCTGTGCGCAGTATCTGCAATACGGCGGCCTGCCGGAATCACTGCTGTACAAGGCAAAGCGGGAGTATATTTCCGGCGTATACCAGAAGGTGCTTCTGGGCGACATCATCACGCGGAACAGCATCCGCAACGACTACGCGGTAAAAATCTTGATAAAAAAAATAGCGGAGTCCGTCCGCAGTGAGATTTCCTATTCCAAGCTGCAAAAGACCTTGCGAGCCGTCAATGTATCGCTGGCCAAGGAGACGATTGCCGACTACATCCGCTATGCGGAGGATGCCTATCTGCTGTTCCATCTGCAGAACTACTACGCAAACCTCGTCGAGAAGGAGAGCTACCCGAAGTTTTATTTCTCCGACAACGGCATTGTAAGCCTGTTTCTGGACCGGAAAGAGTCGGTGCAGCTGGAAAATATGGCGGCTGTAGCGCTTGCACGCGCCTATCCGGACGATGTGTATTATCTGAAATCCGCAAAGACGGGAATCGACATTGATTTCTATGTGCCCTCCATCGGTCTGGCCGTGCAGGCGGCCTACTCCATTGCCGGGGATGCCCGCGAGCGCGAGGTCGGCAACCTGAAAAAGCTGGCGCAGAACGCTGCGGAAGCCGTGCGGTGTGTCATCGTGACTTATGAGGAGGAAGAAACCATCATCGAGGACGGCGTGACCATTGAGGCCGTTCCGCTGTATAAGTTTTTGCTGGAGCTGGAAAGCGGAAAATACGGTGCAGCATATTAAATTATAAAACGCGGGGGAGATATTATGACATCATGTCATAATATCTCCCCATTTGCGGTAACTATAAACGAAAAGCAGGACAAAACAGCAGACAAATATGTTGCGTAAACGGACAAAGTGCAGTATAATACATTTGAAAAAACGGACAAACGATTTTTTAGGGGGGCATCCGGCATGGCAAACAGCAGCAATAGTACGTTACAACGAACCGCTGCGAAAAAAATACAGGTTTTTTTGCAGAGCAATACGCGCAAGGCGCTGCTTGTCACCGGGGCAAGGCAGGTCGGCAAAACGACCCTGATCCGCCAGCTGGGGCAGGAAGCCTTCCCGAATTTTGTGGAACTGAATTTTTTGGAAAACACAGCCGCGCGGCAGCTGTTTGAAACAGCCACCGACAGCAGCGATTTCCTGCTGCGACTCTCTGCGCTGGTGGGGGAAAAGCTGGTCCCCGGCAAGACGCTTATCTTTTTGGATGAAGTGCAGGAGTGCAAGGAGATCGTGACCGCCATCAAATTTTTGGTGGAGGAGGGCAGCTACCGCTATATTTTAAGCGGGTCGCTGCTGGGCGTGGAGCTTAAAGACATTCGCAGCGCACCGGTCGGCTATCTTGATGTACTGGAAATGTTCCCGATGGATATAGAGGAATTTGCCCGCGCCAACGGCGTGTCGGATCGCATCTTTGACCATCTGCGCAGCTGCTATGACAAAAAGCAGGAAGTTGACCCGCTGGTGCATCAGAAGATGATTGAGCTTTTCCGCCTGTACTTGATCGTGGGTGGTATGCCGGCGGCTGTGGCTTGCTACCTGCAAACGCATAATCTGTATGAAGTCACCCAGGTGCAGCAGTCCATTCTGACGCTGTACAAAAAGGATATTGCCCGCTATGATCCGAAGGAAAAGCTGTATCTCGAAGATATATTTGATTTGATCCCCAGCGAGCTGAACGCCAAAAACAAGCGGTTTATTTTAAAGGACCTGCATCAGGATTTCAAGCTGAGCCGTTACCACAACAGCTTTTTGTGGCTGGCCAACGCGGGCGTTGCGCTGCCGACCTACAATGTGGAAGAACCGACGCTGCCGTTGCGGCTGAACAGACAAAGCAACCTGTTCAAGCTGTTTCTCTGCGATGTGGGGCTGCTGGCGGCCACCTACGCCAACGGCATCCAGCTGGCGCTGCTGAACGGAGAGAAGAATATCAACTTCGGCGCAGTGTTTGAGAACGCCGCCGCCCAGGAGCTGGCCGCCCACGGCTATGCGCTGTACTACTTCAACAGCAAAAAGCAGGGAGAACTGGACTTCGTCATCGAGCACGAGGGCAATGTGCTGCCACTTGAAATCAAGAGCGGCAAGGATTACACCCGCCATAATGCGCTTTCCGGCGTGATGGCAAACCCGGACTACCACATCCCGGCTGCGTTTGTCTTCCACAGCGGGAATGTGAGTGTGAAGGAGAAGATCACCTATTACCCCATCTATATGATGATGTTCCTGCGCGAGCCAGAGCTGGCGCAGGATTTGACCTATACCCCGGATTTCGGGGTGCTGATGGGGTAAACAATAGTACGGTGTATCGATGGTTCGGGGGAGATATTATGACATGGTGACATAATATCTTTTTTGCCGCCTTCTTTTGTATCACCATGGTGATATCCTTATAAAAAAGGAGGGCGGCAATATGGAAAAGAAAATTACCCTGTTTCACGGCTCGAAAAAAATCATAGAGTATCAAACCTATCTGGAAATGATGGACGATGCGACAGACGTCATCTATATCAACAAGGCAAGCGCGGAGAGTTTGTATAAGATTTCCAAAGTGCTTGGCTGCGCGATGGAGGACTTGCTGGAAAAATAGAACAGCAGGAACTGTCCGGACAGTTCCTGCTGTTTTTATAGGGTCGGCCTGTGGGGTTGGTCGTCCCAAAGCCCCTTGGGCGGTTCCGTCAATACCGGAAATCCATCGGGTTGGAGGTACAGGACCCAGACAGATTATTGGTAGAGGATCTCGCCGGTGGGCGTGAAAAAGTCATTGGTAGGCTCGGCGCTGTGGTTGTAGATGTATCCATAAACGCACTGGGCGCTGTCCATGGCAAGGCGGCCATCGTCGGTGCGGGTGTAGGTGATCTGGTAGCCCACATCCTCCTGCGCGACGGCAAAGAAGGAGGGGAGACCGTCCTCGTTGAATTCAATATAAACAGCGCAGTCGGTGCAGGCGCTCAGAGCATCGGGGGTTCCGTCATCTTTGAGAGTCAGGTCGGTGACCTCCAGCACATAGGGCGAGCCTTCCATAGCGGCAGCCTGCGCGGCGTCAAAGCTCGCGGAGGCCTTTCCGTCTGTATAGTCAAAATTGATGTCGTAATCCTGGGAAAAGTCGTCGTAGATACCCAGCGTGATGTGGCTCAGGCGGCCATCCTCATCGTAGAGAAAATCGCCGTTGGCGCCGCCAAGGCCGGTGGTAAAGCGGAATTCCCGCAGGCTCTCGGTCTTTTCTTCGATGGTATCGCTCTGCAGGGCCGGCGTTTCTTCGGGGGTGGCTTCCGGCGTGGTCTCCGGGGCGGTTTCTTCGACAACGGGCGCACTCTCGGCGGGGGTGGTGTCTTCCACCGGGGCCGCGCCGCAGCCGACCAGCAGGGTGAAGGAAGCGAGGGCGGAAAGAATCAGGGCGGACAGTTTACGGAAGTTTTTCATGCTATATTCTCCTCTTGCTAAGTTGTGTTTTGTTTTTCCTTACATCTACCCTATAGGGTCGGCGGGCGGAGAAGTTAAAGAAACTGAAAAAAATAAAAGAAAAAAAGAGGGCTGCTGCCCACTGCGGCAGCAGCCCTCTTAGGGAATATGCGGTTACTTGGCGATAGCGGCCAGATAGGCAGCTTCGTTCGCGGCGATCTGCTTCTGGAACGCAGCAACAGCGGCGGCGTAGGCGGCTTCGCGGGCATCTGCGGCGGCCTGGGCCTGCTTTGCGTTGGCGTAGCGGGTCTCGGGGGCGGCAGCCTTGTTGGCGACGGGCGCGATAGCACCGCTGCCGACGTAGCCCTTAACACCCTTGGCGCTCACAACGGTGGTTGTCTCATTGCCGCAGGTATCGCAGACATAGACGTTGCCCTTGCGGGTCCAGTTGTGGTAGCCGCACTTCTGGCAGGTGGTGTACTCGATGCCCCAGGTGCCGTTGGCCTTGGCCTCGTCGATCTCCCTCTGCTGGGCCGTGCGGGTGTCAACGGGGGCGGTGCTCACCGCTGCAGCGGCAGACGGTGCGCTGGCTGCGGCGGGCGTTTCGGCAGCCTTGTTGTCGGTGCTCGGCGTATCGACGCTGGGCGTGTCGGGCGCGGCGCTGCCGTCGGTGACGGTGACAGTCGCCTCGGCGATCTTGGCAAAGCTGCGGTCCGTCAGGGTCACGGTGCAGGTGCCGGGCATCATGGCCTCATAGGTGATCGTGCTAACGCCATTCGCGGTCTCGTAGCCGACCTGCTTGAGCACGCCCTCCTTGTCGGCCATGCTGGGGCCGTAGGCAATGTACTCGCTGCTAAGATTCCAGTCGTACATGCCGCCGGCAGGGACCGACATCGTCCAGGTCTCGCCCACGCTGATGGAGGCGGAATCCAGCTTGTAGTCCACGGCGGGCTCGGCGGCAAAAGCGCCGACAGCCATCACACAGGTCATGGCCAGGGTGGCGGCCATAGCGGTCAGTTTTTTCAGAAACGAAGTCTTTTTCATAACACATTCTCCTTTTTGTGACAGATAGATTTTTTCTTTGCAGGGAAACATCCGATCGGTTTGCTGCCTCCTTACACCATGACTATAGGGTGTGGATACGGCAAAGTTAAAATAAAAAATAAAATCCGAGAAAAATCTTTGAGCACTTTACTGCAAAGAATCTTGTGCTTTGCTGCAAAGCAGATATAATAAATATGTAGCAAAGAGAATAGCACAAAACAATTTAAAATAACAAGTTGAGCGGTTAGGTGTATTTTTATCATTTGGCTGCTTGCTTATTTTGAAAAGGAAGAAAAATAAATGGACAAATACGATGTCGAATACCGAATGTATTCACTCAAAAGCATTTGTGAGATTTTCGATGAGCTTTTGTCATATGATACGGGCGATGACTTTTGGAAACGATGTGTCTGTGAAGCCTCCATTCATGACCTCGAAACCGAAATGTGTGATGGAGAGGTAGAACAATGTCCGGAAGAAATCTCCTTGCGTGAAGCGCTGAAAGATGTTATTTTGCATCGTCTTGAACCGTACAAGGATATAAAACCATCCGTTATCAATGCAAACAAGGTCAATGAAATGCTCAATATTACATTGAGAAATTTCATGGATGACATGAAAATTGAGGATATGAACAGAGAAGACCTGCATTATTTGTGTGGCAGCTTCCGGTTCCTATTATCCAAAATGTGTCCAATTGCTTATTCTGCAAATTACAGCGAATATCTGAAAGATGTCAAAGAACAAGGTATCAAAGACTATGCAGATGAAATCGTTGCGCTGTACATGTTGATTGAACAATACAAAAAATATTAACTGGAACCAACCGCTCGCCTGACCGCGAGCGGCTTTTCTTTTTTTATTTGTCCAAAAGTTTTGGTTGGCCTTTAACTTCCCCCGCCGCATACCCTATAGCCTTTGTGTAAGAAACAAAACCCAAACACAAAGGAGAAAAAACATGAAAAAGATCACTGTAAATAAAACTCGTATCCTCACTGCAGCGGCTGCGCTGGTGGCTGTGTTCAGCCTGGCGGGGTGCGGCAGCAATGCCGTGCAGGAGATTCCCCGGTCTGCCGAGACCTCCCGCAGCGAGGAAGCCACCCCCGAGACCGCCGCGCCGGAAGCCACGGCCACCCCGGCCCCCACGCCGGAGCCGGCGCCCGCTGTGGTCGTGCCAACCAGCGTGACGCTGGAGCAGGAGGGCGGCATCCTGAACAACGGCATGACCTGGACGCTGCATGCGACGGTCCTGCCGGAGGACGCCGCCGATAAGACCATCACATGGACCTCCGCCGATGAGAGCGTCGCCACCATCGACGACAGCGGCGTCATTACGACCCATGCGCCCGGGCAGACCACCATCACGGCGGCCAGCACGGCGGGCGGCGTGTCCACCACCTACAACCTCGTTGTGCAGGAGGTCGTCAAGTGCAGCTACTGCGGCGGCACGGGGCATACGGCCGATACCTGCGCCGTAAAGAAAACAGCGGAGCAGCAGGCCGCGGCCCAGGCTGCAGAGCAGGCTGCCGCTGCGCAGGCGGCTGAACAGCCCGCGGACCCCGGCTATGCTGTGACCGCTAAGGGAGACCGCATCTACCCCGAGGGTTCGCCCGACATTCCCGAAGGCGGTGTTGTCCAGCGCCCGGACGGCACGTTCTACGTCAAAGGTCCGCGCAACGTGATCTTCGGCTACGAGGAAGGGGAACCGGACCCCAATATGCCCCCATGGACCGGTGACTGTGTGTTCTGCGGTGACTTCGGGCACGACGTCTACCACTGCCCCATTCTGGACGCCCAGGAAAACCCGGATGCGTTCCTGATGGATTAAAGCAGAAAAGGAGGTCCGGGATTTCTTCTGATTTTTTTTGGAACTCTTTAACTTTCCCGCACACCGTCCCTATAGGGTAGATGTAAGGACAAACAAACAAAAACTAAGGAGGAAAATCCTATGATCACCATCAACAATAAATCCCGTTACTTCTCCGCTTCCGAGGATATGTTCCCCACGATGGAGCGCAACTTCGCATGGCTGTTCGGTATGCAGACCCCCGAGCAGGGCTGGAAAACGGTCTTGGCTATCACTATCATGTACCGCGCACAGGGCAGTGCCGAGGAAGAACGGCAGTACGGATTCCCTGTGGGAGATGATGGTGAGCCGCTGCTCTACGAGGATGACTTCCTGGCAGACCTGATGCAGGCCTACCTGGACAAGGAGCTTCCCCAAAAAGCTCCTACGACCCATTCTTTTGAGGAGCGCCAGGCCGTCATGAAGCGGCTTCTCCCGCTCAAGCACACAGAGGAGTTCTACCGGAGACGCTGCGACAACGTGTTCAATGAAAACCCAGATGAATTCACCCTGGATGATTACATCCGGAGCATCCGGCGGCAAGCTCGTGAAGAATTGATCACTCGTTTCGGCCCCGGCGACAGCGGGCTGGACAGTTACTTTCAGACCGTGTTCCGCAAGGTCAACCGCATCGGTGCGGAGCGGTTCAGCCGCGAGGCCGAGCTGCTGGCCGATCTTGCCGCGAACGACATCACGGCGGAGGCCCGCAGCCTCTACAACCCCTGGTCCTACTACTGTCAGGCCGCCTTCCGCGACCTGGCCTGGGCCTGACCCCTCTACTTTTGAAAGGAGAAATTACTATGGAATGTAATACATTTGAAGAACTTCTCTACCGAGATCTTCTCATCGCCGACAGCATGGAAAAGAACACTTTAAAAGAATTTCCCTCTGAGGAGCGCAAGGTGCTCATGCAGCTCCTTTTCCCCCTCAAAGACAAAGAGAGGTTTTGCTACCTCTACCAGGACATGACCCTGGAACAGTACACCGCCAAGGTCGTCACAAAAGCACGGGATCTTCTGGATTCCGACATATTCCCCTGTGGCAGCGAGATCTGGCTGCGGCTGTCAGACCTCGCCGAGATCGACAATATCTCCGCCGAGGCGGCGGAGCTCTACGGGGCGTGGAAGGACGCCGAGGCCCGGCACAACGCCCACAAGGACGAGGAGGGGTGGTTTTGAAAAATACATTTGTTCCGCTGGACAAGCAGTCCAAAAAGGCGCAGCGCGCCGCCGTGCGTGCCAACCGCGCACTGTGGCAGGGCGTCAAGCTCTGCCCGCGCATCATGCGCAAAAAGACCGATTACCGCCGCAAGGGGCGGCGGGTGGATGCCCTGGACACTTAAAAAAGTTGTGCAGCATCCGCATTTTAGTGTATAATGAAGTAAACCGCCCCGCGCAGGGGGCTTGCTTACAGGGAGATGATCCTATCAACGCAAAAGTTTCTGCCGCCTACGATTGCGGGCGGCATCATAGTATGACGGGAAAGCCCTGCCAGGACCGCGCCGCAGGCTTTGTGCGCGGCGCATTGGCGGGGGTCGTGCTCTGCGACGGTGCAGGCAGCTGTGCCCACAGCGAGAGGGCTGCGCAGCGTATGATGGAGTGGATTCCCGATTACCTGCAGATCGCGTTTGATACGCTCTACGCACTGCCGCCGGAGGAAGCCGCCGCGGCGGCGGCAGCGGGTCAGGCGGCGCTGGAGGTGCTGGGCATGCCGCCGGAGGAATGCTACTGCACGCTGCTGTTTTATGCCGCCCATGCGGACGGACGCTGGCTTTGCGGGCATATCGGCGATGGCTACATCTTCCGTATCCGGCAGGACACTGCCGTAGTGTTCTCGGCACCGGAGAACGGCCATGCCAGCAACGAAACGTATTTCCTGTCCGAACCGGGCGCCGCGCAGCATCTGCGCATCCGCAGCGGGGAGCTGCACGAGCCCTACGCCGTGCTGCTGACAAGCGACGGCGGCGGCGATACCCTGTTTGACAGACAGCAGCAGCAGCCCGCCCCCGCCGTGGAGCGCCTGTGTGACTGGCTGACAGAGAACGATGAAAAGACCGTTACGGAAGCCTTGGCGCATGTTATAAAGGAAAAAATGATCCCGGCCACAGAGGATGACGTCAGTGTAGCGATCCTGTATTGCGGCGAGGATGAATAACAAACGAGCAGCAAAGCGAAAAACCGCTTTGCTGCTCGTTTTATTTCTGTATCGGAAAAGCCTCTTACATGGCAAATTGGCAAGGGCGAGCAGTGCTCGCCCCAGACTGTCGAAAAACTCTTGTAGGGGCGAGCATTGCTCGCCCGTGCCCGTTTGCCTTGTAAGAAAACTGTTCCGGAAAATGCGTTGCTGCGGTAAGTTGGCGGGCGACCAATGGTCGCCCCTACAGGATCACTTCTGCAGCTGCTTTGAGATTTCCTGCAATATTTTTGCGTACCGGCGGCGCTGGTAGCTCACGGCTGCCGCGGTCACATGCTGGTAAGCGGCCACGCTGCTGTCCTGCAGCGGGTGGGTCGGCGCTATATCCAGCAGTGCCCGCAGGCGCTCCGGTTTGTTCGGCTCAAACAGGTAATGTATGTAGCCTTTTACAAGGATCTGCTCCCACAGCAGCGCCTCCTGCTTTTCCAGCAGGGCGCAGTACCGCTCCGGCGGCAGCTCCGGCTTGTCGGTGCACAGGGGGCCGAGCACATCGGTGGTAAAGAAAAGCCGCGGGTATTCCTTTACATCCTTGCTGGCAAACATGGCAATAGCGCGCAACGCCTCGGTTGTGCGCTCCAGATGCTCCTGCATATTCTCCTGGTTCGGGTCGGCCATATCAAAGCCCGAGCCGTCGTCTCTGTCGTTGCCCGGGTCATTCAGGGAGACCGTGCGCCGCGCGGCGGTAGCGTTGCGTCCGATAGATTTCAAGGCATCCGCATCCACATCCAGAATATCGGCAGCGCGATCATAGAAGGCGTCCGACAGCTCGGACGGGTCAATGCCCTGCTTATCGCACAGCTCGCACAGACGCTTCCAAAGACGCGCCTCCCCGCGGTTCAGGCGGATGTCGCCCTGCTCGCGCATGGACTGCCTGTTCATTGCTTCGTGCATGGCATTGGCATAGATCGTATCAAAATAGGCCATAAACTCCTTGCCGGAGCTTGCGTCGTACCGGGCGACTGCCTTGCGCATCGCCTCGGTAAAGGTCAGCGTGTCCAGCTTGTTGCGCAGCTTGCTGCGGCGGGTATAGCGCGCATCCAGCATGGCATCTTCGTCCTGTTTCAAAAGCCCGGTATCATACTCGGCGTTGTTCAGTCGATTTTCCAGCTTCTGCAGGAACTCCTTAAACTCAAACACGAGCAGATACAAGCTCTGCCACTCTCGGTTGTGCTGCAGACGCTCCTCCGGCGGGTACTGCCAGATCGGGTGCTTCTCGATCTGACGGCGCAGAGCGGCCTGTTTCTCGCTGTCTTTTGCGTAATCCGCCATGGCTTACACCTCCCGGTCGGGGTGGAGCATCAGCTTGATAAAGGCCTTCTTGTCGGTCAGCTCTGCATCGGCAGCCATATCAACGATGCCGTCCAGCGTGAACAGTGTGCTGATGTCATACTGGCGCGCGTTCTTGACCTGACCGCTTTCCCGCGTCAGCTCGCGGTAGTAGATGCCGCAGACCTCGGTGTCGTCCAGGATCTTCTCGGCATAATGCAGGGCCGAGGACAATACCAGCGGATACGTCTTGGTGCCGAACGTCGCATCGGCGTAATAGCAGGCATCGCTCTCCATCGCGTCGGTCAGCGCCTCAAACAGGGTCAGCAGGCCGTCGCGCTGCTGGTTTTCCGGCGTTGTCAGGTCTACGAGGGTGTAGGGCTTGCCCAGGCTGTCCAGCTCGCGGCGGAAAACCTCCAGGTTCTCACTGTGAGGGCTGTTGACCTGGCGCACAGCGATGACCTTGATCTCATCCCCGTCGTGAGCCGTATCGGCCAGGATCGGGGTAATGGGGTAGCAGGTGGGCTGTGTGGTGGTCTGGGTGTAGTTGACCGGCTCGGCTGCATAGGGGGTGATGGCAAAGTTGCTGTCCAGCGGGATCGCTGTAATATAGATACGTTTCATCGGAGGTAGGTTCCTTTCCTGCCGCGGCGGGCGGCATTTCCTGTGTATAGTATAGCAAATTCAGGCAGGGGAATCAACAAAAAAACATGCCGGGCATTGCCCGGCATGTTTCAGAGGTTGCCCGCGTTCCGCTAGGCCTTTTTGCGGGCTGCAAAGGCCATGGCGATCAGGATAAAGCCGACCGCGATGAGCACAAAGATCGCGATGGTGCCTACCGCGTTGACGACACGGCAGAAAGCGGTCTGCCCCAGGAGTTTCTGGGGCCAGACGAGCACCATGATGCAGGCGCCGGCCACGGAAAAGAGTGCCGTATGCACTCGGAGGATCTTGGAGGTCAGCGGATGCTCCTGCAGCATCCGCTTCTCGCTGCGGTCAGGGGTCCCGTCGGCGCTGTTGTACGCCTTTTGCAGGATCTTCCGCGTGATGGGGGAAGGTAATGGTCAGGGCTGCCGCGAAGAAGAACGCGGACGCGACGGCATCCAGGAGGAAGCCGATTACCGTGCAGGGAATGCCGAGGATGGTGGTGATTTTTTAGGGGGACTTTTCAGTCCCCGCAGAAGGCATCGGGGTCCTGCTCGGCCGCGAGGATCGGGCAGTGGTAGACATCATGCCCGTAGTCGCCGCAGAAAACGCAGTCCCCGGTAAACGGCGTATTGCCGGGTTGGCTGAGGTCGGTGTCCTCCGGGCAGGAATCATACCCGAAGATGACGTTCAGGGGTCCCTTGATGTACCGGGAGCCATCGGGGCGCTGGACGACGCCGCCCTCGGGGATATCGGCGTCGCCCTGGGAGTAGATGCGGCGGCCTGCCCAGTCGACCGCGTAGCCGGGGTCAGCGGCAGCCTGCTCGGCAGGCTGAGCCGCTTCGGGTTGCTGGGGTGCAGCCTCGGCAGGGGCCGCCGGTTCCGCCGCCTGCTGGGCCACAGAAGCTGCCTGGGTCTGCTCAACGGCGGCCTTGCTGGGGCAGGCGCTGGCCGTGTGGCCTGTGCCGCCGCAGTAGCTGCAGGTGGCGACCTCCTGCACGAGGAGGGTGTAGGTGGTGGAGACGCCACCGGCCTCGCTGGCCGCCGTGATGGTGGTCTGGCCGGGGTGGAGCGCCGTGATGACGCCCGCGTCATCAATGGTGGCGACGCTCTCGTCGGAGGAGGTCCAGCGGACGGTCTTGTCCGCGGCGTCCTCCGGCAGGACGGTGGCGCGCAGGGTCCGCTTTACAGCTCTTTTGGAGAGTATCTTTCAGGGAATGGTTCTGTAATCCCTGCATTTCCTGACGCACTGCCTTTAGTTCCTCGGTTGCCTCCAAAAGACGCTGCTCCATCCCGGTCACATGCT
>ENA-UOJM01001493-UOJM01001493.1-human-gut-metagenome-genome-assembly--contig:-P116-NODE-1493-length-21116-cov-7.411282_pt1 | contig 21116 bp, 15 predicted proteins | sample MGYA00242349_ERZ723896 | MGnify/ENA metagenome assembly ERZ723896 | reverse complement strand
CGAAGATCAGAACATCATCGGTGCCGCATTGCGGTTCGCCGAGAATTATCTCGACGGCATCTGCGGTGCTGCGGAACGCGGCAGGAAATCAAGGGCTTCCACCAGAAGTGACAACACGTCTACAATGGAGGTATGAAAAACCCACCGTTGCATCGTTACGCCACTCGCCCAGGGCTGTACTTCACTGACGACGGTGGGGCTGACGTCGTTGTTCGTTCCGAAACTGCCGATCAGGTTTGGCTATGCGTACTGGAGCCCATTGATGAGCCCGGCGCTTTCTTCCAAGACGCCATCCGCCTGTTCGAAGACCCGAACGCCTCGTTCATCCAGCAGATCCATGAGTTTCCGGTGTGCACGCGCATTATCGAACATTTGTATCTGCGCGAGACCCTGTTCCGCATGACCGGGCCGAACTACGGCCTGTGGTACGTGCACCTGCCCAAAGCATGGGACGGCATGCGTTATGGCTACCGCGTGGACGGCGCATGGGACCCGAAACACGGCGTGCGCTTCAATCCATACAAATTCCTGCTTGACCCGTATGGCAAGGGCATCGACGGCTCCATGGAGCTCACCCCCGCCGCCTTCTCCTATGAATGCGATGTCGTGGACCGTAAGGTAACCGGCTCGGCATACGGTGCCATGAGCACCGTAGACTCGCTCGGCCATATGCCGGTGTCCGTGGCCATCGACGATCGCGATACCCATAAGCATGAGGGCGACCCGCAGCACCCGCATGTGCCGTGGCGCAAAACCGTCATCTATGAGATGCACGTCAAAGGCTTCACCGCCAACGCGCCGTGGCTGCCCGAATCATTGCGCGGCACGTACGCCGGACTCGCACACCCCACCACGCTCGCCTATCTGCAGGGTCTAGGCATCACATCCATCGAACTGCTGCCGATTATGGCCAAGCAGGACGAGCTCTTCCTGCAAGAACACGGCCGCAAGAACTACTGGGGCTACTCCACCCTCAGCTACTTCGCCCCCGAACCCTCCTATGCCACCAAAGCAGCCCAAGAGAAGGGCGCGGCCGCCGTGCGCCAAGAAGTCATAGACATGGTGCGCGCGCTGCACGAGGCCGGCTTCGAAGTCATCATGGACGTGGTCTACAACCACACATGCGAAGGCGGCGTCGAAGGCCCGACAGTCTGCTGGCGCGGCCTCGACGACCTGGCCTACTATCGCCATCAAAAATCCAATACCGGCCGACTCGAAGACACCACCGGTTGCGGCAATACGCTGGACTTCACCAACACGCATGTGGTCACCTTTGCCATCGACTCATTACGATACTGGGCCAAGCGTATCGGCATAGACGGTTTCCGCTTCGACCTTGGCGTCACGCTGGCCCGCCTGGAAGGCGAATTCACCCATCATCACCCGTTCCTCTACGCCCTGCGTTCCGATCTGCTGCTGGGCAACCTGAAGCTCATTATGGAGCCGTGGGATCTGGGCAACCTCGGCTGGCGCACCGGCCAATTCTCCGTGCCGTTCGCCGAATGGAATGACCGCTTCCGCGATACGGCCCGCACCTTCTGGCTTGAGGATGTGGACGGCGGCTCCGATTTCGGGCGTATCAGTTTGCAGGAGATGGCCACGCGACTCTGCGGCTCGGCCGATCTGTTCGCCACCGAACCAGGGCGTGGCGCTCCGGCCTCCATCAATTTCGTGTCCTGCCACGACGGTTTCACGCTGACGGACCTCACCAGATACCGCTCCAAGCACAATGAAGCCAACGGCGAAAACAATAATGATGGCTCGTCGGTGAACCATTCCGCCAATTTCGGCGTCGAAGGCGTCACCGATGATCCAGACGTCATTGCGGCACGCGAACAGGCGGCCATGAACATGATCGGCATGCTGCTGCTCTCGCTGGGTACGCCGATGATGCTCGCCGGCGACGAATTCCGCAACACGCAGGACGGCAACAACAACGCCTACTGCCAAGACAACGACATCACGTGGCTGAAGTGGGATTGGATGTATTCCACCAACAAGACGCGCGAAATGCGCCGCTTGGAAACCGTGTCTCGACTGGTGGCGCTACGTAAATCACTGGACCTGTATCACCACGAGGATTTCTTCACCCGACTGACCCAGATCGGCCTACTCAAGCCCTCAAGCCGCGTGCAGTGGTTCCTGCCCGACGGTACCACGCCGATGGAGCGTGACTGGTTCGATCTGGGCGTGCGTAGCTTCACCATGCGATTGCTGTCCAACAGTGAGGTGGACGTGTGCATTGTGGTCAACGGCACCGCTGACGACCGCACATTCCGCCTGCCGCCAGACACCCACTGGACGCCTAAATGGTGCTCGGCCGAAATCAACGGCCGCCGAGCCGGGCATGGCACTCAGGTCGAGGAATGCGATTTGAACGGTGACACCACCGTCTGGACGCAGCATGTACCGGACGCCAGCGAGACAGTACTCAAGATGGTCGAAGAAGTGGCCATGCAGCGTACGGAATCCTCGACTGAGAATGAAGCGGATACCATCAAATTCGCGATGCCAGTAACAGATCACGCCGCAAACGGCACCTCGTCCGCGCCTCGGGATGAGGTATCAGCTGATATGCCCGATGCCCCTGTGGATGATACACCGGACACTCCCGTCGACGACAATGTCTGGACCATGCCGGCGCTGAGCATCACGCTGATGAAGCAGGTGTGAGTCACACTCAAGACAGCGCGACACAAACACAAAGGCTCTCCGCGGAATTCCGCGGAGAGCCTTTGTATGCTCGGTACAGGACAAGCGAAATTAACGCTTGGAGAACTGCGGGGCGCGACGTGCCTTGTGCAGACCAGCCTTCTTGCGCTCCACGACGCGAGCGTCGCGGGTCAGGAAGCCAGCCTTCTTCAGGGCGGCGCGGTTGGCATCACGATCGATGGCGTTCAGAGCGCGGGCAACGCCGAGGCGGATGGCGCCGGCCTGGCCGGTGGTGCCGCCGCCGTCAACGAGGACGATAGCGTCGAACTTGCCTTCGAGCTTGAGCAGAACGATCGGGGAGTTGACCTCACGCTGCAGCAGCTTGGCCGGGAAGTACTCTTCCAGGGTGCGACCATTGATGGTCCACTTGCCGGTGCCCGGAACCAGGCGAACACGGGCGACGGCTTCCTTACGACGACCGGTGCCGTAGCCCGGAGCGATGGTGGAAGTACCGGTGCCAGCGCCAGCGTTGGTCTCGGTGGTGTACGAGGTGAGCTCCTCTTCGGTCTCGAGAACCGCGGAGTCGTTGGTGTTTTCAGCCATGTTTCTTATCTCCCTTCGGTTCACTTAGCCTGCTGCGAGACCTGAGCGATCTCGAAAACCTGCGGCTTCATGCCAGCGTACGGATGCTCGGCACCGCGAACGATGTGGAGACGATCCAGCTGAACCTTGGCCAGACGGTTCTTCGGCAGCATGCCCTTGATGGCAGACTTGATGATGCGCTCGGGGTTGGTCTTGAGCAGCTGGGCGTAGCTATCGCGGCGCAGGCCACCCGGACGACCGGAGTGCATGTACAGTTCCTTGCCCAACTTGTTGCCGGTCAGAGCGATCTTGTCGGCGTTGAGGATGATCACGTGGTTGCCGGAATCGGCGTGCGGAGCGTAGGTCGGCTTGTTCTTGCCGCGCAGCAGGATTGCAGCCTGGGTGGCGAGACGGCCGAGCACCACGTCGGTGGCGTCGATGACGTACCAGTCATGAGTCAGATCAGCTGGCTTCGGAGTGAAAGTTTTCACTGGATTACCTTTTCTATATTGTGTTCCGGGTCTCAGCTGCTTGGTGTGGCTTGGTCAGGGCCGCATCCAAGAGGCGTCGAACCTCATTATCCGTGGGCTCCCTGAAAGTCCTCGATGGCGAGTGGGATAGCGCTTTGAAGGACCCCTTAGGGAAACACAACAATCCACTAGTATATCGCCGGGCTTGACATAGGGCAACTGGGGACACTCCATTGGGTTTATGGCTTCTCTTCCCCTATTTATGGTTTCTCTCCCACCCACTTCGGCTAACCGACTCACCTACGGTGAGGCAATTCCCTGCCTTCTCTCAGCTATCGCTTCTTTCAGGCCTCGTCTACGGACAGTCCACTGGACTGTCCGCTTAACGACTCGGCTCGTCAGAGGGAGGTAAAGCGGGTCAGGAATTGAAGATTTGGGCGAAGCGTTGGGCACCGGGGGTGTCGAAGAGGGTTTCGAGCGGTACCACGTTGCCCTTGGCGTCGGCCAGTGGGATGCGCCAGTTCGGGTATTCGTTGTTGGTGCCCGGCTGGTTCTGCGCACGCTTCTCCCCCACCGCGTCGGTGATCGAGGCGGCGAGCAGCTTGCACGGCGAACCCTTCAGTGCGTGGTACAGCGCGTCGACGATATCCGCCTCGTGATCCTCACGATGTTCGGCAAAGTCGGCATCAAGATAACCCTGCTCGACCAGCATGGCCAGCATCGCATCCTGCTCGGCCTTGGCGGAGGCTTCGAATTCCTCGGCCGGGCCGGTCAGCAAGCCCAGACGCTCACGAATCTTGACGTGCTCGTATTCCAGGTAACCGGCGGCCGGCGGCAAATCATGCGTATTCACGGAGGCCAATGCATACGGACGCCACTGGGAGGGGGCGCGGAACACGCCGTCGCACTGCTCGAACCATTCAACGGCGCAACCGAGAATACCGTGGCTCGACAGGGAATCGGCCACATGGTCCGGCACCACGCCGAGGTCCTCACCTACGACCACGCCGCCGGCGCGAGAGGCCTCGATGGCCAGAACGCCCAGCATGATGTCTGAGTCGTAGTACACGTAAGCGCCATCCATAGCCGAACGGTTCTCGGGAATCCACCACAGGCGGAACAGACCAAGGATGTGATCGATGCGCACCGCACCGGCACGGGCGAACATGCCATGCACCATATTGCGGTAGGCCTCGTAGCCGGTGGTCTCCAGATTGATCGGGCTCAGCGGCGGCTGGCTCCAGTTCTGGCCTTGCTGGTTGAACATGTCCGGCGGTGCGCCGACCGTGGCCCCCTTGGCGAAGCGCTCGGGATTCCACCACACGTCAGCGCCGGAGGGGTGCACGCCGACGGCCATATCGGACATGATGCCGATATGCATGCCGGCGTCCTTGGCTGCCTGTTGGGCGGAGGACAGCTGCTCGGCGGCAATCCATTCCAGCCAGCGGTAGAAGTCCAAAGTGTCCGGGTACTGCTTGCGCAGATTGGCGATTTCCGGGGAGTTGCGATTGAACTTGCGCTCCCAGTTGCTCTCCTCGCCGTTGGGTGCTCCCCACTTGTCGTAGCACAGGCACCACGTGGCATACGCCTCCAAGTCGGAACCACAGTCCGCCTTGAATTGGTCGAATACGCTTTGGCGTTCGGCGGTACGGCCGGCCTTAAAGATAATCCACAGGGCGTGCATCTTGCTGCGCCACATGGCGTCACGGTCGATGAGCTGGGAATCACCGTTCAGCGGTTCGGTGTCGGCATGCAGTCCGTCGACGGCATTCTTGTCGCCCTCGCTGAGCGTGGCATATTCGGCGATCGCCTCAGGACGGATGTACGTGAAGTTGATCAGGCGACGGCTTACCGGCAGATACGGCGACGGGGTGAGCGGGGACACCGGCTCGGCGGCATGCACCGGATTAATGAGCACGAAGTCGGCACCGGTCTTCTGCTTGGCGTCCACCAGCATGGTCTTCAGATCCTCGTAATCGCCCACGCCCCAGGAGTTGGAGGAGCGAATCGAGTACAGCTGGGCCATCCAGCCCCACAGACTGCCGCCCTTCATCGGGTCAAGCAGATCGACGCGATCAGGTGCACTGATCAAAGTGGCGTCTTGCACACGGTCGGCGACCTTGACGTGCAGCGTATGGTAACCAATCGGCAGATCGGCGGGAATGACCACAGCCGCATTCGAAATGAACGTACCATCCAAGTCGTAGGCCTGGAATCCATCTCCAGGACCAACTTCAATGGTGCCTTGATATGGCTCGCCATTCTCCAGCGTGATGCTCGCCGAAGGCACGTCCAGAATACCGGTGTTCACCAGCACCCGGTCCTCGCTACCGGCGATATGCAGCACGGTGGGTGCCACCAATCGGGCGTAACGCTCGTTCAGAATGCGTCGGATGGCGATGAGTTGGGCGCTCTCGCTGGAGGCGTCGATGCCCAGCGCTGCCAGCACCTCGATCAGGACGTCATCGTCTATCTCGTGGTAGTCATGGCTCATGCCCAAATAACTCGTGCCGACACCGACCAACTTGGCCAGTCGAATCAACGGACGGGCCAGACGCTCTTCACTCTCGGTAATCTCACTCATAGCCCCAGTCTAACGCCGTTTGATTGCGCCACACCGTAAGAAAAATGCCATGATTCCGCCAAATTATGTACTTTTTACCCTCACATAGTGAGATGTGAGCGCTCACAATGGTGGACAGGGGGTGATTGCCGGCCAAATTTGCGCGGCAAAACACAGCAATAGTGTGCTTAGCGGCGGCTTTCCACGGCGTGCCGCACCTCGGCCGAGGGGTCGTTGGCCAATTTGGCAAGCATCGCTTCGGACGTATTGGGGTTCAGTGCCACGGCACGGCGGACCATCGAAGAAAGCACCGCCGGTGCTCCCTCTTCGGATTCGGTGCCAAGTACGCCCAAGAAATCCAATGTCTCCGCATCCGCAGTGGGGTCCTGCGCACCCTCAAGCCGCATCTTCCAGCTGGTGCGCTTGTTTTTCAACGCCGTATCCCGGACCGCAGGCACCGGGTCCTTGGTCAGACGGCCGACCAGCCAATTCTTGTCGTCCCCGTTGGCGGCCACGGCTTGACGCACGGACGGTTCGGGGTCTTCGGAGAGTTTGACCAATACGTTCGGGAACGGCATGGTGTCGGCGAGGAACACACGATCGGCCACCGGGGTGTGCGGGTTGCCGGCCACAGCCTCCAAAAGTGCGGTGGCGCGGGAGAACGCCGCCTGATCGGCACGGTCAGGCAACGGCCGACGGGCGAATTCGGACAGTTCGGCCGGGTCGGTGGAATGGCGCAGACGCTCGTATGTAGCGGTCAGCGGTTCGAAATCCACCGGAGCGGCGGACTCGGCTGCGGACTGCGCGCCTTGGTCCTGCTGCTGGGCGTCCGTGTCGGTTGCAGTCTCGGCCGCAGCCTCGGTTGCGGCCTCGGTGGGCTGGGTCTGCTGGCTGGTGGTGTTCTCGTCGGTCATGATGCCCAGCTTAGTCATACAGGCGTCACGCGAGCGGAACCGGAATGTTGACCATGTCAATCGGAGCCGGCACCACAGCGGCATTGAACGCTTCCCGCACACGCTCCTCGAATCGCGCGCAATCATCCTGCGGCACCACCGCGGTCAACTCGACGTTCACCGCATACGATTCATCCTCCTGACTGCCACCAAGCTGCGCCAGGATCTGCTGGAATCGGGCCAACTGCGGGTATTCGAGGCGAACCCGGTATCGCTTGGCGGTCATGATGCGGGCGGCGCGGGCGGCTTTCATCGCCAATGATGCGGCGGATGAGTACGCGCGGACCAGCCCACCGGAGCCCAGCAGAATACCACCGAAATATCTGGTGACGGCAACCACGCAATCGGTGGTGCCCAACTGCTTGAGTACGTCGAGAATCGGCTTGCCGGCGGTACCGGACGGCTCGCCGTCATCGCTCATGCGTTCGGACAGTCGCCCATCCGCGCCTCCGCACACGGCGGCATACGCCACGTGTCGGGCTTTCGGATGCTGCTCACGGATCGCAGCCACGAACGCGAGCGCCTCGTCGAGCGTATCGACATGGGCGGCGTCGCCGATAAATTCGGACTTTTTTTCGACGAGCGAATCGTGGGCAGGATCGTCGGGCGTGTTGAGAATCGTCTGCATGAGCGTGTTCCGGTGGTCGACTGGCTGGGTGTTCGATTGAGCGCGAGGCTAGGCAGGGCTATCAGCGTTCGGAGACGACGACGTTATAGTCTTCGCCGGCGAAGTAGGCGGTCAGGCAGGCGATCATCTGGCGGGTGAGCTCCTTGAACGCGCCGTCGGCACGCCAGCCGACGTGCGGGGTCAGGACGATGCCGGGCACATGGCAGATGGCGTCGTCGGCGGTCAGCGGCTCATGGTCGAACACGTCGAGTGCGGCGGGAACATCGCCCTTTTGCAGTCGGGCAAGCAGCGCACCGGATTCGATGACTTCGGAGCGGGCGGTGTTGATGAACAGGGTGCCGGGCTTCACATGCGCAAGGTTCTCGGCGGTGACGATGCCGCGCGTGGCGTTGTTCAGCGGCAGATGGACGGAGATGACGTCGCTGGTTTCGATGAGCTTGTTGAGATCGTCGACCGGAGTGGCACCGGAGCGTTCGAAATGCTCGGGCGGCACATGCGAATTCCATGCGGCGACCTCCATGCCGAGGGCGCGGGCGATGCCGGCCACGGTGGAGCCGATGCCGCCCAGTCCGATGATGCCCATGCGACGGCCGGCGAGTTGCAGTCCATCGCCGCTGGCCCACGCCCAGTTGCCGGCCTTGACGTCCTTATCGAGTTGGCCAACGCGGCGGATGAGCTCGAACAGAAGGGCGAAGGTGTGCTCGGCCACGGCGTGATCGCCATAATGTTCGGCGTTGCAGACGCGGATCTTCAGCTCGCGCGCCTTATCGAGATTGAGGTAGCTGGCGATGCCGGTACCGCAGAACACGATGCACTTGACGTGCCCCTGCCCGCTGATGGTGCGCAGCAGATCGTCCGAAATGTGGTAGCCGCCCACCAGCAGGGCGTCGGCATCCTTCAGACGCTCGGCTATGGTCGCCTCGTCGGACGTGAATTCCTCGAACATACGCACGCGGGCAACGTCGTGGAGCGCGGGGAACTGGGCCTTGATGGGCTCGATCATCGAGTCAAGCACGGACGGCATCACGACGAGGGGCAGATCGGTGCGTTCGCTTTGGGTTTCGTAAATCTCGGTCATGGGCTCCACATTAGGAGGCCGGCGGGAAAAGCGTCACCTTGCGGCTTCCCCTCCTTGAGACCAAGCCGAGCAACTATTGCTTTGCCGCCTGCTCCTGCGTGATGTTCCATTCCTTGACGACGTTCTGGTCCGCGCCCATCGAATAGATGACATCCCAGATGCGTTGGCGTATCTGAGCGTCGTAGGCTTCGTCCCAACATGTGCCTATGGGATGGTCGCTGGATATCGGGCACCATTGGTAGTTGCCTTGATGCACGTTGGCGGTGGGCACCCAATCGATGCGGTTGACGCGCCACGACCCCTTGACGCCCTTCTTGCCGGCGAACTGGATGCGTGCGGTCACACCCTGATTGTTGACCAAGGTTTCCGGCGTGTTCGCCGACTCGGTGACGGCGTTGCCCAGACCGTAGATAATCCACGTGCCGTTATAGTTCTCGATGGGCTGCGCACAATGGCAACCGGCACCGTAAATAACGTCGAAGGCACCAGTGTCGGCAAGCTCATGGGCTTCCGAAATCTGCCAGGAATCGGCGTAATCAAGGTATTCCTGCACCGAGTGCATGGCGATGGCCACCACATCGGCACCTTGCTCGCGGGCCTTGTTGGCCTTGTCTACCGCGCGCTGGATGTCGCTGTCGTGATTCGGGTCGCCGTCTTCGCGCAGACGATCCACCTGCCAGTCCTCGTCGGCGGTCATGCCGTTGAGGGAGACCGTGCCGGTGACCAGACCCAGCTTGCCGCCGCCGGTCGGGGAATCGATGACCAACGGTTTGGTGGAGTCGGCTTCGGTTTTGTACGAGCCGGTCTGGGCGATGCCATTGGCCTCAAGCGTGTCCCACAGACGGGCGATGCCATCCGCCCCCTGATCCCAGGAATGGTTGGTGGCGTGTGTGCAGGCGTTGTATCCCACGTTGCGGGCGGCATCCGCCACTTCCGGCGGAATGTTGAAGATCGGGTACGCGGCATATGGGCCGCCGCGCTGGGCGATCGGGGTTTCGAATTCGCACACGGCGATGTCCGAAGCCTGAATGTACTGCTTCATCGGCGCGAACAGCGGGTCGAAGTTGAAGGCGGTGCCATCCGTGGCGTTGGGGTTCGGGCCTTGGAAATGGCTCCACAATCCCTCATGGAACAACAAATCGCCGTTGACCAGCATGGCGATGCAGTCCGTATCCGGGCAATCCGGTGAATTGCCGTGATGTTCGGTCACCGGTTTGGGCGTGTTCTTCGCTTTATTCAACGCGACGTCCGACACTCCGGCGTGTGCGGGGCCATTGCCGTCCGTGCGATGGGTTGCGAACCATGCGCCGATGCCCAGCGCAACGGCGAGCACGATCACGAACACGATAATCAGCGCCGCACGGTTGGTTCGTGTCGAGTTGGAGCGATGTTGCCCCTGCCCAGCGATATGGCTCATCTTTGCCCGCCCTTCGGAACTCTTCTTCTCTCTCTAGGGTACCGCCCATCTCGGTCAAGTACTGCGGGGAGGGAGGCGATGAGCAAGCGATTGGACAAGCAATATATAAACCGGTTAATCTTCAATCACCATTCACGAACACCACGCAAAAGTCTCACTTAGTGGACATTTTTCTTTCGTCGCTCGGACTTTTCCCGACGTGCCGCACTCGTTCGCCCACTAAAATGGCGGTTTGGAGGCGGACGGACAATGGCGTACCTCCGACTCCGCTTACCACAAGCGGAGACCGCCCGTCCTCGGTTATTTCAGGAGTTACTTAACCCGGAGTTTCCGGAAAACAAAAAAGTTCCGAGCTTTCACCCGGAACCTTAATCGGCGGAGTCAGAGGGATTCGAACCCTCGAGCCGTTTACACGACTAACACCTTAGCAGGGTGCCCCTATCGGCCACTCAGGCATGACTCCACGTTACGCAATAATGCGCAACAGCAAATTACTGTACCACGTCCTGCGGATACGGCGTGCCGAACGACACATTATTGAACGTCCGCGGGTGCGGCGTCGCCGGAGAACGTAACGATAACCGCGCAAATCACCAACGCCACACCGACGATTTCACCAACGCTGGGAATCTCGCCGAACGCCAGTCCCACGGCCACCGCCATGGCGGGATTGATGGATTGCATTACCGAAAATGCGCCGGATGTGGTGCGTCGCAGCGTGATCTGCTCCACCACATAGGGAATGAACGAGGCCATCAGGGAAATCACAAACAGCAGAGCCAGCAGCTTCAGCGAGCCGCCGGGCTCAAGCGCCCACGTGGCATCGGCCTTGGGGTGAACCACATGAGCCACAGCCGGCACGCCAAGGAACAGGGACTGGACCAGCCAGCCGATGGTCACGGCGATGCACAGATTATCCAGCGAATTGCCGCCAGCCGCCACGCGCCGGCCGGTGATGATATACATGCCCCACATCGACCCGCCGATCAAAATCGCAATCAGACCATACAAAAACGTGCCATTGCCGGACGGATTGGCCAATGATATGCCAGCTAACAGCACCACACCGACCGCCGCGATACCGATACCGACCCGCTCGCGCCAGCTTTTGCCGGTAATCACCGCCACCGAAAGCGGTCCCAAAAATTCGATAGACACGGCAATACCCATATCCATATTGCTGATGGCCACATAAAACAGGGTATTCATCAGCACCAGCGAGCAGCCGAGCAGTACGACCAGCCCCCAGCTGCGGGCGTCGCGGTGAAACAGTTGCGCTCGCTTCGCCTTGTTCCAGGGCCTGCGCCACAGCAGCAACAGCACCGCCATGAATCCCACGCGATACCACACCGAGTACAGCGGATCGAGCTGGGTGAACGCAAGTTTGGCGACGGCCGTAGCCAAATAAATCACCAGTGCCTCACCAATCACGATAAGAACCACGGGAACACGGTTGAGGATACCGACCACTGCCTTCTTCATGAGGTTTACGCTACTCGGAGAGCCGGGACAGCGCGCATTGACTTGGAAGGCGTTACGGACAGTGACGCAATGTGGACGATTCCGTGGAATCGCACCCACCATGCGAAACAGCCGCACAGTGCGTAAACCCTTGGAATTCCGGCGATATTCGGCATTATGACAATGAGCGCCGCGTCATGCGCGCCACATAGTGAGCATGACCTCGTTCGGCATTCCTACAATGGTGGCATGAGCACCGCACCGAGACTTGAGGCCGCCAAACGCGATTGGGGCCACGACGAGACCGGATGCACCGTGCTGCATATCGACATGGATGCCTTCTATGCCTCATTGGAGGTGGCGCGCAACCCCGGGCTCAAAGGCAAGCCGGTAATCATCGGCACCGGGCCGCGCGCGGTGGTGTCCGCCGCGAGCTACGAAGCCCGGAAATACGGCATCAATTCGGCGATGCCGGCCGCGCGCGCCCATCGGTTGTGCCCGAACGGCATTTTTCTGCCAGTGGATATGGCGTATTACCGCATGATGTCGCACCGAATCATGCATGAGGTGTTTTTGACCGTCACCGACCGGTTCGAGCAGGTTTCGGTGGACGAGGGCTATATGGATGTGTCCGCCGCACTGCTGGAGTGGGGGCGGCCGAGCGCGATCGGCGCGTGGACTCGCGCTCAGGTGGCCGAGCGCTTCCACGTGACGTGTTCAGTGGGTATCGCCTGTAACAAACTGGTGTCCAAAATGGCCTCGACCAATGCCAAGCCGGACGGCATGCTGCTGATTCCCGCGGCCCGCTCGGCCGAATTCGTGCAGATGATGCCATTGCGTGGTATTCCGGGAATCGGGCCGTCTTTGGAGAAGCGGCTTAATGCTTGGGGCGTGCATTCGGTGGCTGAATTGGCTCAGCTGGATGAGGCTGCATTGACTCGTGCCACTGGCTCCCCGGCTGCGGCACGTGGATTATGGGCGGCCTCGCACGGGTTGGATTCCCGCGAAATTACCACGGTACGCGAGGAGAAATCCATTGGGTCCGAGGAAACCTTGGCCGAGGATACACGCGATATGCGCGTGGTGTGTGGGCTACTGCGTTCGGCCTGCGACGAAGTAACCAGCACGCTGCGGCGCAAGGGGCTGGTGGCGCGCACGCTGACGGTGAAGTTGCGGTTCGCCGACCTGAGCTATCAGACCCGGTCTTTTACGATGGAGCGGCCGACCGATACGGCCGGCGTGCTGTACCCGGAATGCGTGCGGCAGCTGAAAGTCATGCTGGGGCTACCGGCCTCGGCGGAGTCTGCCACTCCCCTGCCCAAAACTATTCGCTTGGCCGGTATGAGCACGTCTTCGCTCAGTAAGGCGGCGGCTACGGCCGTGCAGCCTTCACTGGATGACATGCTCGAAGAGGCCGACAATGCCCGCGGCCAGACCTCACAGGCGCGTTTGCATGATGCCGAGGCCGCACTGGACGCTGTGCGCCGCAAATTCGGCAACAAGGCCGCCCAGTTTGGGGCGTGAACGGCTCAACGCCACTTACGATCTCATTACGCCGTGAGACGTTCGCAGGCGGAACGGATGGCCTCGTCGGTGGCGGTGGCGGAGAAACGCAGGTAGGCGGGAGCGCCGTAGAATTCGCCGGGGCTGGGGATGATGCCGATCTTGGCGAGCTCGGCCATATCGGCCCAGCAGTCGCCGGACTTGGCCTTGACCCATACGTACAGCGCGCCGGAGGGCATTTGTGCCGAATAGCCATATGCCTTCAGTGCGTCAACCAGCGCGGATAGGCGGCGACGGTAACGCCTCCATTGCTCGTGCACAGCGGCTGTGTCCTTCAGGCCTGCGGCCATGGCGGCCTGCACTGGGCCAGGGATAATCTGGCCGATCTGCTTGCGGTATTCGGCCATTTCCTTGACCAGCCGGTAATCGCCGGCAATTAGAGCCGTACGGTAGCCGGCCATGTTGGACTGCTTGGACAGCGAGTAGAGCACCAGGATGCCAGCTGCCGAACCTTCACACACATGTGGATTCAGGGCACATGGCGTGGCGGAGAGACTGAATGCGGTATCGGAGGCGGGCTCGTTGGATTCGGCCACCGGTGCGGCAGGCACAGACGCAGCAGATGCAGACGCGGCAGGCGCAGAGGACGCGGCTGTATTGCGGCGCACCGAACGCCAGTCCATTAACGCATAGCATTCGTCGGAGAGCACCACGGCACCGATGCGACGGGCAGCAGCCACGATGTCGGTCAGCCAGTCAGCGGAGATGACCTCGCCGGAGGGATTACACGGCGAGTTGATCCAGATGGCCTTGACGTTCGGAATATTCACCCAGGAATCGACGTCGGTCACATCATCGACTTTGACCACGGTGGCGCCGGCAAGTTGGGTACCGATTTCGTAAGTCGGGTAGGAGACAGCCGGTTGGACGACCACATCGCCTTCGCCAAGGTGCAGCAGGCTGGCCATCAGCGCCACGGCCTCCTTGGAACCCACGGTGGGTACGGCGGCAGCGTTGATGGATTTCAGATCCACCCCGCGCAGTTCGCGGAACCATGTATCGATAGCGGTCTTAAGGTCGGCGGTGCCGGCGGTGACCGGGTATCCATGGGCGTTGGGGGCGTCTGCGCCGGCAACCAGCGCCTGCTGGACACTGCTCGGCACCGGGTCCACAGGCGAGCCTACGGACAGGTCGATCATGCCACCCGGCACGGTTTTGGCGGTGGCTTTGAAGCCGGCGATACGAGACCAGTCGTATGGCGACGAATATGCGTGGAAGCCCATGAGAACCCCTTTCTTGGACGGTATGTTCCTAAGATACGACGAACCCTCGGCCGTGATAGACCGAGGGTTCAATCCGAACTATGCGCTGTGTGCAGCGCTTATCCGCAAATCAGCTTACTGGTTCTGCGGCGGCAGCGCGGCGACCTGTTCCGGGTCTTTGCCGATTGGACCATTGGCGGAAGCGCCGCCCAAATCGCCGACTTCAGCGAAGAAGTTGACAGCGGCATCCTTGTACCAAGCCCACTCGTCCGGCAGATCATCCTCATAGAAGATGGCCTCGGTGGGACACACCGGTTCGCATGCACCGCAGTCGACGCACTCGTTGGGGTTGATGTACAGCGAGCGGGAACCCTCGTAAATGCAGTCGACGGGGCACTCGTCCACGCAAGCCTTGTCCTTGACATCCACGCAAGGCTGAGCGATTACATATGGCATGGAATCCTCCTTAACAAATACTGATACAAGGGTACGCGCCTGTTGGGACGCTCCTCGCTCTCAGCCGTTAACGGCCTTATCGGTTTCGGCGGACAGCGTTTCGGTCAGGTCGCCCTTGCCGAGGCGCGCATGCCAGTAGCCGTAGCCGAAGTAGATGGCGAAGCCGACCACGAGCCACACCACGAAACGAATCCAGGTGAGCACGGACAGGTTGAGCATCAACCAGAAGTTGGCCACGGCGATGAGGATCGGAATCCACGGGCTGCCGGGCATCTTGAAGGCGCGCGGCAGGTCGGGGCGCTTCTTGCGCATAATCGGGATGGAGATGGCCACCAGCGTGAAGGCGGACAGGGTGCCGATGTTGACCATGTCGGAGAGCACGCCGATGTCGAAGAAGGCGGCCACGAGCGCCACCACCGCGCCGACGACGATCTGCAGAGCGGCCGGGGTGCCATGCTTGCCGGTCTTGGACAGGCCGCGCGGCAGCAGACCATCGCGGCTCATGGCGAAGACGATACGGGTCAGGCCGAGCAACAGCACCATAACCACGGTGGCCAGGCCCAGCACGATGCCGAAGCTGATGATCTTGGCGGCCCAGTCGGCGCCCACCAGTTCGAAGGCGGTGGCCAGCGAGGGGCTGTCTTGCTTGGCGAGATCGGCATAGGAGACCATGCCGGTGGTCACCACGGCCACGAGCATGTACATGACAATGATGAGCAGCATGCCCACGCCGATGCCGAGCGGCACGTTCTTGTGCGGGTTCTTGGTCTCCTCAGAGGCGGTGGCCACCACGTCGAATCCGATGAACGCGAAGAACACGAGCGCCGCGCCCGAGAGGATGCCAGGAACGCCGTACACGGATGGGGTCATGCCGGTGGCGAACTGCCACAACGGCTGGGTCATCACGCCGGTGACGGCGGAGGAGCCTTCCACGGTGGAGGCCGGCTGGCTCGGCGGAATGAACGGGGTGAAGTTGGAGGCCTTGACGTAGAAGAAGCCGACGATCACCACAAAGAACACGATGGCGATCTTGAGCACGGTCATAGCACCGTCCACGCGGGCGCCGATCTTGGTGCCGAATACGAGCAGCGTGGTAAAGAACGCCACGATGATAATCGGGGCGATATCGATGTGGAAGGAGCCGAACGTCAGGTTGGTGTTGGCGTTCCAGCCCATCAGGCGCATGAAATCGTTGAGGTATACGCCCCAATATTTGGAAATCACGGAGCCGGCCATCAGCATTTCCAGGATCAGATCCCAGCCGATGATCCAGGCCATGATCTCGCCGACCGTGGTGTAGGTGAAGGTGTAGGCGGAGCCGGCCACCGGAATCATCGAAGCGAATTCGGCGTAGCACATCACGGCTGCGCCGCACACGATGCCGGCGATCAGGAAGCTGATGATCACGGCCGGGCCGGCGTGGAAGGCGGCGGCCTGCGCGCCCACCGAGAAGATGCCGGCGCCCACGGCTACGGCCACACCCATGATTGACAGATCCCACCAAGTCAGGTTGCGCTTGAGCTTGCGGCCCTCTTCACCGGTTTCGGCAATGGTCTGTTCGACGGATTTTGTACGGAACAGTTGCATAGTGCTCTTCTTTTTTCTCTGTTGTTTGCGCACCGAATGCGCACAATACCGACAATCGAGTATAGAAGAGCCCGCGTGTCTTGTCTATTAATAAGACTCAGAGTCCGCAATATATGGGATTAATAACCCACTCCATCAATCAATAGCGCGATTACAGCACACCGACGCAGACCGGTTCGGGCACCAAGTCCACTCCGAACGCGCTCTTGACTGCCTGCTGAACCGCACGCGCCAAAGCTGCGATATCGGCCGCGCTCGCTCCCCCACGATTGGTCAAGGCCAGCGTGTGCTGCGTGGATAGACTGGCCGGCGCGTCCGCATCGACCTTATATCCCTTATGGCAGCCGGCATGGTCGATGAGCCAGGCGGCGGACGTCTTGGTGCCGGGAGTGCCGTCAGGCAGAGTCGCGTCGAACTTCGGCGCATCTTCGGGCAGGGCCGCCGCTTGGTCGGCGGTCAGAATCGGATTCATAAAGAACGAGCCGCAGCTGTGGCGATTGTAGTCGGGAGCAGGCAGACCGTCATCGCCAACGGGAATGCCGGCGGCCTCATTGAGGGAGGCCAGACGCTCCAGATCGGTCAGGATATTGGCCTCGCGCTTGGCGGTGGCCATGTCAGGCAAGGCGTAGCGAGTAGGGTCCTCGAGCATGCCCTTGGCGGCACGTACTGCGAGCACGGCTTTGCGGATGTCGGCGGTGGCCATACGGTCGCCCACTTCGACGCCAAGCGCTTTGGCAAGCTGTCCGTAACCTACCGTGCCTTCGGCCGAGTGGGTCAGGGCAAAGGTGACGGAAAGCACCACGTAACGTGGCGTCGGGAAGAATCGGCCGGCCGGCCGGCCGGGGCCGGCGTACATGCTGGTCTTCAGTGCGGAGTATCGATAGCCGAATCGAAGATCGGCGGGTGTGAGGTCGCGCGTTGTTTTGGTGTCTCGATCCCAGACTTCCACCGATTCGACCGAAGTGGCGACTTCCTGCCCGTAGGCACCGATGTTCTGCACCACGGAAGCGCCGACTGTGCCGGGAATGCCGGACAGTCCCTCGACGCCCTCGAGCCCGAGCTCTACGGTGAAGGCCACGAAATCATCCCAATTGGCACCGGCCTCGGCATTGACATGCACGGTGCGATCCTCGCCCTCTACCGGTGCAGCCTCGTCCGGCACAGTGATGAGGCGTCGGGCGTCTCGAACCACCACGCCGTCAAAAGGCTTATCGGAAACAAGCAGGTTGGAGCCGCCACCGACGACGACCAAGGGCAGGCCTTTGGAATCGGCTTCCTCCACGGCTTCGATGAGTCCCACGCGCGTGGTCGGCTCGATGAAATGGGCGATGGGGCCGCCCACGCCCATGGTGGTGATGTCTGCAAAGCTTGTCATGGCTTACTATCTTAGTGGCGCAGGTGCGATATCGAGGCAATCATCGGCTGAAACGGCAGAACGCCCGCGTCTGAACGAAGGTGGCGCGGGATTTCTGCCGTTTTGGCGGCCCGAAACGACAGAACGCCCGCGAGGGGTTCGTTCAGACGCGGGATTTCTGCCGTTTCTCACGCGATGCGGATACTGATTCCGCACCCTGCCACTCGCCTCCGGAGGCAATACGCAAAAACCCGGCCGAATGGGCCGGGTTTTGTAAAGCTGTGATACTTGCGATCAACGAGTCTCGCGGTGCACGGTCTGCTTGCCGCAGCGCGGGCAGAACTTCTTGAGCTCAAGACGGTCGGGCGTGTTACGACGGTTCTTAGTCGTAATGTAGTTACGCTCCTTGCACTCGGTGCAGGCCAGCGTGATGCCCGGACGGATGTCGGCGCTCTTAGCCATTGTCATTCACCTCTGTGTTCTTAGGTATAGTGCGCGCCCACCGGTTAGCGGGCGCGATTTGTAGCGAGGAAGAGGCTCGAACTCTTGACCTTACGATTATGAGTCGTACGCTCTAGCCAGCTGAGCTACCCCGCCAGAGAGCCCCGAGTGAGAATTGGACTCACGACCTCTTCCTTACCAAGGAAGTGCTCTACCACTGAGCTATCGGGGCGTGGCGGATAGTGGATTCGAACCACTGAAGCACGAAGCGGCTGATTTACAGTCAGCTCCCTTTGACCGCTTGGGAAATCCGCCAGTCTGTTTCCCGCCGCGGTGTTTGACCTCAACAGGCAACTTGGCTATATAACCACAGATTTTCCAGGTATGCAAATCGGCCCCTACGCGAACCTTGTTTTACCGCGGAATTCTGCGGTTTTATCGGCGTGTCTCACAGCGTGTTTTCAGGGCCCGCTTCGGCCCTGCAAACAGCCCCGACCAAGGCTGCACCCCGCACTTCACCCAATCATTTTTTCTTATATGGTGCTCTAGAACCTTGCAATGGCGCGGTTTTCGAGCGATGTCGCCTGTTTGCGCTGCACGGCGCATGCTGGCATGCTGGGCGCATGGCTTCTGATCTTGTACATCACGGACAATCATTCGACGACCAGCCGCTCGGATTCGGCACGCTGGCCATTCACCTCGGTAACGGGGTCGACGCCGAAACCGGCGCGATCCGTCGCCCCATCACGCTGGCGAACGCCTACGCGCTGCCCTACGACCCCTCGGACATCAACTGGTCCAGTTCGGACGTGAACCTCTACACGCGCAACGGGCATCCGAACCAGCGCTATCTGGAAGAAAAGCTGGCCCGTCTTGAAGGTGCCGAGGATGCGGTGGTGCTCGCTTCCGGCGTGGCCGCGCTGGCCGCCACGTTCACCACGTTCCTCAACCGAGGCGACCACGCGATCTTCTCCGACACCACCTATATCGCCGCCTACCGCCTGTTGAACCAGATTCTGCCGGAGAAGTACGGCATCGAAACCTCCATCCTGGATACCTCCGATCCCGAGAACGTACGCGCGGCGCTTCGCCCCAACACCAAGCTGGTGCATATCGAGACACCGGCGAACCCGACGCTCAAGGTCTCGGACATCGCCACCATCGCCAAACTGGCCCACGAAGCGAACCCGGACATTCTGGTTTCGGTGGACAACACCTTCAACACGCCGTACAACGTGCGCCCGCTCGATCTCGGCGCGGATATCGTCATCGAATCGCTCACCAAATACATCAACGGCCATGGCGACGCGCTGGGCGGCTCGATCGCCACCACCAAGGCGCGCACGGACCAGATCCGCTTCACCGCGCAGGTGAACTTCGGCGGCATCATCTCGCCGTTCAATGCCTGGCTGATCAATCGCGGCTCGGTGACGCTGCCACTGCGCATCCGCCAGCACAACGCCTTGGCCTTGGCGATTGCCAAGCATCTCGAATCGCTGGATGTGGTGCGTTTCGTGGCGTACCCCGGTCTGGAATCGCACCCGCACCACGAGGTGGCGGTCAGCCAGCTGGCCCGCCCGGACTCCGGGTTCGGCGGCGTGCTGTCGTTCGGCCTCGACACCAATCATGACGGGCACAACCGGTTCGTTTCCAAGCTCAATGTGATTACGTCGGCCGTCTCGCTCGGCCATGACGAATCGCTGATCGTGTTCCTCGGCGAGGATGACGAGCGCCAGTACCTGTACCCGCCTGAGTTCCACCGCGGCTTCTTCCGTCTGGCCGTGGGTCTGGAGGATACGGACGATTTGATTCGCGACATCGATCACGCGCTGGTGGAGGCCGGATTCGAGGTGTGAGACCGCACCGCGCGCATGATTTCGGCCTCTTCCGCCCTGCTGCCGCCGTCAGTGAGTCACAAAATGGCTCGGTGACGACGATGGCAGGGCTTTTTACGTCGGCACGGGGACAATACCTGGCGGTCTGCCGACGATGACGGCACTTATCGTCAGCAGACCGCCAGGTATTGGACCGTCGCCGACACAAAACGCCGATTTGCCGTCGGCAATGGTCCAAAAACTGGCCCTATAACGACGCCAACGCGGCTCAGCATCAGCACATCGCCATTCCGTGGCCCACTGCCGACGCTGGCCTCATGCCACGGCACTCAGCGTCGGTAGAGAGACAACCATTGGCACAGCGCGACGACACCACGAACCTGCGACACGGAAAAAACAACATACCGTCGATCTACTGCCGTCTTGTGCAAAATGTCTTAAGCCGCTCGGCCAAGTCGCCAACTGAGCCTCTTCCATAGGGACCCCAATCCGTTACCCAGTGTAGATGCGGTGCAACGCCGAACTCAACTACGTTGCGCGCATGCACCTTTATGCATAGCAGGCATGGCTGGGCGTTTGGTGGGAGCAGCTTTCGGCTCCCCTCTCTGAGGGGGAGCCCCTTTCCGCCTAGCAAGAGAAATCCCCGACTATCCGCGGGAACCGTCGGGGTGGTGGAAGTTCGCTAGGCGACTAATCAGCCGAGGATGGCGAGAATGTCGCGGGCGCCGACGATGAGGTAGTCCTCACCCTCGTAATGGACTTCGGTGCCGCCGTACTTGGAGTACAGCACCTTGTCGCCGACCTTGACATCCATCGGGATGCGCTCGCCCTTGTCGTCACGACGGCCCGGGCCAACGGCCAGGACTTCACCCTG
>ENA-UOJM01001488-UOJM01001488.1-human-gut-metagenome-genome-assembly--contig:-P116-NODE-1488-length-21225-cov-10.724469_pt1 | contig 21225 bp, 9 predicted proteins | sample MGYA00242349_ERZ723896 | MGnify/ENA metagenome assembly ERZ723896 | reverse complement strand
GCTACTCAGCAACTACAATACAAGTCAAAAAGTCAACCTTGGTCTAACAGAGCCTAAGAAATTTCTTCTTCGTGTTGACGGCACTCACTACGCTCAGGCTACATTGTTTGTTTGGGAAGAATCATACGATTTGAAGGAAGAGCGTACTTGGCCTTTGGTTAGTATCGCATTGTTCGATGAGGACGGAAAGCCGGTCAAACTGCAATCGGTTGAGTCGAAGAAGGAATCTGAAAGCGTTGAACGGTAGACCAACTTCGGAAGAACGGGATACGAGGTGGTAAGAACCGACGCAGTTCCGGGGCACAGTGGACAGACAGTCGAATATGATGTTTCCACCATCGACCGTCTACATTCTTCGCAAGAAAAAACATTAGAAGACTGGAGTAGGCATGGCTTATTATGACCCGTGGCGTGAGGCTGTTGAAAACGCTAAAGAACTTCTCCGATTGGGAATGCCACCACAGAAAGTGCAGGAGCGGACCCGACTCCCCAAGAGCACCATCGACAAGATAGCCCCACCTATACTGCAAGAGAACGCAGACCGTGAAGCCATTCAGGAAGCCGAGCGAGCTTTGAAGCGGGAGCATGAAAAAATCCTCAAGGAAAAATATCCATGCCCGCTCTGCCATAAAGGTTATGGGATTGTTGACGGTGGAGCGCTCACCGCGTTTTTGAACGGTTCCGTCTGCCGTATCGGCGCGGAAGATGAGACCGTTGGCAAGGGAAGCCCATTTTTTCGTCCTTATTATGCCCACTGTTCGTATAGGCGTTGTCCAGCCCGACTGATTTTTCCCCGTGACACGCGGGAGGAAGCGTTGAGGGCTTTCCTGTTGGGAGAGTGGATTAGACCACACCCGTTCGTCAGTGTGAGCGACGGTTCTAAATGGACGTACACCAAACAGGGATTGGCGTCAGCGGTTTCATCATTGATGAATGATTATTCGCCGGAGCAGATAAAACAATTAGGTTTCAATCCGATTGCCGTGGACGAGTTGGCGAACCGTAGGGCGTTACGGATTGCTAAATTCAATCCAGATGCTTTCGATTTGACGCTCATGTGTCCCAAGTGCGGTAGTCGGGGAGAGTTCCGTAAGGCTGTTAATCCGACGAATCATAGCAAGGAATCATGGTGTTGCTGGTGGAGGGTCGGCTGTCCAAGATGTGGAGCCAGAACCGTCAACTCGTTTCCTACCCGTGAACAGGCGCAGTCCGCTTTCGAGGAGGGGGACTTGTTAAGGGGGCTGAAAATCGATAAGTCCGGAAGTGGAAAGGATTAAACGAAGTTGTTCCATCTGCATGCAAGACCTAAAAACCGGTTGGAGTCAATTCATACCAGTACGCCATCGTTAGAAGCCGAAAAACTGAAATCCGTCATGTACGGTCTCGCCATCGGTGACGCGTTGGGAGTCCCATACGAGTTTCAACAGAGAGACACATTCAACTGCACTGGAATGATTGGTCATGGCGAGCATAACCAGCCAGCAGGAACATGGAGCGATGACACCGCGTTGAGTCTAGCAACCTTGGACTCGCTCACCGAATGCCATGGTGAAGTCAACACCGCCGACATGCTCATGCGTTACCGAATGTGGTTGGAACACGGAATGTACACGCCGGACGGGAACACGTATGATTCCGGTATCACAGTAGCCACAGCCATCAGGTCAAGGCATGGTTGCGATGGTTTGAACGATAACGGCAATGGTTCGCTAATGCGGGTCGCACCATGCGCCTTCTACAATTTGCCAGACGTGGAAATCAAATAGGTCAGCGCCATCACCCACGCTCATGAAATCAGTATGACGGCGTGCGTACAATACGTGCGAATCCTCGAAGGACTGTTAAACTGCGTTCCTTCACATAAGGCGATAACGGATTCAGGATTCCCGTTCGACCCGACCATTCCCAGAACGGAAGTAGAATCGGACGGATTCGTACTCCACACATTGAACGCGGCACTCTGGTGCTTAACCAATACCGACAATTATCGGGATTGCGTAATTACCGCAGTAAACCTTGGAGAAGACACGGACACCACAGCCAGTGTCGCGGGGAGCGTTAGCCGGAGCCGTCTACGGATTCGACAGCATTCCTACAGAGTGGATTGAAAAATTACGAGGAAGAGAACTTATAGACATGTATGTTTCAGAATCGGAGCTAAGGTGTTAACCCTACCAATAACTCGAAAATGGTTTGACATGATTCTTTCCGGCGAGAAGACGGAAGAATACCGAGAAGTCAAACCCTACTACGATTCTCGCTTCCGCCGACTGTTCGACATGGACGAGTCGAATAATCCAACAGGATTGGACGAGCAGCCAATACTATTCCGCAACGGATACTCCCATACAAGTCCGAGCTTCACCGCCATCTGCACGCTCTCTAAAGGAGAGGGACGTACCGAATGGGGAGCCGAACCACATAAACGGTATTGGATATTAAACATCCACCGAATCCAAAAATAGGTTTTTACACCCTTTCGGAGTATGTTTTAGCTAAAAAGAAACACACTCCGAAAGGAAACCTAACCGTGAAATACCTACTATTAATACTCGTCCCATCCTCCATCCTGCAATGGTTGCTACTACTCGTATGCGGCGTGGGAGGATGGTTCCTGTTCTCCACTCAGTTTAAAACCTCAAAAAAGTCCATCGCCATGGTCAACGTATTAGGTGCTGTGTGTGGTATCGCATTCTTTTACGGATTGAAGAATGGTCTCGGTGGTTTGAGTGACATGTTCATGTCACTCACCGGAAAATACGTGTACGGGTATCCGCATTCGCAAGTTCCCCTAATCAACGCGTTTATCGCCATTCCTCGTATACTCATTGGTGTTTTTTGCATGTGTGCCGCATATGGTCTTTATCAGCCGGTATCCGAAAAAGAAGGCGAGGAGTACAGGAGGCAGAGTCAGCAGAATGAGGCAAAGGAAGTTGAACAGGCTCTCAATCAGACCATCGACCAGATAGGCGTAGTCTTCAATCTGCTCAAAGCTGAACCCGGACGGCCGAATTATCACGGTTACAAGCTAGTGAACGAGGACTGCGGGGGTCAACCAGACCCCTTATGGAACACCATGAACCCAGCCAACATCCAACAGGCGAGAAGCCAATACCGCCTCTACGGCAATCCGGGCGGCGGCCTATCACAGTCGAACTTCACCACCAATGAGATTCAATCCGGCCAGAAAGGTGAACAAATCCTCGCCAACATGATTACCGGCAACTGCCCCAACGTGGTATCCTTCTGGTCGTTGCACGGTCTGAACGAGCAACACCAGTTCACTGACGCGGATATCGACTGCGTGATTGCCGGACAGGACAAACAGGGCAAAACACATTTGTGGTTCGTGGATGCGAAGAACTATAAAGGTAATGCGGACACTGCCTACCGTAACCTCACCTCAGACCAACTGTTGAGAATTAGCGTCAGCCAGCGTGCGTTCGAAACCGGTGTGGATGGTCGTCCGGATTTGAAACTTTCCGCGAACATGAACTGGCAGAGGGAGATGTGGGCTTCCATGTTCCACGGCAAACCCGTCGAAGTGGAATGGCTTGTCTGCATGGTGCCAACCTCCGATAAGGGTGTGCCGGATGTGAATGGCGTCACGTGGCCGGGGAATATTCCTTGCGTGACGCCGGAGGAGCTGGTTCGACATGTGAACGCTGTCGGCTTGGACTCGGTACAGAACATTCCATTGGATTGGCTTAACACGTTCAAACGCCAATTGAAGCACTGACTTTTTCGGCTAAAACATTCGAGAGGGAGAGCGCACGACACGCTCTCCCTCTCTTCGTCTCCAACACATATATACTGGAATCGTTCACACAAAAAGGAGAAGACCAATGTCGTCACAAAACCTCACTCATACGCTTGCAGAACATGGACTGGTCAAGGCTGACACGGCCATTGAAAGCGACTGGAACACTGTCAACAACCTTCGCAGCAGATTCAGTATGCCCCTCACGTGGGAGAACATTCAACAGATTCTCAATGACCATCCTCAAGTTCGACCCTACCTATACTTGTCCACGGGAATGGACGGACTCGTATTGCTTAACGTTGATACCGGCGAAACGGTCAGCGCACAACCACTGGTTTTCGCTTCGCTTTCGGAGGATGATAGTGACGGTATGTTCGTCAATCTGATAGGGCAACAGGTCGAACGTTTGGAGAATACGCCTTCCATCGCTTCACTGATTCAACAAGGGGAAATCAACGAAGCGAAACAGCAGATAGAACACGCTACGGCTCTCGCACCTACTGCGTTGGCTGAGTTGGTTTACAGTCTCATGCCTTGGGAAGAACTGGGAGATAGGCAGTTCCAACGCCGAATCGCGTTGACTGTTCGCAAGAATGAAGAATACCCCAGCCAACAGTTTGACGAAAACCTTGTCGAACTGTTGAAGCAGACAACCCCTTGCACTGATGGTGAGGAACCCTTGGAAATGGTCATTAAGAAACCAATTACCGTATATCGTGGTGAAATCGATAAAAGCGTACACATGGGGTTAAGCTGGACGAGCAGTCTTGAAGTCGCGGAAAAGTTCGCGGGCAGATTCGGTAGGCAGGGTACTATCTGGAAGACAGTGCTAGAACCCGAGAAAATACTTGCGGCTTACGCGGACGATGGTGAGCATGAAGTGCTCGCCATCGTCTCAGAAAATACCGTAAATAATGTTCGTGAATTCAGTTAGACCTGTATCCTTAACTTCTAGTTGCAGGGGGCATAATATGTGCTGTTGCCCTGAGAATCGAATGTCGCGCAGAGCTTGGTGTATCCAGAATTAGAGGAACTATTATTCTGGTTCTGGCTTTGCTGTGGCGCAGACTGTTGGGTCTGGGCTTGTTGTGTCGGAGCACTGTAAGTGCTGGTGCCACTGTTCGCACGACTGTAGTTCGTGTTCGAGTAGGTTTGGGTTTGGACTTGCGACTGCTGTTGTGCGGCTTGGCGTGCGGCTTCCTCGGCTTCGGCTTCCGCGTCGGCTTGTTCCTTCGCCGTCTTGGAGTCGTTTACGCTTTTGACGGCCTTGGACACGGCGTCTTTCTGCGAGTTCAGGGTTTTCACGCCCGCCTTCTTGTCGTCAACGGTTTTCTTTGCCGTGTCGATGGCTGTTTTCAAGCTTTCACGCGTCTTGTTGTCCTGCACCTTGCCTTCGGAATCCTTGTACAGGGTTTCCGCATCACTGATGGTCTTGTTGAGCGTGTCCTTCGCATCCTTGACCTGCTTCGCAGTCTTGGAGGATTCGACCTTGCCTATGGCAGTGTCAATGGAACTGATGGCCTTGGTCGCCGCGCTGATGTCATCGGCAACCGTGGTCTTAGCCTTGCTCACGTCCCACAACATCCACTTGTTGACGTCTTCCGCCTTCGGACTGCCCTTCTGCGCCTCACCAGACTTGACACTCGCATTCAACGAACCCAACAGGGTCTTGTCAAGAACGTCCGTATCCTTCGTTGCCTTGGCAAGATTCTGAGCGTTTTCGATTTTCTTGACGAGTTTCGCGTCGATGGTCTTCGCAGACTCAACCTGAGACTCATAGTCACTGTAAGCACTCGTGGACGCATACGCGTAGCCACCAACACCGGCGAGGACTACGATTGCAGCGATGGTGCTGGCAATGATGACTGTCTTTTTGCTTGGCTTTTTCTTCTTGTTCTCGTTTTCCTCATCCAAGTCAAGTGGGGAGATGGTCTGGGTCTCCTCAAGGTCTTCGCTCTTTTCCATTGTGTCGGTTGCTCCTTTATTTTTTCTGTGCTTGGTTTAGTAGAAGGAAGTAGTAAACGGCAGTCTTCCAATCATTTTCCCATGTGGGGTAGGCGAACGCTACTCTTTAATGTGGACAAAACCACTATAACGCAAGATTAGGCGTGTTGCAACATCTAATACCATACGAAGCAATCAAAGCAGGAAAATCAGCAATACCAACGCCTACGACGCTGATAGACGACAGGCTCGTCCCAATCCTCATCCATTCCGCCACCGTTGTATGTGACTACGGCGGCACGCAGCGCGTCTCGAATCTCCGTCTCACTCCCGTAATCCGTATACCAGTCGTCCTCAATCCAACGCCAATCGCACCATCGGCGTGCGGGAACATGCGGATTCCTTTTTCTCGAATACGCGTAGCCTTTCACGTCGATTTCCTCGAAGGAATATCCCCAACCGAAAGTGCGGGTGCGGGAGAAACCGCATGAGCGAGCGTCCTCCTCGATGACGGAATACGGCTTGTCCTTGAATGTCCTCGACAACGGCGTCTCCTTCCGATAGGTTACAGTCCAATGATAGTGGGATTGTCCACAAATTCAAGAACAGTGTCAAAAGCTTCTTCTCATTGTAAGAAAATTCCTTTTTTCAAAAGGTTGACTGCAACAAGTCTGATATATATGAAAGATGATGATGACAAACCTCTAGAGGAGTATCTATGGTTAATCCATTGAGTAAGACTCTCCGGAAAGTCAAGGACTCCATTCTTAAACGGGTGGGGAAGGCCGCTGTCGCACTGGTTGCGGCGACGGCTACCTTGGCTTCTGGAGTGATAACGACCGGTAGTGCGCTTGCCGCCACGACTGACGGCCCCGGCTACTGGTTCAATGCGACGCGTTCTGGGAGTTGGTGGATTGGTACTCACGGTAGTTCTCTTGGCCCGCAACGTTATGAGAACGGTAATCCGGTGTATTGTGTTGAGGCCGGTGAACGTGTTACTAATACCGGTACTTGGAATAAGGCTACGGATGTAAACCATAAGGTTGGTGCGTGGCTGGTTGAGAAGCATAAGGGTGATAGCAGTGATTTCACTCAGGCTTCGGTTGCTTATGCGATTCATGAGCATCTTGACCAAGGCAGTAGCCATTTCCGTCAGCTGGTAGCGGCTGGTTTGGAAGGTGCGGATATCAATGCCGTCGCTTCCAATGCGGCGAATCTTTGGAATGATGCATATAACACTCTTCCCGCTAACCTTAATGCCGCCTATGCCTATACCTCTGGCAAGCGTACCGGAACTGTTGACCCCGGCGTTAAGAACTCTAGCGGACAGTACATTGCTGGCATTCAGTACACTGCGACGTTGAACGGCCCGGCGAAATTCGACCAGACCGGAACCAATACAATCAGTGGTACAACCACCGGTCAGGCAATGCATATTCCGTGGACGGCAACCGGCAACGGAAAAGTAACAGGCCATGTTTCGATTAATGTTCCCACTGCCGCCGTTCTAAATTCCCCCGGTCAGGATTTGATGCGGCCTTCCGACCCTGAGAATCAGACTGCTGATGTTCAGTTCTCTGTGTCGCGTGATTTTCAGCCGACTGTCAGCACCAGCGTCAGTAAGAAACAGTTGACCCGTGGCTCCCCGGTCGAAGACCGTGTGACCTCCGGTGTCGCTTCCTCCGACGACGAGTGGGCGGACAACGTGCCCGTCAAATTCAAGGGCTACTATTTTGTCGGTGACTCCAAGCATATTCTTCAAGTCATCAAGAAGAACAATGGTGAGAATCCGACCAACTATTTAAAGCGTCTGCGTGAAACCGATGGCATCCGTCAGGTTGCCGCCGCGACCACCAGCTTCACCAAGAGCGGTCAGACCAACACCGTCAAGGCGAAGGCCGCTACCGGTGGCATCGACTATGACAGTGTGAACGGTTTGGACGATTATCAGGTGTCCGATGAGGATGCCGGACTGTTCGGAACATGGGTTTGGGTTGAAGTCAAGGCAGACCAGTCCCAGCAGGATTACATCAAAGGCGATTACATCGATGAGTTCGGCAAGGCTCAGGAAACGTCCGTGAGTGTTCTGCCGCCGAACCACGACTCCACCGTGTTGGAGCAGGAGTCCGGTATGAACAAGGACATCCTCGATGAAATCAACATCAGCCGTCTGCCGTCCGATTACGGTAAGTTCACCGGTGATACGAACTATGGTTTCGGTGCTGATGCGAAAGCCAAGATTCGTGTCTGGTGGGCTGGCTCCGGCACCGGCAACAAGGATGAGGATGAGAAGTACGTTCCGACCACCGAAGAGGAGCCTACTCAGGATGCCAACCACAAGCTGGTTGGCGAATGGGAGGTTCCGGCCATGAACGGCAAGTACAAGGTCGGCGGCGGTAAAATCGTTCTCTATCCGAGCGATGGCAGCGACGCCAAGACCGTTGCCACTGATGTGAACATCAAGGTCACGGATAAGGCCCATTGCGGCTACTACGTGTTCATCTACGACTTCCCCGGCTCCGACCGTGCGGAAGGGTTCAAGAGCGCGTACAACAATCCGTGGGAACGTTCCTTCGTCACTCAGGACGCGCAACCCGTCACATTGACCACCAACGTGAACAAGACCACCGTCACCCAAGGTGAGAAGTTCTACGATACCGCGACCATCTCCGGTCTGGTTCCGCGTGGCTCCTATGTCACCTTCACCGCGTATGACGCCGTGTCCGGCGAGCCGGACGTGTCCACCAACAAGCTGTTGGACAACACTCGCGTGAACGTCACCAACGACCAAGCCGACCATTCCGACACCACCCAGTTCGAGGTGAAGTCCCCGGAAATCAGCACCAACAAGATTGGTAAGGTCTACTGGGTTGCGAAACTCTACAATGCCAAAGGAAAGGCTCTCGCGGGTCACGCCATCGGCTTGGAGAACGAGACCATCGAAGTGGTAGGCCCGTCCCTCACCACCAAGACCAGCGCACAGCAGACCTATGTCGGTCGTCCGTTCCACGACACCGCCGTCATCAACAACAAGATTGACGCGGGAGCCTATCTGACATTCACCGCCTATGACGCGGTTTCCGGCAAGCCGGATACGAATGCCGCGAAACTGCTTGACAACAAGCGTGTGGACATTCCAGCCGACAAGATTGCATCCTCCGGCGCCGGTAAGAGCTTCACCGTTGACTCCCCGGACGTGACCGCCACCAAGGCCGGTATCGTCTACTGGAAGGCGACGCTCTACAACAAGGGCGGAATGGAACTCGCCACCCACGAGCTGGGTGCCACCGGCGAAAGCGTTCTCATCAAAAACCCGTCCATCACCACCAAGGTCAGCAAGGAACAGGTCTCCATCAACGAGGAGTTCACCGATACCGCCACCATCAACGGTGAAATCGAATCCGGCGATTACGTCACCTTCGACGCCTACGCTCCGGTTGACGGCGCTCCGAACGCCCAAGGTGCCAAACTGCTCGACTCCGAGCGTGTGAACATTCCGGCCAAGGATGTCACCGCAAGCCAGAACGGACAGGCCATCAACGTCACCAGCCCGAAGACCCACGCCACCGAAGGCGGAAACGTGTATTGGAAGGCCACCCTGCACCGTGCCAACGGCACTGTGCTCGCCACCCATGATTTGGGTGTTGGCGGTGAGACCGTTCAGGTCAAGTATCCGACCATCACCACGCACGTGTCCTCCACGAGCGTCGGTGTCGGAGAGGACTTCTACGACACCGCCGACATCAAGGGTGTCGTCCACGCGGGTGACTTCGTGGTGTTCCGCGCCTACGATGCGGTCGGTGAGAAGCCTGACACAAACGCCAGCCTTCTGCTGAAAGACCAGAAGGTCAACATCACTGCGGCTCAGGCGAAGGATTCCGCTCAGGACAAGACCGTGACCGTCAAGTCCAAGACCGTCAACACCATGAACGGTGGAAACGTGTATTGGAAGGCAACCCTGTACGACAAGCAGGGACGCCAGCTTGCCACCCACGACCTTGGACTTCCGGAAGAAACCGTCACGGTTCGTCCTCCGACCATCACCACCCAAGTGACCAAGGGCAAGGTCAAGCCGAGCGAGGAGTTCGCTGATAAGGCGACCATCTCCGGTAAGGTGCTCAAAGGTTCCTACGTCACGTTCACCGCTTACGACGCGGTATCCGGCGACCCGGATGCCAATGCTCCTAAGCTGTTGGACAACGTGCGTGTGAACATCAAGGACTCCGATGCGGAAGCTTCCGCGTCCAAGAAGTTCACCGTCACCAGCCCTACCACCCACACCGATAACTCCGGTTCCGTGTACTGGGTTGCGACTCTGTGGTCTCCGCAAGGCAAGCAGTTGGCTTCCCACGATTTGGGTCTGCCGTCCGAAACCGTTCAGGTGAATCCGGGTGGTATCGTCACGTCCAACGCGCAGAAGATGGGTGCGACCGGCGAGCAACTGTACGATGAAATCACCGTTTACGATGAGACCAGTGAGGCCGAGTCCGCTGATGGTCAGGTTCACGAGGGTGAAGGCAACAGCAATCCGACCGGCGTCATCGGTCGTATTCCGCAAGGCTCCACCGTCACCGTGGAAATGTACCGTCAGGCCGAAGAGGATGACGGCGACCAAGGCTTGTTCAAGATTGCCGAGAAGACCGTCACCATCGACACCAACAAGTTCACCGCAATCAAGGCCGGTCAGGAAGGCAACCGTCCGGGCAAGCTGACTTTCAAGGTCACTGACCCGAGCTTCAAGACCACCAAGGCTGGCATGATTTACTGGAAGGCCACGTTGAAGACCCCGCAGGGCGGCGTGCTCGACCAGCATATCTACGGTGAAAAGGGTTCCGACCACAAGACCGGTTACAAGAGTTACGAACGCACCCCGGTGCAGAAGTTCTCCACCACCGTGTCCAAGAAGTGGCTGAGCGACGCGAACGGCAATTACGAGGACAAGACCACGCAAATCTACGACGTGCTCCACCAGACCTCGTATGAGCAGTTCGACGGCGAATCCATCGACGGAGACACCTACACCACCGGCAAGACCGCCCAAACACCGAACGGTGCCAAAGTCCAGTTTGAAATCTGGGCCAAGGACGGCGCGAACGCTGGCAAGATGGTCAAGCAGTACAATGCCGAAGACCTCCCGAAGGTTCGTGAACTCGCCAAGAGCGAAGACCCGGACAAGAACCATCCGTATGTGGGTACCGATGGTCTGGACAACTACCAGAACGTCAAATCCTCCACGTTCCCGATTCCGTCCGACTGGTCTGCGAACAAGTACTACTACCGTGTGAAGATTACCGTCCCGTCCACCACTCCGGGCGCTGGAACCGACCCTGCCGACAACAATCGTGATGTTGTCTGGTATGGCGACGATGACGAGTCCGAAGAGTTCGACGTGATTCACATGGACACCAAGAGCACCGAACCGTTGTGGCTCGACAGCATGAACGTGTCCGACGAAATCACGTTGAAGGGCAACATTCCGGCTGGCTCCCAGTACGAGGCCGAATTGTGGCGCACAAGCAAGGATGGCAACGTCCGTAAGGACGCGGCCACCAAGCAGGATGATTCCGACCATAATGGCATCGCCTCCGAAAAGGTCGCCACCACCGGTCGCGTAAACATTCCGTCCAAAGCCATCGGCGCCCACCTCAATGGTGTCACCTTCCGCTCCAAGAGCGTGAAGAATCCGGGTGTCGGCTCCTACATCTGGCGTGTGAAGATTTACACTCCGGAAATGCCTCACAAGGATGGCAACGGCGTGGGCACTGGTGGAGACACCAGCATGAACTCCGCATTCGGTGTCATCACCAAGGAGTGGATGACCGCCGCCAAGGCCACCACCGACGCCGATGACTCCCAAGCCGGTGACTACTGGCAGAACGCCACCGCCAAGCAGAAGGGCAATGGCGACGGTTACGCCGACCGTTGGCTCCTGTTCGACGGCAAGAACATCGCATCCGAGAAGTTCGAGGTCGTGAAGCTGACCACGAACGTGACCGGAACCCCGAACATCCACACCAGCGAAGGCGAGCATTACGTCGATGTCACCAACGGCAACGATGTGAACGATAAGCTCACCATCACCGGTTATATGCTCAAGGACTACAAGGTCGCGTTCAAGCTGTACAAGCAAGCCGAGAATCAGACCGCCGACAAGGACACCGTCGTCAAGACCCTTGACCCGGTTGCCCTGACCGAAGCCCAGAAGACCCTCGACTCCGCTTCCGTACATCTGACTGACCCCGCCGACTACTACTGGCAGTGGGTGTTCACCAAGCCGGACGGCACCGCCTTCCAGCCTGACAACATCAACCCGGCAGTCTCCGATAAGCGCATCAAGGACGAGTCCTTCCACGCCGTCCGCGTGACCACCAGCACCTACAAGTGGGCTTCCAAGAACGGTACCGTTCAGGATGTCGCACGACTCGAAGGCCACCTGCCTGAGAACGCGACGCTCACCTTCGAGATGCATGATTACGCAACCGGCAAGAAGGTCGCCTCCACCAAGTCCGCCACCCTCAAGGAACTGGGCTTCGACAAGTCCAGCATCGACCAGCAGTTGACCAGCCCGAGCCTCAAGGTTCCGGACGCAATCGACTACTACTGGGTTGAGGTTCTGAACCTGCCGAAGGATGACCAGAACACTCCGTTGCACACCGGCAAGGACAAGGTCAAGAACGAGTCCTTCCGTTCCATCGAAGCGCAGACCGATATCGCCACCGAACGTTATGTGGGCACCGTGGTCAAAGACCATGCCGACCTGACCAACGTGAAGTGGAAGCAGTCCGGCGACATCCGCGACGATTTGGCCCAAGGATTGGACGCACGCTGGTTCCTGTACAAGCAGGGCGACGGCGATGTGAAGACCGATAAGAAGATTTTCACCGGCGACTACGTACATCTGGCCAGCGGACAGACCGAAGCCTACGGCCCCGAACACAAGATGGACGAGGTGGGCGACTACTACTGGGTCATCGAAATCAGCGACCCGAGCACGAATCACAAGGTTGTCAAGCTGGGAACCCAGCGCGACCCGCGTGAATCGTTCCGCATCGTAAAGGCTTCCTCCGAAGCTCAGGTGGCACAGCAGGTCAACAAGCCCACCAAGGACACCGTGACCATCACCGGACATCCGGCAGAAGGCACTCTGGTCTCTTGGAACCTGTACAAGACCAATACTGCCGACGACGACGATTATCTGATTGACAAGACTGAGCAGCAGCAGGGCGAGAGCGAAGGCTCCGACGATACTGACGCCGATGCCGAACCTCAATCCGATAACGGCGAAGCCTCCGACAGCATGCTCGTCGCAAGCTATCAGACCCCGGCTGATGGTGCTCACCTCATCACCGCCGAGGAAGCCGCCGAAGCGTTGAAGAACGGCAAGGTGACAGTGGAAAGCCCCGAGTATACTCCGACCGAGGTTGGCGAATACTACTGGGTGTTCAGTCTGACCAGTCCGACGAAGAACCTCGCCGGTGACGGACAGCCGAACAAGCCGCAGAACGATAAGGACACCAGCCATCTGGAGTCCGAGGACTTCTTCACCGACCGCGCCCATGTGGCCGATGAGACCGTCCAGATTATCGACGCGACCACCAAGACCAAGCCGCTGGGACACGTCGGGGAGAAGTTCCATGACACCGTGCTCCTGCAAGGACGCGTGCCGGAAGGCTCTCAGGCGGACGCCACCCTCTACCGTCAGGTGGACGGCGACGATTCCAGCAAGGATGAGGAGGTTCTGACCACGAAGCGCACCACGCTCTCCGAAGGTCAGGCGTTCGCGGACTTGGAGGATGTGACCGTTGACAAGGTTGGCGTGTACTACTGGCGTGAGCACGTGTACGTGCCGACCAAGCACACCACCACCGCAGACCACGACAAGAAGGTGGAAGTCGAGAAGACCCCGACCATCACCGGAAAGCCTCGCGTGAGCAACGAGACCGTCAGCGTGGTCAACGTGACCACCACCACCCACCGTCTGGAAGAATCCGGCATCAAACTTCAGGACAAGGCGAAGATTGAAGGCAACGTCGTTGACGGCTCCTACATCATCTTCACCCTGTGGAAGCAGTCCGATGGCGACGACTCCAGCAAGGACGAGAAGGTGTTCACCAGCGACAAGGTGATGCTCAAGGCCGGTCAGAAGGAAGCCGACTCCCCGACCTACGAGGTCAAGGAGACCGGAACCTACTACTGGCGTGAAAGCATCTACAATCCGGTCGAGGACACCGACATTCCGCCGTGCGTCCCGCCGACCGGAAACACCGACGAAGACCATCCGTGCGACACTCCGGTTCATACCGAGAAGCCGCGCACGCCGGGTGAAACCACCGACGTGGTGAAGGTCGCGACCAAGGCCCAGAGTAACGGCACCGCCACCAAGCCGGTCAAGGATACCGCCCTCATCGAAGGCAAGATTCCGAACGACGACTACGAGCTGGTGTTCGAACTGTGGAAGCAGAACGGCAACGATGTGAAGGACGACCAGAAGGTCGCCACCACCGACGCCGTGAACGTCCCGCAGAACGCGACCACGGTCGATTCGCCGGAAGTCACCCCGTCCGACGCTGGAACCTACTACTGGCGTGAGAAGCTGGTGGAGAAGTCCACCAAGCGGCTCGTCCACTACGGTGAGGCCCGTGTTCCGGGCGAGACCGTAATCGTGGGCGAACTCGCCAAGACCGGTATCGCAAGCGGCTTCATCATTCCGCTCATCGGAATGCTTGCAGTGCTTGGACTGGGATTGGCGGTCGTTTCCGAAGGAAAGCGTCGCATCGCTTCCCTCTCGAACGGCGCTCATCTGTCCGGCTCCACGAAGTGACGGACTGAACCGGTAGGGGAGGGCCGATAGGGTTCCTTCCCTACACCGCCTAGTTTGGGGAGGTGGGAGAGCATGACTCCCCGCCTCCCCAAACTTTTCTTTGAAGGTCTTTAACATAGAAAGAAAAAATACGGAAAGAGGATACATGCGTAAACCCATCGCCCTGCTTGCGGCAGGTTCGATGATGCTCATGCCGCTATTGGGGGCAACGAGTGTCGTGCTGACACCCGTATCGGAGGCTTATGCCGAAACCGCCGATAGCACCGCAAGCGACTATCCGGAAGGTGTCACAGCCTATCTGGACGGTACACGGCTAGCGAGCTTCGACCCCTCCGGAAACGGAGTATATGACGCGACGGGACAAACTGTGGAACTGTCCGGTGTGCCCGACGATTGGACGGTGCAATGGAGAAGCATGGTCAATGGAATCACCAACAAGGATTCCATCATGTACATCCTGTCCAACGGTTCCACCACCTATCGTTACTGGTTCGATGGGGCTGACGGCGCGGTTCATACCGTCGAAGAGCTTCACGGCATGACAATCACTTTGAACGGTCAGGCTGTGGACGGCGACATCACCAAGGGATTCACCATCCACAACGTGACCGCCAGCGACATGAAGGGATATGAGAACACCCCATACGGTTGGGTGCTCGACGGTGATTCCGAAGACGACCACTACACGTACACCGCCCATCCAGAGGATTCGGACACGCCAAGCGTCCAATACACGTTCATGTATGACGACACCCGACCCCACGACAGCATCAATTCGTTGAGGAACCTGAAAGCGTATCTGACCGTTGACGGCAGCGCCGTGAAAGGATTCGACTACACGCTCGCCAACACCGACACCATCGCCATTCCAATGAACACCGACGTGCGTCTGGAAGGCGTACCGGACGGCTGGAAAGTTGACTACAACAATCCTTCCACCGGGAAACTGAACCGCGTATACACGCTGACCGGCCCCTGTGGGGACACGTTCACCTACATCTTCCATCCGACTTCGGATTACAAAGGATACTATTACATCGACCAGCTCCAATACGTCCGGGCATTCGCTGACGGGGAACTGGTTGACGGATTCGACTACAAGGGAGGCGCATGGAGTTTCCCTGAAACCACCAAGAACGTCGAAATCGCAAACGTACCAGACGACTGGAACACTCAACGTACCGTTAATGGCAACATCATCACCTACGTGGTATCCAGTCCGAACAATTCCGTCTCTGTCACCTACGTGTTCAACATCGCCAAACATCAGGCAAGTCTGGACGAACTGGCGAATGTGAAAGCCATCGTAGGCGGCAACTATGTTTCCGGATTCAACCCGAAACAGTCCGGTATCTACGAATACGAAGACGGTCAAGGAATCGCCATCGTCAACGTGCCGTCCGGATGGACTCAGACCACAACCGACGGTGACGGATATAAGGTGTATACGTTGACCAGTGGAGACCTTTCGGTGTCCTACCGTTTCAACAAGCATGTGAAAACCTATTCGGTGGACGAGCTTGCCAAAGTGTCAGCTTCTACCGACGACGGCGTGGTTCAGGATTTTAAGCCGATGGAGTCCGGCACCTACACCATTGGAGAGCACGCTACCGTGTGGATTACCGGCGTGCCCGACGGTTGGGATACCAAATCGTCCGACAATGATATGACCTACACGGTGACTAGTCCCGACGGGAAAATCAAAGTCGTCTACACGTTCAAACATGCGAAGCACCAGTATTCCGCTTCCGAATTGAAGAACGTCACCGCAAAACTCCCCAACGGAGACTACCTCAACGGCTTCGACCCGGTCTCCGGTGGTGAATTCACCGTACCGATGGGAACCAAGAACGTGACCATCGGTCATATTCCGAACGGGTGGAACCTCACCAAGAACAATGGACTGTCCTACACGCTAACCAGCAATGATGGGGAAGTGTCCGTCTCCTATAAGTTCCATGCGAAGAACGGCCATACGGTAGTCTTCGACACTGATGGAGGAACCACTGTCGAATCCCAAACCGTCGAGGATGGGGGAACTATCACACCACCCGACGACTATCCGTCCAAGACCGGCTACCGTTTTAAAGGCTGGTATAAGGATGGTGTCCCATACGATTTCACACAACCCGTCTATGATGATGCGGTAATCACAGCCAAGTGGACGGTAAACACTTACGAAGTGTATTTCGACGCCGGAGCCAGTGACGACTGGTATCCTATGCAGACCATCGCATATGGCGATAAGGTCGTCAAGCCGGTTGACCCGACTTTGGACGGTTACGATTTCGCCGGATGGCTGTTGGATGGCAAAGTGTACTCGTTCGACACTCCTGTCACCGCCGACATGACCTTGACCGCGTCTTGGAAGACCGCGCAGGTGAAGACGCATACGGTAACTTTCACCGGTGCGGGAGACGATTTCATCCAAACCGTGGCGGATGGTTCCTCGGCCACTGTTCCAACGGTTCCTTCCAAGAAAGGCTACACGTTCGACGGATGGTATTCCGGAGACTCCCTGTACGATTTCACCACGCCCGTTACGGATGATTTGACTGTGGAAGCCCATTGGACGAAGAACACGTACACGGTCAGCTTCGACTCCAATGGCGGAAGCGACGTGGACTCCCAGCAGGTGGAATACAAGGATACGGTGTCCCAGCCGGACAATCCGACATTGGACGGTTATACATTCCAAGGTTGGACTCTTGACGGCGACCCGTATGACTTCAACACTCCAGTCACCTCCAGCATCACGTTGAAGGCACTATGGTCTAAGAACACGCCAGTAGCCAAAAAACATACGGTCACATTCGACAGTGGCGAGGGAAGCAAGGTCGATAGCCAAACCGTCAAGGAAGGCGACCCCGTGTCCAAGCCTGACAATCCAACCCGTGAAGGATACACGTTCAACGGTTGGCTGTTGGGCGGAGACCCGTATGATTTCACCACTCCCGTCATGCAGGATTTGACGTTGACGGCCTCTTGGACGAAGAACAAGAGCACGTACACCGTGAAGTTCGATTTGAATGGGGGAGATGGCAATATCGCAGACCAGAAGGTCAAGGAAGGCTCCACCATCGACCGTCCGGCCAATCCGACCCGTGAAGGATACACGTTCATGGGATGGCAGTATGAGGATTCCGACTGGAACTTCCTGAACACCGTCGCATCCAACATGACATTGACGGCGCAATGGAAGCGCAACGAGGTCAAGAAGTATACGGTCGCTTTCGACACTGCGGACGGCACCAGCATCGACCCGCAGACCATCAGGGATGGTGGCAAGGTTTCCAAGCCGGATGACCCGACCCGTGAGGGCTACGAGTTCAAGGGATGGACTCTGAACGGCGTTGACTACGATTTCACCGCTCCAGTGAAAGCCGACCTTGTCCTGACAGCCGTATGGACTCCCGTCAAGCCGAAGACCTACACCATCACGTTCGACACCGATGGAGGAACCGTAGTCCCCTCCCAGACGGTGAAGGACAAGGGAACGGCGACCGAACCTACCGCCCCAACCAAGACCGGTTACGAGTTCAAGGGTTGGCTGTTGGATGGGAAAACGTATGATTTCACCACGCCCGTCACCAAGGATGTGACATTGAAAGCCAAGTGGGAGAAGACGAAAGTCGAATCCTACACGGTGGCGTTCAATTCAGCGGAAGGAAGTGAGGTGGCGTCCCAAACGGTCGAACAAGGCAAGACCGCCGTCAAACCTGACGACCCGACCCGTGAAGGCTACACATTCCTCGGCTGGTATGCGGGAGACGCCGCATACGATTGGGATACTCCGGTCACAGGCAACCTCATTCTGACCGCACACTGGCAGAAGGACGAGCAACCCCAGCCGAAGACCTACACGGTCACGTTCGACTATCAGAACGGCAGTCCCTCCGATACTCGAACAGTGTCCGAGGGGAACACCGTCTCCCCGCCGGAAAATCCGGTGCGAGACGGTTACGACTTCCAAGGATGGGTTGCTATCGACGGTTCCGAATTCGATTTCGAACAGCCGATTACCTCTGACACTCTGGTGAGCGCCAAGTGGAAGAAGCATGAAGACCCGAAGCCGGTCATGCACACCGTCACGTTCAACTCGAACGGAGGCACGAGCATCGACCCGCAGACGGTTCAGGACGGGTTGACCGTCCGCCGTCCGGCAGACCCGGTGAAGAACGATTATGTGTTCGACGGATGGTATCTTGACAACGACCAGTATGATTTCAACAAGCCAGTCACCGGTGACATCACGCTGACCGCAATCTACCATCGCAAACCGATACCACAGCCGAACACGTACACCGTGCGTTTCGACACCGGTGAGGGAAGCAAGGTTGACCCGCAGACCATCATTGAAGGCAAGACCGTCATCCGTCCGGCAGACCCGAGCATGGACGGTTACGACTTCCAAGGATGGCTGTTGGACGGCAAGGATTATGATTGGAACACTCCAATCACCGGCGACATGACTCTGACCGCATCGTGGAAGAAGCATGAGGAGCCGAAGCCCGTCACCCATACGGTCAGCTTCTACACCGATGGCGGGAACACGGTCGCACAGCAGACCGTGAACGACGGTGAGACCGTCACGGTACCGGATACGCCAACCAAGAACGGATACACGTTCTCAGGGTGGACGCTGAACGGCGAACCATACGATTTCAACCTTCCCGTCACAGCCGACATCACCTTGAAGGCCACATGGGTTGAAAACCAGAAGCCCCAGCCGAAACGCCACACGGTCACATTCGACACGACCGGAGGGTCTGAAATCGGCCAGCAGACCGTCGATGAGGGGGAGAAAGCCATCCAACCCGCAAACCCAACCCGTGAAGGATACGACTTCCAAGGCTGGTTGCTGAACGGACAAGCCTATGATTGGAACACTCCAATCACCGGCGACATCACCCTCACCGCATCGTGGACTGAGAAAGCCCCGACCCTATTCACGGTCGCGTTCAATACGGGCGGCGCTTCCAACATCCCATCTCAAAAAGTCAAGGAAGGTGATAAGGCCGCACGTCCGACCGACCCGAAGCGTACCGGATACACTTTCACCGAATGGCAGTTGAACGGCAAGGACTACGATTGGAACACTCCAATCACCACGGATATCATTCTGACCGCCACATGGCAGAAGAACGAAACTCCGAAACCGGTCTTCTACACCGTCAAATTCGACACCGGCAACGGTTCGAAGATTGACCTGCAAACCATTCAACAGGGAGGAAAGGTCAAGAAGCCCGCAGACCCGACCCTGAACAGTTACAAGTTCATCGGATGGCAGTTGGATGGCAAGGACTACGATTTCAACACTGCGGTATCCAAGGATATGACTTTGACCGCAGTGTGGGAAGCCAATACCCTGCCCCCGACCGTCAAGAAGCATACCGTGACAGTGACCTTGTATGACGGCAAGACCGAACGTTATGAGGTCAAGGATGGTGAGAAGCTGACACTTCCATCCAATCCAACCCGTGACGGATACGTGTTCGACGGTTTCATTGACAAGGACGGCAACGTCTACGACATGAGCAAGCCCGTGGTCAAAGACCTGACGTTGACCTGCGTGTGGAAGAAGGCCAACGGCGTCTCCTCCGACAAGGACAAGGAGATTGCCGACGCATCCACCAATGGGACGGTTGGTAATGGCGAACAGAATTCTGGCTCCCAGAATCCTCTAGCCAGCACTGGCGCTCCAATCTACGGAATGGTCATCGCGGCCATCATCGCCGGACTCGGCGGCATTGGAATATTGCTCGCCCGGCTACGTAGTCGAGACGACTAACGCCTAGTCTAAAGAAGGAAGCTCCTCGGTCTTTTAGATTGAGGAGCTTCCTTTTTATCTGGAAAGAGAATTCTTGTTCCATCCCAACCAATATCTGCTATACTGGGATAGTTCACAAATTCAATGGAAGGTTTAAACACATGCCAATCCCAAGCACAACCCTCGAAGGCCGACTCACCGACGACCCACAACGCAACCAACGCAACCCCAATCTGGTCGAGTTCACCATCGCGGAAGGCACTCGCTATCAGGACAAACAGACCGGCGAATGGAAGGACGGTTCCACGCTATTCGCACGATGCAAAGTATGGGATGCAACGCTCGGCAACAACATCATGAACACACTCCGTAAAGGCATGGACGTGGTGGCGTTGTCCGACGTGAAGCAGAACAGTTGGACTGACCAGCAGACCGGACAGAAGCGTTCGATGGTGGAATTCACAGTCACCAACATCGGTGTCGGACTCCGTCACGCGACCGCGCAGGTCATGCCGAATCCGAAACGCAACGGCGGATACGACGGCGGCAACCGTGCCAACACCCAGCAGAACAATGGTCAGATGTTCCAAAATCCAAACAATCCGCCAGTGTTCCAAAACCCAAACAATTACGGTGCCGATAATTTCCAGTCAACCGCATCCAACGACCCGTGGACCACTCCGACAAGCGGCCCGGCACCAGCGTCGCAAAACGACGAACTGGATTTCTAATTTTAGATGATATCTGCAAGAAATGATGTATAAACCATTTCTTGCAGATATCTTTCTTATAAAAGGTCTGTTTTGGCAAAACTATTTTGGCCGATAATGTACATTATGTCAGATTTCCCTTAAAGGCATACGGTGTTAATCTTTGGCTCTGTTAGACCAAGGTTGACTTTTTGACTTGTATTGTAGTTGCTGAGTA
>ENA-UOJM01001475-UOJM01001475.1-human-gut-metagenome-genome-assembly--contig:-P116-NODE-1475-length-21376-cov-30.306412_pt1 | contig 21376 bp, 18 predicted proteins | sample MGYA00242349_ERZ723896 | MGnify/ENA metagenome assembly ERZ723896 | reverse complement strand
ACCCCCGTGCAGGCGGGCTGCATCCCGCCGATGCGCGAGTGGAAGGACGTCATCGCCAAGGCGCCTACCGGCACGGGCAAGACCTTTGCCTTCGGCATCCCCATCATTGAGCACATCGAGCCCGGCAGCGAGGAGACCGAGGCTGTCATCTTAGCGCCCACGCGCGAGCTCGCCATGCAGATCACGGCGGAGCTGCGCGACCTTTGCGTCTATCTTCCGGGCGTGCGCATCGTGTGCCTGTACGGCGGCGCGCCCATCGGCAAGCAGATCGACGCGCTCAAAAAGCACCCGCAGATCGTCGTCGCGACGCCGGGCCGCCTAAGCGACCACATGAAGCGCCGCACCGTCAAGCTCGACAACGTCAAGACCGTCGTGCTCGACGAGGCTGACCGCATGCTCGACATGGGCTTTATCCACGATGTGACACGCATTCTGGACAAGCTGGCTTCCCGCCGCAATCTCGGCATGTTCTCCGCGACGATCTCGCGCGAGGTCATGGACATCAGCTGGATGTACCAGCGCGACCCCGAGGAGATCACCGTGCAGGCGAAGGAGGAGAATAAGCCTGATATCGCGCAGTACCGCATCGACGTGGGCCAGAACGACAAGGCGCATGTCATGGCGCAGATCATCCGCGCCGAGGGCCACGAGCGCGTGATGGCGTTCTGCAACACGAAGGGCATGACCGAGCGGCTCAAGGCGTTTTTGATGATGGAAGGCCTCGAGGCCGACTGCATCCACGGCGATATCCCGCAGAAAAAGCGCGAGGCCGTCATGGCGCGCTTCCGCCGCGGCGAGCTGCCGATCTTCGTCGCGACCGATGTGGCCGCCCGCGGCATCGACGTCGACGATGTGGACGCGGTGTTCAACTACGATGTGCCGCTTGAAAACGAGTATTACGTCCACCGCATCGGCCGCACGGGCCGCGCCAAGCGCCGCGGCGTGGCGTACACACTGGTGTCGGATTATCCCTCCGGCATGCGGCTGGATGGAATCGCCAAGTTCACCGGCAATGAAGTGAAAAAGGCACATCTGGATGCGGAGGGGAAGTTAGTCGAAGACTAATAGAGCTTTATGCCCCTGCACCGTGCAGGGGACGCGGTTAAGGGGGATATTCTCTTTCCGAGGAAAGGGAATATCCCCCTTTGACCCCCGAGAGAAAGGGATTAGATTGGCAGTCTGGAGCTCGAACAATCTTTATGCCTCCGGAATGAAAATGCCTGCGCGCGGCGGAGCCGCGTTTAGCGTTGCTATACGATTTGCCTCTGCTCCTACTATCCGCTGTTGCGCAGCCGTTGGCAGCTTTGCCGCCTTACGGATGCGGTACACCCCTTGCGGGTGCCGCTCTGCCCATCTTGTAGAAGTGCGCAGTAATTCCCGTCTACCGCCAGTCTCCACAATGCGGCGAGCGAAGCAATGCCGCTATTTCGCACGCAGTCCGCCGCCAAGCAAACGTCACTCGCGCCTCACGATAGTAAGGCGCGGTTGCAAAACGGTCAAGATTCGCAGGGATTCATGGCGAAGCCATGTACACCGCACTTACATTGCGCAGCGTTTGCAGTTCTTCAAGCTGCAAACTGCCAATGTCGGGGGTCGAGGGGACCTCCCCTCGCGTTCTCTTGGGGGTTCAAGGGGGATATTCTCTCACGTGAGAGAATATCCCCCGTTTCCCGTGCAGCGCCTCCGGCGCTGCTTTTCCCCCTGCGCCCTGTGGGCGCAAAAAGCGGTATTTCCCCTTTCGGGAAAATGAAAATGGTAACAAACTGTAACTTTTTTTCCTCACCTTTACAAGGCGAACGATTTTCGCTATAATATCTCCGTATTACAAAAAACCAAGCAGCCTTCGCTGCGTTTTGCCAATGGGAGGCATGATGAAAGCAATAAAGAGGATCACAGCTCTGGCGCTCTGTGCGCTGATGCTGTTGGGCCTTCTCTCCGGCTGCGGGGAGAAGAAGCAGGGGGACGAGAAATTTGTACTGAACGCGAGTGTCTGCAACGTGATCGACTCGCTCGACCCCGCGATGAACACCGACACGGACGCCGACAGCGTGTTTTACGCGCTCTATGAAAATCTGATGCGCGAGAGCGATGACGGCAGCGGCGAGGTGACGCTGACGAACGGCATGGCCAAGGAGTACACTGAGGAGACGAACTACGACGGCAGCGTGACCTACCGCTTCACGCTGCGCTCCACCGCGCGCTGGTCGGACGGGGAAAAGGTGACGGCGGATGACTTCGTCTATGCCTGGCAGAGACTTGCCGACCCCGCGACGGATTCGCCGAACCACGCGCTGATGAGCGTGGTGGCGGGCTATGACGACGTGCGCGAGACGGGCGACAAGACGAAGCTCCAGGTCTCGGCCAAGGATGAATCCACGTTCGTCGTCACGCTGAGCGCGCCGTGCGCCTATTTTATCGAGGGCGTCTGCACAGCGGTCGCCACGATGCCGCTGCGCCGCGATCTGACAGAGAACGGCGGAGGCTTTGACACGCCGGACCTTGTGAGCAACGGCGCGTACCATGTGAGCGCGTGGACGAAGAGCAGTGAGCTGACGGCGGCGCGCAACGACGAGTATTACGAGGCACGTCTCGTCGGGCCCGACGAGCTGAACTTTATCTTCACCGCCAACGCGGACGAGGCGTGGCAGCTCTACGAAGCGGGCGAGATCGACTACATCGCCCACCTACCCGACAGCGTGATTGCCGAGCTCTCGCAGGACGAGAGCTGGAAGCCGACGGCGGTGTACGCGACGGCGAGCGTCCTTTACAACAACGAGAGCGACACATTCTCGAACGAGCACATCCGCAAGGCCTTTGACCTTGCCATCGACCGCGCGGCCGCGACGGCGACGGGCGGCGCGGAAAACAGCCCCGCGACGGGCCTTGTTCCCTACGGCATTCCGGATTCCGGCGAGACGGAGGACGATTTCCGCACGACGGGCGGCGAGCTCTGCGCCATCGATGAAAAGGGTATGAGCGCGCGGGCAACGCAAGCGCAGGAGGAGCTGACCTACGCGGGCTATTACAGCACGAGCATGTTCCCGCCGGTCGAGCTTCTGTATGTGACCGGCACGGAAAACGACACTGTGGCGAGCGCGCTGCAAAGCATGTGGAGCACGACGCTCGGCGTGAACGTGATGCTGCGCGGCGTGACGCAGTCGGAGTACAACGCGCGCATGGAAGCGGGGAACTACGAGCTCGCGCTGCAAAAGGTCACCGCGCTCTACGACGACGCGATGGGCTTCCTCGACCGCTGGTGCAGCGAGGATGAGCAGAACCTGATCGGCTATGAAAACGGCACCTACGACGTGCTGATGGGCGTCGCCAGAGCGTCGGAAAATCCTGTGGCGCGCACAGCGTTCCTGCACGATGCGGAGACGATGCTGCTCGGTGAGACGGCGCTTTCGCCCGTGTATTTTGACGGCACAGCGCACATGCTGCGCGACACGCTGCGCGGCGTCTACACCGACGGCTTTGGCAACAGCTACTTCGCCGGTGTGCGCGCGAACACAGACTGAATTGTGTGAAACGAAACAAAATGGCAGCTTTTGCCCAAAAAGCTGCCATTTTTTCTTACTTTGACAGGAAACTTGCAAAATAGTGCTTGCTTTTTGCGAACAAACAGACTACAATATGGGCCTTGGGCGGCTCTGTTCGCCCGTACTTTTTCTGTTGTGAAGGTGTAACCATGACTGCGATTTTGAATCTGGCCATTGCGCTGCTCGCAGGGCTTTTGATGACCCGTATTTTCAACCGCTGGCACCTGCCCGATGTCACGGCGTTTCTTGTGACGGGCGTTCTGATCGGGCCGTTCGTGCTGGGCCGCCTCGGCATTCCGGGCCTCGGCTTTGCAAGCTACGACCAGGTCGAGGCGCTGAGCATGATCTCCGATGTGGCGATGGGCTTCATCGCCTTTTCCATCGGCAATGAATTCCGCCTGAGCCAGCTCAAAAAGACTGGCAAGCAGGCGATGATTATCGGCGTCTTGCAGGCGCTGGCCGCGCTGGCCTTTGTCGATATTGCGCTCGTAATCTTCCACTTCCTGCGCCCCGATGTGCTGTCCGTCCCTGCGGCCATCACGCTCGGTGCGATCGCCACGGCCACCGCACCTGCGACGACGCTGATGGTCGTGCGCCAGTACAAGGCCAAGGGTGAGCTCACGGATCTGCTGCTGCCGATCGTCGCGCTCGACGACGCGGTGGGCCTCATCGCATTTGCCGTATCTTTCGGTATTGCCCGCGCGATGGACAGCGCACAGTTCAGCCTCGCAAGCATTTTGCTCTCCCCGCTCATTGAGATCGTCGGCTCGCTGCTGCTCGGTGCGATCGCGGGCTTCGTACTCACGAAGCTTGAGACGATGTTCCGCTCGAACTCGAACCGCCTGTCGCTGAGCATCGCGTTCATCTTTCTGATGGTCGGCCTGTCCGCAGTGGACTTCACCGTCGCGGGCGTGGACTGCGGCTTTTCGCCGCTACTCGTGTGCATGATGCTCGGCACGGTGTTCTGCAACATCTGCCCGCTGTCGGACGATTTGATGAACCGCGCGGACAAGTGGAGCACGCCGATGTTGGCGGTGTTCTTTGTCGTGAGCGGCGCAAACCTGCGCTTGAGCGTCTTTTCTCAGGGTGTGCTCGTGCTCATCGGCGTTGTGTACATCATCGCGCGCTCGGCCGGTAAGTATTGCGGCGCGCGCTGGTCGGCCAAGGCGGTGGGCTGCGACCACACGGTGCAGAAGTACCTTGGCATCATGCTGCTGCCGCAGGAGGGTGTGGCGCTCGGTATGTGCGTGAGCGCGCAGGCGCTCGGCGCGGATGGCAAGCTGATCCGCAACATCATCCTCTTCTCTGTGCTGATTTACGAGCTGGTCGGCCCGCTGGCGACAAAGGAATCTCTCAAGGCCGCCGGCGCGATCACCGAAAAGCCCAGGGAAGTCCTCGAGCGCCGCGAGCGCAAGCTCGCCGAGGCTGAGCCCAAGGAATTCCTCGAGCGCCGCAAGGAGCGCGCAAACAAAAAGTGAATCCGCTGAAAGGAGATGGCCTTGATCATCTCCTTTTTTTGCACCGGGTGGGAACTTTTTGTGAATTTGCGCGTCTAAAGAGGAAAGGCACTTGACATAACTTGTGAAAATTATGTACAATAAAGGCGAACAAACCGATAAGGGGGAATCATTATGGAAGGACGTCGGGTCAGCCGCCGCAAACCGCGGCGCAATCCGCTTTATGTGCTTTTTATGGGACTGCTGGCGCTTTCGCTGGTGCTCCTGATTACGGTGGTCGTGCTGGGCTTCAAGCTCAAGAGCGCGCGCAGCGATCTTGCCGCGGCGCAGACGAAAATCGAGCAGCTGCGCGGCGGCTCGCAGACGGGCGAGGACGGCCAGATCACGAACGGCGAAGACGGCTCGCTCAACGACGAGAACAATGTGAGCGACCCCACGCAGGGCGATAACACGACCGGCGATAATCAGACGGGCAGCGACACGATCGACTGGCTCGATCTCACGGGCCATGACGAGATCTCCGTCAAGCCGAGCTCGGTTTATGACAAGTACTACATCTACTACACGACCGGCGGCGTGAATCTGCGGAGCGGCCCGGGCACGAGCTATGACAAGGTCACGACCGTGTCGCTCGGCAGCGAGGTACAGGCTGCGGCCAAGCAGGATGGGTGGACGTTCGTCAGCGTGGACGGTAAGTTTGGCTGGATCAACTCGAACTTCCTCTCCACCACGCGCCCCGCATCGTAACAATATCAAGCAAAAAAGGAGCAAGCCGAAAGCTTGCTCCTTTTTGCTGTTCAGTTGCCGCCGCAGCCGCCTTTATCCTTCAGGGAGCACGCTCCTTTGAAGCCGCAGGCGTTGCAGTGGTTGTTCGGGTCGGACACGACGCTGCCGCTCAGAAAGCGCAGCGCGGCGTCGTCTGCCTTGCCGGAATAGCCGGGGAAGAGCATGATGCCCGCCATGCCGACAGCGGTGCGCTCGGTGTCGTCGATCGTGCCGCAGAGCAGCGCGTCGATGCCGTAACGCTCCAAAAGGCCGACGGCAGCGTCGGTGCCGCTTTCTTCCATCGGTTCGAGGAACTCGCGCACGATCTTTCCGTGGTCGTCCTCATAAAAATGGAAGGCTTCGGCATTGGCGAGCGGGGAGAAAACCTCCCCGCTCACAACAGGGATCGCAATACGCATTGCTTTCCTCCTTTTACACCTCAACGCCCTTGCCGTCGTTCCACTTCCACGCGCGGACCTCGGGCAGATCCACGCCGTTGTCCTTGATATACTGGCGGTGCTCAACGAGCTTGTCGTTCATCTTCTGGATGAGGTAAGCACCGCGGTTGCCGAGCTGCGGCAGGCGCTGCACCGTGTCGATGACGAGATCGAAGCGGTCGATATCGTTGAGCACGCGCATGTCGAACGGGGTCGTGATCGTGCCTTCCTCCTTATAGCCGCGCACGTGCAGGTTGCGGTTGTGGCGGCGGTAGGTCAGCTCGTGGATCAGCGTGGGATAGCCGTGGTAGGCAAAGATGATGGGCTTGTCCTTGGTAAAGAGCGTGTCGTACTCTGCGTCGGTCAGGCCGTGGGGATGCTCGGTGTGCGGCTGGAGCTTCATCAGGTCGACGACGTTCACGACACGGATCTTGAGCTCCGGCAGCTCGCGGCGCAGGATCGTCACAGCGGCGAGAGTCTCAAGCGTCGGCGTGTCGCCGCAGCAGGCCATGACGACGTCGGGCTCCTGGCCCTGATCGTTCGAGGCCCACTCCCAGATGCCGATGCCCTGCGTGCAGTGCTTGACGGCCTGCTCCATCGTCAGCCATTGCTGGCGCGGGTGTTTGCTCGCGACGATGACGTTCACATAGTTACGGCTCTTGATGCAGTGGTCGAAGCAGGAGAGCAGGCAGTTGGCATCGGGCGGCAGATACATGCGCACGACGTCGGCCTTCTTGTTGGCGACGTGGTCGAGGAAGCCGGGGTCCTGATGCGTGAAGCCGTTGTGGTCCTGCTGCCAGACGTTGGAGGCGAGGATATAGTTGAGAGAGGCGATATCGTGGCGCCAGGGGAGCTCATTGCACATCTTGAGCCACTTGGCGTGCTGGGAAAACATCGAGTCGACAATGCGGATGAAGGCCTCGTAGCTGTCAAAGAAGCCGTGGCGGCCCGTCAGCAGGTAACCTTCGAGGAAGCCCTCGCAGAAGTGCTCGGAGAGCATGGAGTCCATCACGCGGCCGTCGGGGTCAAGGTGCTCGTCGATGCCATCGATCTGCTTGTCGAGGAAGCGGCGGCCCGTGACGTCAAACACGGCCTGCAAACGGTTGGACGCCGTCTCGTCGGGCGCGAAGATGCGGAAGTTGCGCGACTCCATGTTGAGCTTCATCACATCGCGGACATAGGTGCCAAGGACGTACATGTCCTGCGCCTCGACCTCGCCGGGGGCGGGGATATCGACCGCGTAGTCGCGGAAGTCGGGCGTGCGCAGGTCGCGCAGGAGAAGACCACCGTTGGCGTGCGGGTTTGCGCCCATGCGGTGCTCGCCCTTGGGCGGGAAGGACGCGATCAGCTCGACCGGCGTACCGTCCTCGTTGAAGAGCTCTTCGGGTTTGTAGGAGCGCAGCCATTGTTCGAGCAGCGGCAGGTGCTTGCTTTCATCCGCGCCCATGGAGATGGGCACCTGATGGGCGCGCCAGCTGCCTTCGATTGCGTTGCCGTCGACCTCCTTCGGACCGGTCCAGCCCTTCGGGGTGCGCAGCACGAGCATCGGCCAGCGGGGGCGGCTCGCCTTGCCGCTCTCTCGCGCGGTGCGCTGGATGCGCTTGATCTCGCGGATGGCCCAGTCGACCGCGGCGGCCATCTGCTGGTGCATCGTCTCGGGCTCGTCACCCTCGACAAAGCGCGGCTCCCAGCCGCAGCCGCGGAAGAAGCACTCGACCTCCTCGTGGCTCATGCGGGAGAAGATGGTCGGATTTGCGATCTTGAAGCCGTTTAAGTGCAGGATCGGCAGGACTGCGCCGTCGGTAATCGGGTTCATGAACTTGTTGCCGTGCCAGGACGTTGCGAGCGGGCCGGTCTCGGCCTCGCCGTCGCCAACGACGCAGGCCGCAATCAGGTCGGGGTTATCCGCCACCGCGCCGAAGGCGTGGGAGAGGGAATAGCCCAGCTCGCCGCCCTCGTGGATAGAGCCCGGCGTTTCGGGCGCGACATGGCTCGGGATGCCGCCGGGGAAGGAGAAGCGCTTGAAAAGCTTCTGCATGCCCTCCTTATCGCGCGTGATGTTGGGGTAGACCTCCGTATAGCTGCCGTCCAGCCAGTCCTGCGCGACCATGGCGTTGCCGCCGTGACCGGGGCCGGAAAGGTAGATCATATCGAGGTCATCGCGCTTGATGACGCGGTCTAAGTGCGTGTAGATGAAGTTCTGGCCCGGGCAGGTGCCCCAATGGCCGACGATGGTCTGCTTTAAGTCGCTCTCGCGCAGCGGGCGCTCGAGCAGCGGATTATCGAGAAGATAGAGCTGGCAGGCGGTCAGATAGTTTGCTGCGCGCCAGTAAGCGTCGATCTGTTTGAGCTCCTCGGGCGACAGCGGCGGCTTTTTCGACAGCCGGGCGGTGCTTTTTTGCGTAGGCATGGAAAGCTCCTCCTTTTTCTTTTGGTTGATGAGATTAGTATATCATCTAATTTTAAAAAATCAATAGTCAGACATAGAAAACGAGACAAAATCTTAAAATCTATCAAAATAAGCGGAGCACTATTTTACAATTTGCATGAATTTAAACGATAACAAAACGATAAAATAGGGAAAAGACGGTGCAAGCGCACCGCCTTTTCCCTATATGAGAGAGATGAGAGAATAGCAAAATTAGTCGATCGGGCAGACCCAGCCGAACGGGTCGGGCTTTGTGCCCCACTGGATGCCAGTCAGCTCGTCGTAGAGCTTCTGAGACAGCGCACCGATCTTGTTGTCGTTGACCTTGTAGTCTCTGTCGCCCCAGCTCAGCTCGCCGATCGGGGAGATGACGGCGGCGGTGCCGATGCACCACGCCTCCTCCAGCGCGCCGGACGCCGCGGCGTCAAAGAGCTCGTCCACGCTCAGCAGACGCTCCTCGACGGGCACGCCCCAGCTCTTTAAGAGCTCAATGGCGGACTTGCGCGTCACGCCGCGCAGGATGGAGCCAGTCAGCGCGGGGGTGACGACGGTGCCATTGATCTTGAACATGACGTTCATGCCGCCGCCTTCTTCGACGTACTTGCGCTCCACGCCGTCGAGCCACAGGACTTGAGAGAAGCCCTTTTCGATGGCTCGGTCGCCCGCGCGGTTGGCCGCGCCGTAGTTGCCGCCGCACTTGGCCTCGCCCGTGCCGCCGCGCACCGCGCGGACGTCCTCGGTCTCGACCATGATGGGAACGGGCTGTAAGCCGTTTTTGAAGTAGCTGCCGGAGGGGGAGAGAATGACGGCAAACGTGGCCTCATGCACGCCGTGCAGGGCAAGCGTCGGGTCAGTGCCGTACAGGAACGGACGGATGTAGAGGGACGTGCCGGGATCGCTCGGGACCCAGTTCTCGTCGACCTTGACGACGGTCTTGATGGCCTGCAGCGCATCGTCGGGATCAAGCTGGGGCAGGCCCAGACGCTCGCAGGAGCGGTTCAGACGGGCAACGTTCTCCCAGGGGCGGAAGAGCTGCACGCCGCCGTCGGGACGGCGGTAAGCCTTCATGCCCTCGAAGACCTCGGTGCCGTAGTGCAGGACGCTCGCGGCCGGGGACATCGTGATGGGGCCGTAGGGCACGACGCGCGCGTCATGCCAACTCTTGTTGGCGCTGTAGTCCATCAGGAACATATGATCGGTGAACACGGTGCCGAAGCCGAGCTGGTCGGACGGGGGCAGCGTGCCGGGATGGGTAGTCTTAGTGATCGTGATATTCATAAGGATGACCTCCTGTCGAAATTTGTTTGCTCTTTAGATTTCCTTAAGATGCTCCATGTTGTGGCGGATGCCCTCGCAGCAGGCGTGGAAGGTAGCCTTCTCGTCGGCGGTCAGCGGCAGCTCGACGACCTGCTCGACGCCATTTTCACCGATGACGCAGGGAACGCCCGCGAACAGGCCTTCTTCGCCGTACTCGCCGCACAGCTCCGTGCTGGCGGGCAGGATGACCTTCTCGTCGTGCAGCACGGCGTAGGCCATGCGCGCGGCGGTGGTGGCGATGCCATACTCGGTGCAGAACTTGCCGGAGAACGTGACCCAGCCGCCGCCAATGGACTCCTTCTGCAGCGCGTCGCGGTCGAAGCGGAAGCGCTCGTCGGTCTTGGCCCACTCATCCAGCGGCACGCCGCGGAAGCTGACGCAGGACCAGGGCGCGAACTGCTGGTTGCCGTGCTCGCCCATCATGTAGCAGGTGATGGACTTGTGGTCAAGGCCGGTCTGGCGCGCCAGCGCGCTCAAAAGACGGGAGGTGTCGAGGCCCGTGCCGGTGCCGAACACGCGGCCGCGGGGCAGGCCCAGATGCAGTGCCAGCTCGCGCGTGACGATGTCGCAGGGGTTGGTGATGTTGATGAGCACACCGTTAAAGCCGCTGGCCTTGATCTTTTCCGCGTAGCCGCGCACAGCGGGGATGGTGAAGTCCATCTCGGTCACGCGGTCATGCGTGCCGCGCAGCAGGTCGATCTTGCCGACGCTGTTGACGATGACGTCGCACACGCCAAGGTCGGAGAAGTCGCCGCCGCGCACCGTCACGCGGTGGGGCATGTACGCGACTGCGTCGCGCAGATCCTGCACTTCGCTTGCGAGCTTCTGCTCGTTCTGGTCGACGAGTACAAGCTCGTCCGCGATGCCCTGGATCGCCAGAGCGTAAGCCACATGTGCGCCGACATGACCCATGCCGACCACGCCGAGAACTCTTTTCTTTGCCATAAGAATACTTCCTTTCTCAAAAACGGTGTGCCCGTGTAGTTAACTGATCGTTTGTGCGGCCCTTACATGCCGAAGTTGGGGAAGAGCACGCAGGTATAAAGCATGGCGAGAACCATGTACAAAACAAGGATGATGGCGAAGGCCTTGAAGGTCTTTTTCATGACCTCGCTCTCGTTGCCCACCTGATCGACCGTCGCGCAGGCGGCGACCGTGTTGTTCGGGCAGATCAGGTTGCCGAGCGAAGCACCCGCGTTCTGACCGGCGAAGATCGTGATGGGGTTCATGCCGAGCGATGCCGCGGCGTCGATGTGCATCTGGGCGAACATGATGTTGGAGCCAAGGCCCGTGCCGGTGATGAACGCACCGCTCGAACCGATGAGGACGGCTGCCGCGGGATAGAAGCAGCCGACGACGGTGGCGATATCAGAGGCGAGGAGGTTCATCATGCCCGTGGAGGAGGACTGCATGATGTAGGCGACGATAAGGAGGCTGCCCATCGTGATGAGCACCGGCAGCACGCCGCTCGCGGTGCGCTTGCAGACCTCTTTGTAGGTCTTGAAGTTCACGCCCAGCGTGAGCGCGCCGAGGATGCCGCACACGAGGATGACAAGGTCGACCCAGAAGATGTAGCCGAACGTGCACATGATGGCAAAGCCGTTTTCAACGACGGCGGGGAAGCCGTAGCGGATGAGCGGGAGCAGCACGAGCATGTAGACGTAAGGCGACATGGCCTTGAACGAGCTGTACTTGCGCTGATGGTTGGCGCTTTCATTGCGGAATTCGTCCGGAGTCTTCACGCCGACGAGCTTGACATACGCAACGGAGAGAAGGATGGAGATGAGGCCCGTGCCCATGGAGGTGACCTCTGCGCCGACGAAGTTGGAGAGGAGGAACATCGTCAGGCACGTGCTCACACCCGCGAAAGTGAGGTAGGGGAGAATGCCCTTGTAGCCCTTTTTGCCGAACGCCATGCCGATCATGATGAACGGGATGACGAGCACGCCGAACATGTGGAAGCGGCCGGCCATCGCGGCGTTCTGCGCGACGGTGGCAAGGCCCGCGTCAACGAGGGCCGCACCGCCGTTGATGGTCGTCAGGCCCGCGCCGCCGAACGAGGCGGGCGTCGCGTCGCCGAGCAGCGCGATGGCGATGGAGGTGGTGGGGTTAAAGCCGAGGGCCACGAGGAACGGGGCGGCGATGGCGGCAGGAGCACCCGCGCCCGCTGCACCCTCAAGGAAGATCGGCAGCATCATGCCGATGATGACGACCTGCACGCGGCGGTCGTCGCTGATCTGCGCAATGGTGGCTTTCACATCCTCAATGGCGCCGGTCTCGCGCAGCAGGTTCAAAATGGTGAACGCGCCGAAGACCATCAGCACGATCTTGAGGCCTTCCTTGATGCCTTTCCAGACCAGAGGGTCGAGCACCTTGATGTTTTCAGCGAACGTGAGGCCGTCGAGGTTAAAATAGGTAAAGGCAAGGATAAGCGTCCAGGCAAGGGCGATGGGCGAGACGGTTTTTGCGGATTTTTTGAAGCCCAGGATGCCGACAAGCACGACGACAATTGGGCTGAGCGCCATGAGGAAGTTTAAAAAGTCCATTGGAGGGATCTCTCTTTCTGAAAAATGTGGAATGGGGGGATCTATTTCCGCTTTTTTCGCCGGCCGAACGAGAAAAAGTGAAAAAGCTAAGAGGAAGAGGCTCCGTCGAATCGACGGAGCCTCTTTCGTGATATCAGTCTCTATCTCGTGCGGAGAATCGGGAGAGAAGTCGAAGTTGCGTCGCGATTCGGACGGGCTGTTCAGTTTTGTTTCTTACCAGTACTGCCAGAGGCAGAATAATAAAGGACGCCAGCAGAATAAGGCTGGCGTCCAGAATAATCATGCTGTTCATATCAGAACAGGAGAAAGCGGCACAGGCGGCCTGTGCGAAGTGAGATGCAGCTGCATTGGCAAAGAACTGAGTCATCAGACGTTTCTCCTTTCCTAAAGATGAACGCATCTTAACACACATTTTTTCACCCTGCAAGGGGGAAAAGCGACTGATTATGCAAGATTGGACGAGTACACAAAAAACGGAAATACCCACTTTTCGACATTGTTAAAAAGACATAATGAATCCTAATGGTTCCTTCATGCCATGGAAAGAAGCACTGCATAGGGACTTCCCGTGCGGCCATAGGATGGAGAAAAAGAGGAGGCGTTTTTATGCTGTCGATTGCACTTTATTTGCTTACGCACGCCATGCTGCTCTCGCTCCACCTGTCGGGCGGCTCGTTCCCGCGCCCGCTCTCGGCACAGGAGGAAAAGAAATACGTCGAGCGCATGCTTGCGGGCGACATTGAGGCGCGCAACGTGCTCGTTGAGCACAATCTGCGCCTCGTGGCGCACATCGCCAAAAAATACTATACCCAGTCCGATGAGCAGGATGATCTCATTTCCATCGGCACTATCGGCCTTATCAAAGGCGTTTCGAGCTACCGTCCGGAAAAGGGTACAAGGCTCGCGACCTACGCTGCTAAATGCGTGGAGAATGAAATTTTGATGTACTTTCGCAGCCGGAAGAAGTTACAGGGCGAGGTGTCGCTCAACGATTCGCTCGATTCCGCCGCCGACGGCGAGTCGCTCTACCTCATGGACGTCGTCGGCGTCGAGGACACGATGTACTTGGACATTCAGGACCGCGACGACTGCCTGCGCGTGCGAAAGCTCGTGCATGAGTGCCTGACCGAGCGGGAGGAAGAGGTCATCACTTCGCGCTACGGCCTCGGCGGCCGAATGCCCCGCACACAGCGCGAGGTCGCCAAAAAGCTCGGCATCTCGAGGAGCTATGTATCCCGCCGGAACTAATGTAAGCGACGCCCGGAAAGCCTTGAAAATCAAGGGTTTCCGGGCATCGGTCATGTTAAGGTAGCGCCGCCATTATTGTAAGCGGTGAGGGAATTAGGAAAATAAGCGGCCATTCATCGGATTTTATTAGCAAAGTTTAATGAGTAATTCAATGGATTTCCTTAGTTCTTCAGGAGTAACTTGTCTTGTAGGATTAGGGTGATCAATTGCATTACGAACATACGTTGGCAATGTTTCGTAGTTAATTGTTCTATTTGGTAAAACATGAGAAGAAGGTTTGCGATGTAGGGCGGGAATGTAGTCTGTTTGCTGAGTAATATACGTATCGCATTCTTTTACAGAGCAATCAGGGTTACCTCGCACCTGTGCGATTTTGTTTTGTAGCTGTCCGTAGAGTTCAATATGGTAATCGCTCGAAGCGATGTCAAATGCTACATAATTAAGTTCGGCTGAAGTAACTGCAGGAAGTACAAGGGGAGCAGTAATTTCCCGAACTTCGATATTTGTGCCTACTTGTTTAAGTAATACAATCAGGGTTTTATCACGATTCTCCAATGCTGACCGTAGCACATATTGGGAATGGGTTGCTATAAATATCTGAGATGTTTGAGTAGCATCAGTTTCCGTAAATAAGCTACGGTAATAATCAAAGATTTTGGTTTGCCAAGTTGGGTGCAGACTAATCTCGGGTTCATCAATCAATACTATCGAACCTTTTGTACTTTGCTGGTTCCTCAATAAGAAAGCCCCTCTAAAGACGATTTGCTTTTCACCAGAACTGAGTGATGCAATATCTACATCGTTATCCTCTTTTTTAAAGTAAACTTTTTTCACTCCAGCTTCTGTAACAATTTTACTAACATTTAAACTGTCGAATACTTGTGCAAAAGCATTTTTAAAACGATTGATGCGTCTATTTATAACAGTTTCTGGTGGAGCAATTCCAACATGACTACTTACCCATGCTTGTAGCTCATGAGCATCATTGTCTTGGATGTCAATTAGTAATTGTTGAATTTCTGATGCCAAATCGTTTCCACTCCGGACACTGGTAGCTACTTCTTCATCAATCTCTTTGGCGGTAACATTAGAAGTAGGTTTAGGACTATAATTGATCTCAACAGTAGAAAAAATGGATTTGAATATGCTTTTAACGGGAGATCTACCAAACAAATGCGATGAGTCTATATTTTTAGTTTCTATAGTCCCATCTTCTGATACGGATTGATAATTGACCAGAATCCTTGACCAGTACCCAGGTTGGGATTGGAAATTCAAAACAATGTCCAGTTCTCCTGTGGGCGAAACAAGTTTATTTCTATCGTCCACAGATTGATCGATCTGTTGCAATTCTACGTGTGATAACACGATTGTGAATGTTTGTTTTTCGTCAGTTACATCTCCTTGAGTGGGTAAAGTAGAAAAGTTGTAAATAATGTTTAATAACTGGGTCTTACCGCAACCATTTTCACCAGCTAAAACAATGTTGTCCATAATTTGACCTTGGTTATTAGTAAAGTCAAACTCACAAGTACCAAAGAATGGATTGTTTTCCAGTTTAATTTTCTTTATTTTCATACCTGTTCCCCCATGTGTTACTAATCCACATTTTATTTCAACATATATGCCCAATGTCCACCTTCGCGATATTTAACAAGTTTCCCTCCAGAAGCCAATCCTGCCAGAATTCGGTTTGCCGTAGCAGCAGACACACCACATAGTGCCCGCACATCCGCATTCATAATAAACGGATGTGTTTCCAAGAACTTTTCAATCTGCTTCCACCGTACCGTTGCCTTATCCATCGCTCCATCGCTCATTTCATCACTCACGTTGATGGCATCCATGAGCGATGCCTTGATGGCTGAAAACATAAACTCTATAAACACCGTAGATTCTCCGGCATCATTAGAAGCATTGATGGCCGCGTAATACGCCTCTTGGCGGTCATGGATGATGGATTCCACCGGCAGCCAGGCAAAGGCTGGGTTCCATTTGGAAAGCAGCAGCGTATGCCATAAGCGGCCAACGCGGCCGTTTCCATCGGCAAAGGGGTGGATCAGCTCAAATTCATAATGGAACACACAGCTGCGGATCAGCATATGCACATCGCTGTTCTTGACCCAATTCAGCAGCTCCATGACCAAATCCGGGACATACTGCGGCAGGGTGCCGAAATGCAGGACATGCCCTTCCTGGTCTACGACGCCGACAGGCTTGGAACGGAACATACCCGCCTCATCCACCAGGCCGCGTGTCATGATGCCATGGGCGATCAGCAGGTCATCCACAGAGTAGGGATCGAGCTCATCCAAGCGCTCATAGATCTCGTAAGCATTCTTAACCTCCGCAATATCCTTGGGCGGAGCCAGAACCTGCTTGCCATTGAGAACAGCGGTAACCTGCTCCAGAGTCAGTGTGTTCTGCTCGATGGCCAGCGAGCCATGAATTGTCCGGATGCGATTGGTGCGCCGCAAATTAGGGTTGGCTGAAAGCTGATTCGTAGAGGTCAACCGTCCAACCAACTCCGCAATTTCCGCGACATGGTCGATCATCGCATTTGTAATTTCAAAAGGAGGTTTTTTGTTCCGCATTCTGCCACCTCATGTAAAAACTTATCTATATTATTATATCAAACATCACTCATTTCATCAATCAAAAAGTAGCTGAGATTACAAAAAGGTCGCCCTTTATGGCGACCTTAAAACATTTAATGAGGTGTAAGCAAATGGGAATTCGCACCGCCCAAATATTTCACCCGTTATTAGCGGTTATAAGAAGCCGTCAAAATCGGCGCAAAGCATTGAAATTACTGGATTTATTGAGAAATCAAAACCATCCCAAATTATCTTCCTTTATACGCTGTTACCCTTGACCGCGTGAGCTGATAAGGGCAAAATCAAGGGAAAACCCCGTGCGGGAAACACAATTATTTGACAAACGGCTGACAGTGATGTGTTAAGTCAAACTGAATAAGAATCCACCGGCAGGTCCGGTTACGGTAAGGGAGCATTGCGCGTCAATGCTCCCTTTTACTATACCACAGACCGCCGTTGAGAGATATAAAAAACTGTGGCAGAACGGAGGTGTCAGATATGCCGCAGGCGATCTTTGCATACCATCTCGGCATGGACGCCGAGCAATACGCCTTTTTCCGCATCCCCAAGCTCCTGATCACCGAGCCGTACTTTCGACGGCTCTCCACCGACGCGAAGCTGCTGTATGGCCTCATGCTGGACCGCATGAGCCTGTCCATGAGAAACGGCTGGATGGACGATGACGGCCATGTGTACATCTACTTTACGCTGGAGGAGGCGTGCGAACAGCTCTGCTGCAAGACGGATAAGGCGGTCAAGCTGTTCGCGGAGCTGGACAGCGCCAAAGGCGTGGGCCTCATAAGGCGGGTCAAGCAGGGGCTGGGCAGACCGGCGAAAATCTATGTTCTCCGCTTCATGGGTATAGAGGACGAACCAGGCGAGGATACACCGAAAGCGGAGCCTCCGAGCTGCCGAAATCCAGACTTCGGAAAAACCGAAGTCAAGAGTTCTGAAAAACCGAAGTCTGGACCTCGGAAAATCAGAAGTCAAGACCTCGGAAAAACCGAGTGTAATAAGACTGATAAGAATAATACTGAGTTGAGTAATACTGATTCATCTATCCATCCGGGCGCGCAGCCGGAGGAGGTGATCGAGGAATACCGAAAAGAGATTCGGGAAAACATCGAGTACGACCACCTGCGCCGGTAGCATCCCTACGACGACATCGACGAGATCGCGGACCTCATGCTGGAGGTCCTCTGCACACAGGGCAGCTTCATGCGGATCGGCGGAAAGCAGCTTTATACGGCGTTAGTGAAGGAGCGTTTTCTGAAGCTGGATTCCTCCCACATCGAGTATGTGCTGGACTGCCTGCGGGAGAGCACCGCGGACATTCGTAACATCAAAGCCTATCTGCTGGAGATGCTGTTCAACGCCCCAGCTACCTGCGGCAGCTACTACCGCGCCAAAGTGAATCACGACTTCCATGACAGCGGATAGGCAGAGCGAACAGCTCTGCTTTTTTGAAACCCATTTTACGACTGAAAGGAGCATCGAACCCGTGAAAACAATCGCACTGGCAAATCAGAAGGGCGGCGTGGGTAAGACCACCACAGCCGCCAGCCTCGGCATTGGCCTTTCTCGGCAAGGTAAAAAAGTCCTGCTGATTGACGCCGATGCACAAGGCAATCTCACGCAGATGTTGGGCTGGTCGCAGCCTGACGAATTATCCCCCACGCTCTCCACGCTGATGGAGAAGATCATCGCGGAGCAGCCCATCGCCCCCGGCGAGGGAATTCTGACCCACTCGTCCGGTGTCCACCTTGTACCCGCCAATATCGAGCTGTCGGCGTTAGAGGTCACGCTGGTCAACACCATGAGCCGCGAGACGGTGTTGCGGCAATACCTGTCCACGGTGGCAGGCCGCTATGACTACGCACTCATCGACTGTATGCCGTCTCTCGGTATGCTGACGATCAACGCGCTGACTGCTGCGGACAGCGTGATTATCCCTGTGCAGGCGCAATATCTCCCCGCAAAGGGGCTGGAACAGCTTTTGCGAACCATCACCCGCGTCAAGCGGCAGCTCAATCCGAAGTTGGAGGTGGACGGCATTGTGCTGACGATGGTGGACAGCCGCACCACATTGGCGCGGGAGATCAACGCACTTGTCCGTAAGACCTATGGCGGTCATGTGTTCACAAGCGAAATTCCCCGTTCCATCAAGGCGGCAGAGATCAGCGTAGAAAACAAAAGCATTTACGACCATGACCGCAGTGGCAAGGCGGCGCTGGCGTATGAAAATCTGACGAGGGAGGTGTTGAGCCTTGGCAAGCAAATTAAGCGGCATCGAGCTGACCCGGTACGATGACCTGTTCAAAACGGACGCGGAGCGTGAAGCCGACCGGCAGGAGCGGATTCAGATCGTCCCCGCAGCAGAGGTTTTCCCATACTCCCGCCAGCCGTACACCATTGACCGCCCCACGCCTGATCTGGTGCGGCTTATGGACAGTATTGAGCATATCGGCATCGCTGAGCCGCTGATTGTCCGGCCCCGCGAGATCGGCGGATATGAGATCATTTCCGGCCACCGACGCGATTACTGCGCGAAAGCCGTGGGATTGGATACCCGCCCCGTCATCGTCCGCAATTACAGCGATGAGGAAGCGGACATTTTGGTGGTGGATTACAACATCAACCGCGAGGACTTACTGCCCAGTGAGAAAGCCAAAGCCTACAAGCTGAAACTGGACGCCATGAAACGACAGGCCGGACGACCCTCAAAAAATTCTGGCCAAGTTGGCCAAGATTTTCGTGGAAAAGCATCGGTAGACATTTTGGCTGAACAGGCAGACGAAAGCCGCAAGCAGGTGCAACGTTACATCTGCCTGAACAAGCTGATTCCTCCGCTGTTGGATGCGGTGGACGCGGGAACGCTCAAGTTCGTTCCCGCAGCAGATTTTCTCTCCCACCTGTCCGAAAAAGAACAGACCTACCTCCTGCTGGTCATGGAGCGCGATGAAGTGTCCCCGTCGCTGGGACAGGCCCAACGGCTCAAGCAGCTCAGCGGTGAGGGCAAGCTGGAAAACAATATCATCGACCTCATCATGCGAGAGGAAAAGCCGCTGGAACGCAAGGTCACGATCCGCAACGACCGACTGCAAAAATACTTTCCTGCCAGCTACACCCCGAAGCAGATGGAGGATGTTATCATCAAGCTGCTGGAGGGCTGGCACCGCAAGCGGCAGCAGGAGCAGAGCCGATGAAAAGAAAGCTGCCATTCAGAAATGACCTGCCGGAAACCTGTTTTTCCGTTCTGCCGTCCAGCGGTCAGCTTATTGTCATCCGGCATGGTGAGCGCGGCTATTATCCCTCTGAGTGGGACACCGGCAGCCGGGAGGAAAATCGCAAGATCGCCAGCAGCCATAATGCGCGGCGCGGCATCACGGACATTCAGGAAGCGGCAATGCTGGCAGGTTCCATGTTCGGCTGGAACACACCGGGCGCAAACCCACAATGGTATTTGGACAACGCAAAATATGTGAATTCCAACATCGTCCAAGGCCATATCAAAGACCCAATCATGAGCGTGTACTATCCCGTCAGCAGTTTCTTACTGTGCTATGAAATCATGGGCAAACAGCACTTTTATCTGCCCATGGACAAACTGCCGCAAGAGCTGATGGGCCAAAGGTCGCAGTTCATCATGCTGCCGGATCTGGTGCGCGGGCTTCCGATCATGCCGGTGACAGCGACCTTTGCACAAAATGGGAGCTGCACCATCCAGTTAGAACACGGCAGCTATGTAGTGGGGGAAATGGTCAATCAGGAGTACCACATCACCGCCCGCGTCCGCGTCGGCAGTGCCGAGTTTGTCATGGGCGAATGTGAAAAAGCCCCTGCTCCCTTCGTCACATGGCAGCGCAACTGCAAAAGCGACGGGGACGGCCCACCTAATTTCTTTTGGGGGCATTACCGCTCTGACCGTTCTTCCTGCATCGAGGATTTCTGTGAACGGGCCGGAAATGAATACAAAAAGCAGATGGAGCGGCAGAGGTGTGTGCCGCATGAGCGAAACCTTGGGGAACATAAAGCCAAACGGTAATGAATGACCGTAAGTGCGAGAAAAGTTGCATCGCCGCTATTGACGGTAAGTCGGCACGCCGATATAATGAAAGTATCGCAAGAACCCTTCAGAACAGGAGGTGCGGAAAATGGACTTGCAGACTTTGCTCAATGAGCGGAACCTTTCAAAATATCAGCTATCCAAGCTCAGCGGCGTTCCCAAGACGACGATCATGGATATATGCGCCGGAAGAAGCGACATGGAGCGATGCAATGCAAAGACGGTGCAAAAGCTGGCGCAGGCTCTGGGCTGCACGATGGAGGATATGATGAAGCTGTCCTCACCCTATGACGAAAAGGGCCTTCCCAAAGACCGCAGCTATCTGGAGTGCGGACTGCCGGAATTTTTGCAGGAGTCCATCCAAGCCATGGTGAAAGCATGGCAGAAGGTGGACAATGGCGAGGACTATACGCTTTGGGACTGCGATTACTGCAATCTGCAAAGCGACATCAACAGCGCGGAGGTCAACCAGATCATCAGCCCAGAGCAGGCGTGGTATCTCCGTGAAAAATATTTGAGAATGGAACGGGAGTGAATAAATGCAAATCGTTGATTTTACAAACCTTCCGAAGCGAAACAAAATGTATGCCGGTGCAAACGGCAGCAAGATCTCTGTGATTTACGAGGGGCAGCAATATATGCTGAAATTTCCTCCTCCGCCCACCAAAAACAAGGACATGAGCTACAGCAACAGCTGCTTTTCCGAGTATCTTGGCTGCCAGATCTATGAGAGCATTGGTATTCCTGTGCAGAAAACCATGCTTGGCACCTATACCGTAAAGGGGAAAGAAAAAATCGTGGTGGCCTGCGGCGACTTTACAGAGCCGGGTGTCACCCTACAGGATTTCGCCTCCCTGAAAAACCAAATCATTGACTCTGAGCGCAGCGGCTACGGCACGGAATTGTCCGATATTCTTCACACCTATTACAATAAATTTGGACAGGAAAGCCAGACAGCCAGTCCGGCTTTCTTTCC
>ENA-UOJM01001460-UOJM01001460.1-human-gut-metagenome-genome-assembly--contig:-P116-NODE-1460-length-21510-cov-7.372221_pt1 | contig 21510 bp, 20 predicted proteins | sample MGYA00242349_ERZ723896 | MGnify/ENA metagenome assembly ERZ723896 | reverse complement strand
CATTGGTGAAAAACCAGGAAGTAATATTTTAAGATATATCACTGCCTATTTAAAGAATGATGTAGTTAGAGACCAGTTGTCGGATCGATCAAACAACCGAGTATCGTATCTATATCTGAAAAATGAAGCAATACCATTTGATGAAATGCCATATGCCTCAAGTTTATACGGACATAATTTGCCGAAATCAAGATTGCATAAATGTTTAGAGGTATATGATTGTGAACATCAATATGTGTCTGCAATGGTGAATAAAGAAGCTTATGATAGTAATACATTATATGTAACTGTGGATGATAGTAAGTTAGATTATTTTCGGTATGAGTTGGAAGTATTTAATCAAAATTTGTATAAAAGCAAAAAACAGCAACTTAGAAAAATAGAAACATTTACAAACCATTTGTATGTTAAGGGATATTATGATGTAACTAAATCTGTTATGGAAAAGTTGCAGCAATATACATCAGAAGGCGTTGAAGGTTATTCTGATATGCTTATAGATAAAAACGAATTTATCAATAAAATTGATGATGTTGCAAAGCAAAAAATAGTAAAAAATATATTTATGAATTCTAGATTGGGAATGGTTTACGGTGCAGCAGGAACAGGTAAAACAAGAGTAGCAGAATATATTGCAAAAATATTTGAGAATAAAAATATTCTTTTGCTTGCGAATACAAATGCCGCAAAAAATAATTTAGAGCGAAGAATAAACGCTTCTTGTGATTGCTACACGGTATACGACTATTTGAAAAATGGATATAGTTGGAAGAAGTATGATCTGGTTATTTTGGATGAGTGTAGTACGGTGTGTAATGAAGAGGTTTTGAACCTGTTTGAAAAGTGTAATGCGAAAGCATATTTATTGATTGGAGATATATACCAGATAGAAGCAATAAAGTTTGGAAATTGGTTTAATTTCGCAAGATATTTTGTTGATAAGAAATCTGTGTATGAGCTATCAACTCCGTACCGGGCAAAGGATAAAGCAATTTTGCTTGAAATGTGGACTCGCGTAAGAGAATTTGATGAAAATATGTTTGAAAGATTACAAGCAAATGGATTTATATCAACTTTAAATGAATCTATTTTTGAAAAGAACGAAGAAGAGATCATTTTATGTTTAGGATATGATGGATTGTATGGAGTCAATAATATTAATAGATATATGCAAAAAATCAATCCGTCTAAACCGATTGAGTGGGGAAATTGGACATATAAGGTTGGAGATAAAGTTTTGTTCAATGAGAATAAAAGATTTGGAAATGTTTTATATAATAATTTAAAGGGACGCATATTATCAATTGATAAGAAAACGGATGAAATAGTATTTCAAATACTTGTTGATAACGCAGTTGATAAAAGAGATGCTCTTTTTTCTGGTATTAAGCTTATTGATTGCGAGTATGAGGGGAAATCTATTGTCGAGTTTGGAGTAAAAAAACGAGTTGAACGGGATTCGGATGGTGATTATTCTGAAGAAATTGTACCGTTTCAAATTGCTTATGCAGTATCTATACATAAAGCACAGGGATTGGAATATGAGTCTGTGAAGGTAGTAATTACAGAGGATGTTGATGAAAGAATATCACATAATATTTTCTATACTGCAATTACAAGGACAACAGATAAGCTTAAAATATATATGAGTAAAGATACGCAGAGGAAACTTGCAGAAAAGTTTGTAAAAAGTAATGTTGGATTACAGCAAGCACAATTATTTGCAGGCCATGCTGGATTAAAATTGAAAAATAAATTGTCCTCATAGGAGAGCGTTTGCAAATAATTATGAAAATCTTGTTAAGGGAGCGACACCGAATGATTGATATATATACAGAAAAAAAGAACTCAAAGGATTGGATCCTTCAGAACGACCTGTATTTCAATTTGAATACAGCTAATGAAGAAATGTCAAAAAATGAAGTTGATTTGATCCAACAGATAGATAAGGCAAAGCTGACTCCGGATAAACACATAGAAACAAAATATGGCTTAGGTACGATCCGTAACCTGTCATCCGGCTGCAAGACGTTACTCAACATTGTTAAACATCCTGATAAAGTAGTAAATGTAGAGGAATGTGGTCCGAATGTACTTAAAGTTATTTTCACAATGGATAATATAAAGATATACATGTCAAGACCAACCCTGTTTGACATACCAGATGATGCAGAGATTAGATTCAATAATTCGGATATAGTCATTGGCGGAAGGGGATACAATGCCTGGTGGAGTAAGGAGTATGAAAGGAGAGAGGCGGATGATTTATAAGAGGATTGCATTTAAGGCAGCTCCATTTTCATATGACTTAGAATTCGATGACAGAATAACACTTGTTGGGGGCGATAGCGGAGTTGGAAAAACAGTGCTATATGAGATGCTGGAAGATGTAAGGCTTACAGATGAGTACAGGGCGATCAGATTATTTAATTACAGGTCAGATAATTTTTCGGAAGCAATAAAGCGCTGCAGAGATAGTTTTATTGTGGTAGATAATGCGGATAATCTGATGAATGATGAAGTTAGAAAATTTATTAATTTTGAAACATCAAATCAATATATGCTTTTCTTACGAAATTGCGATGGATTGAATGTTTCAGATAAGAGTTTTAAGGTTTTGAAGTTCGATAATAATAAGATAACACTGGAAGAGGAGCTGTGACATGAAGTATTTATGGACAGAAGACACCGGTGCTGGGCTTCATTTCTGGAAATTGGTTGATCAACTTTTCTTTGATGATAAATTAAGCGTTGAGAGCAAGGGGAGTAATCAGGGATTATTGGATGCAGTATTAGATTTAGAGATGAAAGATGATGATAAATATTATATTGCGTTTGATTATGTGGTAGATAATCAGGATATTCGTAATAAATATCGTATGTTGAAATCAATAGAAAGAAGTTCAAGGGGAAAGCTTGTAATTCTGGATATGATCTGCTTCGAATACCTGATTCTTGCATTTGATAAAATTGTGGAGTGGACAGGCACAGGTAAGACAGATAAAATTAAAATTCGTGAAGAAGTTTTAGCGGCAGTTGAAGATCACAGAATTAATTTATCAAAGATTGATGATGAGAAGACATTACAGTACATAGCTGGATTTAAGAGATACTCGACAGAGCGGGTGATGAAATCTTTGGTAGGTGAACTTACACAAAACGAGAAATGGTCGGTCAAGGGCCCGCTTATGGGTGAGTGTTGGTATAAGGATTGCTGCGTGTCAGAAAATCCGGGTAGTCTTAGGTGTGGAAAGCCTGAGGTTGAAGGTGGGGAAGAGAAGATGAAAGAGCTTATACATTCGGAGGCAATACAGCAAATATTAAAGATAATATAAGTTATATAATAGACTCATTTTTATCGGGAAAATAAGATTGTTCAGAAGGACGAGGGCGGGGAAGTCTGATATGCTAAAGATGGCGCGGCTTTTACACCGCGCCGGAGAATGAAAATATGATAGATGATGTCGTTGCAGATCATCTTACGCGGCAGCCACATATCCGTACATCATCATGTAATGGCAGAAGCTTCCGCCCATGACGAAGAGATGGAAGATCTCGTGGGAGCCGAAATTTTTATGCTTTGAGTTGAAGATCGGTAATTTCAGTGCATAGATCACACCGCCGATGGTATAGATGATGCCGCCGGCGAGAAGCCATGCGAAAGCGGCAGGTGTGAGAGCGGCAACGATCTGGCGGATCGCCATGATGCATACCCAGCCCATCGCGATGTAGATCACGGAGGAGAACCACTTCGGGCAGTTGATCCAGAGGGCATTGATGATGATGCCTACGATGGCGATGCCCCAGACAAGGGACAGCATCCGGTAGCCGGACTTATTTCCGAGGACGATCAGGCACACCGGCGTGTAGGTTCCGGCGATCAGGATGAAGATCATCATGTGGTCGATTTTCCGAAGGATCTTATTGACATGCTCAGAAATGTCGAAGGTGTGGTAGACCGTGCTTGCGGCGTAGAGCAGGATCATGCTGACGATGAAGACGCTCAGGGCCTTTAGGTGCATGGTTCCGGGGGCGGATGCGGCCTTGATTAAAAGCGGCGTCGAGGCAACCATTGCGGTCAGCATTGCGATAAAGTGAGTCAGCGCGCTTCCGGGATCTTTTATTTTCAGTTCCATAATCATTCCTCCAATCATGCGGGATAGCCTGTGTTGAACAGGGAAAATATTGGAAATCAGAATGTGCGTGACTGTATGAAATGAATTAGTCCGATATGGATCTGCGATAATAGGTTGTGGTGGACAAATTTCAGATCATTGCAGCAAATGAACGCAGGGTCTGGTTTCAAAGTTAAAGTGAATATTTAAAATACGACATGTAGTTTTAAAAACTACTTATCACGCTTGGATATACTATACCACTTACGATAAAAATATGCAAGGGGAAATATTTTGATGTTAAAAGTATTATATGAGGACGACGAGATCCTGGTGGTCATAAAGCCTGCGGGCGTGGAATCCCAGGCTGCGAAGCGGTTCGCACCGGATATGGTCAGCGAGGTGAAAAAACACCTGGTTATCAACAAATCATGCACACCGGGGAAGGAACCTTATGTGGGAGTTATCCACAGACTGGACAAGCCTGTGTCCGGCGTGATGGTGTACGCGAAAACGAAACGGGCGGCAGCGGCTTTAAGTGAGCAGGTTCAGAGCCATAAGATGAAAAAAATCTACACAGCAGTTGTCCACGGAAGACCTGTGAATATGGTGGATAACTATGTGGATTATATGGTGAAAACACCGGACGGGAATTATTCACAGGTTGTGGATAAGGGGATAACCGGTGCGAAAAAGGCGGAGCTGTCCTATGAAGTCTTAAAGACGATCGACGGGAAAATAGCCGGAATGCCGGAAACGGAGCTGAGCCTGGTGAGAATTTCATTGAAGACTGGACGCCATCACCAGATCCGTGTACAGATGGCGTATCATGGGACGCCGTTGTATGGGGATATGAAATATGGAGTGCCTGTGGGAACTGACAAACTTGATAAGAAAGAGAATGCAGACCAGGGAACCATGAAGGCAGCAGGAAATAGAAATATGCCGGGTATCAGAACAGCAGGAAATATGGGAAGTGGAAGAGAGTCGATCGCACTCTGCGCTTCAGCGCTGACTTTTTTTCATCCGGTGACGAAGAAAGAAATGACGTTTGAGATAGAACCGGTCGGAGGGGCATTTCAGTTGTTTCAAGTTTGATCCTGGTTGGGCTGTTTTCGGCTACAGGTTGTGACATTGGCAACTGTGGAGGTGAATATCTTTAGATTCAAAGGTCGAGGCTTGTAAATGATCATGTTCTGCTAAGAACCATGGAAAAAACAGATTATGGAATCGTCCCGCGGCGCGCATATCGCAGGAATTTCCGCCCATACTATGAGCAGTACAAAGGAAGTACAAATCAGAAAACGGGTGATTCCATGGTAAGTCCTGAGAAAAAACTGAAGAAATTTCTACTGATTCTGGGAATCACGGGTGCGGTATACGGAGCGTTTCGTTATCTTTTACCCCTCGTGGTTCCCTTTTTATGTGCGTATGGGACGGCGCTGTTTCTGCGTCCGTCGGTCAGGTTCCTCTCGAACCGCATTGCGGTGCCGTTTCGTGGGGAGATGCACCATCTGCCGGTGTCGCTTGTCGGCGGGATCGAACTTCTGGTGATGTCATGCCTTGTTTTTGGATTCCTCTACGCGGGCGGCAGCATGGTGGTGAGCCAGACGGGGCTTTTTATCCGGAGATTTCCAGACTGGCTTTCCGCCCTTGATCTGCGGCTTACGGATACCTGCCGCCTCCTGGAGCAGAAGATGGGGCTTAAGGCGGACGCGCTGGTGGAGCTTGCGGGGAGAGCAGTGGAAGAGGTCCGGCAGATGTTTAAGAACTCCACGATGCCAGTGCTCATGGACCGCTCCGTGTCTGCGCTCCGCGTGGCAGTCGCCGGGATCGTCCTTTTCTTTATCTATTTTGTCGCAGTACTCCTGACACTGCAGGAGATGGATGACATCAGGGAAAAGCGGAGCAGGTCCGCATTCCGGCGGGAATTTCTCGTAGTGGGAGAGCGGATCGCATCCGTGGTGAGCGCGTGGCTGAAGACCCAGGCGTTTATTCTGTTCCTAACAAGTGCCGTGTGTATCTTCGGACTGGCAGTGATCGGAAATCCCTATTCGTTTTTGTTTGGCTGCGGGATCGGGATCCTGGACGCACTGCCGGTATTGGGGGCCGGGACTGTGCTGATTCCGTGGGGAGTCGCGCTGCTGTTTCAGAAGGCGTGGAAAAAGGCTGCGGTGATCTTCGGCATCTATGTGGTCTGCTACTTTCTGCGTCAGATCTCAGAGGCGAGACTGATGGGGAAGCAGGTGGGGCTTTCGCCGCTGGGATCGCTGGTATCCATGTATGTGGGACTTAAATTGTTTGGATTGTCGGGGCTGATCCTGGGACCGGTGGGAGTGCTGCTGATCGGGGATCTGGTGCGGATGTATGAGGAACAGGGGAGCTGAAAAGACAGATTGTCTTGTGAAAAACACTATGATACAATGGGAACAGCAATCAGTTTACCCGTAAAAGAGGAGAACATCTATGACAGAAGATAACTTTACAGTAAGAAAAGCATCCCCAGCCGATCTCCCACGGATCCACGGGATCTACGCCGCTGCCCGCCAGTTCATGCGTGACCATGGGAACTTCAGCCAGTGGGACGGCGAGGACGCCCCGGAGCATCTGCTCCCGGGGGACATCGAGGCAGGAAATTTATATGTTCTGGAAGAAAACGGCGTGATCCATGCCGCCTTCGCCTTCATCATCGGCGCTGACCCATGCTACGCTGTGATCGAGCAGGGCGCCTGGAAGGCAGACACCCCGTACGCTGCCGTCCACCGCGTCGCAAGCGACGGTACGGTCCACAACATCCTGGGCCGGATCATGGACTTCGCCAAGTCGAAAATATCCCACATCCGGATCGACACCCACGAAAACAACAAGGTTATGCAGAGAGCGCTTGAAAAACAGGGATTTGAGAGATGCGGAATTATCTATGTCCCGGACGGAACGCCGCGGATCGCGTTTGAGTGGGGCAGGTAATCATGATGCAGATGAAAGACACCGAATAGACCATTTGGTTTTTGAGGTGTCTTTTTTGTACAAACAATTGTTAACTATATAAATATAACAGGTTGACAATTCGAAAATTCTATGTTATGCTCCTACAGGTCCATCTTTGCAATACCCCCCGGGTTCTGAAGACAGCAGCCGCTGTTTCAGAAGGTATGGAAAGAACGGAAGAGTGATGCGCATGTACAGGAAAAGGGAAATGCTTCAGATTTCTTGAGCAACCAGAAAATTCAGGAGGAAATAATTTTGAAACATATGAAAACGAAAGACCTTGTGCTGTGCGCAATGTTTGTGGCATTGATCGCGGTAGGGGCATTTATCAAAGTTCCTGTTCCGGTGGTTCCGTTTACACTTCAGTTTTTATTTACGATGCTGGCGGGGCTGCTGCTGGGTCCTGTGAACGGGGCGCTGGCGGTCGTGGTTTATATTGTTCTGGGACTTGTGGGACTTCCGATCTTCACCCAGGGCGGCGGACCGGGCTATATTTTTCAGCCGAGCTTTGGTTACATCATCGGATTCGCTGTGGCAGCCTATGTGACAGGCCGGATCGCGAATGAAAAGAGCCATCCTGGTTACAGACGCCTGCTGGCGGCAAATTTCATCGGACTCTTTATCGTGTACGCATTTGGAATGGTTTACTATTATGCGATCAGCAATTTCGTCATAAATACGCCGATCGGTCTCTGGCCATTATTTTTATACTGCTTTTTACTGGCGGTTCCGGGAGATATAGCGCTGTGCATTCTGGCGGCAGTCATCGGGAAACGGATGATCCCGATGATTAAAGAGGGGAGACTGGGATAGGAAATGAGCAGAAATATTTTTATCACAGGAACGGGAACGGATGTCGGAAAAACGTATGTGACAGGATTGATCGTGAAAAAACTGAGAGAGAGCGGTGCGGACGCGGCTTACTATAAGGCCGCCATGAGCGGCAACGAGAGACGGCCGGATGGCAGCCTGATCCCGGGGGACGCGCTCCAGGTAAAAAACATGTCCGGAATCCGCCAGTCCCTTGAGGAAATGTGTCCATATGTCTACGAGACAGCTGTCTCCCCGCACCTGGCATCACGGATCGAAGGAAATCCGGTCCGGATGGAGACTGTGTTGGCGGGATTTCAGAAGGTCTGTGAGGAGTACGAGTACGTGACGATGGAGGGAAGCGGTGGAATCCTCTGTCCGCTCTGCTTTGATGAGACGGATATCCGCCTGCCGGAGGTAGTCAAAGCCTGCGGCCTTGGGTGTCTGATGATCGCGGACGCGGGACTCGGCACGATCAACGGTGTGGCGCTGACCGCGTACTACCTCAAAGAGCAGGGAATCCCGTTGAAGGGGATCATTTTCAATCACTATAAGCCGGGAGATGTGCTCCATGAGGACAACCGGAAAATGTGCGAGTATTATACAGGAGTTCCTGTGGTTGCCTGTGTGGCGGACGGTGACACGGAGCTTTCCATGGACGCGGAGGATTTGAAAGCGCTGTATGAGACTGCGGAAAAATGATCGTGAATATGCCGAGATTATATAGGAAGCGATAAGTGCTGACGTACTCCCGGGAATCCCACCCGCAGCAGCGGGGCAGGAAAGGGACCGGGGAGTCCATGTTAAGATGAAGGAGAAGAAAACGATGATCTGGTATCCATATGAACAGTTAAAAACAATGAAGGCGCCCTACGAGATCGTGGACGCGAACGGGGTATATCTCTATACGAAAGATCAGAAGATGATCGATTCGGTTTCATCCTGGTGGAGCGTGATCCACGGATATAAGCACCCGGTGATCAACCAGGCGATCATCTCCCAGGTGGAGAAGTTTTCCCATGTCATGCTGGGCGGGCTGACCCACGAACCGGCGAGAAAGCTGTCAGAGAAACTGGCGTCCTGGCTGCCGGGGGATCTGGATTACTGCTTCTTTTCCGATTCCGGCAGTGTGGCGGTGGAAGTGGCGTTAAAAATGGCGCTGCAGTATTATATGAACCGGGGAGATGAGAAGCGGACCATGATCCTGGCCCTGGAGCATGCCTACCACGGCGACACCTTTAAGACGATGGAAGCGGGAGACGATGAGGATTACCATTTCGTGCTGAAAGCTTACGGGGCAAGCCCGTATGTGGTCCATATTCCGACGGAGATCACGGCCCTGGAAGAGGCCTTTGAAAAGTATCATGACAGACTGAACTGTGTGCTGGTGGAACCGCTTTTACAGGGGGCGGGCGGCATGCGGATGTATGACGTTTCCTTCTTAAAGAAGGCGAGAGAGCTTTGTGACCAGTATGGTGTCCTTCTGGTCTTCGATGAGGTGGCGACTGGATTTGGCCGGACCGGCAATCGTTTCGTGGCGGATCTGGTCCTCCCGGATATTCTGGTTCTCGGAAAGGCACTGACAGGCGGATATATCGGTCATGCTGCCACCGTGGCAAACCGGAAAGTATTTGAGGGCTTCTACGATGATGTTCCGGAACATGCCCTGATGCATGGACCGACATTCATGGGAAATGCGCTGGCGTGCAGCGCGGCCCTGGCATCGATCGAACTGTTCGAGACCCAGAACTACATGGAAAAGATCAAGAGGATCGAAGCTGTGACCCGCCGCGAGATGAAGGGCTTCACAGACCCCAGGATCCGCGAAGTCCGGATCCTGGGCGGCTGCGTCTGCGTCGAAGTCTACGATCCGGCCGTATTAAAAGGATATCAGGAGTATGCCTGCAAGAGAGGTGTGTTCAGCCGTCCGTTCTTAAACTACCTCTATGCAATGGTGCCGTATGTGATCCAGGAGGACGAGCTGGTGCAGGTGCTTCAGTGTATGAAGGATTGGTTTGCGAGATAGGAATGCGGACAGCAAATACAGTACAGAACAAACATTCGGTTTGTTCTGTACTTTTTTTAGCTTGAATGCTATACTGGACAGGTAATATACTAAGAATGAAACGATTCCGTACATTCATAGCCTGGGGCGGAGAGATATTCCAGATCGGCTTCGCCGTCGGGATTTTTGCACTGCTTCTAATAATATCATGGATAGGTCAGGAGAAATCATATGGATCATTTTGAATTAGTATCAGAATACCAGCCCACCGGAGATCAGCCGCAGGCGATCGAGCAGCTGGTGAAGGGATTTAAAGAGGGGAATCAGTTTGAGACGCTGCTTGGCGTGACCGGATCCGGTAAGACGTTTACGATGGCGAATGTGATCCAGCAGCTCAATAAGCCGACGCTGGTGATCGCTCACAATAAGACGCTGGCGGCGCAGCTTTATTCGGAGATGAAAGAGTTTTTCCCGAACAATGCGGTGGAGTACTTTGTCTCCTATTATGATTACTATCAGCCGGAGGCGTATGTGCCGTCTACGGATACCTATATTGAGAAGGATTCCGCGATCAACGATGAGATCGATAAGCTGCGCCACTCTGCGACGGCGGCACTGTCGGAGCGGAATGATGTGATTATCGTGGCCTCCGTGTCCTGTATTTACGGCTTAGGAAGCCCGATCGATTATAAGAACATGGTGATCTCCCTGCGCCCGGGAATGGAGAAGGACAGGGATGAGGTGATCCATAAGCTGATCGACATCCAGTATACGAGAAATGAGATGGATTTCAAGCGCGGAAGCTTCCGGGTAAGAGGTGATGTGCTGGAAGTATTTCCGGCTTATTCTGGAAGCGAGGCGTACCGGATCGAGTTCTTCGGGGACGAGGTGGACAGGATCATGGAGATCGAGGCGCTGACCGGAGAGGTGAAAGCGCAGCTGGAACATGTGGCGATCTTCCCGGCGTCCCACTATGTTGTACCGAAAGAAAAGATGATGCGGGCAACGGAAAATATCCTTGCGGAAATGAAAGAACAGGTAACCTTTTTTAAGAGTGAGGACAAGCTTCTGGAGGCACAGAGAATCGCGGAACGGACAAATTTTGATGTGGAGATGATGAGAGAGACAGGCTTCTGTTCGGGAATCGAGAACTATTCCCGTCATCTTGTGGGATCTGCACCGGGACAGCCGCCGTGTACGCTGCTCGACTATTTCCCTGATGATTTCCTGATTATCGTGGACGAGTCCCATATCACGCTTCCGCAGGTCCGCGGCATGTATTTCGGTGACCGGTCGAGAAAGAAGACACTGGTGGATTATGGATTCCGCCTGCCGTCTGCCCTGGATAACCGCCCATTGAATTTTGAGGAGTTTGAGACCCATATCAATCAGATGATGTTCGTGTCCGCAACCCCGTCCACTTATGAGGCGGAGCATGAACTTCTCCGCGCGGAGCAGATCATCCGCCCGACAGGACTTCTTGATCCGGAGATCTCCGTGCGGCCAGTGGAGGGACAGATCGATGATCTTGTGGGCGAGATCAATAAAGAAGTAGAAAAACACAACAAGGTCCTGATCACAACGCTTACAAAGCGTATGGCGGAAGATCTTACGGATTATATCAGGGAAGCCGGAATCCGCGTAAAATATCTGCACTCGGATATCGACACATTGGAGCGCGCCGAGATCATCCGCGATATGCGTCTGGATGTCTTTGATGTTCTTGTGGGAATCAACCTCCTCAGAGAGGGACTCGATATCCCGGAGATCACACTTGTGGCGATCCTGGATGCGGATAAGGAAGGATTCCTCCGTTCGGAGACATCCTTGATACAGACGATCGGACGTGCCGCGCGAAACGCCGAAGGCCATGTGATCATGTATGCGGATTCCATTACTGATTCCATGCGGGCCGCCATCGACGAGACGAACCGCCGACGTGAGATCCAGCAGAAGTACAATGAGGAGCACGGAATCACTCCGCAGACCATAAAGAAAGCGGTCCGTGATCTGATCGCAATCTCCAAGGCTGCCAGTGCCGGCGAAGAAGAGTTCAGGAAAGATCCGGAATCCATGGACGCAAGGGAACTGGAGAAGCTTGCAAAGGAACTCACAAAGAAGATGCGCCAGGCGGCAGCAGAACTGAATTTCGAAGAGGCCGCAAAGCTGCGTGACCGGATGAAGGAAGTGAAGCAGATGCTGCTGGAACTGGAGAAAAATTAAGATGATTGGTAACTACTGCCCGCACCAGGCGGACGAATGTGCCAGGATACACTTATTGACAATTATTCTCAACAAGAATACAATATTTCCAGATGACAGAGTCGGCTCTGTCAATTATGATAATGAAGGATGGACACAGGATGAAACTATATGAAGGAAATATTGGCGCGACGTATATGGTCGAGTCAGTCCATGTGGATGAGGCAATTAACCGGCGTTTAGAGGCGCTGGGGGTAAATGAGAATACGCCTCTTCTTGTGATGAATAAGAAAAACAGCGGAACCATGATCATCAAAGTCCGTGGAACCCGCCTTGCACTGGGAAAAAGAATTACCGGTGGAATTGAGGTAAAAGAGGAGGCGGCATCATGAGCACAGGAGAGAGAACGATCACGGTCTGTTTTGTAGGAAATCCGAACTGTGGAAAGACTACGCTGTTCAATGCATTTACGGGAGCAAAATTAAAGGTCGCAAACTGGCCCGGCGTTACGGTCGAGCGAATGGAAGGAGAGACGAGCTATAAAGGGCGGAAGATCCGTGTGATCGATACGCCGGGAATCTACAGTCTTACTTCATATACAATGGAGGAACTCGTCACAAGAAGGTGCATTGAAGAAGATGGCGTGGACGTAATTGTCAACGTTGTAGATGCATCATCTCTGGAGAGGAACCTTTATCTGACGATGCAGCTTTTAGAATTAAAGAAACCAGTCATTCTGGCTCTCAATATGATGGATATCATCGAAGAGCGTGGAATGGAGATTGACCTTCACAGACTTCCTGAGATGCTTGGCGGGATCCCTGTGGTTCCGGTCTCCGCGAGAAAGCGCACAGGACTTGACGTGCTGATGCACGCTGTGGTACATCATTATGAGGAAGGTCCCCAGGGCGTGATCGTCCGCTATGACAGGGAGATCGAGGATCGGATCCAGCGGGTAGAAGACCTTCTGCGGGAGAAGTATTCGGATCTCACAAATCTGCGCTGGCATGCGATCAAGATGCTCGAATATGACAAGGAAGTCCTGAAGGACCATCCGGTCGAACTGAAACAGATCGTGCCGAGAAGCTTCGAAAAAGAGATTATCAATGAAAAATACGATTACGTGGAATCGGTAATCAAGGAATGTCTGTTTAATAAAGAAGAAAAATCACATATGACAGATCAGGTGGATAAGATCCTGACTCATCCGATCCTGGGAATTCCAGCGTTCTTTGGAATTATGGCATTAGTCTTTTTCCTGACATTCACAGTCGGGGATTTTCTGAAAGGATACTTTGAACAGGGACTGGAACTGCTGTCGCTCGGTGTTTTGTCCGGGCTTCATTCAGCGGGAGCTTCCGACTGGGTGATCTCCCTGGTCGTTGATGGTGCGTTGGCGGGAGTTGGAGGAATCCTGACATTTCTTCCAAACATCTTTATCCTTTTCCTTGCGCTTGCGTTCCTGGAGGACAGCGGATACATGGCAAGAGTCGCCTATGTCATGAATGAGACTATGGGGATGGTCGGACTTTCCGGCCGTGCGTTTCTGCCGATGCTGCTGGGATTTGGATGCACAGTTCCCGCGGTCATGGCGACCAGGGCGCTGGAGAATCAGAGAGACCGCTTGAAGACGATCCTTATCACGCCGTTTATGTCCTGCTCAGCGAGACTTACGATCTATGTTTTGCTGGCGGATATGTTCTTCCCGAAATCGGCAATGTTAGTGGCATATTCCCTTTATCTGGTGGGAGTTGCCATGGCGATCCTCATTGCGCTTATCGTACATAGAATGACAGACAATAATACAGAGAATGCTCTCCTGATTGAACTTCCGGAATATAAGATTCCGAATCTCAGAACTGTGGCGATCTATGTCTGGGAAAAAATAAAAGATTACCTGACAAAGGCGGGGACAACGATCTTCCTGGCATCGATCATCCTGTGGTTTGTCATGAATGTGGGACCGGCGGGATTTATTTCTGATGTGGCGGACAGCTTTGCGGCAAAATTCGGACAGATCCTTGTGCCGGTACTAAAGCCGGTTGGTCTTGGAAGCTGGCAGATCGCGGTAGCATTGATCTCCGGAATCTCCGCAAAGGAGGTCGTTGTTTCGAGTATGTCCGTCCTTTATGGGATCGGCAATATCAATTCTGCAGCGGGAATGGCGGAACTCTCAGGAATCCTTGGGGGAACAGGATTTACGTCAGTGAATGCTTATGCGCTCATGGTATTCTGTCTTCTCTATACACCGTGTATTGCGACGATCGCGACGATCAAGAGAGAAACACAGTCCTGGAGATGGACACTGGGGATGGTCATGTTCCAGCTTGTGCTTGCCTGGTCGGCGGCATTTCTTGTATTCCAGATCGGAAGCCGCCTGTTCTGATCAAAAAATTGAAAACTATAACTGCTGCCACGCGGGCAGAAGATCTACAATAGTGGGTTTTGCGGCAAATGTGTTATATAGCAGTTATACAAAGATAAAAGGGGTTAAAAGGGGTAATAAATGAACGAAAAAACACTGCTGGAAGCTGTGGTGCTGGCGGGGGAACTCATGCTTGTCAGCGGAGCGGAGATCTACAGGGTGGAAGACACCATGAATCATATGCTGAAACGATCGGAGTACGAACAGACGGAAACGATCGTATATGGAACGGGAATCTTTGTCACGCTGAGCGATCCAAATAAGGAACCGCTGACCCGCGTCAAGCGTGTTGCGGCCAGATGCACCAGCATCAACCGGATCTGCCTGGTAAACGATGTATCGCGCCATTTCTGTGAGGGAAAGATCACGGTGGAGGAGGCGCTAAGACAACTGCAGGAGATCCAGGCACCAAAGACGGTCCAGTATGACTGGCTGACTCAGGGACTGGGATATGTTGGTGTTTCGGCGTTCTTTGCGCCTATGTTCGGCGGCTCCCTGGGAGACTTTCTGGCGGCAACGGTAGTTGGTGTCTGTCTTGCAGTAGCCGTATGGATTGGAAAAACCTTGAAATTCAACGATTTCTGCTTTAACGCGTTTGGAGCGTTTGTGCTTGCGTTTTCAGCTATGACGATCTGCCATTCTTATCCGGTACTGAATTCAGATACGATTATCGTCAGCGCTGTCATGCCGCTTGTCCCGGGAGTAACGTTTACAACGGCGATCCGTGATACCTTAAACGGGGACTACGCAGCCGGATCCGCCAGAATTCTGGAAGCGATCGTTGTGGGACTTGCAGTTGCGTTTGGAGTTGGTGCGGGACTTCTTGTAGCCCGCAGCATGGAAGGAGGACTCTTATGATCATACAGGTATTCAGCGCGTTCTGGGCGGTCGCGATGTTCTCCATTCTGACGGAGACTCCGAAAAAGTTTCTTCCGTACGCGGCTTTTTCCGGCGGATTTGCCTGGTGGGCATATTTAATGATCAATAATCTGACTCATTCAACACTCCAGGCCGCGTTCTTTTCGATCCTCGCGGTAGCATTTTTGAGCCATATTCTTGCCAGGATCATGAAAGCACCGGTGACGGTATTCCTCATCGCAGGAATCCTTCCGTCTGTGCCCGGAGCAGGAATCTACCGTACAGTATATTACCTGATCCAGGGAGACCAGACACTTTCAACCCATTACCTAATCTCGACGCTTCACACGGCAGGCGCGATCGCTCTGGCAATCTTTATCACAGATTCTGTTGTCAACCTTGTACATCTTTATCATGAAGGAAGTCATGCGAGACGAAATTGAAGGCGGTAGAATGTGTGCTGTGCAGCAACGTTTGCCTGCACTTAAACACATGTAGCCGAGTCTACGGAAGAATCACAAGGAACTTCCGTAAAGATCTGCAGGTTATCCGTTTCCCTGCGATACAGGTACATGTTATCAGAGAGAAAGTCTTCCGGCTGGATCGATTCGCGGTTGACATTTTTGATCGTATTGCAGAAAACATGATAATCAGGTTCCGTAAAATTTTCTGAATCAGCGATGATCAGGACCTCGTGGATACTGGATGGAAGGATGAGAAGATCACTTCCAAACTCGTCCGCGAGGTCTTTTAATTTATCAGGATAGAGGACGCAGGCGGCACCGTTGTGCGCGGCATCGTTTGTGAGGACATAGAGCGTCGGAACAGGGCAGTCTTCGTGCACAAAGTCAGTAGCTCCTGGGAAATATTCCTCGATCACTGTTTCAAGGCGGCGGAAACTTGCAGGAAAGATCCGAGGTGTATTTTCTTTTGCGAGCACAAAAAGTTCTCCTGCTGTCACATTCCAGGAAGCAGATACGGTGTTCGTGACGACAGAGCTGATCTGGGTCTCACCTTCAGATTCGATGATCAGGGAGAAGATCACCGCGAGATCCAGGAAAGGGATCCAGGGAATTGTCTTTAACAGCTCCTTATTTTTATCGCGGGAGATAAGCCGCCAGGTGATCTGGTCACGGAATTCCTCAAAACTGCTTAAGGAAGTGAGACTTGTCACGGAAACAGGAAGCTGTGTGTCAGTGATCGATATCATATATTCACAGAGTTCTGCCAGCGTGCGGCCTTTTTCAAACTGTTCATACAGCATCTCCAGGGAGATCACGGGGGAACAGTGTTTTTCCAATCTTAAGATAGCCAGGGAATCAAGCACAACGCCGTTGTTTTTGAGCACACGTTCTCTGTGGATCGAGCAGCTGGTGTCCAGCCTGTTAAAAAGTTCCTCCTGCAGTGCGGCACAGAATTCTTCGTAGTTCATTGTAATACCTCCTGATGTGTTTTTAGATCGATAGATTTGTTTTCATGACTTGAACAATAGAAATTAGAATGTTTTTTGCGGCCGCCCGGCGGGAAGCAGATATTCATACTGCTTAGATTGATTCGGCTAAAAATCAGGATGCCGGACAGCCATGGGATGTAAAATGAAAGGATAGGTGTATTCTAACGAAATCCTGTTCGAAAATCAATCGTGATGATTCACAAGAATCGCCCTCTGAAATTGACATGCAGGCAAAAAATAGTTGTATTTACAACATACAAAAGGGAAATATCGTGGTAAAATAATGAGATAGATCATGGGAAGATCCAGGTGGAAAGGAAAAAGAAAAATGGCTTTTATCAAAAATATCGATCATGAAACAGTTTTAAATCTCGCGGACCAGATCCACGCAGAACCGGGTCAGATCGTCAGCAAGACTCTCGCCCAGAACAAGGCGGTCAGCCTGACATTATTCGCGTTCTCCAAAGGCGAGGAGATCAGCACCCACGATTCCATCGGCGATGCCATGGTACATGTGATCGATGGCGTCGGTCAGTTTACCGTAGACGGTGCAGAGCATATCTGCAAAGCCGGAGATGTTCTCGTAATGCCGGCGAAGAAGCCGCATGCGGTATTCGCGAAGGAAGATTTTAAGATGCTTCTTACGGTGGTATTTCCGTTAGATTGATACTTGAGTATTTAGATGAACAACTCTGATTATCTCCAAAAAGCCCGGAAATACGGGCATTTCACGGGATATAAGAACTGAATTTACTACCGATTTACTACTTTCGGATTGAGCTTTGACACGCTTCTTCCTCCCGTGAAGCCCACCGCCCAAATAGTGACACATCGAAAATTGAATACGACACCGCAGACAGCGGCGTTCTCTTTTCCCCTTTGGGGAGATCAGGACGCCGCTTTTTTTGCGCCCAAAACCAGAAAGGAGGCGACCGCCTATGTACTTTACTTCCGGCAGCGACCGGGCCTTTGAACAGCTCATGCAGACGAGGCCGGGCGCAGATCATTTTGACAGCGGCGAGGCCGGAGCGCCGGAGGACTGCGGCACCTGCCGTTTCTACCGCCCGCACTGGAAGTACCAGTTTTGTGTGTATGAGGAATGTCCCTACCAGCCGGGCAAGCGCACCGCCCTTGACGGCGCGGTGAAATTTCAAGTGAAAGGAGTGGACGACGAGATGGCAGTTTTTCGAGTGGAGAAAAACCGGGGCTACACGGTGATGTCTAACCACCACCTGCGGAACAAGGACTTGTCCCTGAAAGCCAAGGGCCTGCTGTCGCAAATGCTGTCCTTGCCGGAGGATTGGGACTTTACGCTGAAAGGCTTGTCCCTTATCAACCGGGAACAGATCGACGCGATCCGGGCGGCTGTCCGGGAGCTGGAACAGGCGGGCTATATCGTGCGTTCCCGTGAGCGTGACAGCCAAGGCCGCCTGCGCGGAGCGGATTACATCATTTACGAACAGCCCCAGCCTGTGTCGGATTTACCTACATTGGAAAATCCAACATTGGATAATCCAACGCAGGAAAAGCCTACGCAGGAAAAACCAACGCAATTAAATAAAGATAGATCAAGTAAAGAGAAATCAATTACGGATGGATCAAATACCGATTCCATTCCTATCCTTTCCCCTCCCTCTCCTTTGGGGGAAGAAGCGGCTGCGCCGCCGGAACGGAAAGGAACGGGAGCGAAATCACAGAGCGCCGTAGAGATTTATCGGGAGATCATCAAGGACAACATCGAGTATGAACACCTTTGCCAGTACGCCAAGGGGATTGACCGGGATATGCTGGACGAGATCGTGGACTTGCTGGTGGAAACCGTATGCAGCGCCCGAAAGACCATCCGCATTGCCGGGGACGATTACCCCGCCGAGCTGGTGAAATCCAAGCTGATGAAGCTGAACAGTTCTCACATTGAGTTTGTCTTTGACTGTATCAGCAAAAACACCACGGAAATACGGAACATCAAAAAATACCTGCTGGCGGTTCTGTTCAACGCCCCAAGCACCATCAACGGCTATTACACGGCGCTGGTGGCCCACGACATGAACACAGGCAGTTGGGGAACCCCGCAAAATCGGTGATTTTGTGGGGAGAGGAGGAACAGCGAAATGAGCGAGCTTTTCACGCTTGCGTGGAAACAAGCGATATGGAGCTTGTGACGACGAGAAAGGAGGCCGACCCTATGAAACAGGGTGCTTTGATTTTTGACGAGCAGACAGACCGCTACGACATCCGCTTTGACCTTGCGGACTATTACGGCGGCCTGCACTGCGGAGAAACTTTTGATGTGATGGTGGGCGGCAGATGGAGGCCGACCCGCATTGAAATGGCCGAGAACTGGTATCTGGTGGGAATCCATGCCGACGACCTCTCCGGCCTGCGGGTGCGGATTTAAGCCATCCGCCTGCCTGCTGACTTTCCAAAGGAGGGATAGCAGTTGCAGGAAGAAGTAGACCAGAAAACCATAGCGTTAGCGGTTAAGACGGGCAAGCTCACCGCCCAAGTGCTGCAAGCGGCCATCCAAAAATATCTGGCCGCCCGGCAGAAAGGGACGGGCAAGGCCCATCACGGCCAGCAGAGCTTACGGCAGCTCAAAAAGGACGGTTCCGCCCTGTCCAACATTGAGATCACCGACGCCAACATTGGCTTATTTAAGCCCTGCGCCAAGAAATACGACATTGATTTTACCCTGCGGAAAGACCGCACTACCCATCCGCCCCGGTATATCGTGATCTTCAAATCCAAGCAGGCGGACAATCTGGAACAGGCGTTTAAGGAGTTTACAGCCAAGAAGCTCCAACAGCAGGAACGCCCCTCCATCCGAAAGACCCTTGCCGTCCTGAAAGAAAAGGCAGCGGCCAGAAGCAGCCAGCAGGCCAAGGAGAAAATCAAGGAAAGGGGGCTGTCACGATGAAGCCGGAAATGAAAAAGCTGATAATCGCCAACCTGCCCTACCTGCTGCTTGTTTACCTGTTCGGCAAGCTGGGACAGACCTACCGGCTGGCGGCTGGGGCGGACTTGTCGGAAAAGCTGCTGCACCTTGCGGACGGCTTTTCCCTTGCCTTTGAAAGCGCCGCCCCCAGCTTCCACCTGTTCGATCTGGCGGTGGGCGTGGCCGGTGCGGTGGCACTGCGGCTGATGGTGTACTGCAAGAGCAAGAACGCCAAGAAATACCGCCGGGGTGTCGAGTACGGCAGCGCCCGTTGGGGCGGGCCGAAAGATATAGCCCCGTACATCGACCCGGTGTTTGACAACAACATCCTCCTGACCCAGACGGAACGCCTCACCATGAACAACCGGCCCAAAGACCCCAAGACCGCCCGGAACAAAAATGTGCTGGTGATCGGCGGTTCCGGCAGCGGCAAGACCCGGTTCTTTGTGAAGCCCAACCTCATGCAGTGCGTGTCCAAGGACTACCCGACCTCATTCGTGATTACTGACCCGAAAGGAAGTCTGATCGGCGAGGTGGGCCAGCTCCTTGTGCGGTGCGGCTACCGGGTAAAAGTGCTGAATACCATTAACTTTTCCAAGAGTATGCGCTACAACCCGTTTCGCTACATCCATTCGGAAAAGGACATTTTGAAGCTGGTAAACACGCTGATCTGCAACACCAAGGGAGAGGGCGAAAAAAGCGCCGAGGATTTTTGGATCAAATCGGAACGCCTGCTGTATTCGGCCCTCATTGGCTATATCTGGTACGAAGCGCCGGACGATGAAATGAATTTCACTACGCTGCTTGAAATGATAAATGCCAGTGAAGCCCGCGAGGACGACCCGGAATTTCAATCCCCGGTAGACCAGATGTTTGAACGGCTGGAAGAAAAAGACCCGGAACACTTTGCGGTGCGCCAGTACCGTAAATTCCTGCTGTCGGCGGGCAAGACCCGCAGCTCCATTTTGATAAGCTGCGGAGCCAGATTAGCGCCCTTTGACATCCGGGAGGTGCGGGAGCTGATGGAGGACGACGAACTGGAACTTGACACCATCGGGGACAAAAAAACAGCCCTGTTCCTGATTATGTCGGACACGGACACGACCTTTAATTTCATTCTGGCAATGGTGCAAAGCCAGCTCATAAACCTTTTGTGTGACCGGGCCGATGACAAATACGGCGGGCGGCTGCCCGTCCATGTGCGGCTGATTCTGGACGAGTTCGCCAACATCGGCCAGATTCCAAACTTTGACAAGCTGATCGCCACCATCCGAAGCCGGGAAATCTCGGCTTCTATTATTTTGCAGAGCCAGTCGCAGCTAAAGGCCATTTACAAGGATGCGGCGGAAATCATTTCCGACAACTGCGACTGTACGCTGTTCCTTAGTGGCAGGGGCAAAAACGCCAAGGAGATCGCGGAGGTGCTGGGCAAGGAAACCATTGACAGCTACAACCAGAGCGAGAACCGGGGCGCGCAGACCTCCCACGGACTGAACTACCAAAAACTCGGAAAGGAGCTGATGAGCCAAGACGAAATTGCAACGATGGACGGAGGCAAGTGTATTTTGCAGGTGCGCGGCGTGAGGCCGTTTTTCAGTGAGAAATACGACATCACCCGCCACCCCCGCTATAAATACCTCTCGGACGCTGACAAAAAGAACACCTTTGATGTGGACAGCTACCTGTCGTCCCTGCGCCGGAAAAGGCGGCGCGTGATAA
>ENA-UOJM01001458-UOJM01001458.1-human-gut-metagenome-genome-assembly--contig:-P116-NODE-1458-length-21518-cov-4.501141_pt1 | contig 21518 bp, 28 predicted proteins | sample MGYA00242349_ERZ723896 | MGnify/ENA metagenome assembly ERZ723896 | reverse complement strand
GGATCCACCGTAAACCTCCAAAAAGGCACGGCGGTGGTTTATGTGGTGTTTGACGACTCCACCGGGCTGCTGCTGGGCCGGGAGGACGGTGAATGGGGGTGCTACCTGCCGAGCCTCTCGGCCGGTAATATCAACGTACCGAAGGGCGACGTCACAGCTCGCGGCATAAGCCTGAGCGGGCACACCCACGGAGGCGTCGAAACGGGCAGCGGATCCACTAAAAAACCAAACTAAGGAGGTACAGCCATGCCAACAATGGCACAGTGGGGCTCAAAAAAATGGGCCGTATCATCAAAGCAAGTCGTCGCGCTGGAGGGGCTGGCCTTTTCCTACGAGCAGGTGGCCGACGAAAACACCAGCACCGAGGACAAAAAGACGACTAACGAACGAGGCACCGAGCTTTTCCCCCTCTCATTCACCACCGTGCTGCACTCAGGCGCAGGCGTTGACGTATGGGCGGAGATCCAGAGCTGGAAGGCTCTCGTCACAAAAGTGAATTATTTCTATCTCGGCGGCAAGAAGCTGGGGCCGAAGCTCCAGCTCCGAAAAGTCGCGGTAAGCAACACAAAGGTGGACGGCAAGGGGCGGCTGCTTCTGGCCACTCTTTCCTTCACATTCAAGGAATACGATCCGGCCACCACCAGCGTGAAGGTAAGCACCACCGCGCTGAATGTGAAAGCGAGCACCGCCTCGAAGTCCGTCAAGAAAACAACCAACACAGCGGCCAAAAAGGCCGCAAAAAAAACGATCAAAGTCGGCGACTATGTGAAGCCGACCGGCAGCAGGTACGCAACCGGCCAGAAGATACCAAACTGGGTAAAACAACGAAAGCATAGGGTGAGCCAGATCAAGAGCAGCCAAAACAAGGTGCTACTGGGCCACCCTAACGGGATCAATAGCTGGGTGTATCTGTCCGAAGTAACTCTCGCATAAGGAGGTGACGCCATGAGAGCAAGCGGAAACGGGAGCCCGGAAGTGTGCGCCGCCAATCTGCTGAGGATCGTCCGCGGTGAAGTCGCATACGATCGCGTGCGCGGCGTTGACGGGACTCTGATCGACAAACCGAACGCGACCGACGAGGCCGTGGCTGACGCGGAGTGGGTTCTGGAAACCTTCGAGCCCCGCGTGGAGTCTGACAGTATCGCCTCAGATCCGGCGGCTGCCTTCTCTGGCGACTTCGGCATGATCGTGAACATTATCCAAAGAAAGGAGGACGAGGACGCATGAGCGAGCTCAAATTCATAGAGACAACCGACGAAACAATCTACACCGACATACTGGAAGAATTAGAGAACGGCGTCGGCGAGCCTCTCTACCCCGGTGACGAGCGCCGAATCTTCGGCGACACCATGGCGAAGGTGATCGTCACTGTTTACAACACAGTAAACGACGCCTGCCGCCAGAAAATGCTCCGATATGCAAGGGGCACTGTTCTGGACGCTCTGGGAGAAAACAGAGACGTGATCCGTCTCGATCCTACCTATGCCACTACCACCCTACGGTTCACAGTTACCGAAGCGGTGGGCTCTAATATCATTATACCGGCCGGACTTCGAGTAACAGGTGACTTCGTTCACTATTTCCTGACAGACACCACAGCCGTGCTTTATGCAGGTAGCCTCTATGTGGACGTGGCAGCAACCGCCGAGGAAGGCGGCACGGACTACAACAACATAGACGAGGGCGAGATCTCCGAGATCGTGGACGTCTCCGACGTTCCACTGCTCGACGGAGTAACAAACCTGACCATAACAGAAGGCGGAGGCGACCGTGAGGAGGACGAACCGTACCGTGAGAGAATCCGAGAGGCTGAGAACAAACTCAGCACCGCAGGCCCGGCCAAAGCCTACAAATACTGGGCGCTGTCCGCGAACTCTCTCGTCACGGACGCAGTGGTGGAATCCGAAAAGGAAACGATCACCAGAACACTGAAAACATACGCCGGGCACGCCTTCCAAGGTGGCGCCAATCTCCTGCCGGACACTCTGGTGGTTTTCCTGAGTGACGGATCCGAAGCCACAGCAGGGGCCGACTATACGGCCGAGTATGCAGACGAGCTTCTGACTCTCTCACTCTCCGGATCTCTCGCTGGAGCTGAGGCGGTAAAGATCCAGATCGGCCGCAATATGTACGGCCGCGTCAAGATCGTGCCGATCTGCGCCGGAGGACAGATTCCGAGCGAGGAAGTGCTGGCCGACGTGCTGGCTGCCTGCTCTGCGGACGACGTTCGCCCTCTCACTGACATGGTAACGGTGGAAGCTCCGGAAACTCACGAGTATGACATAGAGCTCACCTATTACACCACTAAAGCCAACGAGTCAGAAGTAGTGCAGAACGTGGAAGGATCCGGCGGGGCTATTGATCAGTATATCAACTGGCAGGGCTCCACACTGAATCAGGACATAAACCCAGACGAGCTCCGGAAGCGGATCCTCTGCCCTGACTGGGCCGACGATCTGATCGGAGCCACCCGTGTGCAGATCATCAAACCGGAATACACCGAGCTCAACAGCACGACCGTGGCCAAGTTCTCCGGTAAAAAGACCGTGAAGCATATCGTCAGAGGATAAAGGAGGTGGACAGCATGGGCGGCATGAAAGTGTCAAACATGGATTTTATAAAACTGCTGCCCGCCTTCATGCAGGACGACGAGGCAGCGATCGCACTCAGCAAGGCCGTGAACAAGCTCATAGGTGAGCCGGGCAAACGTCTGGCCACAATCCGCACATGGGACAAGGTGGACGAGCTCACAGAGGCGGAGTGCAACGAAATGGCGTGGGAGCTGGACATTGACTGGTACGACTCCGAAGGCATGAGTCTGACAGAGAAGCGGAACACAATCAAGCTCGCGCAGCAGATCAAAAGAAAACGCGGTACCAAGTGGGCCGTTGAGCGCCTGATCGGTGCATACTTCGGCGAGGGCTATGTCATGGAGTGGTTCGAGATGGACGACTCCCCGTACACCTTCGCGGCTCTAACCACAAACGCGAACACCGACGGCGAAAATTTTAATAAATTTGTTGACGCCGTTCAGGCTGCCAAAAATGTGCGCTCGCATATCGCGGGCGTTTTCTATTACTGGCAGCAGGGGCCGGATCCCGGTATTGAGTGTGCGCTGAACACGGAGCTGCACCGTTATGATTTTGTGAAATGCGGTACCAACCCGCGAACGGCCACGATCGGCTTCGTGATAAAGCCGAGCATTGAAACAGATCCGGAAGTGAAGCCGTACCTATACGACTACACTCACGCCGGAACTACAACCTGCGGAACATATCCGCAGCCCGGAACACTCGGCGCCGTCGTAAAGCAAGCGGCTGCAGCCGAGCCTGACACCGAGGCGTTCCGCTACAACTACCCTGAATGTGGAATAACTCCACGGCCGGGGACGTTGGGCTCAGTTATAAAACGCGCAGCAGCCACGAACGAAAAGGCGGCCCTGTTCTGCTATCCGTTCGTAAAATGCGGAACTAAGCGCTGCGGGGAATAAACCGAAAGGAGGGCACAAAATGGCATACTTCGGCGAAGCCTACATGGGACGAAGGCGGCAGCAGTGGCTCCGCTCTCTCGCCTATGTCGAGGCTCAGACAAACGGCACATGGCACCGCGGAACGATCAACCAGAAAAAGATCGAAGGCGAAAACGTGGTAGTTATGGCGACGTTCCCGACGCTGGACTCTATCGCCTGCACGATCAACGCCTCCCGTCTGATCGACACCTACGGGGAGCAGGCAGCATACCAGCAGAGAACTATCAACAAAGTGGCCGGACAGGGAACCATGATCAAGATCACGATCCCGATCTATGAAGTCACAGCATAAAGGAAGGAGGAAGCAGACACATGTATAACGCAACAAAATGGCTCGACAAAGTGGTAGACGTCGATAGTGGCGAGGTCATTCAGGCCGGAACCGATCAGAGCGCCGCCCACTTCAACAACATGGAGAGCGGGATCACAGACGCCAGCGTGGCCGCTGCCATGCTCCTGATCGCAGCCGGAGAGCTCCAGTCTCAGACAGAGATCGAGCGCCACGTCGTAGAACTGAAAAACACGGCGAGCTATCCGTTCAACAACTCCACCAAGACCGTGAGCCTTGCGATCACTCGCGACAACACAGACTACACCGTGGACGTGGATATTCAGGCCCACACCGGAAATGTCGGCGAGATCCAGATCTACGACAAGCAGCTCAACGGCTTCAAGGTCAAGTACGACGGAAGCGCCGAGAGCGCCACCCTTATTTTAAGAATCAAAGGAGGTAAATAAACCATGGCAAAAATCAACGACGTGCAGGTGATCGAGAAGAACACCGGCGAAAAGATCCAGTGGGAGCAGGACGGCTACCGTCTCAGCTTCGACGACGACGCGCTCAGCGTCAAGGTTACCAAGTATCAGGGCGACGAGGCCCGCACCCTCGACGTGTGCATGGATCGCGGCGGTGATCTCATGCTCGGCACCCAGCCCGGCGGCCGCTATGTGGCCCAGATCGAGATCCCGGCCGCAACCTATACCGAGACACCGATCGAACCGCAGGAAGGCGCCGACGAGTCCGGCGATACCAACCGCCAGACCGTAGAGCGCACAAAGAACCCGCTCGACATGGCAGAGGTGAAGCTGATCCTCTGGAGCATTGAATAAGCAGAAAGGAGCACAAGAAAATGGCAAATTTTGACCTCACCAATCTGGCAGTAAAAATGATCTGCCCGAACAACGTCGTCAAGACAGACGACACCGATCTCCCTTCCGTTCTGGTGTATATCCCGAAGTTTAAGAACTCGGACGTACTCACCGGCGGAAATGACAGCACCCACCCGGCCTTTATCGTCAACGGCGTGGAAATCCCCGGCTTTTACTACGGCAAGTATCAGGCCAAGGTTTACAACTCCGTAGCGTACAGCCTGCCGGGCGAAGATCCGACCGCAAGTATCAACTTCGACACCGCACGCGCACGCTGCGAGGCCAAGGGCGCAGGCTGGCACCTGAGCACTAACGCAGAATGGGCCGCGATCGCTCTCTGGTGCAAGAAAAACGGCTTCCTCCCGTATGGTAACAACAACTACGGCAAAGACAGTCGCGAAAGTAATTACAAAGCCGTGCCGAGCTACTACGAAAGCGGCAAGATCGCGAGAGTTGCAACTGGCACCGGCCCGATCTCATGGAGCCACGACAAGACCATGGCTGGTATCTGGGATCTGAACGGCAACGTGTGGGAATGGCAGGGAGGAATCCGCCTTGTTTGGGGCGAGCTTCAGATCCTTGCAAACAACGACGCAGCCGATCCGGACAACCCTCAGAACGCAACGAGCACATGCTGGAAGGCTATCAACGCCGCAGACGGCGCCCTCGTGGATCCTGAGAGCAAGACGACCGACAGCTCCGCCCATGTTTCCGGTAAAACCGTAAAACTGGACTATGTGAACAACAAGTGGACGTACTCTACTTCGATCACCAACGCCAAAGATGAAAGCCGAAGCTGCGCCTTTTATCAGGTTGCTGCCGACAGCTCGATCGGAGACGCTGCCAAGGTTATGCTGCGCGCTCTCGCCCTTCTCCCGGACTCTGACGTCACTACTGACGTATACGATGGCGACTACATGTGGTGGAATAACGGCGTAGCCGAGCGCTGCGTGTGTCGCGGGGGCAACTGGTACAACGGTGCGCACGCTGGTGTGTTCTACCTCGACGGCAACTACTCCCGCGGCGGTGTGGCCACGGGCCTCGGCTTCCGTGCCGCTTATATCCCGGAAATCCGGTAATCTGGCAATCTGAAAATCTGGCATGAGGGTGGCCCACCAAGCCACCCTCTACCCTTTTAAGGAGTAACAACATGGACAACTTACAACTGCGGCAGCGTATCGTTCGGAGCATGATCCGGGTGAGCGAACGCACCGCAAATATGAGAAAACCCGAAAAATTCGAGTATCGCAAGCACATGACGGCGGCGTTCATGGATATGCTGGAGCTCTGCATTGAGGCCAACCGGGCCAGAGGCTCGCGCCGGGTAGAACTCCAGAACAAAATGGACACCAAGCTGGACGTGCTGCGCTCTCTCGTAGACACGGCAGTTTCTCCGGAGGATCGCCTGATCTCTCCGGGGCTCCACGAAATATGGAGCAAGGAGCTGAACGAAATCGGGCGTATGCTCGGCGGCTGGAAAAAGTCGAACGAGTAAAGCCTGTGGGGAATGTGTCGAGATAAAGGAGGCGCTGCGTGTATCGCGGGGGCAACTGGAACAACGGTGCGAACGCTGGTTTGTTCTACCTCAACGGCAACAACTCCCGCAGCAATGTGAACACGAACATCGGCTTCCGTGCCGCTCTTGCCTTATTTGTTTATTTTCTGAGGGCCAAGGCCCAGCAGAAACACCAAGGCAAAAGGGATGCATTTCCCGGCCGACAAGGCCAAAGATACACGCTCGTGCTGCTCTGCCGGTGGAGGCCGCCGGGGACACCGAGCAAACCGCGCAGGCTGGCCGTTGTCTGCTATGCGGGCAGAAGGGGGATCCGGATCCTGCGGCGTGGCGACCGCAGAGGAAAGATCTCGCCGAGGAATGTCACAACGCGGGCCATAATTATGACAACACAAGGAGGAACGAGGACATGGATCCAAGAAACCAGCCCTCCCTTCTGGAGAGAATATACTCGTGGGAGAATCTTCTGGACGCATACCACGAGGCAGCAAGCGAGAAGTGGTACCGCAACGACGTGACCGCCTTCGCGGCGAATCTGGAGGAAAACCTGATCAGCATACAAAACGACCTGATCTGGCACACCTACAAAGTGGGCCGGTACCGGCAGTTCTACGTCCATGAACCGAAGAAACGGCTCGTCATGGCTCTGGGCTTCCGGGATCGTGTCGTGCAGTGGGCGATCTACCTCCAGACAAACCAACACCTCGACAATGGCATGATATACCACAGCTACGGGTGCAGGGTGGGAAAAGGAACCACCAGAGCAGCCGACCGGCTTCAATACTGGTGCACGCTCGTGGATCGGAAGCCGGGCAAATGGTACTACCTGAAACTGGACGTATCAAAGTATTTTTACCGGGTGGATCACCGGGTACTGCTCGACATACTCCGCCGGAAGTTCCCGAACGAGGACGGCTACCTCTGGCTTATGGAAACGATTATAAATTGCGACCATACACCCTTTGGACTGCCTCCGGGAAAGTCCGCCGACGAGATCCCACCGTCTGAAAGACTGTTCGAGGTAGGTATGCCGATCGGAAACCTCACAAGCCAGCTACTCGCGAACGTCTGCCTCAATGAGCTGGATCAGTATATCAAGCACGAGCTGAAAGCCCATTTTTACGACAGATACATGGACGACATGGCGCTGCTCTATCCTGACGCGGCCACGCTGAACCGGTGGAGGACTGCGATCGAGAAGTATCTGAACGAAGTCCTGCACCTCGAATTGAACAGCAAAACCACGATCGGACTCGTCAAGCACGGGATCACCTTCGTGGGCTGCCGAATCTATCCGGGGTACCGCAAACCGACAGCTCAGTCGGTCAAGAAAATGAAGGCACGTATGCGCTACATAGCGAAAGAGTACGAGGCCGGGCTGATCGACTTCGACGCGGTAGACGCGACTATGCAGAGCTACTTCGGACTTATGGGCCACTGCTCCACTCACGGGCTCCAGAAATGGATCCAGAAAAATATTATTTTCAAACGCAAAGAAATGGCAGACATAGAGCTGCCGCAGGAGGTGACACAATGGGAATTGAATCAGTTTTGATCGCCTGCCTTCCTTCGGCGATCACTGGGTTCTGCTTCTGGTGTATCGAGCAGAAAATCCAGAAACAGAGCAAGAAACTGGAGAAGGAAGAAAAACAGCGACGAGAAGCTCAGGACAAGCGCGAAAAGCTCCACGAACAGCAGGAGCTTTTTTTAGTGCAGGGAGTAAACGCCGCGATCGCCCTCGGAGAAGCCACAGCCAGAGCCGTGCAGCGGATCCCGGACGCAAACTGCAACGGTGATATGCACGCGGCCCTCGACTATGCCGCCAAGGTCAAACATGATCAGAAGGACTTCCTGACGAGGCAGGGGATCGAATCTATCTATGAAAGCTAAGGAGGTGACACCATGACTGAGGAAACGCTGGAACCGGTAGAAACCGAAACAGATCCGGAGGAACGGATCCGAGAGCTGACAGCCGAAAACCGTCGGCTCCGGAAGCGGATCAAACAAATGAGAGAGGCTGCAGCCACCAGCAAAAAGGTGGAATTTTCAAAAATTATTTTCTGCGGCGTTTCAATCGTAACGATCTTAATTACCGTCTTTTCCTGCTGGATTATTTACTCCACCATGGACGCCTCAGCCCTCGCCTACCTGATCCCGGCCGTGTTCGCTGAAATGGCGAGCGCGACCGGTTTTTACTACACGAAGGCCAAGGCTGAAAACAAAATCAAATTGATGAACGCCAACGGCGTGCAGCCAGAGGCGGACAACTTCAACGACTTCTAAGGAGGTGGAACATGTCACTCACTGGAAAAAACAACGAGGAAAAGATCTGGAATTTTCTCACCGGCAAGGGCCTGAACTCATACGGGGCCGCCGGACTCATGGGGAACCTGTTCGCGGAGAGCGGGCTCAACCCTCACAACCTCCAGAACACCTACGAGAAAAAGCTCGGCTATACAGACGACGACTACACCGACGCGGTGGACTCCGGAAAGTATACCGGCTTCGCGCATGACTCCGCAGGCTACGGCCTCGCGCAGTGGACATTCTGGAGCCGCAAGGAGGCACTCCTGAATTATGTCAAGGCTGCCGGTGCCTCGATCGGAGATCTGGAGACTCAGCTCGGCTTCCTCTGGAAAGAACTCGCAGAAAGCTACGCCGCGGTGCTGGCCGTGCTGAAAAAAGCCACCAGCGTGAGACAAGCTTCCGACGCCGTGCTGCTCAAATATGAACAGCCAAAGGATCAGAGCGCCAGCGTCCAAACGAAGCGGGCCAGCTACGGGCAGACCTACTTCAACAAATACGCTACCAAGACAACCAACGACACACAAGGAGGTAAAACCATGAGCAATAGTTCATTAGTGGACTGCACAGTTTACAGCCCTAACCACAGTGGAAAGAGAACCCACTCGATCGACCGCCTGACGCCACACTGCGTACTCGGCCAGTTATCTGCCGAAACGATCGGCGCCTGCTTCCCTAAAGGCAGGAACGCAAGCTGCAACTACGGGATCGGGTACGACGGCCGCGTCTGCCTGATCGTGGACGAGTGCAACCGGAGCTGGTGCAGCTCCAGCAACGCAAATGACCAGCGAGCGATCACGATCGAGTGCGCCAGCGATAAGGCCGAACCATACGCCATGAAATCCGCAGTTTATGAGAAACTGATCAAGCTCTGCGCTGACATCTGCAAGAGAAACGGAAAAACGAAGGTGCTCTGGCTCGGCAGCAAGGAGAAGGCTCTCGCATACGAGCCGAAGGCGAACGAGATCGTCCTCACCGCGCACCGCTGGTTCGCGAATAAATCGTGCCCCGGCGACTGGCTTTATTCCAGATATGGGGAGCTCGCCGACAGAATCAACGCACTGCTCGGCTCTACTGACTCCGGCAACTCCGGCGGAAATAATACCCCGTCCGGCGGTTCCGGCGTGAAATACTACGTCCAGACCGGAGCCTATAAGCAGAAGGCAAACGCTGACGCTCAGCTCAAAAAGGTGAAAGCTGCCGGTTTTGACGCTATTCTCAAACAGTCCGGCGGCTTCTACAAGGTGCAGACTGGAGCCTACTCCAAGAAAGAAAACGCCAACGCCGAAGTCGCAAAGCTGAAAGCGAAGGGCTTCGACGCAATAGTGACAACCAACGGCGGAAGCGCTGCCGGATCCGCAAACTCCGAGATTAAAGTCGGCGACGTGGTTCAGTTCTCCGGCGGCCCTCACTACGGAAGTGCTGCAGCTTCAACTGCTGCCGGAACTCCGAAGGCTGGCCCGGCCAAAGTCACCAGAATTGTGAAGGGAGCAAAGCACCCGTACCATATCGTACACACTGACGGCCAGTCCAGCGTCTACGGCTGGGTAAATGCGGCCAACGTCTCAAAATGAGAACGGCCGCCAATATCCTGCTGCTGATCGTGACCGTGGCCGTCCATGTGATCTGGATCCGCTCCCTCGTGGAGTGGGACGGCTCACCATGCGACGCAGCAGACTGTAAAGACTGCCCGTATTATCCGGGAGAAAACAGAAAGGAGAATCAACACCATGAACGAAACTATGACTCAGATCCTCAATGCAGCAACGCCGATCCTCTGCCTGCTCATTACTGCCGGTGGCGCCTACCTCGTGGCACTGCTCAAACGCCAGACAGCCCAGATCGAGAAAGATCTGGACAATGAGACAGCCGCCAAGTACATGAATATGGCAGTGGACGCCGTGGCTCAGGCCGTAGCCTATACGGCCCAGACGTTCACGGACTCACTGAAAGCCGAGGGCAAATTCACTAAAGAGAAGCAGCTCGAAGCCTTCGAGAAGTCCAAGAACAAGACGTTAGAGATCCTCGGCGACACAACCGTGGCCGCCCTTCGTGAGATTTACGGCGACTTCGACGCATGGCTCGAAACAAAGATCGAGCAGGTATGCAGAGAAACAAAGGCCGCCAGTGAGTCTCAGATCAAGGCAGCAACGGCCGACGCAGCAACAACCGCGGCAAGTGTAGCGGCAACGATCGCCACCACTGCGGTGCAGCAGCTCGCAGCCGAAGCCCCGGCCGCTGAATCTAAAACAGAATAGGCCCCTGACACGTTCAGGACATAAAGAAAGCCCGGCGGGAGTGTTATCTCCTACCGGGCTATTTTTTATAAGCAGGCCAGCGCCGCCTTGTATGCCTTCGATCTCGTGTTTGGCTTCTGGAAGTCGTAGCGATCGCGGCCCTCTACCGACTTCGCAAGAGCAGGATCCACCGCCACCTGATCGGCAAACTGGCAAAACTTCAAATACTGCGGAGCTTTTCGAGGATCCTCCAGAGCGGATCCGGAAACACTGGCAACAACCGCATGAGCGAAAAGGATCGCCTTCTCCCTGATCGGAAGCTGGCAGACCATACAGTCGAGCAGACCACCCTCTCCGGCCAGCGTAGAGAAACAAACGCCACAGCTCTGAGCGTACTCCACAAGACCGCGAGCGGGATCCTGATCACTTCCATTCTCCGCCCTGCTGAGCAACGCGGTGGCGTCCACAACCGTGCAGCCTTCTGGCAGACGAACGCCAAGATCTGCGGCGTACCGTTGCTGCTTTTCAGACGGAGGGAGAAACGGGATCACCTCGACGCTCTGCGGATCCACGCAGCCAAGAGCTGCCGCCTTCTCCACTGCTGCCACTTCTGAAACAGCGTCCACCTTTTTATACTTTTTCTTTCCTGTCTCCGGATCTTTTCCCCAGATCCCAAAAATTCCATAATTACAAAACCCACCGAACGGGCCCTTCTTTCCAACCATGCCATGCCCTCCTAATTCTTTTTGCGTTTATTCGCTTTTAGTCATGTTTGGGATAATTATAGGCGCCCGGCCATGGTAAAGTCAAGAAGCTATCAGTCATGTTTGGGATAAAGGAGGGTGAAAGGTTGAAACTCTACAAGCACACAAATGGAACGTGCAACGCCTCCGGCCCTGCGATCCGGGCCCTCCGTGAAAAGGCGGGAATATCTCAGGAACAGCTCGCTGCCAAGTTGCAACTGGCCGGGCTGAATCTGAATCAGAAAGCAGTGAGTCGGATCGAAACCGGCGACCGCGTTGTGCCAGACTTCGAGCTAAATTATTTCGCAACGGTGCTCGACGTGCCCGTTTGCACACTTCTGGAATATGAAAAATGAGGCGTGAAAACGTCTCTTTTTTTATGCAAAAAACGCGAAAATATAGGAAATGAGCTTGACTATATACACCCGTAGGTGTATAATGATATTACAAGGTAAGGGAAAACCTGAGTAAGAAAAAAAGGAGGAAAACAGAAGAAACGAAAGGAGGACACAACGGTGGACGAACAGAAAGAAAAGCAAACAAAAGAACTGCTCGAAGTTCTCGAAAAGGCTTTAAGAAGTGAAGCGGTGGAACGGATCACGATAACAATAAAGCCAAATCAAAAACCTAAGCAGTCCTAAAGGTTCGGCGGTGGGAAAATCCCACCCACCGCCTTTATTATATCCACCGGCTACAACAAAGTCAAGAAGGAGGCCGACACATGGAAATCACGGTAAAGGTAAATTATAAAAACGAAAAACTGCAAAAGCTCAGACAGGCCGCTGGCCTCTCCCAGTCGCAGCTCGCGGAAGCCGCCGGGGTAAACGTCCGAATGTATCAGAAATACGAACAGGGCGACCGGGATATAAGCAAGGCGCAGCTCTCCACGCTGCTGCGGATCTGTAAAGCACTGAGTTGTAAACTCTCAGATATAGTGACAGACGCGGAAACGTCCGAGCTTTTAGCAGAGTATGAGAAATAAGCACCACACATTCAAGGGGGCGGCTTCGGCTGCCCCTCATTTTTTGTATATTGGAGGTAAACCCATGAGAAGATTCAAACACCTGAGCAAATCCGACAGGATCCGGATCGAAACCCTGAACAATGACGGCAAGACTCCGAAAGAAATCGCGGAAGTTGTCGGCGTGCATATTAGCACAATATACCGCGAGCTGCAGCGTGGACAGTACACGCACCGGAATAGTGACTGGACAGAGGAAACCCGATACAGTTCAGACCTCAGCGAAATGAAATACCGGGCCAACCTTGCGGCCAAAGGCGCCGACCTGAAAATCGGAAACGATCGCCGCCTCGCTGAATATATAGAAACCAAGATCGCAGACGAAAAGTACAGCCCGGAGGCCGTGCTGGGAGAAATCAAGGCGCAAGGGCTCCAGTTCAACATAGAGATCAAGAGCAAAAACACCATTTACAGTTATATCGAGAAGGGGATCTTCCTCAGACTCACAAACAAAGACCTCCCGGTCAAGGGCGACAAGAAGCGCAGCTACCACAAGGTACAGACTCAGAAGCGCGCGCCGAAAGGCGAAAGTATAGAAAAGCGCCCGGAGATAATCGGCGAGCGTTCCACCTTCGGGCACTGGGAAATGGACACTGTAGTGAGTGCCAGACCGGGCAAGGCTGCGATCCTCGTCCTGACCGAGAGGCTCACCCGTAACGAGATCACGGCCAAGCTCCCAGACAAGAGCGCGGCCAGCGTGGTGCAAGCCCTCGACGATCTGGAAAAGGAATGGGGCGAGCTTTTTCCTCGCGTGTTCCAAACGATCACCGTAGACAACGGCAGCGAGTTTGCGGACTGTCCCGGCATAGAGCGCAGCATACTGGCGGAGGGATCCCGGACGAAGTGCTACTACTGCCACCCGTACAGCTCATACGAGCGCGGAAGTAACGAGAACCTCAACAAGATGATCCGCCGTTGGCTGCCAAAGGGGACGAACTTCGACGAGATCGGCGCCGAAGTGATCCAGACAATAACAAACTGGCTGAACAACTACCCGCGGAAGATCCTCGGATTTTTGCCAGCCAGTGCAGTATTTCAAGAGCAAATGGACGCCCTTTTGGGGGCCTAATAAAATTTATTTAATTTTTTTCGCATTTACTCTTGACTTTTCCCACTTTTTTTACGGAAATAATCCCTTTTTTTATTTGGTTTGTTCCGCTTTTCCATATCTTTTCCAGACTTCCCATGAAATTTCCCGGGATTGCGCGCTCTTGCCATTTGTGAAAAAGCATGGTACACTGCCCTCAAACAGCCCGTTTTTTTCACCGCTGTTTCCGGTTTTTCGCCAAACAACGAAGAGGAGGCCCACTGCATGATGGCTGCAATCGTCGACCGAAGACGTTTAAAAGAGGAGACCAGAGAACTGCTGCGCACCGCCCAGGTCAGCTCCCGGGGCATGACGGCGCTGTATCTGGGGATTTTGGTGGTACTGTCCCTGGTGAACAGCCTTACCAGCTCCGCAGGGTCGGGCGGGATCCTGAGCACGTTTGTCAGCATTCTCACCAATCTGATGAGCGCCGTTCTGGCGGCCGGCTTTGTGATGTACTGCATGGCGATCCGCCAGGGCCAGCGGGCCGAATACCTGACGCTTTTCGACGGGTTTTCCTTTGTGGGAAAGGTCATCGGTCTGAACATTCTGATCGCCGTGTTCACCTTTTTGTGGTCGCTGCTGTTCGTCGTTCCCGGCATCATCGCATCCTACCGCTACCGGTTCGCCCTCTATAATTTATATGAGAATCCGGACATCGGCATCCTGGAGGCCCTGAACATGAGCAAGCGCCAGACGCTGGGCTACAAGGGCCAGGTGTTTATACTGGATCTGAGCTATATCGGCTGGAATCTGCTGGCCACGCTGCCGTCCATGATCGAGGCCGGCGTGCTGTACTGGAGCGTGCTGGAGTCCACCGGCCTTTATGACGCCGCCGTCTTTTCCGTTCAGGTTTCTCCCTTCGCCTTCATCCCCCTTTGGGTCTGGACGCTGGTGTGCAGCCTGTGGACCCTGCTGGTGAGCCTTTTCTACCTGCCCAACTACCAGTGCGTGGAACTGGGGTACTTTGACACCGCCAAGGACACCTCCGGCGTCCGGGCGGACCGTCCGCCCCGCACCGGTCCCGACGACCTGGGCGGCCCCACCTTCTTTGAATAACAAATAACGGAAAAGCGGACGGAGGGTCGACCCCTCCGTCCGCTTTTTTCGTCTCACAGCCGGGGAAACTCCCGGCGCACATAGCTGCTGCGGCGCAGTGCCGTGGCCAGCAGGGTGGACACCGCCACGCCGAACACTGCCTGGACCAGGTTGGCGGGAACCCCGGCGGCGCTGCCTGCCAGGCTGCCCACCAGAAGGGCGTCGTAGAGCCAGTAACCCGCCACCATGGGGATCTCGCCCACGATGCCGCACACCAGCGCGCCCCAGCCCCGGGTCCGCAGCCGGCTGTACAGCGTGCCCGCCGCAAGACCCATCACCGCCTTGATGAGCAAGGTCGCGGGGACATAGGCCGGATAGGTCATGAGATCCGCCAGCGCCGGACCGATGGCGCCTGCCGCCGCGCCCCAGCCCGGCCCCAGCAGATACGCCCCCAGCAGCACCACCGCATCCCCCAGATTCAAATAGCCTCCGGTGGGGGAGGGGATCTGTACCGCCAGCGTGGCGGCGCAGGCCATGGCGGCCACCACCGCCGTCAGCACCAGCGTCTTGACCCGGTCCCCGGACCGGACCTGCCGCCCCATCGTCTTTTCCATGTGTCCCAGCTCCTTTCGGGATTTCTGGTTGCCATTGTACGGCAAATGTGATATGGTGAAAATATTCAATTTATTCTTTTTTTATAAGGTCAGTTTGGGGGGTGCCATATGCTGACATATTCTCTGGAAGCCCGGGGCGGGCTGCCTTTGTATGAATATCTCTACCGCCGCATCCGGGAGGACATCCTCAGCGGCGCCCTGGCCGCCGGGGAGCGGCTGCCCTCCAAGCGGGCGCTGGCGGAGCATCTGCGCATCTCCGTCATCACGGTGGAAAACGCCTATGCCCAGCTGGAGGCGGAGGGGTATGTTTTCACCCGCCCCAAACGGGGCTTTTTTGTCGCCCAGGTGGCCCGCTTTCCCCAGGCCCCGCCGCCTCCGCCGCCCCCGCCGGAAACGCCCAAGCTCTGGCGTCTGGATCTCAAGAGCAACCAGGTGGACACCACCCGCTTCCCGGTGGCCACCTGGGCCCGGCTGACCCGGCAGGTGCTGACGGAGGACGGCAACGCCCTGCTGCGGCCGGTGCCCCACCAGGGCCTGCCCGCCCTGCGGCAGGCCATCGCCGACGACCTGCGGGACTACAAGGGCATGGCGGTCTCTCCGGAGCAGATCGTGGTGGGCGCCGGGGCGGAATACCTGTATCTGCTGCTGGCCCAGCTGCTGGGCCGGGAGACGGTGCTGGCGGTGGAGGACCCCGGCTATCCCAAGATCCGTCAGGTCTATGGCAAATGCGGCGTCCGCTGCTGCCCCGTTCCGCTGGACAGCCAGGGCATGGACCTCACGGCCCTTTCCGCCTCCGGCGCCACGGCGGCCCATCTCTCGCCCTCCCATCACTATCCCACCGGGCTGGTGACGCCCATCGGACGGCGGCAGGCCCTGCTGCAATGGGCCCGGGACCGGAACGCCGTCATCATCGAGGATGACTACGACAGTGAGTTCCGCTTCTCCGGCCTGCCCATCCCCACGCTGCAAAGCATCGACGCCGGGGGACGGGTGATCTACATGAACACCTTCTCCCAGACCATCTCCCCCTCCATGCGGGTGGGGTTCATGGTGCTGCCGCCGGCGCTGCTGGAGCGCTGGCGGCGGGAGCTGGACTTCTACGCCTGCACCGTCCCCGCCCTGGAACAGCACGTCCTGGCCCGGTTCCTGGCGGGGGGGCATTACGAGCAGCACCTCTCCCGGATGCGCAAGGAGTACCGGCTCCGCCGGGCCCGGGTACTGGAGGCCTTCCGGACCGGCCCCTTTGCCGGGCGGGTCTCCATCGCCGAGGAGGGAGCTGGCCTCCACTTCCTGCTGCACCTGGACACCGCCTGCACCGACGAGGCCCTCCGCCGCCGGGCGGAGTCCTTGGGGGTGCGGCTGGGCTTTCTCTCCGAATACGCCGCCGCGCCTGCCCCGGCCTACGCCCACACCCTGGTCATCAACTACGCCGGTCTTGCCCAGGACCGCCTGCCGGAGGCGGTGGAATTGCTGGCGCAGGTCTTTCAGGAGGATTGAACCGGACGTCTCCCGCAAAAGAACCAAGCGCCCCGGGCAGTGCCCGGAGCGCTTGCTTGTTTTTTTCTGGCAGGTTCCTTCTCAGATGTCCCGCCGGCCCTCCAGGGCCCGCATCAGCGTGGCGTCGTCGGCAAACTCCAGGTGGCCGCCCACCGGGATGCCGTAGGCCAGGCGGGTGACCCGCACATCAAAGGGCTTGAGCAGGCGGGCGATGTACATGGCGGTAGCCTCTCCCTCGGTGTCGGGGTTGGTGGCCATGATGACCTCCTGGACGCCGCCCTTGGCCACCCGCTCCACCAGGGACTTGATGGCCAGGTCGTCGGGCCCCACGTGGTTCATGGGGGAGATCACGCCGTGGAGCACATGGTACTGGCCGTTGTACTCCCGGCTGCGCTCGATGGCCGCCACGTCCCGGGGATCCGCCACCACGCAGATGGTGGACGGGTCCCGCTTGGGGGAGGCGCAGATGGGGCACAGGCCCCCGGCGGTGAAGTTCTGGCATACCGGGCAGCAGGTGACGTTGCGCTTGGCGTCCACAATGGCGTCGGCGAAGGCCTTGGCCTCCTCCTCCGGCAGGCCCAACACATAAAAAGCCAGCCGCTGGGCGGATTTTCCGCCGATGCCCGGCAGCCGGGCGAACTGCTCCACCAGATTTTGCAGCGGTGCGGGAAAATACTCCATAATACTGGTAACGCTCCTTTATCCTGCAATGGGACCGGGCCATCTCACGCCCGGGGCAGATCCATGGCGAACAGCGCCGCGGCGCCGCCGGTGTGGACGAACACCACATCCCCCGTCTCGCCAAAGCCGCCCTGGGAGAGCAGCTTCAGCATCCCGACCCAGGCCTTGCCGGTGTACACCGGGTCCAGCAGGATCCCCTCGGTCCGGGCCAGCTCCTCCAGGTAGGGGGTGTCCTCCGGGTTGGGCACGGCATACCCGGCCCCCACATGGTAGACCATGGAGAAATCCCCCTCCCGGCGGGAAATGGTCCCCTCCAGCAGCTCCGCCGCACCGGCGGCCAGCTGGGAGACGATGTCTTCAAACGGCTCGTCGTCCACGCCGATGCCGGTGACCTTCGTCTCCGGCAGCTCCAGCGACGCCCCCAGCAGCAGTCCGGCGGTGGTCCCGCCGGAACCGGTGGCGCTGACGAGATGGGCCGGGCACATGCCCGCCGCCTTGGCCTGCCAGGCGATCTCCCGGACGCAGCCCACATACCCCAGGGTGCCCAGGGTGGTGGACCCGCCCACGGGGATGGGATAGGCCCGATGACCCTCCTCCGCCAGCTCGATGCTCCGCTCGTTCATGGCCTCGTAGATGTCCGCATAATCGTCGGTGTCAAAAAAGCGGACGGAGGCGCCGTAGACCTCATCCAGCACCAGATTGCCCCGGCGGTCCGTGACGCCCCGCTTTTTCAGCAGCAGCTCACACCGCATCCCAAGCCGGGCGGCACAGGCGGCGGTGAGCATGGCGTGGTTGGACTGGGCGCCGCCGGTGGTCAGCACCGTGTCGCAGCCCCGGCGCTGGGCGTCCGCCAGCAGAAATTCCAGCTTGCGGACCTTGTTGCCTCCCAGGGCCACGCCGCAAAGGTCGTCCCGCTTGATCCAGATGTTCCGGCCATAGCGGGCGCTGATGCCCTCCAGCTTGTAAAAGGGGGTGGGGAACACCCCCAGCTTCAGCCGGGGCAGCTCGTCGATCTGTTTCATCATCCGATCCTCCTGTTCTCAGCCCCGCAGCTGGGCGATCCGGGCGGGGATGTCCTCCGCCTTGTAGACGGCGCTGCCCGCCACCAGCACGTTGGCGCCGGCGGCGATGCAGGTGCCGCAGGTGTCGGGGCCCACGCCGCCGTCCACCTCCAGCTCGCAGCCGGGGTTCTTCTCGTCGATCCATTTGCGCAGGGCGGAGACCTTGGGCATCTGGTCGGCCATGAACTTCTGGCCGCCGAAGCCCGGCTCCACCGTCATCACCAGGATCAGCTCCACCTGCTCCAGATAGGGCAGCGCCGCCTCGGCGGGGGTGCCGGGCTTGAGGACGATGCCCGCCCGCTTGCCCTTGGCGTGGATCTTGTCCAGGGCCTCCTGGATCTTCTCCGGCGTGTCCGACTCCACATGGATCGTCACCAGATCCGCACCGGCATCGCAGAACTGCTCCACATACCGCACCGGCTGCACGATCATCAAATGGACGTCCAGGGGCATTTGCGTCACCTTGCGGATGGACGCCACCACCGGGATGCCGATGGAGATGTTGGGCACGAACAGGCCGTCCATCACATCCACATGGACGTAATCGGCGCTGGCGATGCGTCCGATGTCCCGTTCCAGATTGGCAAAATCAGCAGAGAGGATGGACGGTGCAATTTTGATCATAAAAAACGCTCCTTTTCTTGACCCTTGACGCCTTTGGCCCTCCGCAGCGGGGACAGCCTCTGTGACCGTTGCGCCGGGCGGCGCATAGGATACCCCAAGCGGCCCGGTCGCCCCCCGCGCGCACTTCCGCGCAGCATCCGCCCCTCCCGGGATGAGGCGCCGCCGCTTTTGATATAGGAGCCGGTGGGTCCGCCCGCCGGCTCTCTTTTTGTCCGCATCCAGTGTATCAAACTCCCGCTTTAAAAGCAACCCGCCTTTCCCCCGCCCAATTTTTTGTCCTGTTGCAAAAACGACTTTCAGCACCACAATATCATGATATGCTAATGAACAAGAAAAAGACGGGACACACAAACGCGTTGTGTTTAGAAAGGCGGGAGCATTCATGGAACAGCAAATCGACTATGCGGAGCGGGCGGCGCTGCTCAAGGCGCTGGCGCATCCGCTGCGGCTGCAGCTGCTGCATGGGCTGCTGCACACGGGATGCCACAACGTGGGCTGCATGGAGCATCTCACCGGCGTCTCCCAGTCCTGCATCTCCCAGCATCTCCAGAAGCTGCGGATGATGGGTCTGGTGAGCGCGGAGCGCTCCGGCAACGAGGTTTACTACCGGGCGTCCTCGCCGGAGGCGGCCCGCCTGGTAGCGGTATTGATGGGAGAGGAGGTATCCAGCTATGCCCTATGACGTACTGGTGATCGGCGGAGGCCCGGCGGGTCTGTCGGCGGCGGTGAATGTCCGCATCCGGGGCCGGAGCGTGCTGGTGGTCTCCAATCCGCCGGAGGAAAATCCCCTCTGGCGGGCAGAACGGGTGGACAACTACCTGGGTCTGCCGGGCCGCAGCGGTCCGGAGCTTCTGACGCAGATGCGCCGCCACGCGGAGAGCGCCGGCGTGGAATTTCTCACCGGCAAGGTCCTCACCTCCGTCCGCAGCGGCAAGCTGTGGTACGTCAGCGTGGGAACGGAGATGTACGCCGCCTCCGCGCTGGTGCTGGCGGCAGGCGTGGCCCGGGGGAAGAAGTTCCCCGGAGAGGCGGAGCTGCTGGGCAAGGGCGTGAGCTACTGCGCCACCTGCGACGGGATGCTCTACCGGGGCCGCCCGGTGGCGGTGCTGGGATACAGCGACAGCGCCCGCCGGGAGGCGGACTTCCTGCGGGACATCGGCTGCAGCGTGACCTACTTCGACCGTCCCAAGGACTGCCGCATCGAGGGGGACGCCCAGGTGACGGCGGTGGTGTGCGACGGCGAACGGGCAGCTGTGGACGGCGTGTTTTTACTGCGGCCCACAGTGGCGCCCACGGACCTGTTCCCGGGTCTTGCCGTGGAGAACGGCTACGTATCGGTAGACCGCCGGATGAACACCAATCTGCCGGGCCTCTTCGCCGCAGGCGACTGCACCGGCGGCCCGCTGCAGGTGTCCAAGGCGGTGGGGGAAGGCCTGATCGCCGGGCAGAGCGCGGCGGCCTGGGCCGTGGCCCAGAGCCGGACCTGAAGATCCGCAGATCGGTGAATACAGTTTCAAATCCAGACTATATTAAACTAAAAAGAAAAAGGAGTATGAACGTATGGCAATCAAGCATTTGACGACGGCGGAATTCGCCTCCCTGACGCAGGCAGCCCCTCTGGCAATGGTGGACTTCTGGGCCTCCTGGTGCGGTCCCTGCAAGATGCTCTCTCCCACGGTGGAGGCCATTGCCCAGGAATATGACGGCAAGGTGCTGGTAGGCAAGGTCAACGTGGATGAGGAGCCGGAGCTGGCCCGCCAGTTCGGCGTCATGAGCATCCCCACGGTGGTGTTTTTGAAAAACGGCGTGGAGTTTGACCGCAAGGTGGGCGTGATGCCCGGCGACGTGTTCACCGGCATCCTGGACGACAATCTGTAACGCACATCCCATGGACGGGGGAGCAGGCACATCCTGTTCCCCCGCTTTTTTTGCGGCGGTCCGGACTCCTGCCGGGACTTTTCCCCGCAGCGGTAGCGGGTGCAGGCGGGGGTGTCTGCCGTGCGGTCCTTGAGCCGGGGATGGACGCAGTGCCCCTGGTCCAGGGGGACATACCCCCGGCCGAATTTGACATAGTGGCGGCGGAAATACTTGCAGCTCGCACAGGTCTCGTTCATAAGCTCACCTCCGGCTCCAGTTTAAGGGTATATTCCTTAAAAGTCAATAAGGGGATTTCCCTTATTGTATACTGAGCGCGAGGTGGTATCATGTTCCATCATTTACGCGCGCTTCGGGAGGACCGGAACCTTTCGCAAAAACAGCTTGCGGAACTTTTACAGGTCCATCAAACCACATATTCGGACTACGAACTGGGAAATATCAACATTCCTGTGGAAGTTCTGATCCAGCTGGCAGAGTTTTACCACACCAGTGTGGATTACCTGGTGGATTACACCAATGATCCCCGCCCCTATCCCAAACGC
>ENA-UOJM01001454-UOJM01001454.1-human-gut-metagenome-genome-assembly--contig:-P116-NODE-1454-length-21565-cov-34.186332_pt1 | contig 21565 bp, 9 predicted proteins | sample MGYA00242349_ERZ723896 | MGnify/ENA metagenome assembly ERZ723896 | reverse complement strand
GCCGTGCCGCAGCCGCCGAAGCGGTGCTTAAGCCGTAAGGCGGGAATTGTGCGGTATTGCCTTTATCTTCTCTTTTTTATCCCGCTAAAGGCATCATCCCTGGTTTTTGGCCAGCAGCGCTGCTCCAATCACCCCGGCGCGGTAGCCAAGGGTGCAGGTGGTAATGCGGGTGTGCTTTTGGGCGTAAGCATTGCCAAAAACCATTGGTCCCACCGCGGCGCGCAGGGGAGCCAGCAGGTTCTCCCCCTGGTTGGCCACCCCGCCGGACAGACCGATCACTTCCGGGAAGAAGATGTTGATCATGTTGGCAACGCCCACCGCAAGGTAATGAATGTACTGTTCCACCACGGCTTTGCCTGCGGCATCGCCCTGGGCGGCGGCATCAAAGGCGGTGCGGCCATTTACCCCGCCGCTTTGGGCGGCTATGCCATGCAGGGTGCTTTCGGGGTGGGCTGCCATGGCTTCTTTGGTCATGCGGATCAGGGCGGTGGCACTGGCCAGGCTTTCCAGGCAGCCGGGGCGGCCACAGGTGCAGCGCGGGGCATCCGGGGTGTCCAGAATGACCATGTGCCCCGGTTCCGCCGCTGCGCCGGTGTAACCGGTCAGCATTTTGCCGCCCAGCACCACACCGCCGCCCACGCCGGTACCCAGTGTGATGATCACTGCGCTTTCGGCCCCTTTGGCGCAGCCCGCCAGTGCTTCGCCCAAAGCGGCGGCGTTGGCATCATTGGCAAGAGCAACCGGCAGGCCGGTTCTGGCGCGCAGATAATCCCCCATGGCAAAATCATGCCAGTCCAAATTGTTGGAGTAGCGCACGAGGCCGCCATCCACCGTGCCGGGGCAGCCAACGCCAATGCCTGCTACCAGCTGGCCCTGTGCCAGCTGATTGCAGAGGGCTGCAATATCATCGCACACGGCCTCGGCCGGGCGCGGCAGTTTGGTGGGGGTGCTCGCTTCCTTTATAATAGCACCGTCTGCATCCACAAGCGCAGCTTTGATATTGGTTCCCCCAAGGTCCACACCCAGATAATACATGATTGCAGCCTCCTGTACATAACATTTTTTTCAGTGTAGCAGATTGCCCGCCCCGGCGCAAGAACTTGTAGACAAAAAAGCATCCAAAAGTAAACCCGGCACTACCCACTGCTCTTTTGTCGGGTCGTGCCGGTTGGATTTTATTTTTTATTAGCGGCTGCTCATCCGTTCAGTTTGGCGTAACGCCTTCTATATTTTCATATGAATACCACAACAATAGTACAACAATAGTACAACACAAACAGGATTTAAGGCAAAGAGCTGCAGGCAGTATGATGCGGGAATGATCAACCAGCAGGGTTCCGGCTGCTCCGGCGCGATGTGTGCATCGCGCCCTACAAACGGCCCAATGCCTTATCGCAGTATGTTAAGCATGTAACCATCATATTTTTTCAAAATTCCTTATCGAAAAAACTGCCCGCACAACGGCTTATCATACCGTGTACGGGCAGTTGATTTATCATTATCTACTTTTCTCTCAGGTCTGGGTCGATAAACGCAACCCCACCTGGTACCCCAGCAGGATGCGGGTTTCCACCGGCTGATGGCGGATGAGGGAAAGCAGCTGCTGTGCGGTACGGCGGCCCAGCTGTTCGGCATCAAAAGAGACCGCCGTGATCTGTGGCGTACACCCCTGCAGCGCTTCGTCGTCATACAGGGAGGCAAGGCGGATATCCTGCGGCACGCGCAGGTTCAGCTGTCTCAGGGTGCTCAAAGCCAGCTGGGCAACCTGGTCATCCATGCACAGGATGCAGTCCGCCCCACGCTGTACCGCGAGCTCCACAGCGCTGGTGCGCAGATCGTCGCTTTCCAGCTCCAAAAACAGCAGGCTCTCATCAATCTTGCAGCAGGCGCGGTCATGCGCCTGCTTATAGCCTTCCAGGCGGGACTGGTTGACGGTGTACAGCATGGATCCGCCCAGCAAAGCAATGCGGCGCAGGCCCTTCATCAGCAGCAGGCTGACCAGCTCGCGGCAGCCGCCCACCTGATCATGGTCCACCGAGATGACATCCTGGTCAGCCGGGCGGCCAATGGCAACAAAGGGGATGCCGCTTTTTTGCAGCATGGGGATCAGCGGATCACGCTCCAGCGTGCGGGCCAGAATCACGCCATCAATCTTGCGGTTGACCAGCAGACGCTGCATCGGGCTTGTTTCCTGCTCGCCCACCATCGTCATCAGCACATCATAATCATTGCGGGTAGCAATATCGTACACGGCGCTGACGGTTTTGCGCAAAAATGGTGCGGCAAGGTTGCCGAACTGGCGCGAGAACACCAGTGAGATATTATAAGACTGCTGGGTTACCAACCCGCGTGCCAGCATATTGGGCACATAGTTTTTCTCTTTGGCGTACTGGACCACGCGGGCGCGGGTCGCTTCGCTGACACGGCCATTGCCCGAAAGGGCACGGGATACCGTGGTCTTGGACACGCCAAGGTCTTCAGCCATCTGGCTGATGTCAATTTTTTTTTCTCCTTCTGTCTGTTTACGGCGCGGCATGGGTTTACTCCTGTTAACGTTTGCTTCTATAAGATCTTCTTTCTGTCCTTGCCGGTTTTCTGCCCCACGGGCAGTTCCCAGGGTACTGTTCCAGAAACCAGTCCCCCACCCCGGCCATTCCTTACTTGGTTAATGGACTTAACATATTATACCACATTTCCCTGGATCATGGTAGCCCCCTGTGCAAAGAAAGCAAAGAACACGCTACCCCAGTACGGGGTCATTATATCATTCCTGGCTCTGTTTTTCAACCGATTTCTGGCTCTGTTTCCGTTTTCCAGTGTGTTTTATAACCTGGTAAAGTTTTCTCATTTTGTCCGTATCCTGCTCAGTCATCGTACCTGCGCCAAATTGGGCGGCTTGGGCCAATGCCAGCAGAGCTTCGGCATCCTGGGGTTCAAGGGCGGGGACACAACTTTGCAAAAATGCGGCAAACTCCGGCGCATCGGATGGTGTATCCGGCGGCAGGCCGCGGCGCACCAAAAGGCGGTAGATGCTGCCAAACACGGCCAGCACCCGCGCGTTGCAGCTGCCCCGGCCATACCCCATGGCATGGCGGCGGGCCAGCACCAGCAGCACCACAGCAGCCAACAGGCACCCCCCCAGCAACGCCGCCAAAACCAACCTGCTGCGGGGCACGATGGTGGCTGCAGATTCGTTTGCGCTGCTCTCCCCTGCTGCGGGGGCAGTGTCTTGACCTTGAGTTTCGGGCAGCGGGTCGGTGCGCAGGTCGGCCTGTTGGGCACTGACCAGCACGCCGGGGGTCATCTCCATGGGGGTCCAGCCCTGGCCGGAAATGTACACCTCCGCCCAGGCGTGGGCGTTATCGTCCTGCAAAATGGCGTGCCAGCTGCCGTCCTCCTGTTGGGTAAACAGGCTTTGCGGCGCGGCATAGCCCACCACATAGCGCGCAGGCAGCCCGAACATGCGGAACATAACCACCGCCGCCGAAGCAAACTGCACACTGTACCCCTGTTTGGATTCCGTTAAAAAGTAACGGATGGGGTCGGCCCCCTCCGGCGGCTGGGGAGCGCTGGCGTTATACTGGTAGTTGGTGTTTAGGTAGGCGCGGATGTAATCGCCAATGTCCGCAGCTTCGGTCAGCTTCTGGTCCTTTTTGGCTTCATCGCACAGGGTTTGCAGCCCGTCATAGCCGTCCGGCACGGCGGTGTAGCGGCTGGCGGCGTAAGCGGCATAGGATGCTTCCATTCGGTCCAGCACGCTGGGGTCGGCATCGGCGCGGGCTTCCAGCTGGGTTTGGGCGGTATCCCGCGGGTAATACAGGAACACATCGTCCTGTGCGGTCTGGCCCGCGGCGGCGCCATCGCCCTGGATGGTGTAATAATCACCCCAGTAGGCGTTGTACGGCGCATAGGTGTACTGGGTATCGGCGTGGATGCGCTCCACCGTCAGCGTCTGGGGCTGGGCGGTGCCGTCATAGGCGGTGCGCAAAAACGGCAGGCTTGCAATGGTCAGCCGGGCATTATCCTCGGTTTTCCAGTTCATAGCGGCGCTGTCAAAGGCATCGGCATCAGGGGCCTGCCAGGTGGTGCCGTCATAACTGCCGCCGATAAATCCCCGCAGGTATACGGTTTCTTCGGGTTTGTCGCTGGCGGTCAGGGCCAGATCCGTCACTCCGCTGACCTGGATACCCCCGCCCTGGTTCAAGGCGCCATCCGCCACACCACCGGCGGCGGCTTCTACCTGAATGTTCAGCCTGCCGCCGCTGACCCGCGGCAGCCAGGTAATGGCGGTGCTCAGCGCGGCGGATTCCACCCGCTGGGCCGCGGGCTGCAGCCAGCCAAGGGGAACCCCCAGCGCCGGGCGCAGCAGCCACCAACAAGGCAGCGCCAGCGTAAGGCAAAGCCCGCCCGCCGCCAGCGCGGCAGACTTTTGGATGTTATAATGGCGGCAAAGGTTCTGGCGGTAGTTTTCGGTATCGCGCCTGCCCCACAAGGCCCGCCGCTGCACCGAGCAGGAAGCCGCCCATGCCCCCATCCAACCGGCCAACAGCAGCAGGCAGGCGGGCACAGCAGGCGCGGCCCCGGCCAGCGCCAGCAGCACAACAACGGGCAGCAGCATTAGATCCAGCAGCAGGGCATCCGCACGGCGCAGGGCCGCAGCGGCCAGCGCCCCGGTAACGGGCAGGGCGGCCAGCAGCAAAAACAGCCCCAGCTGCGCCGCACTGCCGCCCTGGGCCACCGGCAGCGCGCTGCCAAGGCGGGCGTTCAGGCTTTGGGCAATGTTCCCGGCGCACTGCTGCGCCCCGGCCAAAAAGTTCCGCTGGCAGATGAACAACACCACAAGATACACAATCACCCCCGCCAGCAGCCCCCAGCGGCGCAGGGCTTGCGGCGCACGCAGGAACAGCGCCCACCCGGCGCAGAAAGCGGCTGCCGCGGGCCACACCCACAACGGCACCGCAATGCCGAACCCGGTGGAAAGCACCAGCAGCAAACCAAAGGTGAGCGCCAGCAGCAGCGCGGCATCTGCCGCCAGCCACAACGCGGGGTGCGCTGCGGGGCGCTGGGTGCTCACCAGCACACGGTCCACAAACTTCAGCCCGCTGCCGGGGTCGGCAGCGCCGCGCCGGCTCAGGGCAGTACGTTCTTTTTTGCGCTTGGGCGGGTTTTTGCGGTGCTTCGCCGCCTGTTGGGGAAAATTCCCCCATTCCTCCACTCCGTCCAGGTCCCCACCGGGGGTCAGGGCAGCGCGCAGGGCGGTCAGCGGTTCGCGCACCATCAGGCGGTCCAGCTTGGCGCTCAGCTTCCAGTGTACCTGCTTGATGGTATCCCCGTCCCGGTACTCCCGCAGCTCATAGCTGCCGCCCAGGGCGGCGCGGGTGTCGGCTTCGTCGCCGTCCTCATCGGGGGCGGTTTCCGCTTTGGCTTTGCCAGCCGCGGCAGCGGGCAGCACACAGATGCTCCGGCTTTGCGCGGCAGCCGGGCATGCCGCGGTGAACACCCCCAGGTGATCCCGCAGGGTGATGCCCCGCACCGCAATGCTCCACACGCCGCTTTTGCCTGCGTTTAGGGTAATGCGCTGTTCGGCGCTCTCTCTGCCGCCCAACATGGCGGCGCAGCGCAGGGTGATCTGCCCGCCGCCCCATTCATCGGCGGCGTTCAGCAGCACCACAAGCGCAGGGATGGGCAATCGGCTGCGGTTGCGCAGCCGAACCGTCAGGGTAAAATCTTCGCCCTGTATCACGGGTTTGTCCGGCACCAGCAGCTCTGCCGTTACCTGCCTGCGCAGATAGGCGGCATCCAGCCGCAGCAGCACCAGAAGCACCAGCGCAAACGCTAACAGGAACACCGCCAGCGGTGCCTGGGTGATGAGCGCCGCGGCCAGCAGCACCAGAAGCACCAGCGCCCGGCCCAGCTTACCTGCCATGGCGGTCAGCCTTTTCGGGGCGGGGGCGCGGCACGGTGCGCAGCAGGTCCTGCATTACGCTGTCCACCGTTTCGCCGCCTGCGCGGGCCTGGTCGTTCAGCACCAGGCGGTGGCGGGCAACCGCATCAAACACAGCGGTCACATCCTGCGGGGCAACAAAATCCCGCCCCGCCAGGTACGCCGCCGCGCGCGTCATGCTGGTCAGCGCCAAGGTGGCACGGGGGCTTAACCCCACGGCCAGGCGCGGGTCCTTGCGGCTGGCCTGGGCCAGCGCCACAATGTAGCGGTACATCAGCTCATGCACAAATACCGTGCTGACCTCCTGCTGCATGGCAAGCAGATCTGCCTGACCGGCAACGGGGCGCACACGGTCCAGCAGGCGGCCTTTGCTCTGCCCGGCCAAAATTGCCAGCTCCGCTTCCTCATCGGGGTAGCCCATTACGGCGCAGACCATGAAACGGTCCAGCTGAGACTGCGGCAGCATCTGCGTGCCGGCGGCGCCAATGGGGTTCTGGGTTGCAATTACGGTAAAGGGTGCGGGCACCGGGCGGGTAACGCCGTCCACCGTCACCGTGCCTTCTTCCATCACTTCCAACAAAGCCGACTGCGTGCGGGAGGAGGTACGGTTGATCTCATCGCCCAAAAACAGGTTGCACATCACCGCACCGGCGTGGTACACAAACTTGCCGGTCTCTTTCTGGTAGACCGAAAATCCCACCAAATCGGACGGCAGAACATCCGGCGTAAACTGCACGCGGCTTTCTTTCAGGTCCAGCGCGCGGGCAAAGGCCAGCGCCAGCGTGGTTTTGCCCACACCGGGAATATCCTCAATCAGCACATGGCCGCCCGCCAGCATGGCCATCCAGATGGTGTTTACCGTTTGCTGTTTGCCCTGCACGGCCTTGTTTACTTCGGCCGTAACGGCGGCGGCCTGCTGTGTGTACTGCATGGTTAATCCTCCCGGTGTTTTTTCCATATCACCATAATGCCAACGGCGGCGGCAATAACCACCAGCCCGGCCCACAGTGCGTTGTTTTCCAGCCAGATCATGGTATTGGAGATCGCGCTCCCCTCGGATTCCGCGCTGCCCTCCCCCGGCAATGGGGTCAGGGCCTGGGGGGCCACTTCGGCAATGGAGCTGCCGCCGGCATCCTCCACGGTCACCTGGCGCGGCGTTTCGTCCCAGGTAGCGGCGCTTTCCTGCAAATCCTCCTCTTTGGTGGTGTCCGCAGCGGCGGTGTCGTGCTCCGCAATTACCAGGTAGCGCTGGCTGTTGCGGGTGTAGGGGTGGCAGGTGGAAAGGGTCAGCAGGTCCCGCCCCGGCTGGATCAGCACGGCGTTGATATCGCTGGGGTCAATAATTTTCAGCTCGCTCACGCGGTAAATCAGCGTTTCCCACGGGGTGGTCAGCTGGATCTTGTCCCCCACCTGGATCTGCTGCACGTTGCGCAGCATTTCCGCGCCATAATAGCCGCGGTGGGCGGCAATCACGGTGTTGGTGTTTTCGCCGCCCAGCGGCATCGAGGTCTGGCCCAGCAGCGCCGCGCCTTTGGCCAGGTTTTCGCGGCTGGCGCCCAGGTAAACGGGCAGCTCCAGGTTCAGGCGCGGGATCCACAGCACAGCCAGCACATCATCGTCATAGCCATAGGCAGCAAGGTCCAGCGGGGCTTCCTCGTAGGCGAACGGGTCGGTCAGGCCGCTTTGGCCCCCGGCGTAAATTTCCGCGTTATAGTCCTGCATCGCGGCGTACAGTTCAGGGTAGGCGCGTTCCGGCTCCGGGGGTTCGGCTGTGGTTTCCTCCGCCGCGGGGGCGGTGGGCTGGGCTTCGGCGCGGGCCGCAAACTGCGCAGCGGTTTTGGCGTTGCGGGTACTGGTCCACCACTGGGCGGCGGTGGGCTGTATCAACAGCGCCAGCCCCAGCAAAATGGCCAGCCAGGCCAGAATTTTAGCAATCAGCCGTCCCATTTAGTCATCCTCCTCGCGCTTTTTGCAGCGGTGCAGCAGCAAAAGCAGCAGCAGCGCTTCGCCGCCGATCACAACGCTGCCCGTTACCGCGATCCACGGCCAGGCATCCACCACACGCTTGACCACCGTTCCGGTGCGCAGCGCCTGATACTGCACGGCCTGCGGGGTGTTGGTTTCTTCCTCTCCATTATAAGGGATGCGGGTGCCGCGCACAAGCATGCGGTGGGTGTTGATGGCATACGGCGTGCAGGTAACAAGGGTGCAGTAATCCTGCCCCGCGGTGATTTCCAGATCCTCGGTGTGCTCCGGTTCCACCACTTTGATTTGATCCACCTGGTACGCCAGCGTTTCATCCAGAATATGCAGGTAGAAACAGTCGCCCTCTTCCAGCTTGTCCAGGTCGGTGAACAGCACGGCTTCGGGCAGGCCGCGGTGGCCGGTCAGCACGCTGTGGGTGCTTTCGCCGCCAAGGGGGTAGCTGGAGCCTTCCAGATGGCCAACGCCCCTTTGCAGCACATCATCGCTGGTGCCTTCGTAAATAGGCAGGTTGACGTCAATTTTCGGGATGGTGATATACCCCAGGCTTTCGCCCACATCCACAAGGTCCACATAGCTGGTGCCGGTATCCTCCGCTTCGCCTGCGGCATCGCGCTCCACGGCGCTGTCCAGCTGCTGGTTATAGCGGCGGGCGGCCTCCTTGGCGGCGTCCAGTTTTTCGGTATCCATGCTTTTTACGGTATCATCGTAATTTTGGATCGCTTCGCTGGCGTGGCGCTGCGCCACCGCGTTGCTGATAACCGGGTACGATGCCACCCCAATGCCGGACAGGATCATCAAGGCCGCAAAGCCGACTTTTAGTTTTGTTGTGGTATCCATAGCGTCACCGCGAACCTTTCCGTGAGAGGGTTGAAGTTGGGAACTGATGCAATTAGAAATTAGAAATTAGGAATTGGAAGTAGGCAAAAGAATAAATAATAAAGAATAATGAATAATTGTGGTGGACCGCGGCGCATTGCGCCGCTCAGGAGATATTGGGTTGGGGGTGGTTTTTAGGGTAGTGAATAACAATAAAATAATCTGTAGGGCCTTACGGCGTTGCACACCACAAAATTGTAATAAACCTCGCCCTGCATGTAGGGGGCGGCGTCCCCGACGCCCCGTTTGACGGGCCTAATAATTGCCGCCCATCCACCCCGCGCCGCAAACATTGCAAATCATTTGTAGGGGCCGATGCTCGCCATCGGCCCGTTGACGGGCCTTGCCCTATTTATTTTTAGGGCAATACCGCATAATTCTAAGTGCCGATACGGCGAGCGAGGTACGGCAGATGCTAAGCCAAAAGCGCAGATAATACTTTGTGTATTATCGAGCATTTTGGCAACGCAGATGCCGTACCGCAGCCGCCGGAGCGGTGCTTAAGCCGTCAGGCGGGAATTGTGCGGTGTTGCCTTAGGTTCTGCACGGGGAACCACCCCTCAGTCACCTTCGGTGACAGCGCAAACAGCGCCCCGTCCCCTCTGTCGCTTCGCGACATCTCCCCGCCCCGCGGGGAGTCACCCCTCAAGGGGAGCCAATATCTAACCTTATGTTTGCGGTGGCTCCCCTTTGAGGGGAGCTGTCTGCAACGCAGACTGAGGGGTGGTTCCTCGCCACAAACCTAACGGCCGTGGGGTGGTTCCTCGCCACAAACCTAAAAGACATCCGTTCCGGGGCCATGGGGTGGTTCCCCACGCAGAACCTAAAAATCAACCGAACAACGGCCATGTACATCCAAAAAAATTTATTCCCCAATAACCCACCATAGGGGGAGGGCCAAATCCGGCCCTCCCCCTGTGTATGATGGATTATCCCTCTATACCCTATTGGTGAATTGTAAAATTGTTTTGCCTTGCGGCGGGCGCATCAGGTGCGGTTCTTCTTTTTCAGGCTCAGCAGCACGCCAACACCGGCCACAACCAGCAGCACACCAATGCCGCTGAACAGCAGGGTGCCGAAACCACCGGTGGTGGGCAGGTTGAAGCCCTTGCGGTTGATGATGACGATCTCTGCATAGCTGTACGGAGTATCGCCATTCTTAACCACGGTGCTATTGTAGTCATGCTTAATCAGTTCACCCGTGTTGCTATCAAAGGTTTTCGTATCACTCCATGCGGTGGTGTAGTCCAGAGTCAGGTTTGCGTCCACCGGACCAGTCAACAGGTTATAGCCTTTGTGAGTCTTGGTTTCAACCAGCTTATACTCGCCAGTCGGCAAACCATTTGCAACAGCCTTACCGTCGGCATCCGTCTTCAAATCCATAACAGCAAACCACTTAGGCTCATCACTAACAGTAGCGTTCAGCTTTTTTGCTGCTGCTTCCTCAGGCGTTAAAAGGGTCTTATCAGCACCCATAAACTTAACGGTGCCATTTTTGTTCATCGTATCTTTTTCTGCATCATACTTTTTATAAAGGGTAAATTCAACATCCTTCAGCAGGTTGCCATCCTCATCCTTTTTCAGGATGCCAGTCTTGAACGTATAAACAACAGCTTCGTCATGGATATCATACGGAGGATCCTCTTCGGTAGTGGTAATATTTGTCTTCTTGGAGTATTTCAGGTCGGCACTGTTTACATTGCCCACTGCACCAACCGAAGCGCCGTCCTGGAGCTTTGCGGTATAGGTAATGGTAATGGTTCCACCTGCATATGCCGCAATCTTGTCAGTAGCAAATGCAATCGTAAAGCCAGACTTACCCTCAGCATTCGTTATCGTCAGGGTATACTCAGTACCCTCTTTAAATGTCGTTTCTTCAGCTTCGCCAACTTTTCCTTTAACATCAATATCACTATTAACAACCAGCTGGTCGCTATTCATTTCATCAGATACGGTGAAAGTCTTCAGTTTTGCAACGTTTTCAGGAACATTGACAGTCAGAGTATACGGAACATCATCACCAATGCCATAGTCTGCATCCTTTTTACCTGTAATTTCCTTTTTGAAGTCCGGCTTGTAGTTCTTTACTTTAACCTGTGCTCCACTAAAAGCAGTAGTGTCAAAGCTCTTTACACTAGTTTCAGGCTTTTGCGCGCCTTCAATATCACTTTCGGTCGCTGCAACCATCTCGCCATTGTCACCGATCTTAAAAACATAGGCAATGCCGGAATCCAAAATGTAACCATCGTTTGCATTAACTTCAGTTTCCACAAAGGCATATACACCTTTGGTCAAACCAGAAACGCTGATTTTGCCATCTGCACCCGTGGTAAGGACACCCGTTTTATTAGCTGCGTCAAGCCACTCGCCTGCATTATCTACGCCATTTGCAGGCTTCTTCTCAATCCAAGTCCATGTTCCGTCTTCATTCTTCTTATAGAGCTTAAACTTGTAGCTCTGCATGGCTGTAACTTCTGTATCTGTACCGCTCTGCTTACCGACTTTCTGCAAAACAGCCTGACCATATGCAGTAGAGTTTTTCGGGAAGACATGAACATCGTACAGCCAATCAGTCAGACCGCCATTCGTATCAGTCGAGACTTTTGTCATAGGAACAGAGACAAAGAACGGCTCACATGCAGTCCTGACAGAATCCGGTGTTTCGGTTTCAAGCACAAGGTAAAGACCCAAAGGCAATTCTTCAAACTTAACAACGCCACTGGTATCTGTCGTTTTCGAATCGACTTTAGTTACAGTTGCAGTCACGTCACTCTTCAGTTTATAACCGCCGGTAGTAGTATCAGGTTCTGCATAATCTTCCCAGCTTGTAGGCCAAGCTACATCTTTACCATCATAATATTTTTTCAGATCTTCTGCATTCTTAACCTGATAAACGGTAAAGGTTGCACCTGCCAACGGAGTAGGCGTTTCACCTTTGTCATTCGAAGGAAGACTCCCTGCGTCTTCTGCCTCGCCGGTTGCAGGCCCTCTAGTATCATCGTTCCACTCATATTTATGAATCGTAATGGAACCGGTATCCTGCGTCCAAACCGGATTTGCAGTGGGTGCCGGTGTTGTTCCACTGCCCTCATCTGCCATTGCTGGCATGGCGCACAGGCTGAGGGCCAGGGCGGCGCTCAACAGGCCTGTGAGAAAACGTTTTGCTTTTTTCATTTCAGTACCTCTTCTCTTAAAAAAATCATCATCGGATGGGCGGCGGGGCCGCCCGGCTTAAGGGTTCTGCATCAGCACGGCGTGCAGTGCGGGGCGCTGCAGCGGGGAAACGCTGCCGCGCCGCCCGCACTGTGCCGTGAAGAAAAAAGGAGGAAAAACTGGGCCGCTTGCCCACTTGGCTTAAGGCTGCGCCCTGCCGTAAACGGGCGCGCACTGGCGGGCAGGCCCTGCATCCTGGGGGCTGCTGGGTTTCCGGGGGATGGTTAATGTCGCCGGCCCCCTTTCCTGTTGTAGCGGAATGTGAATATCAACAGCCCTGCCACCGCCAGCGGCATGCCGATCAGCAGCCACAGGCTTGGCGCGTCTGCACCCGTGTGGGGCAGCTCAGGCGTTTTACGGTTCAGAACGGTAAGGGTCATGGTGTAGGTGTTGTCGGACTTCGTAAACTTGTCTCCGAGCGGAATTACCTGCCCATCAATAGAACACTTGCCGTCTTGGGTAAATTCGATCACAATTGGCTGTGCCAACAGGTTGTACTCCGGATGTGCCTTGGTTTCCGTCAGGCGGTATGTACCGGGTTCCAGATTTTTGAACGGGTTCGAGATTATCTTGCCGTCCGTTCCGGTTGTACCGGTAATGGAACCTTTGTTTGTGCTATTGAATGGGTAGTTTTTATCTACTACCCACTGCGTTTTTCCTTCGGCTGTTGTTTCGACCAGCTTTTCCAGTTTGAACTCAACACCACTCAAGAGCACGTCATTGCTATTTTCGTCTTTTTCCGCGTCCTTCTTGATGATATCCAGTGCAAACTTCGGGTTCTGCAGCGTGTTGGTCAGCACAATCGTGCCGCTGTCGCCGGTGATGGTTCCATCGGCGCCTACTGTGGCATTGGTTTTCTTTGTGCCATCTTCATCGCTGATTTTTGCTTCCGCTTTAGCCGTTACAACATACGTATTGCCTTTAATCGGAATGGTTTCTTTCGGCTCTACCTTGGTAAAGTTGCCATTCTCCAACGTACCTTCCACAATGCGGTATTCGTAGTTCGTATGATCCTCAACGTCAAACTTGTCCAGGTTCGCAAAGGTAAAGGCACAGTTCCAGCCATTTCTGGCCGGGGTTACCGTTACATATTCCGTCTTTGCGTCCTCCGGATACCTCACCGGCTTCCAGGGATCGTTTTTCGTCTTGCGGCGCTGGAGCTGGATATAAATTTCACCCGGCAAGCCATCTTCCAACGGGCTACCATTTGCGTTCTCCCACGTTTTGGTAAAGTCGATGTTGATCAATTCATGCATCGTGTTCGTGAATGTCGCGGTAACATCCGTTTCGCCGATTGACCCCTGCACATAGGTATTATCAACTTCCTTCGTATCAACGCCGCCGCCTGTTACGCTCACTCCTTGCAGGTGTGAGCCGTCAGTCGGCGTTACCTCTTCAATACGGAAGCGTGTTCCGATGGGGATTCCTTCAATCACGTATTCGTGATTCTCGGTGCTCATGTCGATGGTAACTGGTTGTTTGATGGGTTCCTGCTGCAGACCTTCGTCGCCGACATTGGTGAAGGTTACATTAAAGGTATATTTGCCTTTAATCAAATTTTCTTCTTCTTCACTTGCCGCAGCTTTTTTGATTACCAGTTTTCCGGTTTTCACCTTATTAACAAACTGTACTTTCAGCTTTGTCAACGAAGATGTGCTTTCGTCCGGGTTCTCATAAGAGCGGAAGACGATGGTGTTGGCATTTTTCGGCTTTTTGTCTTCCGTGTAGCCTTCATTTGCAACAGTATTATTATAGCGTTCCGTTCGTCCATCATCGGGGCCCGGCTGGCTTTCCGTTGCGGGTTGTTCTTTCAGGTTTTTCGTTTCGCCGGTAACGGTACTTCCCGATCCATAGCTTTGAACCGGTTCGTCATTTTCAAAAACCGTCCATGTGGTATCATACAAGTTCGGGCTTAGGGTTTCTTTGAGCGAAATGTAACTGCCGCGGCGGAACTGGTCGCTGAAGGTAACGGTTTCACCGTTTTGCAGCATAAACTGGCCGTTTTCATCCACAACCTGCGTATTGTTGTTTTGGTCGGATGTGAACTGTGCGCCTACGGCATCTGTCAGGCCTTTGGCCGTAATGGAACCATAAACAGGGATATCTTCCTGCTTGGTGGTAAAGCCTGTTTTGGTTGTAGCTTTGGCCTGGGCCGAGAATACAAAGTCCTTGAAGTAAATGTGCCGTGGGTAGTTATCGCCCACACGGATCGTTGTTACTTGCTTTGGGTCAAAGCCTTCCACCGCATTCAGCTTGTACAAGTCCAGCTTTACGGTTATCCACTTATCATTTTCCAGCGTTACCGTGCCGTATGTAGTACCATTCAGGCACGTTGTGCCCAGGCAGCCTTTCTGCTTTTTGTTTTTGTCCAGCAGTTCAAGGTACAAGTTGCCAAGCGACAATTCGCCCTGGCCGCTTTCCGACTTTGCGTAAATTTTGAACGTCAGGTATCGCATCTTGCTGATATCTATCGCATGATTCAATGTCAGTATGCCGTACCGTTCACTTCGACACCTGCTGGGTGGATTGGTATCTTGGTATTTCGCGTACCAGTGCAATGCTTCTGCACCATCCAGCTCTGTGGTCCGTTCAAAAATATTTCCCGTGCTATTTTCGGTTGCTGGTTTACAGCTCGCATCGCTGGTATTCAACTCAATCGGTTTCACATCCGAACCAATGGTAGCATCCTGGTCAGGCTGGCGATAGTGCGTTGCCTGGTTTTGGATGTTGAATGCAAACAGATCTGGAGTATCGAAGCAGCTCTTGAACAACACATTGACATCTGTTGTATCAACGATTTTTTGAACCTGCAGCTCGTTATTATCCGGGAAGTTGAACGCCACCGCCATGTTGGATTCCCACATACCGCGTTCCATATAGTACATGGTAAGGGTGTGCTGGCCGGTGGAAAGATTGGGGATATCAACCGTATTGGAATAGTAATAATTTGTCGGATTATATTTTTCTCCATTCAAATCATTACCAGTATATACAATCGTTTTCTTTTCCTTTGTCTTCCCAGCACCATATTCCTGCTTAGTAACATTGTTATATTTTACATTACTGACATAAGCGGTAACTTTATTTTTATTGGCTCCTCTCTGGTCAAAATCAATAATACCTGCCGCTTTGCCATGGGCACCGCCAATGTCAAGTACCAACCGGCCATCAATAAATACCCAAACATCATCGTCACCAGAGAAATAGAACTTGATTGACTGCTCCTTATTATTTTTATCAAGAACCGTTCCATCCTCTGTTAATGTAAATGGAATTTCAAGTTTAGCTCCATAACCATAATTGTATTGGCGAACATCTACACTATATACTGTTTCGTTGAATGGGAAAAAGCCATGACCATTTGGCGTATTCTTATTTTGGCTGTCCTTATTTTCAGAATTCTCAGAAAGAGTACCTACTGTTGACCCATCGCCATTTCCATTGCCCAGGTAATACGCTCCGGTAGTGTTATCCTTACGCAAGTATAGTGAAGTTTTTGCAGCATCATACCACCAGTAATTAACCCCGGGTTCGTCTTTAAATATCTGCTTTTGGGTAAACGGAAATTCAACATTTTTGTAAACCTGACCAAGTTTGGTATTTTTGCTGTTTTCTCCATTTAAGAAAGCTTCATTAAAGTGCGGTTCAACCAACCCTGTTCCATCTGTCCCATTGGATTCCCGCATCAACAAATTGCCATTACTGTCAAGTTTATTGCCAACAATGCCTAAAAAAGCAAACTCATATTTTCCGCTTCCACTATCTTCATCAATTTCGGAGTTGTTCGCAGCCATAAAGGATTTATACTTACTTCCATTATCTGACCAACCAAATAGGCTTAAACCCTCGGCTACACCGCTAAAAAGATGATCACCTGAACACTGAAAGTGTCCTGTATAAATGGGGTACAAGATACTGTTTGCATTTTCGTATTTTCTGTAGTAATCACTTACCGCTTGATCAAACTGACGGAAAGGAACATGAATACGATATGTTGAAAAAGCGGGATCTGTTGCATAGTTATCGCGGTTATTGCCATTCAGTTCATAATCTGTATAGTAATCATATAAAGTACTGGTGATGTACTTTATATCTTTACTACTGCCTCTACTATAATTGCTTGTAATGTCTACAACAGTTTTCTTCTTGCCTGCTTCTGCATCACGGACATCGTTTTTCTCGCCCCAGTAGCCATCACGGTTAATGTTCCCGCTGGCATACATGTCCGGGTCGCCGCTGTCCGCAAAGAAGCAGGGTTCGTTTAGATTTTCGGGAATGTCCAGCATGGCGGTAAGGTCGTTCTTCTCAGCAATATTCTCATTTATCTTGTCGCCTTCAAGTTTCCATGCTGAAAATCTAACTTTTTTGCACCCTTCCGGTACATCCACATACCAAAGCTCACGGCCGGAGGTTGTTTGCTCTTCCTCCATTTTGAACACTTCAGAATATGTATTGTCGCTCTTTTTGAAGAAGCAATACATTCTTCCGTCCTTTGTGGGCATCGAATTTTTAGATGTTTCTGTATCTCTATCATAGGAATAGCTGGAAAGGCTGGCATCGAAGTAGATTCGGACGGAGCTTTCTACACCCCATCTTACGTTGTCTGCGCTGGTATAGATAAAGCAGTTATTTGCTTCACTGTACCTAAAGTATTCTTTATTATTATCATCACCACTAGCAGATTCACCATAGAAGTTATAATATTTGCTAGAGCCACCCTCCCATGTAAACTGGATATAAGAGCAATCTTCGGATGGGATGGTAAAGTTGATTGTTTTACCTTGGGTTACATCTCGCGCTGTTGAATCATTGTTGACCGGCTTTAAGCTTCCGTCTTCGTCAGGAATATAAAAGTCTGCTTTTACATTCTTTAAATCAACTGTACTGCGGTTTTCAAACTTAATGGTCTTGCCTGCAAAGTGTTTGTAGCCCTCTAAAGTGGATGCGTCTGTCCATGTTCCAGCTTCCGCATCATACATTTTGAGGTTGTAGGAGTTTATAGTAGCGGAAACTGTTAATTCTATCTTTCCTTTCCAGACATTATTACCACTCCATAATTGAAACTGGATTGTCGTGAACTTATTACCGGTAGCATCAGTACAATTCCTCAATGCATAGATTGTGCGGCCATCACTTGTTTTGATGGTTGTTTTTTCCATTGGATGTGTACACCAAGTATTTCCACTATCCATTTGCCCATTGAACTTAATAACATCTGTATCATCAATTGTGTTACCCTCAATTGTGTTACTACTATTTACTGCAAAGTAAACCGTGAATCCATCTGTCGCTGCCCGCTCGCTAACCTCCAGCGCCCCATCCTCATCTTCCGCTTCCTCGGCGTACATCTTCTGCGGCTGTTCGGTCGGTTCCGGGGTGGCGGTGGGGGTCACGGTCGGCACAGGGGTTGCCGTTGCGGTGGCTGCCGGTTCCGGAGTCGGGGTGGGTTCTGCCGTGGGCTCCGGCGTTTCGGCCGGGGCGGGCTGCTCCGGCTCGGCGCTTTGTTCCGGTTCCGGGGTGGCGGCATCCGGCACCGGGGTGGCGGCGTTCTGCTCCGGCGGAGTGGTATCCTCCCCGGAGGCCGTTCCCTGCTCATCCTCCAGCAGCTCTACTTCGTCAGGTGCGTCGGGCAGAAGATCCACCTCGGCGTATACAGGCAGGGCCATTGCCATAACCAGGCAAGCGGTGACAAGCAGCGCTGTCAGCCGGCGCGCCCAACCTGTTGTGTTTTTTCCTGTTCTATTCAATCTGCTCACCCGTCTTTCGCGCTGGCTTGATGGAAGCACATTGTTCCACAGGGGATCCCCTGTGGAACAGTAAAAGAAGCCAGCTTCTTTTACTTGCGCAACCGTTGCCATGTTATTTTCAAAAAAAAACCGCATCGAGTCTTCTCATTGCGCATTTACTTTTTATTTTCTTAATATAGCACCTTTACACCAGAAAGACAATACAATCCACGCAAATTCCTGTTTTTCAGCACTTTTACTGATTGCGCTTTCCTCCAATTATATAATGTGTTCAAAGCCTTTGTATAATTTACTCCTGATTTTCTTTTTGGCAGCGGTCCCTTTTATATACTTTGACCGCGCGTTTATGATCCTCTGCGCATACAGAGCGCAACTTTGCGGCAAAATTCGCCTTTTTTGTTGCATTTCCCTGTTTTTGCGCAATTATTTGTTTCGCATGCGCCTGTTTGCGGCGGGGCCTGGCGGCTGGGTGGGCGCCTTGTGGGAGGGATGGCAGGTTTGCGGCGCACGGTTCCCGTTTTTTTGCGGCGCGATGGGTACACCGCGCCCCTGCAAACGGTTTGCGGTGTTTGCGGCGGCGGGTGTGTGTTTGGTGGATTGCACGCCCGCCAACGGGACGCCGTTCTCCCTTTACAACGGGGTGCGGGTTTGCTGCAGATATGCCATTCGCTTTTTTGTTCCCCCTGCCCTGCCCCTGATTCCCGGTTCCCCCTTGCCGATTTCTATTTGCGCCAGCTCCTGAGGTGCATCTGAGAGCAACGAAAATAGCGGATCTTTCGCAAGCACAAAATCCGGCTGCGTTTACTGAAACAGACGAGCTTTTTCTTTGTTTTCAGATACACCTCCAGCTCCCAGCTTTCAATCTATCCTGTGTAAACTGCAACCCCTCACGCGCCATTCTGTGCGGCACTTACCTTATAATATAGGGGTGCTGCCCTGTGTAAATTTGCAACTGATCTATTTGAAGCAGCTGTGAGCTGTTGCAATTTTGCACAGGGTATTGCCCGCATTCTGTGCCGAACATTCCCGAAACGTGTTGGAAAAACGCACAGGATTGCCTTGTTTCCCTATGCCGTTTACCGTTGGAAAAACGCACAGGTTACCCCCGGAACAGTTGCATTTTACACAGGGTATTCCCGCGCCCCTGCCCCGCCGTGACCCGCGCACCTGTTGGAAAACCACACAGGATAGGCCCGTTCCCCGTGTTGCAATTTACACAGGTTTGGCTGTTTTTGGCTTATTTGCAACTTTACGCAGGTTGCTTTCCGCACAGGAAAATGGTGGTGGAATGCACAGGCTGCAGTTGGTTGAACACACAGGTTTGCGTTGTTAAATTACACAGGCTCTACCTATTACTAATATAGAACTAAACAACTAAGCCATAATAACAACCAAAGGTAAGCCGGGAGATGGGGGAGAACGGGAAAAAATGGGTGTTGCCATTCCATCAGGTTACAGAGCTCTGAAACAGCAGGACAGGAAAGCACAATAAAACCCTGTGTAACCTGCACCCGGGCTGCAACCCCAACAGGATATATGGCAAACCACAACGCGGGTGTTGCATTTTGCACAGGGTAATGGCGGTGAAATCCTGTGTAAATTTGCAATTCTTGCGCTGGACAACAGGATGTGCTATAATGTTTAGCATGATGTGCGTGACCACCCGGGATACAGCAACCGATATAGGAGGCCCCTGCTTATGGCGGCAAGTAAACAGAAAAAAGATGATTCGTTTGTCGTTACGTTTGAAGAACGCGGGGACCAGACCATCGTTCGCAAATCCAATGACCTTGTACAGATGACGCGCAACAACCTGACGCTGAGCCAGCAGCGCCTGATGCTGCATATTTTTTCGATGATTAAGCCGGAGGATACGGACCTGCCCTCTTATGAGCTGAGCATTTATGATTTTATCAAGATGACCGGCATGGACCCGCACAGCGGGGCGCTGTACAAGCAGGTGCGCAAAAATATTGAGGAGCTGGCCAACGCGCCCATCCAGTGGATCAAGAATAACGGAACTTCCACGGTGGAAACATTCCGCTGGATCGATAAAGTGCGCATTGATGAGGGCCGCGCGCGCATGACCATCACGCTGGATCCGGTGCTGAAACCGCACCTGGTGCAGCTGAAAACCCTGTATACCACCATGGATGTGACCTACACCATGCTGATGCGGTCCACCTATTCCATCCGCATTTACGAGCTGTGCAAAAGCTACCAGAGCCTGTACCTGAAAAAGAAAGCGGCCGGGGAACCGCTGGTATGGAACCTGAGCATGCTGTATGAACAGCTTTCGTATACGGCCAACCGATGGTCGGATTTCCGCCGCCTGGCACTGGAAAAGGCAAAGGCGGAAATTAACGAAAAGACGGATATTATTTTTAATTACGATGTGTACGAAAAAAAGGGGCAGAAGGTTCTTTCGCTGGTGGTAACGATTGACCCGGTGGATGATGCCGCCGCACAGGCCAACCTGGACAGCATCAACAGCACAGTGCGCAAAAAGAGCAAAAAGAAGGGCCGCCCCACCGTGGCGATTGAGGATTCGCTGCTGGATGACCCCAGCGTGATCACCTTTGATTATGTTTCGGCACCGGAAACAACGATCCCCTATTCCTTTGGACGCCACCGCACCGAGCTGCGGGAGGAAATTGTTGTGAAAGCGCGCATGGATCAGCTGCGCGCGGAGATTACGCCCGAAGAGCTGCACGCGGTGGAAGTGATCATTGATGTGTTGGCAGATGCCTGCTGCACCATCCAGGCAGGCGATGGCGAGCAGGACGGCGGCAACAAAACGGTGTTTGGAAAGATGAATGCCATCATCCTGGATTGCGGCGGGCTGACCAGTTGGCTGGCCGGTGTGGCACCCCGCTATGCACAGGAGATCATTCCCCGGTCGCAGACGATGCGCAGCCCGGCGCGGTACCTGAACAAGGTGCTGCGCGAGGATATGGATAACTATCGCATTTATATTTTCCGCAAGGCAAAGCCGGCAGCAGAACCCAAAGAGGAGCTGTTGGAAGGGGAGTACCATGTGATGGACGAGCCGGTGCAGCAAACGCTGCCGGAGCCGGAGCCGCCCAAGGTAGAGCTGATTCCCGAAACGATTGTAAAACGGCAGGATATGCGAAAAGAGTTTGCAAAGTTTGTAGATGATGGATACCTGGAAAAGACGTTGACGAGCGGCCAGCGCGGCGCTTACCACGAAATTTACCGCCACCTGGCAGCGCGGTGCGTGCCATCGCCTTCCAGCCTGCGCAATGGGCTGAAAGACGAAATGCGGCTGCATTACCTGGCCTGCATGAATGAAGTGATTGAAAAGTATGGCAGCCTGACCCCGTTGATGGAAGCTATGGCGCATGAACTGGACTTTGATGTGTTTTGGGCAAAGGCCGCCAAGGACCCCAACGTGAATAACCCGATGGGGCTGTTCTACCACATTATTGAAGAACGCGCGCTGAACCCGATCGGCACCATAATGAACGACCAGGCACAACGGCAGAAGGTTGCCGCCAAGGAAAAAGGTGAAAAAGATAAGTGGCACAACGAAAGCTGGATGGATGCTTTTGAGGAAGATATCCCGGATGACAGCGAAGAGTAATTGAGATGAAGCGGAGCGGAACATCCGGGAGCGCTATTATAATAAGGTGAGCAGCGGCTGGCAGATTGCTGGCCGCTGCTTTTTTGTTGGGGTGCAGCTGAGAAATGGAAATATCCGGCGCTTTTTGCTTTCAGGTAGACCTTGGGCAACACCGCACAATTCCCGCCTTGCGGCTTAAGCACCGCTCCGGCAGCT
>ENA-UOJM01001434-UOJM01001434.1-human-gut-metagenome-genome-assembly--contig:-P116-NODE-1434-length-21850-cov-39.859555_pt1 | contig 21850 bp, 33 predicted proteins | sample MGYA00242349_ERZ723896 | MGnify/ENA metagenome assembly ERZ723896 | reverse complement strand
AAAACCATTTTTAACAAAAATAATTGTCCTATTATTTGCGACATTTATAGAAAATCACTATCTTTGAGTATTGAAAATAAAGAGATAAACAAACCTTTAAAGCTGGTTTGGCTGCCAGTATAAAGAACAGCAAACAAAATCATGAAACATTGCTTCTTAAATCCATTTCGTAGCCAACTGTTAGTGCTATTTTTCAGTATTAATTCATTAATCATTTTTTTATGAAAAAAGAGTTTACATTACGCTTAGACGATGCAGCCTGTGCGGAGTTAGAAAATCTAAAAAAATTATCTGGTGAAAAAACAGATGCTAAAGCTATTAGATTTGCTATTCAGAATTATGCAACTTTGAATGATAGGTATATTGAAACACAACGGCAAATAAGGACGTGGAAAGATAAATATGCAGCGTTAAATAAAGCTGTTGATGATTACTTGTCTTCTTTTGAAGCATTGAAGAAAACTACAGATTGATAGTCAATTATTAGAAATGTGAAAGGATTAATTTATGATTGGAGTAGAGAAGAAAATTTTCAGATTATCTAGTTCTGTGTTAAATCGTACTTTTAAGCAGGAAAAGAGTATTTTTTGTTCAATGGTGTTACGATTGATGGATACAGAAAACTATGCAAACAATTATTGCGATTCGCTAAGTCTTGTTCTTGAACTATTTCCAGAGATTGATAGGGAAAAGCTAGAAAAAGAATTGGATAAATACGTTTGATAGTATTTGAAATCAAAAATGGGCTATTAAACTAGTTAATAGCCTTATTTTAATACATAAATTCATGAAATATGGCAGCGGATATGACAGATGAAACGATTGCACAATACATGGAACGCATCGAGAAAATGAGCATAAAAGAAATTCAAAAAGAAATTGAATTTCTGGAAAGCCCCGGTTACAACTGTGAAGGACTGGTATGTGCAGACGGAGTAATTACTCCCCGGACAAAAATGCATCGTAAGGTTCTTTGGTATAAGAGAATGAACCAAAAGAGCCTAACAGCCCTGCAATGGGCAAAAGAAGGATATGTTGTAAATCCGGATGCAATAGGAAGAAAGTGGAAAAACAATCCTCACAATTCAAAGGCTATAATATATTATGTATCAGATGAAGTACATGAGGACAAAGAAGCGGCTAAAGAATTTCTCAAATCGAGGCGTAAGGAAAAGAAAGAGTAGTCTTTAGTTCACAGGTCTCTTTTCCAGATATATAAGTCAAGATAAAATGGGATTATCATACCAAATAACGCATAACAGAATAGTAATGAATCAAGAAAGAACATTAACCTTTGGTAAGTATAAGGGAACACATCGAAGTAATATTACTGGAGGCTTCTCAGCAGGTGACTTCGGTGGTTTAATTTATTCAATCGAAAATTTCAATGAAAGTGAATATGAGTTTTAACCAATAAAATGAAGATATGAATAATGAATTTATTGATGGTATTTGGTTTGCTGTTCAGCATATTGTAGTAGTCAGAGATATGCCAGCAATCGCAATAGGGATAATTAAGGAATCGAATCTTTCCATTGATGATTGTAAGGCTGCGCAAAAAAGGAGTGGTTCTTTTCACAATCAGATGATGAAGTTTATTGAAACAGAATTAGCGTAAAACAGTATAAATATGAGCAAAATTGAAGAAGCCTTCAGAGGCTTAGGAAGAACAGAGAAAGTGAGATTCATTTCGCAGAACATCGAGTATGCAAATGCGGTTGCAGTAGCCAGTTATGTAAAAGGTTATCTTTTCGATGTCCTTAATGATGTCGGAGATGATGAGTATATAGCAGCGTATCTCAGAGAAAAGGGATATGAAGTAAAAAAACAAGAATAATCCTCAAATCGATATATAAATAAACGAATTATGAATGAAAGAACAATCCAAATAGACGTAATTGGAAAAATAGAAGGTACTCAATTTATGAAGTGTAAGCTATATACAAATGAAAATATTGTCATTATCATGATGAATGAATTTGATTATGAACGGTTGAAAGAAGAAGGAATCTTCATAAGAGATGGCAAAAGTCGAGATTCAGCCGGGGTGTTGAATACAACCAATACTTTCATCGAAAAAAATTAATACTCAAAACAAAAAAGAATGATTATGGATAAAAAAGAAAAGAATTTTGCCACATACAAAGAATTTGCAAAGATGCTTCGGGAAGTGGCAAACATATACTCTAAACTGGGTGACGAACCATTGTTGAAAGAAGGATATGAGTATAACGCCATTAGAGATGCTGTTCAGTATGTAACGAACAAACACGATTTTGGTTACTTTATACAGCCTTGGAAGGATGAGTTTCTACGTATGCCTTTTGATGTGACGAAGCGAAAAAAATGGGCTGATTATGTGGCTGAATGCCATGCTACAGGAAAGGAAATAGATTACGATAATTATGATTGGGATAAATGACCATAATTTTTCGAATAGTGTGAAAGGGAATAGATGTCATATAATCAAAATATAGATAGAATGTTTATTGAATATAAGGTATATCGTAGGGTGTCAGATTTGAAGCCTTTTATATCTAGGGATGAACTTCCTTCTTGTCAGATGATTGGGAAAAAAAAGTTTGTAGGAAAAAAAGCAAAAATGGAGGCTGTTTATAGACTTACAGGGAAACGTTTGCCAGAAGACTATACAACAGAGCAGGTAAACAATTTTCTTACGGTAGAGCTTTTTAATACGTCTTTATGGCATAAGTATAGAAAGATTTACAATGAAGTTTCCAATGAAAAAGAAATTGTTGTTGAGAACTATAGTTATCAATATACATTAGTTGTAGAATTAGCAAATAAATCGAATTTATCATTGGATGAAGGAAAAATTGTACATTTTGTTATGTGCGAACTGTTAGGAAATCCTTGTGAAACGTATAAAGGGATGAAAAACCCTATAATTTCTTTACGAAAAGATTATGATAGATAAAGCAAAAACATTAGATGAATGCTTTAAGGAACTAATTCTTAAAAGAGGTTGGTCTAAAAATAGTCCATATGACCGCCGAACTGCATCAAGGCATAAAAAGCAATTCCTTGAAGGAACGTTGCCCGATGAATTTAAAAGAGTATATTTGCAAAGTGCTGGTTATACAATAGTGCAGCCGGAGCTTTGGCGACAGGAATTATAAAACAAAGAAAATGGACTGGAGGAACATAATAAGAAATCTATTAGAAATTATCATTGCTATTTTTAGAATGATTTTCATAGGGCTATTTTATATAGCCAAGTTTATGTTTGTGTTCTTTATTCTACTTTTTTTTGGAGTATTAATCAGTCAAAATAATAAGCGATGGTAAATAGAGAAATAAAAGCCCGAAAACGTGCGGTGAAAGAAGAAAAAGAAGAAATAGACGGTGAGATTGTTAGAATTAGGAAAGGGCATCCTCGTACAAATCTTCCTGTGAAACTCCCAGAAAATCCCACATGGCTGAAACAACCTAATGTAGTTACATTAATGGCTGGTGATTTTAAGACAAAATTATTAGAATCTTAATTGCTGTTATAGAGAAATTACAGGATGTCATAGAATTAAGTATTCAGCATCTAGATAAATATGGTACATCTATTCCATGCGAGCAATTATCTTTATTTCAAGAATATTCAGACCGTATAAGAGTAGATATCGCATATCGGGATTTGGGCGTTAATCCAGACCAATACAAGGAAGTAAAAAGCATGGTTCGTAAATTAATCAGTATTCCTGTAGAGCTTGATGTTAAAGACCCAATAACAGGTGAGGATAGTTGGTCTATTACTGGTTTATTCACTAAGGCAAATATACCCAAAACTCCTTATTCAAGAGGTTTTTCTTTAGAAATGGATAGAGAGGTTGCTAAAGTTTTCATTAATGTTGATAGAGGTTTTACACGCTATATAAAAGAGATAGCTTTAAGAGCGCAAAGTAGATATACAATAAGAATGTATATGCTGATTAGCTCATGGAAAGAAAAAGGTGGTTTTTCTATCTATGTGGATAGATTTCGGAAATTCTTAAAATTAGAAGATAAATACCCCGAATTTAAAGATTTGTATAAACGTGTAATACGCCCTGTTTACGATGATTTGTTTGAACAGGCTGATTGCTGGTTTGAAATGGCAGAAGTTTATCGTAATTCAGGCGATACACAGCCTTATAAACTTAATTTCAAAGTTATTAAGTCTGCATTATCAAAGAAGGAAGAAGAACTATTAAAAGGACAAAAGAAGATGATAACGAATTTTTGTTCTTTGCACTTTGCAATGAAGGACGAGCATTTGCAGCAGTTTATTCCACAGATTACATTAAGCAACTATAAAGCAGTAGTAACTAAGATGCTTTATCTAGGCGAATATGTTAGAGATAACTGGAATAAAATTTCAAATAAAGCAGAATATTGTTTATCCGTATTATTAAAAGAAGTAGAAATACTCCCCGGAATGATTGGAGAAGAAAAAGAAGATGAATAAAAGTTGGGTTTTTGTCCCTAGGAGGGGTCTAAAAGTTGGGTTTTTGTCCCTAAGAAGTTGGGTTTTTGTCCCTAAGAAGTTGGGTTTTTGTCCCTAAGAAGTTGGGTTTTTGTCCCTGATTTTTTACCATTATCTGTTGTTTTTCAGATAGTTACCCTTTCATTTTTAAGGGTACTACCATCACTAGCTGATAAAAAAAAACCTGATAATCATACCAACACACAAAAAAGGAACTTTTCTTATTACATAAACCCATAAAAAAGGAACTTTTCTCATAATCTTAACACAAACTTTAGGGAAAAGAACATCTATTAACAAAAAAAGACACTATATGATACAAATAATCAATCAAAAGTTGGGTTTTTGTCCCTATCTAAAAAAAACATATTTTAAAAAGTTGGGTTTTTGTCCCTATGCTTTTTTGATATACTGTAGGGAAAGAAATTGATACCGAATTATCATTCCTGGCACACCCTGCAGAACGACCTTTTGATACCAAATACAAAAAGCAGCCGGAAGCCGGACGCAAAAAATTGATACCATAAAACATTAGGGAAAAAGAACAGGAACAAAATACAATATTATATATATAAATAATATGTGAATATATAATATATAAACAAATAATATATAATATGTGATTAACACGCTTCACTTCCAGAGTTCCAGAAAGAGCCACACGAAAAATCTTCTTTTCCCTAAAGTTCCTTGTGTCGTTTCTCTCTATACTTGAATACAGGAAAACGGCTGCATCATAAAAGAAAAGACACCGACACCATTCAGGAACTACCGCCCATCGGCAAAAGGATTGCATCTAATTGATACCTTTTCTGCCTGCACTGGAGAGAAACCGGGAAGGTATTTGATACCGTACTTTTCCGGGTTCTGCCCGGCATGGACGATAAGAGAACATTATTATGATACCAAAAAAACTTATCTAATTGTATTTTTTTCCCTTTTGTTTGGGAGGGTGTTTAGTAATTTATATATTTGCGTTTGTAGAAATTAATAGAAGATGTGTTTTTGTGGACACAAAAACCAAATCTTGCCTGATAAATCAGGAGTTTAGCCCCCTCGCAACTTGGGGGCATATATTATTTAGTATCATAGTATGAAAGCAAATAAAAGAGATAGAATAGTGAAAGTTCGCTTAACGAATTTAGAATATGAAGAACTAACTAAAGCTTCTAAATCTAGCAAATGTATGTCAGATTATTTTAGACAGAGAGTCTTTAGGAAAGGAGTTGGTCTTATTGACCCTAAAGAATTTATTCGTTCGATGGATGAAATTTGTTTGGAAATGAAACGTATAGGAAATAATATAAATCAGTTGGCTAGGTATGTAAATATTCATAAGGAAGAAGTTAATCAAGAGGTTCTTAATGAGGTAGAAAAGAAAATGGCAGACTATGTAATTATGCAAGATAAATTGAATGTTACTTGGCGTAAGTTGATGTCAATCAAATAATATATGTATATATAATATTTATATATATAATTTTAGTGATAAAGACAGCGTTACTATTTCTTTTCCCTAAAGTTCCTTGTGTCGTTTCTCTCTATACCTGAATACAGGAAAACGGCTGCATCATAAAAGAAAAGACACCGACACCATTCAGGAACTACCGCCCATCGGCAAAAGGATTGCATCTAATTGATACCTTTTCTGCCTGCACTGGAGAGAAACCGGGAAGGTATTTGATACCGTACTTTTCCGGGTTCTGCCCGGCATGGACGAAGAGAAAACATTATTATGATACCAAAAACTTTAGGGGAAAATATTATATATATAAATAATATATGAATATATAATATTTGTATATTTATTGTATGAATAAATTATATTGAAATATTCTTTTATTGAATATTTGTTTGTATATTTGCGGTGTGAAGTTATAAATATGGTAGTAGTAGTTTTAAAAGCGGCAACTTCTTTCGCTGGTATTGATTATAATGAGCGAAAGAATGAGGAAGGCAAGAGTGAACTTCTTGTTGCAGAAAATTTTGCTATGAATCCAGATAATTTGAAGAAGTCGGATTATATAGCTTATATGGAATCTGTCTGTAGGACTAATCCAGCGGTCAAGGCAAAACAATTTCATGCAGTGATTTCATGTAAGGGGCGTGAATATTCGGCAGAGGATTTGAAAAATGTAGCTTTGCAATATATAAATAAAATGGGTTATGGAAATAATCCTTATATGATATATTTATATAATAAAAACTCATCAATAGCCTTTTTAAATGACGCTTTGGGCATAGCCCCCTGTGCCATCTCCGGCTTTCCTTCCATGGGGATGAACAGAATGGACGGAATACTCCGTATACCAAACGCGCCTGCCAGTTCCTGTTCTTTCTCCGTGTCCACTTTATAAATCACAATCTGGCCATCGTATTCTTTTGCCAATTCGTCCAAAATAGGAGCTACCATTTTGCAAGGACCACACCAGTCAGCATAGAAATCCACAATAGCCGGTTTGTCACCTTCATATTTCCACTCTTCCGGGTTTTTCTCGAAATTATATACTTTCGCCAAAAATTCAGCTTTAGTCAAATGTATGACCTTTCCATTTCCTTCTGTTGCCATAGTTTCTTCTTTTACAGGGTTATTATTACTGCTTCCTCTGCCGCAAGCTGTTGTGGCAGCCAGCACAAGGGCTAAAAAAAATAAAATCGTTTTATTCATACTTATTCCTCCTTCTTTATCTTTCTATGCTCCGGCATAAATGAACTGAGCAACAATCCCCCCATTGCCGCCCCCCAAATGGAACTGTTGACAGGAGAAGAAGTGATAGGGCAAGTCCCAGTGGTGCAACCTACATACCGCCAATACAAATATCCTCCTACCATTCCTGCCACAATACCAAGCAATGTCCATCCATACCTTTTTATAAACTCTTTTTTCATACTCTTCTTCATAATTAAAACCGGACTCTGTTATGTTATCTCCTTTAATTATTTCCTCAGGAAACTTTTTCCAAATATATTCCATACTTTCCTATATAACAAATTTCCTTAGGAAAATATTTAAATAATAACTTTCCTTCACGATTCGGCACCTACATTTACACAATATTCAGCAACACAAAAGGTCAAATCATTATACAACAACTATTTCCCGGCCCAAGACAGCACCACAGGACTCTCTACACGCACTCCGTATTCAGCCGCTTTTTCCAGTATATTCCTCGCCAACTCAGGCTTCTGATCATCACTAGCATAACGGAAATAGGCTTCCGCCGCCCGCACATGTGCCGCATCGGGCATCGGGAAAGCACGCTCTTCAGGAATTCCGAAATCAGAACTGCTCAGTTCTCTACGCTCTTCGGCATCCAACCGGTCTGATTCTACTGGTTTCATAAACTATAAGGTTTTAAAGTGAATAATCTTCATAAGAAAACAGAATGAATGGAATAAAGATGGCAGGAAAGTGTTAATCTATCACATTTTTCACGGATTACTTAAAATAAGAAAACTATTAATGCTGTTATTTCCAATGATTTATTATTTTTGTACCCACCTAGATAAACACAATGACCATGAAAAACAAACTATATTTTATTATAGTAGCCACGCTGCTGTGTCCAACATCGCTATATGCACAATCCGGCACTGACAAACGATCCGTTCTATCCTTTCAGACAGGTCCTACCCTCTACACCGGAAAGCTGATAGGAATAGCAGGATATTCCTCGAATTTGCGCAACGGCATAGGTTGGTCAGGAAGTTATACTTACCTGGTAGGAAACAAGCCTGCCATTAGAGCCGGATTCGGAATACTTTATCAAGGCAGCCGGTATACAGGCAACACGACAAATACCACAGACAAGATTCAAACACACTATTTTGCTCCACAGTTCTCCCTGCATTGGCTGAAACAACAATTCGATTGGTATTTTACTACCGGAACCGGATACCAGTTATATAAAGACGACAGTATGGTATATGATAAACCACGAAAAGTATCCATGAACAAATGGGCGGCAAACTTTGGAGTAGGCGGAGAATACCACCTTTTCACCCATTGGGGGATCAGTGCAAGGATAAGCTATATCCTGGCGTATTCCGGTGAATATTCCGTCCGCTACCATCATAAAGAATGGATGGTACAACCACATTATCCGATGAACGGTTCGGATGACATTTCTCAATTATCTTTCTCGGCAGGTATTAACTATCACTTTTAAAAAATTCAGACCATGATTAAATATCTTAGTACAATAGTATTAACTGTCGCGTTATGCTGTGCCTGCGATGGAGAAGACTTTTCAGCAGATCCTACTCTCATGCCACCTGCCACTCAGACAGGCGCCAATACCTTTGGCTGTCTGATAGACGGCTGGGTATATACAGGACAACGCTATGGACCGGACCATAAAGCATCCTACTATCCTGCTTATAATGAAGATGAAAAAGCAACAGTCCATGTATACGTTTGGGTAGATGACAATACGTCTATTTCTTTCAATATCATTGACCCGAAAGAAAAAAATATCACCGTTTACAGTGATATTGAAAAGATGGATAATGACCAGACTATCTATACCGACGCCGTATTCAAAGATGGTAATAAACAAGAAGAAAGACTGGAAGACGGCATTGTCAATATTACCCGCTTTGATTTGAACAACAGAATAATCAGCGGAACTTTTGAAGGAAGAAGAGTGACAGAAGGGCGTTTTGATTTAACATTCTAACATATACCCGTTGACAACTTAAACTCAGCTTGCCAACGGGTAAATTAATCTCTTTCTTATTTTATCTTATCATACTGATCATTCGCACTAATCTCCGTGTATTTAGGCGCATCAATCATTTCCACCAAAGCGCGTAACACAGGCCCTTCACCCATCGGATCATTTTCCTGAGTGGGACGATTATAATAAAATACGGTGGAAGGCATAATACCTGTACCGACACAAATAGCCGTCACATCACCATTCTCTGAAATTTTTGACAACATTCCTTTGAATCCCTGCCATGCTACATAAATGAAATCCGGATGCAACCATCCTTCCTTCACACCTTTAGCTATGCCAAATACAAACATAGAACTACCGGTAATTTCTTCATAAGAATCTTCTTTATCCAACAACTGATGCCACAAACCGTTTTTCCCTTGATACCGCGCTACCCCACTAGCCTGCATCTGGAAATTCTTTATCACATCCTCACGCATAGGATGATTTTCCGGCATTCTTGCCAACAGATCGGCTGTCGCCATAAAAATCCATCCATTGGCCCGGGACCAATGCGCCACTCCATGTTCCTTATTATCCGTATGATAGCAATGATAATAAATCTGTTTTTCAGGACACCACAAATATCGTGTATAATTCAATATCTGATTGGCCGCATCATCAAAATACTTCTTTTCACCAGTAACCTCTCCCATTCGGGAAATAAAAGACACCGCCATAAACGCATCATCTGCCCAAATTGTATTTTCATGAGGCCATAAACGGGCTATAGTTCCATCGGCCAAACGAGGTTCTGAAACCATAATATGATGATTGGTTGTTTCAATATATTTTTGAAAAGCATCATCTGGATGACGCTGGTTCAAAGTTATCAAACTAGCCCCCATAGGACCGTTGTCATCCAAGCGCTTGTTTCTATAAATCATATGCCAAGTAAGACGGGGAACCGCCCTCCATCCTCCTTCACGGAAAGTCTTATCATACAAACGATGAAAATAAGACTGATTAGTTTTGTCAAAAATAAACTTCATATTCTTCAGCACATAATCCTCATATTTCCGGTTCTGTATTTTATCACCCAACTCCATCAAAGCCATATTCGTTACTCCGTTTGTATAATGCCAATTCAAATATTTACTATTGACACGTATATCCGGATTTAAAGAAACATTGTCCAAAGAAATGTATACTTTACCTGTTTTTACATCTTTGAACTCATAAACCGTAGAAGCAACAATACGATCGGCTATCTTTATAGCCATCTCTTTGGCCACAGTGTTGTCCTGTGCCATTAAGGGGAATAATCCTATCGCAAACAATAAAATGCCTGCACAACCATAACGTTTAACCATACAACCTAAATTTAATTTTTTATTTTTATACTAACAACCTCTATATTCCACCGAAATAAAAAGTCCGGCTATCTTTTAATATTCTTCAAAGATAAAGCCATCTTCCCGTTTCGTACAAATTTTCATCCTACTTTTTAAGGGTAATATCCACATTTTCAGTTTTAGAGTATATAATGTATAATGTGCTCATGATTTTATACTAAGAGAAAGAAATTCTGTTCATGATTCCTGTAACAAGAGTAACAAATGTAAATCTACCTCATTATCAACACGCTAATTATTTCTGTGTAAGTTCTGAGATCAACACTGAATTTATTATGTAAATTTACTAAAATGTTTGCATGAAAGGTTTAGCTCCACACACGCTGCAAGTTTTTGAAGCCGTTTCTAAGTTGGACTGCATCAAATCCTATCTCTTGGTAGGTGGCACTGCCTTGTCATTGCAAATGGGAACTCGGCAAAGTGAAGACTTGGACTTTATGAAATGGCGTACCTCTAAAACAGAGAAAATGGAAGTGGCATGGTATCAGATAGAGAAACAATAGTGAAACAACAGCTATATATTAGGAGTAAATCAACCAAGAGCAACAGATTTATATCTGGAGGGTCTGCAAACAAAAAAGGCTGTATTCCGTTAGGAATCAGCCTTTTAGTTTGTGGACCAGCCTGGGCTTGAACCAGGGACCTCCAGATTATGAGTCTGTTGCTCTAACCAACTGAGCTACAAGTCCGTGCCACAATTTCCTGTTAGCAGGTGCAAAAGTAGTATATTCCCTTGAAACTTGCAAGATTTATCGCCCAAATTTTGATAAAAAGATTTAATTCCCTTATTCGTAAGGATATAAATTGTATTTTTGTGCACCATTAATTAATTTTGCTAAGCCGTATGGCACAAAAAAAACAGGAAACAGCCCTAACAGGGCTTTCGGACAAAGAAGTCCTTATCAGTAGAGAGAAGTATGGGAATAACCTCTTGACACCTCCCAAACGTCCTTCCATGTGGAAACTTTATCTGGAAAAGTTCCGCGACCCGGTTATACGTATTCTTTTAGTCGCAGCATTCTTTTCCTTAGTGATTGCCATTATTGAAAATGAGTATGCGGAAACAATCGGCATTTTCTTTGCTATTTTTCTGGCAACCGGTATCGGATTCTACTTTGAATACGATGCGAATAAGAAGTTTGACTTACTGAACGCTGTAGGCGAAGAAACACCAGTTACAGTAATCAGAAATGGGAAAGTACGGGAAATTCCCCGTAAGGAGATTGTAGTAGGTGATATCGTAGTTTTGAATACCGGTGAGGAGATTCCTGCCGACGGAATCTTGCTGGAAGCTATTTCCCTGCAAGTGAATGAATCCAACTTGACAGGAGAATTAATGGTCAATAAAACCATCCATGAAGAACTATTTGATGAAGAAGCCACTTATCCCAGCAATGAAGTGATGCGTGGCACCACAGTAGTTGACGGACATGGAATAATGAAGGTAGAACGTGTGGGTGATTCCACCGAAATAGGTAAGGTAGCACGTCAGGCCACCGAACAAAGTGAAGAAGAGACTCCATTGAATATCCAATTGACAAAATTGGCGGGTTTCATCGGAAAAATAGGTTTTACCATTGCCACGCTTACCTTTATCGTTTTCACAGCTAAAGACCTTTACTCCTACCTCAGCGTAAATGAAATAACAGACTGGCATGGGTGGATGGCAATAGCCCGCATTGTATTGAAATATTTCATGATGGCTGTCACTTTAATTGTAGTAGCCGTTCCTGAAGGCTTACCGATGAGTGTCACCTTAAGTCTTGCACTAAATATGCGCCGTATGCTGAAAACCAATAATCTGGTACGTAAAATGCATGCTTGTGAAACAATGGGGGCCATTACTGTGATCTGCACCGACAAAACAGGTACATTGACACAAAACCTGATGCAGGTACATGAAGCGAAACTTGATGCCACCAAAGCAGATTTAATAGCTGAAGGGATCAGTGCCAACTCCACAGCTTTCCTTGAAGAAACAGGAGAAAACAAGAAACCATCCGGAGTAGGTAATCCTACTGAAATAGCCTTATTGCTTTGGCTAAATGAACAGGGCAAGAACTATTTGGAATTACGTGAAAATGCAAAAGTTATCAATCAACTTACTTTCTCTACAGAACGTAAGTATATGGCTACATTAGTAGATTCACCTATCCAGCAGAAAAAGGTACTCTATATAAAAGGAGCTCCCGAAATTGTGATGAGAAAATGCAACCTCTCTTCCGAGGAACAGGCTCATTACAATGCCGATCTGCTGGCCTATCAGAACAAGGCAATGCGTACTTTAGGATTAGCTTATAAATTTATCCCCGAAGACTCCGGTAACGATTGTGCCGAACTAGTCAATGAAGGGAATATGATTTTCCTAGGTATCGTAGCTATCAGCGACCCTATTCGTCCGGATGTACCGGAAGCCGTACAGAAATGTCAGTCGGCAGGTATCGGTGTGAAAATTGTTACAGGCGACACCCCGGGAACAGCTACCGAAATTGCCCGCCAAATAGGGCTATGGAAACCTGAAGATACAGACCGGAACCGCATAACAGGGGTAGAGTTTGCTGCATTAAGCGATGAAGAAGCTCTGGACCGCGTACTTGACTTGAAAGTAATGAGTCGTGCGCGTCCTATGGACAAGCAACGTCTGGTCCAACTGTTACAGCAAAAAGGAGCCGTAGTAGCAGTAACCGGAGACGGAACAAACGATGCTCCTGCACTGAATCACGCTCAAGTAGGTCTTTCTATGGGAACCGGTACGTCAGTAGCCAAGGAAGCAAGTGACATAACCCTATTGGATGACTCGTTCCACAGTATCGCTACCGCAGTAATGTGGGGACGCTCTCTTTACAAAAACATTCAGCGTTTCATCGTATTCCAGCTGACTATCAACGTAGTCGCATTAGCCAGTGTTTTATTAGGGGCTTTCTTTGGTACAGAACTACCACTGACCGTAACACAAATGCTTTGGGTAAATCTTATTATGGACACTTTTGCCGCCATGGCCTTAGCATCTATTCCCCCCAGTGCAGACGTCATGAATGAAAAGCCACGCAAGACCGATGATTTCATCATCACCAAAGCCATGCGTAAAAATATACTAGGTGTAGGCTTCTGCTTCCTTGCCATACTGATGACATTAATTGTCATTATCAAACAGATGCCAGCAGATTTAGTAGGACAAGCTTTGACGCAATTCTTCACGATCTTCGTGATGCTGCAATTCTGGAATCTATTTAATGCCAGTGTTTTCGGAACCAACCATTCTGTATTCAAGGATTCCCGTCATGCATTAGGCATGCTAAGTGTGGCTATCATTATTTTAGTCGGACAAATTCTGATTGTCGAGTTCGGAGGTAAAGTGTTCCGTACCGAACCTATGAATTTCATGACTTGGGTTTATATTATCGCAGGAACGTCATTCGTATTGTGGATTGGTGAAATCTACCGTTGGATAAAACGAATACAGAAAAAAGACTAAGAAAGAGAATAAAGCACATAAAGAGTTATGGACAGTAAGATTAAAAATGTCGTTTTTGATTTAGGAGGAGTATTAATAAATCTGGATTTTGACAATTGCCTGAATGCTTTTCGTAAAGCAGGATTTCGAGATATAGAGAAACAGGCATGCCAGTTTAGGGGAAAAGGTTTCTTTTCCCAATTTGAATTGGGTGAAATCAGCCCGGAAGAATTCCGGGAAGCCATTCGTAAGGAGGTCAGCGAATCCCTGTCCGACCATGAAATTGATGATATGTGGAACCTGATGCTACTTGATATTCCTCGTGAAAAACTGGACTTATTGCTAAAGTTACGCGAACATTATATGGTTTACCTGCTTAGTAATACCAACCGGATACATTGGGATTATGCCTGTGAGCAAATGTTCTGTTATCGGGGATTCCGTGTAAATGACTTTTTTGAAGATATTTTTCTGTCTTTTGAAATGCACAAGGCCAAACCGGAAAAAGACATTTATGAGCAAATGATGAAAGAAGCAAACATCTTGCCCGAAGAAACGTTTTTTATAGATGACTCGGCAATCAATTGCCAGGCAGCAATATCGCTTGGCATACAGTCCTATCATTACCATATTGGAGAAGATTTAAGTTCACTTTTTGAATAATGAAAATAATATCAGATATAAACCATCAAACATTGCCTCCTTCAGTTGCCACTATCGGCTTCTTCGATGGAGTGCATCGCGGACACCGCTTTCTTATTAATCAAGTAAAAGAGGTCGCTGCCAAGGATGGGTTATATTCTGCATTGATCACTTTTCCTGTACATCCCAGACAAGTGATACAAACCGCTTATCGTCCGCAATTACTTTCTTCACCAACAGAGAAACTCGAATTATTGGAAACGATGCAAGTAGATTACTGCTTTCTTCTCCCTTTTACACAGGAACTTTCACTGTTTTCGGCTCGAGAGTTTATGCAGTTGCTACGTAACAAGTTCAATATCCATACATTAGTTATAGGCTACGACCATCGTTTCGGTCACAACCGCAGTGAAAATTTTGAAGATTATTGCCGTTATGGTGAGGAACTGAACATATATATAGTACGCGCGCGAGCTTACACAGACAAAGAGGGCAAAATCAGCTCTTCAGTCATCCGCCAACTATTAAAAGAAGGTGAAGTAAGTCAGGCTGCCAAATTCCTGGGGTATAACTACTATCTGGATGGAACAGTGGTAGATGGCTACAAAGTAGGCAGAAAAATAGGATTCCCTACAGCTAACCTGCAAGTGGATTGTAGCGACAAGTTAATTCCCTCGGAAGGAGTTTATGCAGTATATGTATATGTGGAAGGAAAAAAATGGGCAGGAATGTTGAACATAGGACACCGCCCTACTATCAATAACGGCAACAATTTAAGTATTGAAGTGAACATCCTCAATTTTTCGGAGAATATCTACCACAAAGAAATGCGCATTGAGTTCGTAAAGTATCTTCGCCCTGAAGAAAAATATGACACTATAGATGCACTCATTGCCCAAATGCATAAAGACCGGGAAAAAACGGCCAGAATTCTTCTCTAAATACAAGGGAGCATTGTACAGCCTTCCCCCTTTCAAACTACTCTTTCTACACATCTTCGTTTACAGTCAGTTTTGCCTGCTCGAAAACAGTTCATTCCATGTATTAGGGCAGACAAAATCGCCCCTGCCAGTGAACGCAAACGCTATCGGAAGAATTAATTCACCGATACCAGTCACTTCTTGCATAAAATCTGTTTCTTCATACACTTCCATCCTACAAAGCACGAAAAAAGATATATTTTTATCGTTTTTCGATATTTTTTTTCGTTTTTCTTTTGTAGTATCAAAATAAGATATACATTTGCATATCGATAAACGATAAATGAATATCGAGAAACAAGAAAGAATAAACACAAACATTAAAACACGAAGTAAAAATGAAAAAGTCAGTATTAAAATCAGTTTTAGCAGCAATTGCAGTAGTAATGATGAGTTGTACAACAACAGCAAACGCACAAACAGGAAACACAAAGTACATCTACGGTCAGAATGACACAAACACAACCGTGTACACACTGAATGAAGACGGCAAAACATTGACACGCAAACTGAAGTATGAGTACAAACACGATGAAAATGGTCAGGTAATTGAGAAAAAAGCTTATCGCTGGGATGCTTACCGGGAACTGTGGAAGCCGGCCTATCTGCTTACCGTAACTCCCGGAGTCTATGAAATCAAACTCAACTACGCTGAATGGAACGCCAAAGAGAGCACTTTCAACCATAACAAACAAGAAAGTATTTACCGTGAAGGCAACAACGCAAACTTGTTGGCCGACACACAAAACAAAAAGTAATGGAAACTTTGAATGAAACACAAACCCAAAATAAGAATGCGACCAGCCTGTGGCAAACCATAGGAATGTACATAGGAATGATGGTCGGATTTTTATATCCGCAAATAGGATTAGGCTTGGGTATGCTTTTGGGAATAGCTTTGGGAAGACTGGTCCTGACCAAGATTCCTGTCAACACCCCACTGGCCCAAAGAGCACAACAAAAAAGCGCAATTATCCTTATTTTAGCATTTCTTATCCTATTCATGAACCATTGGTACGTTCCATGCAAACATGCCATTGCTCACTTGATGAACTAAAAACAAATCAACCAAATTTAAAAGACAACCAGATGAAAACAACCATGATTTTGATCGCACCAAGGAGAAACCCAAGGATACTTACTTAAAGAAACAGATACCCTCAGGACGGATGCGGAAGTCCGTCCTACCCTTCAATTCAAATCCATTTTAAACCAATAAACATTCTATTATGGGACGCGCAATTAAATTAGTACTTTATTACTTCGCCTATCAGTTAGCTTTCACCTTCCTGGTAGGACTTCCGGCGGGAATTATTAAAGTAATGAACGAAATTTCAGAAAATGATAATCTGGCTTATGCCGCAGGTAAGAATACAGCCTCTATGACAGGACTCGTTATGGTACTGGCAGGAATAGCCATGATCTGGCACCTGATCTACTTTAAATACGTTCAATTCAACAAGACAAGCTGGACTGAAGTACCTGCAAAAACCATTTTATTGAGTATTCCCTTCATTATAGCAGCCATGTTCATCTGCAATGTAGCCAGCGAATTCATAGAACTGCCCAACCTAGTGGAAGACACATTCATAGGAATGAGCCGCAATGTATTCGGCATCATCGCCATTGCCGTCATGGCACCTTTGGTAGAAGAGTTGCTGTTCCGTGGAGCCATTGAAGGGCATTTCCTGCAAACCGGAAAAAGACCCAGTATGGCAATCCTCCTGTCAGCACTCATTTTCGGTCTCATCCATGTCAATCCGGCGCAAGTACCTTTCGCCTTCTGTCTGGGATTGGTATTCGGATGGCTTTATTACCGCACAGGAAGCATTATACCGGGAATGATAGGGCATTTTCTAAATAACTCCCTGGCTACCATTGCCATGGCTACATCAACCCAAGAAGAGTTGAATGAAAAAACGGTTGATATGATTGGCGCCACACCTACTTACATCCTTTTGGCAGCCGCCATAATCATCCTAGTCGGCATGTATTTCTATCTGAACAAACATTTGCCACAGCCGGAAACCCCCTCCGAAATTACTAACACACAAGCATAAATATAACAATGAAAACAAAATTAAATATCCTATGTTTCCTGCTGCTGATAGCCTTTGCCGGATGTATGTACAACGCATTCCTGGGAGGTATGGAAGGCGCCAGTGATGCCTCACGCGGTGACATAGGAAACAAACTGCAACCCTTGTTTTATGTGAACGTTGTTCCTACAGAAGGAAATGAATTGAATGATTCAATCCCCAGTGTCATAGAAAAAGGGAACTTCCTGAAGTATCACATAACAAGTATAAAAATAGAACAGGAAAATACACCCAAAGACGCACTTATTCAACTAGTTATGGGAATAATAGCCATACCCTTTAGTCTGATCACCTTGGGCGCTCTTTATTGTTTCATCAGACTGATACTTTCTATCCGTAAAAAAGACCTGTTCAATCCCAGTAATGTTTTCCGGGTACGCCTCATTAGTGCAACCATCATTGTAGCAAGTATCATCAAAACACTGGCACAATATATCAATTATGACATAGCTACCCACAGCATCCAATTATCCGGATACCAGGTAGAAAGCGTACAGATTCCTTGGAGCATGTTCCTGTCAGCCCTATTGCTGGCCATTTTTGCCGAAATATATGCCCAGGCCATCAAACTGAAAGAAGAACAAGATTTAACCATTTAAAAAAACAAAGCAGACTATGAACAAGTTCAGAATATTAGGTGTCATAGCCATTATAGCCATCATTGCAAACTTCTTTGGAGGATTGGATGAAAATTGGAGAGATTTCAAGAAAGGATTTGAAGATGGACATAACAGTGCAATGGAAATATATGAGCCTGGACGCCACATTATACCCCATCATGCAACCTCAGTCAAACTGAATGTAGAGCCGTTACCTGAAACTACTGTCGATTCACTGAGCAACAATCGCGTGGACTGGACACTCCCCTACACAGTGACTGAAATAGAAACATATGCCAAGCCATCGGCCTGGCACATCCTTGTCATGGGACTTGCCATACCCGGAATATTCCTTTTTCTCATCGGTTTCTGCTCATTGATCCGGTTGCTCATTTCCATCTCACGCCGCGAAGTTTTTACATCTGCCAATGTACGGCGCCTCCGTTGGTTTGCATACACCAGTGCAAGCTTGGAAATCCTCATAGCTGTTGACGAATGGATTGTAGGAAACGCAGCAGTTGAGCAAATCAGTCTGCCGGGTTACAAAATCATCAGCTATGCCGGTTATTCTCCCGACTGGGTGGCCGTGATTATTCCCATTCTTTTTGCCGAGATATTTGCTATCGGGGTAAAGATGAAAGAAGAACAGGATTTAACCATTTAAGAAAAGAAATGCCATGAAAGAAAAGAATACCGCCCCTTCAAAAGGGAAAAGCATCCTTTGCCTGATGGTTTCCCTAATAGCCACCTTGCTTGTAAGTTCCATTATCTATTTTCTTGTGTTTCATCCATTACTGGACAGCAAGGCAGCGAAGATGGCAGTCAATATCGGATGGACTTGCTTCTGTCTGTATGCCTTTAAGAAACTGACGCAACGCCACACCCTTTGGTGGCGCGCAGTAGATGAGAACCCGAATAAACCCAAAATGAATTGATCTATGCCAATTATAGTAAATTTAGACGTAATGATGGCGAAACGAAAAATTTCGCTGGGAGATTTAGCCGAGAAGATAGACCTGACTCCTGCTAACCTTTCCATATTGAAAACCGGGAAAGCGAAAGCCATCCGTTTCTCTACCCTTGAGGCTATTTGCAGGGAACTAGATTGCCAGCCCGGAGATATTTTAGAATATAGAGAAGAAGATGAATAATATAAACAGCCACATATACAAACACTCTGATACCATAAAATTCTCATATCTTTAATCCGAATACTCTGACCGATAAAGCATTTCAATTGCCATACCGGCAGAGTATTTTCACCTTATACCTAAAATTTTCTTATCACTTCCCGACACGCTTTAGCCAATATTCCCTAAAAATACACTACTGATAAAAACAAATATTGCATAAGCACCATATAATCCCATGATTATCCGTATCTTTGCAGCGAATTAGATATTTGAAAATAAATGAAGACATTTGAAGAGTTAGGCGTTTCCCCGGAAATACTAAAAGCGATTAAAGAAATGGGATATGAGAATCCCATGCCGGTACAAGAAGAAGTAATACCGTATTTATTGGGAAACGGCAACGATGTAGTAGCCCTAGCACAAACAGGGACTGGAAAAACAGCCGCATTTGGTCTGCCGCTTATCCAAAAAGTTGACGTAAAACACCGTGCACCTCAAGCACTAATTTTATGCCCCACACGCGAATTGTGCTTGCAGATTGCAGGCGATCTGAACGATTACTCCAAGTACATTGACGGGCTGAAAATCCTTCCCGTATATGGTGGTTCATCCATCGAAAGCCAAATACGCATGTTGAAAACAGGCGTACATATTATTGTGGCTACTCCCGGACGACTGATTGATCTAATAGAAAGAAAGGTTGCCAAACTAGAAACAATTACAGATGTAGTAATGGACGAAGCCGATGAAATGCTGAATATGGGATTTACTGATAGCATAAATGCTATCCTTGAAAAAGTTCCTGAAGATCGGAATACCTTGATGTTCTCGGCTACCATGAGTCCGGAAATCTCACGCATCGCCAAAAAATATCTGCATGACGCAAAAGAAATCACTATCGGTACCAAAAATGAGGGCAGTAAAAACGTCAATCACATAGCCTATTTAGTACACGCTAAAGACAAATATGCCGCATTGAAACGTATCGCGGATTATTATCCACAGATTTATGGCATCATTTTCTGTCGTACCCGTAAAGAAACTCAGGAAATTGCAGATAAATTAATACAAGACGGTTATAACGCAGACTCTTTGCACGGTGAGCTCTCACAAGCCCAGCGCGACTTAGTGATGCAAAAATTCCGCCAACGCCATTTACAGCTTTTAGTTGCTACCGACGTAGCAGCCCGTGGCCTAGATGTAAATGACCTTACTCATGTCATTAATTATGGCTTGCCCGATGATATAGAAAGCTATACTCATCGTAGTGGTCGTACAGGACGTGCCGGAAAAACAGGTATTTCTATTGCCATCATCAACCTGCGCGAAAAAGGCAAGATGCGTGAGATAGAACGAATCATCAACAAAAAATTTATCATGGGTGAGATGCCCAGTGGTAAACAAATTTGCGAGCAGCAATTGATTAAATTGATAGATGACATAGAAAAGGTAAAAGTAAACGATGAAGAAATTGAATCCTTCCTACCCGGAATCTATCGTAAACTGGAATGGCTTTCAAAGGAAGATCTGATAAAGCGCGTGGTGTCAATGGAATTTAACCGCTTCTTGGAATACTATAGTAACGCTCCGGAAATAGAAATTCCCAGCACAAATGACCGTCGCAGCGAACGTGGCTCCAAAGAACGCAAGGATCATGGCAGTGCTCGTGAAAAGACAGAGCGTAAAGCAGAAAAAGGATACACCCGTCTATTCCTGAATGTAGGAAAGACAGACGGTTTCTATGCCAACCAAATCATAGAACTGATTAACCGCAACATGAAGAAGCAACGTACTACCATCGGACGAATAGACCTGATGCAGAATTTCTCTTTCTTCGAAGTAGCAGAAAATCAGGCACAGGACGTGATTAAAGCATTGAACAAGGTTAATCTGAATGGCGGCCGGAAAATTGTAGTAGAAGTTGCCGGTGACAATAATGGCAAAAACGACAATGGCGAACGCAGAAGCAGTGCAGCAAGGAATGCTTCATTCGGCAAAAAAAGTGACAGGTCCAATAAAAAAACGACCTCAAAAGAAGGAAGACCCAGCCGTGCGGAACGTGGCTACATTGAAGAACGCGGTCCCAAAACGAAAGACGACTGGAAACAATTCTTTAACAGCGATAACAATAAGAAAAAGAAATCCAAGAAATGAGGAAGCCAACTTCATGAAAGAGAATTGAGCATAGTAGAAATATGCAAATAACATCCACTTCTCTCGAATAATAGCGGAGCAGGCAGAATTGAAACAACCTGTCATTTCAAGGACATTCCGCAAATAATACGATAAATCCAACTGATTCATTATGAGTCAGTTGGATTTATCGTATTATTCAAAAAAGGGATATTCAGTAAATGTCTCTAAAAAATAAGATGGCATATGAAGATGAT
>ENA-UOJM01001433-UOJM01001433.1-human-gut-metagenome-genome-assembly--contig:-P116-NODE-1433-length-21883-cov-6.882719_pt1 | contig 21883 bp, 16 predicted proteins | sample MGYA00242349_ERZ723896 | MGnify/ENA metagenome assembly ERZ723896 | reverse complement strand
GCACGGCCAGCGGCTGGGGCCGCGAGCCCGACATCTCGCCCCGCGGGGCGCTGGCGCAGGTGCGCCGCGTAGCCGAGGCCCGCGGGCTGGACATCGCTACGGTACGGCATCTGGTCGACTCGCTGACCCAAAAACCGTGGCTGGGGCTTTTCGGCACGGAGAAGGTCAATGTGCTGCGCCTGAACGTCGCTTTGGAAGAACTGAACGAAAACTAATCGCAAACCATGAAAATAGATAAAACGATGAAACGCTGGGTATTCATTCTGATCGCCGCTTTGGCAATCTTTCTGACCGCCGACCTCTGCGCCCGGGAGCGCGGGGTGAAATTCTCGGGCGGAACCGACCTGGTGAGCACCTACGTATGGCGCGGCGTCCGCGAAAGCGGCCCGGCTTTCCAGCCGTCGCTGACGATGAGCGCCGGAAACTTCTCGGCGACGGCCTGGGGTTCGGTCGATTTCGACAGCGCCTACAAGGAGATGGACCTCACACTGGCCTACGCGCTCGGACCCGTGACCCTTTCGGTGGCCGACCTCTACTGGACCGGACACGCCGACGACCGCTATTTCGTCTTCGACAGCCGTTCGCCCCACCGCATCGAGGTGGGCGCCAGCTGGGTCGTTTCGGAAAAGGTCCCCGTCACGCTGTCGTGGTACACGGTTCTCTTCGGCGCGGCCGACGTGAACCACAAGGGCGAACGCGCCTATGCCTCGTATTTCGAGGCGGCCTGCCCGTTCACGGTGAAGACCGTCGACATGAAGGCCGGCGTGGGCATGGTTCCCTGGAACGCCGCCGCGACCTACCTCACCGGAGACCGCGGGTTCTGCGTGCAGAACGTCTTCCTCAATGCCGGAAAATCATGGACCATCAAAGGGACGGATTCGATGTCGGTCGGCGTTTTCACCAACCTGATCTGGAATCCGGCCCTGGACGACGTTAACTTTGTGGGAGGCATCTCCTTCCGGATGTAACCGATGGAGAGGCAGGACAGCGTTCAGCGGTTTCTGGAACTGATCCGGCGTTCGCACCGCGGCAAGTTCAAGGTCTACATCGGCATGAGCGCCGGCGTGGGCAAGACCTGCCGCATGCTGCAAGAGGCCCGCCAGCTGCTCGACGCGGGCGTCGACGTCCGCATCGGCTACATCGAAACGCACGGCCGCGCCGGAACGGAAGCCCTTGTCGAAGGGCTTCCGCTCGTGCCGCGCCGCAGACTCTTCTACAAGGGCAAGGAACTGGAGGAGATGGACACGCAGGCCATCGTCAACCTCCGCCCCGAGATCGTCGTCGTGGACGAACTGGCCCACACCAACATCGAGGGGAGCGAAAACCCCAAGCGGTGGCAGGACGTGATGCAGATTCTCGACGCAGGGATCAGCGTCATTTCGGCCGTCAACATCCAGCATATCGAGGGGCTGAACGAGGTCGTCGAGGAGATCACGGGCATCGAGATCCGCGAGCGGGTCCCGGACAGCGTGCTGGCGATGGCCGACGAGGTGGTGAACATCGACCTCACGGCCGACGAGCTGATCGAACGGCTGAAAGCCGGAAAGATCTACCGCCCCGACAAGATCGCCGCGGCGCTCGGCAACTTCTTCACGCAGGACAACCTGCTGCAACTGCGCGAACTGGCGCTGAAAGAGGTGGCGCTGCGCGTGGAGAAGAAGGTGGATAGCGAGGTGACCGGTTCCGAAACCTTCCGGCGCGACAAACTGCTGGCCGTGATCGACTCCTCCGAAAAACGCGCCCGCCGGGTCATCCGCAAGACGGCGCGCATGGCCACGCACCTGAACGCCGCCTTCACGGTGCTCTACGTGCAGGGCGACCGCGAGGCCGACGACCGCATTCCGCTGGCCCGGCAGCGTTACCTGATCAACAACCTGAACCTCGCCACGGAACTCGGCGGCGAAGTCCGCCGCATACGCTCGAACTCCCCGGTGGAGAGCATCGCCGGAGTGTGCCGGGAGCAAAAAATAAACATCGTCTGCATCGGGCGTCCCGAATTTTCACTATTTTCGCTGTTGAAAAGCGCAATCCGCCTGCGGCGTCTGACCGTCCGGCTGTCGCGCATGAACATCGACCTTTTCATTTTTTCATAAGCCATGAGAATACAAAGGAGAATCACCCTGGGCATCGGCATTCTTTTCACCATGATCCTGCTGCTGGGCATCCAGTCGGTCGGCTACGTCCGCCAGCTGTCGCGGGCGACGGGAACCATCCTCGCCGACAACTACAACTCGCTGCAATACGCCGGGGAGATGCTGCGGTCGCTCAACGACATCGGGCAGGATTCCATATCGCGGCACGCCCTGCGCGAAAACCTCGCCCTGCAACAGCAGAACATCACCGAGATCAGCGAGAAGGAGACCACCGCGGCGCTCGAACGCCACGTCGCTTCGTTGAGCGACCCGGTCACCGAAGCCGAAATCCGGACCGTGCGCGAAGACCTGTTCCGGATCATGGAGCTGAACATGGCGGCCATCCGCGCCAAGAGCGCCGGGGTGGAGCAGCGCGCCGACTACGCCATGTGGTGGCTGATCGCCGTCGCCGCGCTCTGCGCCCTGATCGCCGGGGGCATCCTCGTCTGGTTCCCGCAGTCAGTGCTGCGTCCGATCGACGCGCTGAAAAAGGGGATCACCCAGATCGCCAACCACAACTACCGGGAACGGCTCGATTTCCCGGGCAACCGCGAGTTCGAATCCGTCGCCGAGTCGTTCAACGACATGGCCGCCAAACTCGACGAATACCGCCGCAGTTCGCTCGACGACCTGATGACCGCCAAAAAGCGCATCGAGGCGATCGTCGACACGCTGCACGAGCCGATCGTGGGGCTGGGTCCCGACCGCAGAATCCTCTTTATGAACCGCGAGGCGTTCTCGGTGCTGAACCTCCGGGAGGACGCCGTCGGACGCGACGCCGCCGAAGTGGCGCTGTCGAACGACCTGCTGCGGCGGCTCGTCCGGGGAGTGAACGACACGAAGAAGGACGCCGACAAGGAGCCGCTGAAAATCTACGCCGACAACAAGGAGAGTTATTTCCAGGTGGAGAACACGCCGCTCTACATCACTCCCGTCGGCGGGCGCGAACAGCAGTTCGTCGGCAACCTGATCGTCCTGAACAACGTCACCCGCTTCAAGGAGCTGGACTCCGCCAAGACCAACTTCATCTCGACCGTCTCGCACGAAATGAAAACCCCGATTTCGTCGATCCTGATGAGTTTGCAGCTGCTCGGCGACGACCGGCTGGGAACGCTGAACGGCGAGCAGAAACAGCTCGTCACGAGCATCAAGGAGAGCAGCGACCGCCTGCTTTCGATCACGGGCGAACTGCTGAACATGACCCAGATCGAGACCGGCAAACTTAAACTGATACCTAAAGTAACCAAGCCTATCGAACTGATAGACTACGCTGTAAAGGCTACACAGGTTCTGGCCGAGAAGTTCTGCTGCTTCGTCGAGGTGGACTATCCCGAAAAGATCTCGAAACTCTTCGTCGACAACGAGAAGATCGCCTGGGTCATCACCAACCTGCTGTCGAACGCCATCCACCATTCGCCCGAACGGTCGCGCATCATCATCGGCGCCGTACAGCGCGAAAAGGCGGTCGAGATCTACGTCCAGGACTTCGGGCGCGGCATCGACCCGCGTTACCACAAGAGCATCTTCGAACGCTATTTCCGCGTCCCGGGAACCAAGGTGCAGGGCAGCGGGCTGGGGCTGGCCATCTCGAAGGAGTTCGTCGAAGCGCACGGCGGCACGATCTCGGTCGAGAGCGAAATCGGCCGCGGCAGCCGCTTCTCGATTCTGCTCCCGGCATAAGACCGTTTCCCGGACAAAGAATGCCGCCGCCAGCCGGTTGCGGCTTCCCGGCCCGGCGTTCACGGATGTCCAAAGGTGCGCCCGGGTCCGGCGCTCCTCCCCGGAAAGAGCGGCTATTCGTCCCCCGCAGTAGTGGAGCATGGATGCGTCACACCCGCAGCCCGGGCTATCGAAATCATGCGCGCCCCGTCGAACAACCGCTTACGCAAAAAATAGCCGCACATTTTTGTGCGGCTATCGAAACTCCGGACAGGCCGGAAGGCGTCAGATGAAATTTTCCTTGATCGTATCAATCGAAAATGAGCCGTTGAGTTCCTGCACCTCGATCTTGCCTTCGAGCAGGTCGAAGAAGAACCCGACGATGCGCTCGGGCGTCAGCAGCGCCTTCTCTCCCGAAGCATCCGGCCCGAGGTCGTAGGTTTGAAGCAACTGACTCCCGAGGCTGGCCCCGGAGATCAGGAAGTGGTTCTGCAATTTGTCCCAGTTGAGCATGTCCGCCGCGAGGACCTTGCCTACGACGCTGTAACTGCGGACCGAGACCTGCTTGTCCTCGGCCGAAAGGGTGCTCCGCACCTCGTCACTCGCGAGATTCATCCGGATACGGCCCGAATTAGCCATCTGGGGCATTTTGCGGTAAAGCGAACCCAAATCGGCCAGGCTCAAATTGTAGAGTTCCGTGCCCGGGGCGGCATTGATCGGCTCAAACGAGAAAGCGCTCGGCAGCAGCAAACTCACGGTGCCGCCAAGCGACACCGTAGGACTGTTGAACGTTCCGACGATCGAATTGCGGACTTCCAGGGATTTGGTGGCGAAGACACCGCCGATCACCACGCAGTTCTCCAACGCGATCTCGTCGGCAAAGACGCTCCCGGCAACAAAGGCATTGCAGAGTCGGACGGCCCGAGCGTTCACATCCGCCATCAGCTGCAAGCGGCAGCGGCGGGCGTGCGACACGACGGATTCGACCGCCCCGACGCTTTTACGAAAGATCACATTGCCCTCGGCGTCGCTGTCGACGTGCAGTTCAAGCTGGGCAAAAGCGGCTCCGCGCACCTCGACATCGCCGCTGCGCACCTCGATTTTATGCGCATACACCGCACCCTCGACCACCGTATCCTTCCGGAAAATGATATCGCGGTCCATTTCCGAAAGGCTTTTCGGCAGGATAGCGCCCCGCACCAGATTGGTGTCCAGCACAATCGTATCGTTCGAAAACTGTATTTCCTTCAATTCCTTCATAATTCGTTCCTTTTAATGGTTTTAATGCTGTTGTTCGCCCACAGGGCATTGATCATGGCGGCAACGCGCAGCGGAACAGCGCTCTTGCCGACCTCCTCGTCGAAATAAGCCCGGATACGCCCGGCTGTCGCCTCGTCCATCGGCTCCCATTGCAGCGCTTGGTCCTGAAAGTGCTTTTTCAGCGTAACGTCGAGTCCCGCGCTGTTGGCCAGCAAGCCCTCGTCGGCGCCGAAAAGGCAGCGGTCGATGCCCTGTGCCGAGACGCTCGATTCGACATAGGCCACGGGAAGGTATCTCAAGCCGGGTTCGTAATTCGTGCGCAGCATGTCGCACACGGAATTCCCGAGTTTATAGGTTCCTTCGAGGTAACGGTTGGCCTCGCCGATAAGTTTCTGCGCGCGGTGCTTGATCGAAGAGCATTTGAGCACGGAGTCGAGGCGGAAAGTCTCGGCGGCGGCGATCGAAGCAGTACCCAGCAGGTTGCTGTCCATCGGGCGCCGCAGGGATTCGGCCCCCTGTTCGGCAAAGGTGAAGATGGGCTGGGCGATATTGCGAATCCGGTTGGCCATCTCCTTATCCAGGTCGACAAACAGCGACGAATAGCGGTTGGCGATACGAGTGTAATCGTCGCCCATCTGCGTCTTGCGGCGCAGACAGTCCTTTCCCTGCTCTACAAGCTCCATCAGCAGGGCCTCCGTCTTCGCAACAAGCTCCCGGATCTGTTGCGAGAGGTCGGTGCGGATGTAGGAGAAGAATCCGTAAAGGATCGAGTTGCCAATCTGGCGCGAGGTCTGGCGTTTGGCCGCCACCTCGGCGGCTTCGGCCGCAACGACGGCGCCCGTCAGCCGGTTCACGGCCGAACGGCAGTCATGCACCCTTCCGTCGAACCGGCTGGTATCGACGTGGATGGCGATATCTACGGGTTCGGAGTAATTGACCGTCACCGTATGAGATTCCCCGTTAACGGAAATCGTCTTGCTCTGCGAACCATGGATCACGGCATGGTAATGTCTGGTGTAACTCATACCTGACCGGATTTAAAATGTTGCAGCGCGCTGTTGCGGAAAAGTTCGAGGGCGAGTTTCTTCACCCGCTCCGGGGCATTCCAGCCCGCGAGCAAAGTGGTGTACTCCGCTTCGACGGCCTTGCGCTCCATCTCCCCGGGATCGGTCCACTCCATCTCGTGCACGGCCCGAAAAGCGCCGTCGCGAACGGCCGACGATACGGCATCGTCGATCGCGGCATTGCCGCACTTCGGAGTGCGGAAATCCACCGTCTCGGCGCTCAGCTCGGACGACGACGACAAAACAACGACCGGAAGGTAGATCTCCTCGGTGCTTTCGATCCGGTTATTGCGCATCACGTCCTCGGCCATCCGGTTCTGCACGGCCACGTTTTCAACATAGCGGTGTATCCGCTCAATCGCATGGCCGCTGTCCCCCTTGGTCTTGGAGATCATAAGTTGCTGGTTGAGTTTCAGGCTCTCGTTCTGGTGCGTGGAGGCTCCCGCGAGAGCGCCCTTCACACGGCTGTCGTTGAGCTGCATGTCCCGGTTGACCAGGTTGACCACCGGTTTGTCGAGTTCGTAGACCTGCGTTTGGAGCGAGGCGTTGAGCGAGCCAAAAAGCTTGCCGTAGCGGTTCGAGATCATGTTATAATCGCGCTCCATGCGTTTTTTGAGGTTTTGGAGCGCTGCGGCCTGCTGCCCCATTTCGATCAGCTTCGACTCGACGGTGCTGGTCAGTTGGGCAATCTTCTGCGAAATCTGCGAATGCATCAACGTGTAGAATCCATAGTTGACATTCTCGCAGACATGGTCCGCAGCCTCCTTTTCGGCGACAATGACCGCCGTCTGCATCGTGACGACCGCAGCCGACGTCATATCGACTCGTTGCGAGACCGAGCTGATCTCATGGGCCATCGGATCGGTATCGACTGTAAAACTAAAATTTGCCATATGTCCTGATTTCAGATTTTACATTACTCGTTGTCTTTCAGCGGGAAACCGCAGGAGGGGCACTCGTCGGCATCGGGAGAGACCGGTTCTCCGCATTCAGGGCAGGCAGGCAGTTCCCCATCGCGTTCATCAGCTTCCTCCTCCTCGTCGGCGACTTCGATCTCGCAGCCACACTGCGGACACTGTTCGGCATCGGCCGCCACTTCGGCGCCGCACCGGGGACAGATCAGAATATCCGCCTCTTCCTCACCGTCAAATTCCTCGTCGTCGGCATCTTCCTCGTCGGACTCCTCCCCATCGGCGTCTTCGCCGGTCTCTTCCTCTTCCTCCTCATCCTCGCCGAATTCACAGCCGCAATGCGGGCACTTCTCGTCTTCGGCAGCGACCTCGGCGCCGCATTCGGAACAAGTGCAGACATCGTCTTCGTCATCCTCCCCGAAGACGCATCCGCAGCCCGGACACGTTTCGGCATCAGCCGGCATGGACTTGCCGCACTCGGGGCAAACGAACTCCTCGTCAGCAGCAGGCGCCGTATCGTGCTTCATGGGCCGGGAAGCGATCTCGTCCAGCTCGCAGATGGCGTTTTTGGCAAGGGCCGACAGGTTCAGCGAGATATGTTCGTAGGTCAGCTCCTCTACGTTGGGCACGGGCGGCAGGTCCGACTCCTTGGCCAGCAGCGGGCTGACCTCGGCCAGCGGCTTGCGGCGCTCGTCCAGCTGTCCAACCTCATTGGCGGCCACGGCGAAATCTTTCGCCTTCCGGTCACGGAGCGATGCATCGTAGTATTCGATATGACCGAAGCGAGCGGCCTTGGCGTCGATGTCGTCGTGCAGGCGCTCCATGTATTCGGCGAAATCCTGCTGCGTCTCCATAAACTGCTTCGACTGCATCTGATAGGCGACCAGTACGTCGGCCGAGTTGTCTTCAGTCTCGGTGACGGCGGATTCGAGCGATCCCTGCACCTTCATGCTCTCCTCGGTCTTCTTGAAGGTCGCCAGCGTATTGTAAGCCGCCGTGTAGGCCGAAAGGTTGGCACGCATGAGGTTGATCAGGTCAGAAGCCTCTGCGCGGTTGCGGCCGTAGAAATCCTCCGTGTCGCGGTGCCACTGGTTCAGGTAGTCGATCTTCTGGTCTTTGATATGGTTGTAGATATTCAGACGGTCTTTGCGCGTCTCCATCAGAAGATTCGAGACGATCGGCGCGATGATCTCCTCCTGAATCTGGCTAATTCCGAACGGCGCCGTGGTCTTGCTGCCATTCTCGGCCACCCACGACATCGAAAGCAGATCGAACTTCATGCGCGAGCTTTCACGCAGGTTGAAAGGCCGGTAGTCGGCCTCTATATCGCTGTAATTGAAGCTTTCGTTGCGGATACGCTCGATCTCCTCGGCTTCCAGCACCGGAGAATAGAAGTTGTAAGGCGCCTTGAGCACGTTGAAAAGCATCCGGTTCGAATAGCTGATCAGCGTATCGGCCGAAGCCATCTTCATGGCCGAGGTGACCTGCACCGATTCGGCCATGTCGACCATCAGACGGCGCAACGTGAGGTCCACCTGCTCCGACTTGTCAGACATCGCCTTGCGCATCTCGTTCAGGGCGTTGAAACGCGCGATGTCGTCGTCGTAAGCCGACGTATCGAACACTTTGAACACCGGCATGCCGTCGGTCTTGTTCGTGGCGTGCTGGTCCAGAAAATCGGAGTAGGGCGTTCCGGGGTAAATCACCGGAAGCTCGACCGTCGTTTCGTCCACCTCGCCCAAACCGTAGGCCACCGTACGCAGCGTGCGGTCGAGTTTTCCGAAGTAATTATGGAAGGTGACTTTCTGGATGGAACGCGAATACTGCCCGGTCTCGACTTGTTCGGGTTCGTCCGAAGCCTCGATGATCGGGGCCGATTTAGTCAAGTCCTGCAAATCGCGGATCGACTCGTTGATAAGCTTGCCCTGACGCAGGATTTGAAGCGTGAAACGCTCGCGGGAGGTGCTGCCCGTATGGTCTACGATGAAACTCTTATCGTTGAAAGCCACGCCGCTGGCCACCGGGACATAGGCCACGCCCAATTTATCGACGCGGTAGTCGCGAAAGATGCCTTCGTATTGCTTTTTCAGGTTGTCGCGCTCTTTTTTCTTGTCGGCGATCAGTTGTTCGAGGCCCTTCACTTTACCGTTCTGCGAGAGGTAGTAGAACAGGCCGACGATCGTCCAGCAGAGGATCAGCCCGATCCGGGCTTTACGCGCACGAACGTCACGCTCCTGTTTGCAATCGCAGATTTTCGCATCGATCTGTTCGATGGCAGCTTCGATGGCCTCCTCCGACGACACGATCTTCTCTGCCGCAGCCTTGTAATAGCTAAACAGGACCTTGGCCTGATCCTGATACAGGTTGGAGGAGTCGCTGAAAATTTTTCCTTCCATAAATTTAAAGAGTTAGTAGTTCAGGGGGTTGTTGTCATTTATAGTATTGGTTGCGGCGCATGCGGATGATCTCGACACACTCCGCCACCGCCTTGCTGAACGCTCCGGCATCGACAGCGGGGTCTTTCAGCGAATCGGTCATCGCCCGGAACCGAGCCTGCAATTCCTGTTCGAGGCTCTTGGCCGTCGGCGTGAGCGACACGGTGAGGTAGTTCATCTCGGTGCGCAGCCGCTCGACGGCAGCTTTGCCCTCGGCGCAAATCGGGGACTTCCCGGCAGCGATCTCCATCAGGGTCAGTTGTGCGGCGAGCGCTTTCAGGTCGCCGCGTTCATCCTCGATCCGGGCCAGGACGCGCGTGGCGTTGTCCCCGGATATTTTGGCGCCGACCAGCAGAAAGCCCGCGCCGAACAGAAATACCAGTTGCAGCCAGATGCAGAAAGCGAACGAGAGACTCCAGACGATCGAGCAGACGATCAAGACCACCGAAGCCACCGAGAAAAGCATCACGGCAAACCACCGAAGCCCCATTCCGGCATAGCCGGAACGCATTTCGGCCGTCTGACCAATATCGAAGATGCGGGCATACCCCAAGGCGAAGACGCACATGGCAGCAACGAGGTTCAGGGCAAAGAGGTTCGTCGGCTGCACGTCCTGCAAAAAGAGAAAGAATCCGGCGATGATGAGACACTCGCCGAGTATCAGCATCAGATAAAGTAAGAATCGGTTCATAGCATTCGGGGTTACTTGATTTTGAATCCGCAGCGCGGACAGAAGCTCACGCCGCAGGCCGGAGCCCCGCAGCGCGGACAGCTCTCCTCGGCCAAGGGGCGCCCGCAATGGGGGCAGAAGACAGCCCCAGGAGCCACGGCGTTGTGGCAGTTCGGGCATTGCGAAGCCGTATCTCCATCAAGTCGCAAGCCGCAGACGGTGCAGACTTTGGCGTCGAGGTCGTTATCGGCGCCGCATTTGGGGCAGGGGTTATAGGGATCGCCGCAATGGGGGCAGAATTTGACATTCGAGGGGTATTTGCGGTTGCAGTTCGAGCAGAAAACCTCCCGAATAACGGGTTTGGCCTCTTTTTCGGACTCCTGTCCCGCCTGCGGGGCCTGCGGATCGCACCCCGGCAGATTCGCAGGCTGGGCCATCATCCCGGAGCCAAGGCCGCCGCCCATACCGCCCATCATCGAGGTGGCCATCACGGCGCCGATCAGACCGCCGCTGCCGTTGGACATGCCGTCGATGGCCTGCCGGGCCGTGGAGAAAACCTGCTTCTGTTGCCAGGTATAGCCTTGCAGGCGCTGCGAGGTCTGCTCCTTGATCGACTCGTAGATCTGGCTGCCGATGGGATCGTTCTCGTCGATGCCGATTTTCGTGACGTCGAAACCCAGCATCCGGCACCCGTATTCGGTCCAGAATACGGACAACTCCTGCTGAAGCGCCTGCGAAATATCGTCCAGGTGGGCCGAGATCTTGTTGATCCCGATCCGATTCATCGTAATGATCTTGGTAATGAGGCTTTTGGTCCGAGCCGTCAACTGGCCCTGGGCCTGGTCGGTGAAATCATGCACGGAGACGATGCCCGACGGGTAACCCCATGCCAACTTGCGTATCAGCCGCTCGGCATCGACGACCGTGATGCCGTAACGTCCCTTGGCGATGATCGGGATGCTGACCTTGAAGTCGGGATCGTAGATCGAGAAGGCATCCACATCCCACTCCACGTTCATCCGGCAGGTTTTCTGGACGAACCACACTTGCACGACGTAGGGGTTGCCGCCCTTGTTGAGCATCCCATAAAAAGCTTTGAGCACCGGGACGTTGGGCGAGTCAAGTTCGTGGGTCCCGGGACCGAACTTCTGCATCGACTCTCCGTTCACGACCACGACTGCCTCCTGTGCGTCGGTGACCTGCAATTTGGTGTATTTCCCGAGGTTGGCCTTCGGACAGCGATAGGCCAACAGGTCCATATCGCCATTCCATTTGATGTAATCAAAGATTCCTAATCCCATGGTCCGTTATTTTTTCGGTTCGACGACAAGTTGTTGTCCGGCATTGATTCGGTCGGCCCGAACCCCGGGGTTCAGCTCCCGCAGGCGTGAAAGCGGCATCCCGTAACGCTCGGCAATGGTCGAGAGCGTCTCACCCGACTGCACCGTGTGCTGTTTTACCGCACCACGGCCAGCCGTCGCTTCGGGCTGCGTTCCGGCGGAAATCTCCTTTTTCGCCGGGGCCGTTTCGCGTTTGATCAGTCCCGGGCCTTTCTTCGCCGCAGCGGGCATTTTGCAGGGCACGGCGCTGTCAGCCTCCGAGGTGGTGATGATCACCGGCATTCCGACATAAACATATTTCACCAGATCGAGCAGGTCCTCGTTGTGCAGGCGGATGCACCCTTCGGTGGCACGCGTGCCGATCGACGCGGGATTGTGCGTGCCGTGGATGCCGATTCCGCTGTGACCCGGTGTTTTCAGGCGAATGAAATGCGATCCGTAGGCCCCTTTAATCTCGCCTTTGCCGTCGCCGAAATCGTGCGACCAGGTCCGCGCATCCTGAATTTGCTGGACGGAAAACGCCCCCTCGGGAGTCTTCATGTCGCCCGGCTTCTCCTTGTTGCCGATCCCTTTGCCGCAGGCACTGGGGTAGGAGACCAGCAGGCGGCTGCAAAAATCGTAAACCGCCAGACTCATCGACTCCTTGGAGATGACGATGAGCGCAGCATCGACAGGCCGCACCTCGACGGGCGCCGGTTCGGCCTCCGCCTCCGCAACCGGATCGGCAGTCTGCTCCCCGGCGGCGGCGTTCTTTCCCGACACCCCGCAATTGGCACAGCCGAGCAGGGCGAGGGTAGTAAAAATTCGGAAAATCTTTTTCATATTCACTTCATTAAATCATTATGTCGTTATCAATAGCCGCCGATCCCGAACCCATGGCCGTCGTAATCAATCCGGGGATTGTCGACGGCGGGTTTGGTCAGGTGCACCGACCAGATCTCCCTGTCGTCGCGGAACGCAAACAGCACGTTCTCCCGCTGCCCGTCAGGATAGGTGAAGAGCAGCAGAATCGCCGACATGTCGTCGGAATAGTGTTTCTCGGAGAGCAGCCCGGCATACCGGGCTTTGTCGTTGTTGAGCAGGTGAACACCCACGGCCCGGCGGTATTTGGCCATTTTGAGGGCGGAACGCTGCACGGACGAGGTCCGGCTGACGAGCGGAGAATAAACCGTCGACGGCATCACGAAATCGGTTGCCACATACCCCGTCGTCCCGTCGGTCTGTTTCCTCACGCGCGTCCATTCGCCGTCGATGTTCAGCGCCGTGAGCGGCTCGCCGGCCTTCAGCAGTTCGAGTTTGTTGTAATCCACGCCTTTCTGCATCGACGAGCGCAGCCACGTGTTGTCGGCAAAGGTATAGACCGTGCCCCCGGTCTCGAATGCATTGGGATCGGCGGCCGGTCCCTGCGAGCGGGATGCCGGAGCCGGAGCGGTCGTGTTCGCCGTCGCGGACGTACGGGTCGGGGAAGAGGGCATATAGTCCGGCTGCGAAGCGGAACGGGTGAAGATGTAAATCAGCACCAGCACGACCAGCATTCCGACCAGCAGGTACAGGAGCCATTTCGCACCGTCGCTGCCCGGTTCGGTGGGCACTTCGGGCTGCGGCGCAGTGGACTGCGGGACAGGAGCGGGTTCGGAAACCCGGCCTCCTCCTTCGGAGATCACGGCGGCGGGCTTCGAAACCGGGGCTTCGGGTTTTTGCAGCTGCGGCTCGGGGTTCGGGACTGCAATGGGGCGTTTTACCGCCCGGGGTGCGGAGACCGGACGCTTCGGGACCGCTGCCGAAGTCGGATTCGGGGGCGGAACGACCGGGGCGGCAGGTTGTTTCGCAGACGGTTCGGCCGCCGGAGCAGAGGCCAGCTCATTGCCGCATTTGGGACAGGCACGGGCCCGGTCCGAGACTTTAGCACCGCAATGAGAACAGAAAATCAGTGCCATAAAAGAGTTATTTAAGGGTTAACAGTTCGGGTCTGTATTCAAAGTGCATCGTGTCATAGTGGTACCAGCGTCCGCCCCACACAAAGCCGTGGCGTTCAAAAATGCGGACCAACTCCGCGGCCATTCGGTTACAGTAGGCGATCGTGTCGGATTCGCCCGCTCCGCGGTTGCTCCAACGCCAATAGTCGGACTTGCCAACGCAGACATCAATGGCGATCCCGAAACTGTGCGGACTCAACCGCCGCGTCCCGGCGATCGGCCGCCAGTTGAACGTCGAAGCCCCCGTGACAAAAGGTTTCAGTTCCGCCCGGAGGTCCGCCTCGTCGGACACCGCCTGCAACGCCTGCGCGGCGCCGTTCACAGCCGAAAAGCGCAGCACCTGACCTGCCAGCCGCGGACACCAGTTTACCGCAACCAGCCGCTCCGCCACTTCCCGCTCCGTAGCGCCGTACATCCGGCCGAACAGCGCCTGATTCCGGATGCGGCCCGGGTCCTCGCCATAGGCAGGCACGACCACCGCTGTGTCATAAACATAGCAGAACATATCCTCGATGTCGGGCTTGTCGAGCAACTCCTCCCGCGAGCGGGCGCGACCGTCGTCGTAACACAGGCGGCTGCCATCGCCCAGCACAAGGGAATCCCCGTCAAAACCGACGATCCAGTCCGGATACGCGCGCATCAGGCGCATAACGCCGTCCGGCAACTCCCTGCCCCGGGGCGTATTGCCGCCCGCACAGGCCAAAAACAAGAACGAAAGCGCAACAAAACAAGTCCGCTTATTCATGCCGTTTGATGAATTGCACGTTGTATTGTTCTATCTGCGAGAGTGAAACGGAGCGGCTACGGGAGGTATACCAGGGTTGGCGGCCGAAATAGTCCCGCATATCGGCTGTCTGGAACGCGTAGCCGTGGCGGGCGAATATCTCATTGCGCATGATTTTGAGTTCGGCGGACGAAAGCCCCGCAACATCGGCCGGCACCAGTTTCCGGGTGCGAGTCTGCGGGTAACGCCCGTCGTCGGGCCGGTTGTCCGACCATTGCTGTGTCACCGGGTCGTAATGCTGTCCCGCATGAGGATCGGGTGCGGGCGCCGGAGCCACATAGGAAGTCTGTTCGGTCGGAGTGATTTCGGGTCCCGAGGAGCGAAAAAAGAAATAGCCCGCGACAAGGCCGCCCAACGCCGCAATGCCAATAACTGCAAAACGCACAGCGCCGGAACCCCGGCTTACGGATGGCGGCGGGGTAGTCTGCCGGGGCGGGGAGCCGGTCTCTGAAAGCACAGCCGTGCGTTCCGTCACAGGTTCCGGCACAACAACGGACAGCGGGTCCGGTTCGGGAACCCGGTCCGCAGACACGACGGCATGCCCGCAGTTCGGACACATCCGCGCCTTGTCGGAAATTTTCTTTCCACAGCCGGGACAAGGGATCAAAGACATATCTTCCGATTTTAAGACCGAACAGGATCGGAGTGCTCCGGCCCGGTTGCCAACCATACGAATTTATCTAATAACAAATATAGCAATTTTTCTGCTACACGCAAATTTTTTCCCTATAAAATAAAATCGGAAAGAGGGTTAAAACGGAAAAATCCGGCAGCCGGGCCGGTATAAATCCGCTGCCGGAGCGTATACCGGGAAACAAAAACAGGAATTCCGGCATCATATTCGCCCAACTCTTTCGTTTAAATAGCATATCGGCGAAAAAATCGTATTTTTGCGCCGATATACCGGATACCAGGCAAACAATTCCGGATTTGGAAACAACATGAAACTATCACACGAGAAAATCGTGCAGCAGGCGGCCCGCGCCGGCCGCCGTACGCTGCAACTCGGCGAAGAGGCGGGCGGCAGAATCCGCCGTCTGTCGAAACGCTCCTGGCTGATCCTGGCCGGAATAGCCGTATTGACTGTCGGAGGGCTTTGGTGGTGGCTGCGCCCCGAACCCGTAAAACCCATATTGCCCGTGGTCCAGGTCGAGCCTGCCGAAACCGACGACATCGAACTCTACGGCGAATACGTGGGACGCATCCGCGCCCAGCAGTTCGTCGAAATCCGCGCCCGGGTGGAGGGCTTCCTCGAAAAAATGCTTTTCGAGGAGGGAACCTACGTCAAGAAGGGGCAGCCGCTGTTCATCATCGACCCCAAGCTCTACGAAGCCCGGGTAAACAAGGCGAAGGCACAGCTGAACAAAGACAAGGCTCTGGAACTCAAGGCCGACCGCGACCTGAAACGCATCCGCCCGCTCTACGAGCAGAACGCCGCGAGCCAACTGGACCTCGACAACGCCATCGCCTCCTACGAAAGCGCCACGGCCTCCGTGGCGATGAGCGAGGCCGACCTCACGCAGGCCGAAACCGCCTTGAGCTACACGACCGTCAGTTCGCCGCTGTCGGGCTATATTTCCGAGCGCAGCGTCGACATCGGCACGCTCGTAGGTCCCAACGGCAAATCGCTGCTGGCGACGGTGGTCAAGAGCGACACCGTGCGCGTGGACTTCAGCATGACGGGACTCGACTACCTCAAAAGCAAGGCCCGCAACGTCAACCTGGGTCAGAAGGACTCCACCCGCAAGTGGGACCCCTACATCACCATCACGCTGGCCGACAACACCCAGTATCCGCTGCGCGGACTGGTCGACTTCGCCGATCCGCAGGTCGACCCCGAAACGGGAACCTTCTCCGTGCGCGCCGAAATGGCCAACCCCGACCGCATCCTGCTGCCGGGACAGTTCACGAAGGTGCGCCTGCTGCTCGACGTGCGCGAAGACGCCACGGTCGTGCCGACCAAGTCGGTCGTCATCGAGAAGGGCGGCGCCTACATCTTCGTCATACGGCCCGACAGCATCGCCGAACGCCGTCTGATCGAACTCGGGCCCGAGGTCAACAACCGGGTGATCGTCGAACGCGGCGTCGTTCCCGGCGAGAAGATCGTCGTGGAGGGTTTCCACAAACTGACGCACGGCGACAAGGTCGACCCCGTGCCGGTACCCGAAAAAAGCAGTGCAACCGAGACGGAGGCGTCTGAAAAATAGCGAGCCATGAAATCGGATTTCTTTATCGACCGGCCCGTGTTTTCAACCGTCCTGTCGGTGGTCATCGTGATCGTCGGCCTGTTAGGACTGGTGATGCTCCCCGTGGACCAGTATCCGCGCATCGTGCCCCCGGTGGTCAAGATCTCGGCCTCCTATCCGGGAGCCAGCGCCCAGACCGTGACGCAGGCCGTGGCGACGCCCATCGAACAGGAGCTGAACGGAACCCCCGGCATGCTCTACATGGAGTCGACGAGCAGCAACTCGGGAGGTTTCTCCGCCACCGTGACCTTCGACATCGACACGGACGCCGACCTGGCGGCCGTCGAGATTCAGAACCGCGTGAAGCAGGCCGAGGCGCGCCTCCCGGCCGAAGTCATCCAGAACGGCATCTCGGTCGAAAAGCAGGCTTCGAGCCGGCTGATGACCATCACGCTGCTGTCGAACGACCCCAAGTTCGACGAAATATACCTCTCGAACTACGCCACGCTCAACGTGCTGGACATGCTGCGCCGCGTGAAGGGCGTCGGCAGCGTCTCGAACGTCGGCAGCCGCTACTACGCCATGCAGATATGGGTGCAGCCCGACCGGCTGGCCAACCTCGGGCTGACGGTGCAGGACCTGCAAAAGGCCCTCAAGGACCAGAACCGCGAATCGGCGGCGGGCGTACTGGGCCAGCAGCCCGTCACGGACCTCGACGTCACGATCCCGATCACCGCCCGCGGACGCCTTTCGTCGGTGGGCGAATTCGAGGAGATCGTCGTCCGCGCCAACCCCGACGGATCGCTCATCCGCCTGCGCGACGTGGCGCGCATCTCGCTCGAAGCCTCGTCGTACAGCACCGAGAGCGGTATCAACGGCGGCAATGCGGCCGTGATGAACATCAACATGCTGCCGGGCGCCAACGCCATGGAGGTGGCGCGCTCGGTGCGCGAGACGATGGAGGAGATCAGCCGCAGCTTCCCCGAAGGCATCTCCTACAAGATACCGTTCGACATGACCTCCTACATCTCGCAGTCGATCAGGGAGGTCTACCACACACTGTTCGAAGCCCTGCTGCTGGTAATCCTCGTGGTTTTCCTCTCGCTGCAAAACTGGCGCGCGACGCTCATCCCGACCATCGCCGTGCCGATCTCGCTGATCGGTACGTTCGGCGTGATGCTGGCATTCGGATTCTCGCTCAACATGATGACCCTGCTGGGCCTGATCCTGGCCATCGGCATCGTCGTGGACGACGCCATCGTAGTGGTGGAGGCCGTCGAGCGCATTATGAACGAGGAGGGGCTATCGCCCTACGAAGCCACGAAAAAGGCCATGAGCGGACTGGGCAGCGCCATCATCGCCACATCGCTGGTGCTGTGCGCCGTGTTCGTTCCCGTGAGCTTCCTTTCGGGCATCACCGGCCAGCTCTACCGCCAGTTCACCATCACGATCGCCGTGTCGGTGCTGATCTCGACGTTTGTGGCCCTGACCCTCTCGCCGGCCCTCTGTGCCCTGATCCTGCGTCCCGATTCGGGCAAGCGGAAAAACCGCCTCTTCCGCCGCATCAACATCTGGCTGGGCAGCGGAACGAAGTTCTACGAGCGGATGATCCGCGGCGGCGTGCGCCACTCGAAACGCATGCTGGCGCTGTTCGGACTGACTCTCGTGGCGCTGTGGGCGCTCAACAAGATCGTGCCCCAGAGCTTCATGCCGCAGGAGGACCAGGGCTATTTCACCGTCGAGCTGGAACTTCCGGAAGGAGCCACGCTCGAACGCACGCGCCGCGTGACAGACCGCGCCATGAAGTACCTGATGTCGCTCGAAGACGTGGAATATGTGCTCAACGTCACCGGATCAAGCCCCCGCGTGGGCACCAACCAGTCACGCAGCCAGTTGACGGTGATCCTCAAACCGTGGGAGGAGCGCAAAAGTTCGAACATCCGCCGGCTGATGAACGACATCCGCGAGGAGATGCGCCGTTATCCCGAAAGCAAGGTCTACCTCTCGACGCCGCCCGTCATTCCGGGACTGGGCGCCTCGGGCGGTTTCGAAATGGTGCTCGAAGCCCGCGGCAACGCCTCGTACGGCGACCTTCAGCGGGCCGTGGACACGCTGCTGCACTACGCCTCGAAGCGCAAGGAGCTGACGGGACTCTCGTCGTCGATGCAGAGCGACATTCCGCAGCTCTATTTCGACGTGGACCGCGACAAGGCCCAGATGCTCGGCGTCCCGATGGCCGACATCTTCTCGACGATGAAGACCTTCACCGGATCGGTCTACGTCAACGACTTCAATATGTTCAACCGCATCTACCGCGTCTATATCCAGGCCGAAGCCCCGTACCGGGCGCAGCGGGAAAACCTCGGGCTGTTCTTCGTCCGGGGCGCCGACAAGGCGATGATTCCCATCACGGCGCTCGGCACGACCTCCTACACCACGGGACCGGGCACGATCCGCCGCTTCAACATGTTCAACGCAGCGACCATCTCGGGCGAGGCGGCGCAGGGATACAGTTCGGGACAGGCCATGGCCATACTCGAACAGATCGCACGCCGCCACCTGCCGTCGACGATCGGCGTCGAGTGGAGCGGACTTTCCTATCAGGAAAAGCACGTCAGCGGCCAGACGGGCTACGTGCTGGCGCTGGCCTTCCTCTTCGTCTTCCTGTTCCTCGCGGCGCAGTACGAGAGCTGGCTGATCCCCGTGGCGGTGATCCTCTCGCTGCCGATCGCCGGCATCGGCGCCTACCTGGGCAACTGGGCCTGCGGACTGGAGAACAACATCTATTTCCAGATCGGACTGGTGATGCTGGTGGGTCTGGTGGCCAAGAACGCCATCCTGATCGTCGAGTTCGCCAAGGAGGAGGTCGACCGCGGCGGCGATCTGGTGCAGTCGGCGCTGCACGCCGCGCGGCTGCGTTTCCGCCCGATCGTGATGACCTCGCTGGCCTTCATCCTGGGTATGCTGCCGCTGGTCTTCGCTTCGGGACCCGGATCGGCGAGCCGCCAGGGAATCGGTACGGGTGTCTTCTTCGGTATGCTGGTGGCGATCTCCGTGGGTATCGTCTTCGTCCCCTTCTTCTTCGTGTGGGTCTACCGCATCAAGGATAAATTCAAACGCGTGAGCCATGAAAAGAGATAAGATCGTTTACGGGGCGCTGCTGTGCGGCGTCGTACTGCTCTGCAATTCCTGTATGCTGGGGCGCCGTCAGATCAAGAGCCCCGAACTGGAACTGCCGGCTACGGTCGTGGCCGGTGCGACCGATTCGCTGACGATGGCTGACATGGCGTGGTGGAACGTCTACTCCGATTCGACGCTCACGGCGCTGATCGAACGCACGCTCGAACGCAATAAGGACATGCTGGCCGCTTCGGCCCGCGTGCGCCGGATGCGTGCGCTCGGCCGCGTGGCGCGCGCCGACCAGTTGCCGTCGGTATCGGGGCAGCTGGCGGCCGATACCGAGCACAACGACTACGAAGGGGAGCCGGCATCGGACGACCCCGAACTCGACGCCAAGGTCTCGTTGGCGTGGGAGCTCGATCTGTGGGGCAATCTGCGCTGGGCCAACCGGAAGGCCGTGGCCGAGTACCTGGCTACGGTCGATGCGCAGCGCGCGTTGCAGATGACGCTCGTGGCCGAAGTGGCGACCGCCTATTATGAATTGGTGGCGCTCGATCAGGAGTTGAGCATCGTGCGGCGCACGCTCCAAACCCGCAAGGAGGGGGTGCGGCAGGCGCGCCTGCGTTTCGAGGGCGGACTGACCTCCGAGACGGCGTTACAACAGGCGAAGGTGGAGTTGGCCAGTACGGCCACGCTCATTCCCGGACTCGAAAGTCGCATCGCGCTCAAAGAGCACCAGATCGCCCTGCTGGCAGGCGCCTATCCCACGCTGCGCATCGACCGGCAGACGATGGAGATGCATGCACGGCTGCCCGAACGGTTGAAGGTGGGGCTGCCTTCGGAGCTGTTGAAACGGCGTCCCGACCTGCGGCAGAGCGAACAGACGCTGCGTGCGGCCGAAGCGGCGATGGGGATGGCATCCGCCGACCGCTTCCCGCGCATCACCTTCTCGCTGACGGGCGGTTGGGAGAACGACGACCTCAAAGGGCTCTTTTCGTCGCCCTTCTCCTACGTGAACGGGTCGCTCGTGTCGCCGCTCTTCTCGTTCGGCAAGAAAAAGGCGAAATACAAGGCTGCGCTGGCCGCCTGCGACGAGGCGCGGCTCAATTACGAACAGAAGGTGTTGGAAGCCTTCCGCGAGGTCAACGATGCGGTGGTGACCTACCGAAATGTCCGTACGGCGGCAGCGCTGAAACGCGATTTGCAGCAGGCGGCGCAGAAGTACGTGGAGCTGGCGCAGCTGCAATATTTCAACGGCGTAATCAACTACCTCGACGTGCTGGATGCCCAGCGCAAGTACTTCGACGCGCAGATCGGACTGAGCAATGCCGTGCGCGACGAACACTTGGCGATGGTCGACCTCTACAAGGCGCTCGGCGGCGGCTGGGGCGTCGAACGAGAGTAGTTCCGGCCGATACGGATTGCCTGTCACCTGCCCGCCGAAGCGCTGCCGGCGGGCAGTGTTATTTCGTGACGGCGTTCACGAGCGGCCGGCCGTCGAAAAAATCCTTGATATTTTGCAGCGTAGTCTCGGTGATGTTGTGCATCGCCTCGGCCGTGAAGAAGGCCTGGTGCGACGTGACGATCACATTGGGGAAGAGCAGCAGCCGCGCCAGCGTGTCGTCGTCGATGATCGAGTCCGACCGGTCTTCGTAGAAGTAGTCGCCCTCCTCCTCGTAGACGTCCAGCCCCGCCGCGCCGACCTGCTTGCTTTTGAGCGCTTCGATCAGCGCTTCGGTCTGGATAAGCTGTCCGCGGCCGGTGTTGACGATCATCACGCCGCGTTTCATGCGGGCGATCGAGGTCTCGTTGACGAGGTGCTTCGTCTCGTTGGTGAGCGGGCAGTGGAGCGTGATGATGTCCGAACGGCGGTAGAGCTCGTCGAGCGAGACGTAGGCGATGCCTGTCTCGCGGGCGAAAACGCCGTCGGGGTAGGGGTCGTAGGCCAGAACTTCCATGCCGAATCCGAGCAGGATACGGATGACGATGCGGGCGATCTTGCCCGTGCCGATCACCCCGACGGTCTTGCCGTTCATATCGAATCCCATGAGTCCTTGCAGCGAGAAGTTGCCGTCGCGCGTGCGCCAGCTTGCGCGCGGGATCTTGCGGTTGAGCGAGAGCATCATCGCTACCGTGTACTCCGCGACGGCATGGGGCGAATAGGCGGGTACGCGCACGACGGGGATGTTGAAGGTCCGCGCGGCTTCCAAGTCGACGTTGTTGTAACCGGCACAGCGCAGCGCCAGCAGTCGCACGCCGTTGCGTGCCAGTTCGCGCATCACTTCGGCGTCGGCCGTATCGTTGACGAAGATACACGCCGCCTGCGCGCCGTGCGTGGCGACGACC